>Ga0111538_10012943_pt1 | contig 11006 bp, 6 predicted proteins | sample SoiMethybrSBSTD1_FD_79669 | JGI IMG/M metagenome (GOLD analysis project Ga0111538, IMG submission 79669) | Bulk soil microbial communities from a Populus tree surrounding site in Tennessee, USA - Soil MetaG P. TD hybrid SBSTD1 (version 2)... | ecosystem: Environmental > Terrestrial > Soil > Tree... | reverse complement strand
GTGACGTATTCGGGCGTTTTGAATTTGGATTCTGCGATCGGAGCAGCGAGCGGCCGTGCAGGTCCTGTTCCAAGATCTACTTTTGTACCCGCCAAGGATGCCGCCGTTTGCTGGACCGCTGTGACGGCGTCTGGCGCTTTGAGTTTGGATTCTGCGATCGGAGCAGCAAGCGGCCGTGCAGGTCCCGTCCCAAGATCCACTTTCGTAGTCGATGCGGATGAAGTCGTTGTTTGCTGGACCGGTGTGACGGAGTCGGGAGTCTTGAGCCTGGATTCCGCAACAGGTGCGGCCAACGGCCGTGCAGGTCCGGACAACTGCACCGGTGTCGCGCCGACGGGCACGGTTAGCGCCGGTCGAGCGACTGGCACAACAGGATCCGGCAGCTTGAACCGAGGTTCCGCGACAGGCGCGGCCAAGGGGTGAATCGGGCCGGACATAGAAACATCGGCTCGAGCGACAGTCACGGGCGCAACCGGGCGAGCCGCTGGGTTTACCGAATCGGGGACCTTGAATCGAGGTTCCGCAACCGGAGCGGCCAGCGGGCGAAGCGGGCCCGAGAGGGAAACGTCCTGAGCGACAGTCGCGGGCACAACCGGGCGAGCCGCTGGGTTTACCGAATCAGGCACCTTGAGTCGAGGTTCTGCAACCGGAGCGGCCAGCGGGCGAAGCGGGCCCGAGAGGGAAACGTCCTGAGCGACGGGCACGGGCACAACCGGGCGAGCGGCTGGGTTCGCCGAATCCGGCATTTTGAACTTAGCCTCTGCAGCGGGTGCGGGTAGCGGACGCGCTGGTTGCGACAGTGCCGTGTCCAGTCGGGTGAGCGGATCAGAAGGCTGCCGGGCCTGTGGCGTGCTGGCATCCGGAACCTTAAATTTGGCCTCCGCTGCCGGTGGAGCCAGACGGACGAGATTAGGCATCGCAAGGGAAGGCTGTAGAACTGGAGGATTCACCAGGGTCGGCTGCAATACCGTCTGAATGTGGTTCGTCGGCTTGGGAAATTCCGAAAAAATCGGCTGCACGCCCGGATAGCTGAGTCCTTCTTTGACAGAAACAGGTGTGTTCACCTTTGAATCATTTTCCGACTTTTTCTCGGTACTCTTTCCGGTATCGGCGCCAAGGAGAGGAAAAAAGAGAACATTCATGTCATCGGCGTCAAGAATCACCGCTTCTTCTAGCCGGGGACGTTCATCGATGCTGGTGATCATCGGGATGGAAACCATGCCGGTGAAAATGGATGCGTGGACAACAAGCGACCAAACGATGCCCTTGAAGGGCCAGTAGTGGTAGTCCAGGTTTGCCCGGCCAAACAGAGGAGGGCCAGAGCGCCCGGGGCGAAAACCCGAGGGATATAACCGCTGCCGCAAATCGTTCACTGGTGGTACGACCGCAATAAGTTCAACTTCACCTTCCGAAAGCCGCCACTGCCGTCTGCTGTAGGCGCGGTCTATGACCGCGCGCTTTTCTTCTCCAGCAAGCTCTGGGTGGCGAGAAATCGTGCGCGGTCATAGACCGCGCCTACAGCAGACGCAAATTCAAAGTGAGTAACTGCCTTTACTTCGCTCACAGTGCAGATGTCAACCGCTGGTACTCTAAGATGCTGCCGGGATTAACGCAAGTCCAGCATCATCAACTGAGTTGAGGAATCTATTGGGATGGACTGGTTCCGGGGAAAACTTCCTGTCGAACACGTTGTCGTTCCCGGTCCATCTGTTCCGCAGTCGCTCCCAGTATACCGAGAACATGCTCGGTCATCGCAAGGGCCACTTCTCCTTCGCCTGCAAACACGGCGTCAGCCCCGGCCTTGAGCATGCCATCCGTTTCCCGGAGGTAACTGGCGCGTGCCAGAACGCGCATGGTGGGATTCGCTTTTCGAGCAATTCGGATGATTTCCGCATTTTGCTCCGTCGTGGATGCGGAAAGGACGAGAGCGACGGCGGTGCCTATCCCCGCCGCTTCCAGGATCTCCAAATGTCCGGCATCTCCGTAAACGGCATGCCGCCCCTCTCGGCGGGCGCGGTGAACCGTTTCCAGGTTGGTCTCAACGATGACGGGTTCGATGCCTCCGTCGTGAAGCAGTCGCGATACGGTTTGTCCGATCGGCCCATATCCCACCACGACTGCCCGAAATGCCGCAGGGTCCGCGGCCGGAACGCTCACAGACTCGGGAGATCGCGGCTTGCGATTCAATGCCCGCCATAGGTTCGGCCAACGGGACAGGAAGGTTTCCGTCCAGTTGATGGTCTTGTACTGCAGAGGATTCAGCGTCAGCGAAACGATGGACGCAGCGACTATCATGTTTGAAGCTTCGCCCGGAAGAATGTTCAACTGACTCCCGACAGTGGCGAGAATCAGCGAGAACTCACCGATCTGAGACAGAGCCAGGGCAACGCCGGTGGCGATCCTCGAGCCATACCCGAGGAATACCACGATTACAAAGGCCACGATCGGTTTGGCGATCAGGACGATGCCAAGTGTCAACAACAGCAGTACAGGGGATTCCATCAATGCCATCGGATCCAGAAGCATCCCCACGGACACAAAAAAAAGAACAGAGAACGCGTCCCGCATCGGTAACGCCTCGGATGCGGCACGGAAACTGAACTCAGACTGCCCGACAATCATTCCGGCAAGAAATGCGCCGAGAGCCATGGATACTCCGAAACCCAGCGCCGATCCGATTGCGATGCCAAGAGCGAGCATCAGGACCGTAAGAGTGAACAATTCCCGCGACTGCGTTGCCGCGACACCTGTGAGGATGCGGGGAATGACTCTTCCACCGATGATGAAGACGAAGCCGACGAGGATCGCGAGTTTCGCGACAGTCGTTGCAAGGATCCGTGCAATCGATAGGCTCTCGCCGCCGGAAGCCGAAAACACAGCGGGCAGCAAAACCAGAACGATGACGGTGAACAGGTCCTCAACCAGTAACCAGCCCACAGCGATTCGTCCCGTCGGGGTTTGCAGCGCGCGGTTATCGACGAGAACACGCGTGAGCATAACCGTACTGGCGACCGACAGTGCCAGGCCGAACACGAGGCTCGCGCCCCACGTCCAGCCGAATTCGCGTCCCGCAAAAGCGCCGAGCAAAGTGGCTGCGGCGCTCTGGCCGAGCGCTCCCAGGATGGCGACGTGCCGGACCGCCATCAGGTCCTTCATGTGGAAGTGAAGGCCGACACCGAACATCATCAGGATGATCCCGATCTCCGCAAACTCACTGGCCACATTGCGGTCTGCCACAAAGCCGGGGGTATAAGGCCCGACGATAAGCCCCGCCAGCAGATATCCGACAATCGGCGAAAGACCCAGGCGCTGCGTAACGAATCCCAGCGTCAGCGCCGCCGCGAGACTGTAGGTTAGAGTCAGGAGAAGTCCGGATTCATGCATGATGTGAGCCAACAAGATACCCGAGATTTACCGACAACACCGGCAACAACTTCAGCGAGGGTCTGCTAAAGTCACACCTAACGAAGGGGAAGTTGATGCTCGATCCGAAGTTGATTCGTGAGAATCCCGATCTTGTGAAGGAAGCGACCCGCGTGAAGCGCGTGGGTTCTCCTGAAATTGTGGATGCGTGGCTCGTAGCCGATGCAGCTCGAAGAAACGCGCAGGCACGATTCGATTCGTTGCGAGCCGAACAGAACAAGCTCGGCGAGCAGGTTGGCAAGTTGAAGCGTGAGCTCAAGGGGCAGAGCAGCCCGGAACTCGAAGCGCTACTTACTTCCGCTAATGGCATCAAGGAGGCGCAGGAGACGCTCAGTGCGGAGCGGGCGCGGCTGGAGTCCGAAGTTCAGGCTCTGATGCTTCAGTTACCGGCTATTCCGGATCCGACATGGCCTGTTGGCAAAGACGAAACTGAAAACGTGGTAGCTCGAACCTGGGAGGATCCGTCCCATCCTCCGGTCCACCTTAAGGATGGCTTGAAGGACCACATCGTCCTCTCGAAAGAACTCGGCATCGTCGACTTTGAACGCGGAGTCAAGCTGGCGGGGACGCGGAGCTACGTTGTCCGAGGGTTGGGTGCGCGCCTCTATTGGGCGGTACTCCGATTCGCTCAGGAAAGCCTGATTCAACGTGGCTATGAGCAGATGGTCGTGCCAGTGCTTGTGAGCGAACAGTGCATGATTGGGACGGGATATTTCCCGACTGGAAGGGAACAGGCCTACATCACGCAGGATGGCAGTGCACTGGTCGGTACCAGTGAGGTGCCGCTCGCGAGCTTCTATGGCGATGAAATTCTCGACCTTGAACGCCCGATCAGGCTGTGCGCGCTCAGCACATGTTTTCGACGGGAGGCCGGTGCGGCCGGCAAGGACACTGCAGGACTATATCGCGTTCATCAGTTCGACAAGGTCGAACAGGTTGTCATTCACCGCGCCGACGACGCCGAGCACATCCAGCTTCACGAAGAGATCATCGCCAACGCCGAAGCAATCCTGCAGGCGCTGCAGCTTCCCTATCGTGTGTCCATGAATTGTACCGGTGATATGGGACAGGGCAAGTGGCGCATGTACGACATCGAAACCTGGATGCCCAGCCGGAACGGCTACGGAGAGACGCACAGTGGAAGTGCTCTTCGCGATTTTCAGTCAAGGCGGCTTAATCTGCGTTATCGCGAAAAGGCTGCCGGAGGAAAGGGGGAGACTCGATTCTGTTACACGCTGAACAACACCGCGATCGCGTGTCCGCGTGTCCTGATTTCCATTCTTGAGCAGTATCAGAACGCGGATGGCAGCGTGACAGTGCCGGAGGTGCTTCGGCCGTATATGGGGGAGTCTGTAATTCGGTAAGGACCCGTAAATCTCAAATCCTGAAATCCGAAATAGCAAATTGGACGGCGTGAACGCTCAGCCTGGTCCAATTTGCTATTTCGGATTTCAGGATTTGAGATTTACGGGACCAGTCCTGTCCGTGATCCAGCCCATGATACGAGGGCTATGCGAAACGCAACCTCAACAGATGCTCCCAATTTGTTTACACCGGAACTGTTCGACGGAACCGAGTCGCTGGATATTGTCGTCGCTGGCGCGGAGAAGTCCCCTGAGATACTGGCGCGCAATTTTGTGCGCTGGTGCTGGAGCTTTGGAACGGAATTCCGTAATAGCCCGGACATCACAAATCTTCGCTCGTGGCTGCGGAACGAAAAGCTGGACCCCTCGGCGGCTGAAGAGGTAGAGATCCTTCTGGAGGCGCGCCGCCTCTTTCTGAAGAGAGTAGAGCAGGCAGTTCGAAAGGCGGATGTCCCTAAAAACAAAGATTGAAGCCCTTCGCGATCAGATTCGCGACCATCAGTACCGGTACTACGTCCTCAATCAGCCCACGATCACCGACTTCGACTTCGATCAGATGCTTCGCGAACTCGAGGAACTCGAGCGCGATCATCCGGAGTTGATCACACCGGATTCACCCACCCAGCGTGTCGGCGGCATCGCCGCCGGTGCGTTCCCGACACACAATTTCAGCCAGCCGATGCTGAGCCTGGACAACGCGTATTCCGTGGAAGAACTAAGGGAGTGGCACGGCCGTGTCCTCCAGCTTGCCGGTATGGATTCGGTGAAATACACGGCGGAACTCAAAATCGACGGCCTCAGCATCGCTCTCCTGTATGAAGATGGCATCCTGGTAAAAGGCGTGACCCGAGGGGATGGCCGGATTGGTGAAGTTGTGACCGCCAATGTTCGAACCATCAAGTCCATTCCGCTCCGTCTTCGCAAGGAGACTTCGATCGAAGTCCGCGGCGAGGTTTTTCTCAGCCTGAAAGCATTCCGCCAGAGCAACGAAGAAAGGGAGCAGGCGGGACAACCCCGATTCGCAAACCCGCGCAACGCCGCTGCTGGATCATTGAGGCAGTTGGATCCAACCATCGTTTCGCGGCGCTCTCTTGATTTCTTCGGTTATAGCCCAATTCCTTCTCGCGCCAGGCAGTCTGAAAATCTGGCGTGGATCGCGGAACTTGGCGTGAAGGTGAATCCGCACCACAAGCTTTGCCGGTCGATTGAGGACGTTGAAAAGTTCTATGCCGAATGGGAGGAACGCCGGGATTCTCTCGATTATGAAATCGATGGGCTTGTCGTAAAAGTGGACGATGTGAGCCTGCAGCAGAAGCTGGGATCTACCTCAAAGGCGCCGAGATGGGCCGTTGCGGTGAAGTTTCGGCCGCGGCAGGCCGAGACGAAACTTCTCGACATTGACGTGCAGGTCGGTCGGACGGGGGCTCTGACTCCCAGGGCTGTACTTGAGCCTGTCGCACTGGGAGGCGTCACAATCCGTCACGCCACTCTTCACAATGAAGACGAGATCGAACGCCTTGACCTGCAGATCAATGATCGCGTGCTTCTTGAACGCGGTGGCGATGTCATTCCGAAGATTGTCCGCGTCGTGAGCCGGGCGCCCGACAGAAGAGAGTTCGTGGTGCCAGACCGGTGCCCGGTGTGCAAAGGCGAGGTGTACCGGCCGGAGGGCGAGGCGATACGGCGCTGCATCTCTCAAACGTGCCCTGCGAAGCTGAAGGAATCTTTACTGCACTGGGCCGGTCGGAAGGCCATGAACATTGATGGCCTGGGTGAAAAAATCGTGGATCAACTCGTGGAAAAGGGAATGGTGCGCGACGTTTCCGATCTCTATCGGTTGCAGGCCGCCGAACTGGAAGAATTGGAGCGCATGGGCAAAAAATCGTCGGAGGCGTTGGTGGCGGAAATCGACGCGAGCCGAAAACTCGATCTGGGTCGCCTTCTCTTCGGCCTGGGCATTCGCCATGTTGGAGAACGAACTGCTCAGTTGCTCGCCGAGCACTTTGGCTCCATGGAGGATCTCCGTAACGCGGGACCTGAGGAACTGGAACAAGTGCATGAAGTCGGTCCGGAGATAGGGGAGAGCATTCGTCGATTTTTTCACGAAGAACAGAACGGCAAGTTGATTGATCGGCTCCGTGATTTTGGCCTTCCCATGAAATCCGCAGTGCAACGGGAACGGCTGCCTCAGGTACTGGCGGGGAAGACCTTCGTCATCACGGGAACGCTCGAGGGCCTGACCCGTGAGGAAGCAACGTCCCTGATCGAACAGCGCGGCGGTCGTGTGAATTCTTCTGTCAGCAAGAAAACCAGCTATCTTGTTGCGGGCGTGGATCCGGGTTCCAAACTCGATAAGGCTCGTGCTGCCGGAGTTCCGATCATCGATGAGCAGACACTGCGTGGAATGCTATAATCCCACGATGCGAATCCGGCTTTTATTCTGCCTCGTTGCTATCGTGTCGCTTGCTGGACTGCTGGTCGCGCAGGCCCCCACCGTTCCCCCTGCCGACAGGCAGGAAGGCGGCCAGATTGTCACCACCGTCGTGGACGTGCCCCTCATGGTCTCGGTTGCGGACAACAAGGGCAAGCTCATCACGAATCTGACAAAGACCGACTTCAGGATTTTTGAGGATGACAAGCCTCAGACCATCAAAAGCTTCACGCGGGATACGGATCTTCCTCTGAGTATCGCGCTGCTGGTCGATGCCAGCGGGAGCATCATCGAGCAACTCAAATTTGAACGGGCTGCCGCGACGGATTTTTTCTTTAACACGGTGAAGAGAAAGAAGGATCGCGCAGCCGTTATCGCTTTCGATTCCATCATTTCCATCCTCAGTAACGAGAGTGCAGACGGCTTTTATGACGACCCGGAACGTCTGGCGGACGCCGTTCGAAAAATAAAGGCTGGTGGCGGGACCTCCGTTTATGATGCCGTTTATGGTTCGGTACAAAAAATGCTTTCAAAGGAAAAGGGAGAGCGCCGAAAACTGGTCATCCTTATTAGTGATGGTGACGATACGGCCAGCAAACTGTCTCTAACAGAAGCGATCGAAATGGCACAACGGCACGACGTAACGATTTACGCCATCAGTACCAACAAGACGTCAGACACGAAGAGCCGCTCAAAGGTTCAGGGAGACGACGTTATTCAGAAGATGGTCGACGAAACTGGCGGAAAAGCCTACTTTCCTTTGAAGCTGGATGACCTGGCAGCCGATTTCCAGAAGATCGGAGATGAGCTTCGATCTCAATACATAATCTCGTATACGCCAACTAACCAGAATCTCGACGGAACGTACCGTGAAATTCGCCTCGAGATGTCGGACAAGAAGTACAAGGCGCGCACGCGCCGCGGTTACTTCGCGTCGAAGGCAAACTAATCGTGCGCTTAGCAATTACCTGTTTTCTCGTAGTGCTGTTGTCCGCAGGGATCCTGTTCTCCCAGTCGGGGGTGCAGGCGCCGCACCGTCTCGAAGTCAATGTCGTACAGGTTCCGTTGCTTATTACCGTGACGGATAGCACGGGTCGGTTGATCACAACATTGAATAAAGAAAGCTTCAGGGTTTACGAGGGGAATCGGCTCCAGAAGATTGAATCGTTTTCTCGAGATTCCAATCTTCCCCTCAGTATCGCTCTCCTTATTGATCAGAGTTCCAGCACGATTGATAAGCTGGAGTTTGAGCGCGCCGCAGCCCTGGATTTCTTTAACAGCACGGTGAAGCGTGGAAAGGACCGGGCGATGCTCATCGGGTTCTCGAGCGATGCCAAGATGCTGTCCGACTTCACCGACGATCCTGAGCAGTTTGCCGCCGGCCTGAAGAAGCTCGAAGCCGGAGGTGGCACGGCCGTTTACGATACCCTCTTCCTGGCAGCGCAACAAAAGCTGGCGCAGGAAAAAGGCGAGCGACGGAAACTGATCATCCTTATCAGTGACGGAGACGATACCGCCAGCCGCTATTCTCTTGCCACGGCCCTGGCGACAGTACAGAAGAACGACGTCCTCATTTACGCGATCAGCATTAATAGAATTGCGGATATGAAAAGCGAAGAAAGGGAGCGGGGAGACAAGGCAATCCGTCAGATGGTGGATGAAACCGGCGGCCGCGCTTACTATCCAGCGAAAATCTCCGAACTGGCTGCAGAGTTCAAGAAGATCGAAGCTGAACTTCGTTCCCAATACGCGCTCGCCTACTCGCCCACAAATCCTTTCGACGGAACCTATCGAAAACTCCGCGTCGATATGGTGGACAAAAAGTTCAAGGCGCGCACTCGTGCCGGCTATATCGCCTCGAAAAACTAAGGGAGTCTCGGATCCCCTCCTCAGCGGGGGGCTGTTGCTGAACCGCCAATTTCTCCTCGTACGCCTCCGGCGTGCGTTTATCCAGGATTCACCAACCCCCGGTGGCTCGCTACGCTTCGCTCACCGGGGCTAATTTCCTTCAACGCCTCCGGCGTGCAAACACGCGATCCTCTACACTGCCGCACGCTGAAAGCGTGCGAGGAGATTCCCGTTGAGCAACAGGCCCAGCGGGAGGAGGGGTGGCTGCACCATTTAAGAAAAATCGCGGAGCCTCATTAATTCGTGCAGACGGGTCCTGTGGTCCGGGAATTTCTTGACCACACCACCCCGGCCTTCGGCCCTCTCAACGACGAAACGGTTCTCGGCGGATCACACCCTTGCCCTCCTCGATCGTCAGGATCTGGTTCGCTTCGATCTTTTCGACGATGTCAGAAACGCCGCTCGGCCACAGGATTTCCAGACGTTCCGCAGCGGGTGCCCGCGCCAATCCAAAATGAACTCGCAGATCGTTCTGCCCCAGGTAACCTGAACCTGCTTTGACGTCTCTTCTAAGAAGCGTGCCCTGAACCGAAAGTTTCAACCGCGCTCCGATACCGTCGCGATTGCTTCTGGAACCGATGGTTCGGATCAGAAGGGAATTCGAACGATTTTCTCCATCGTTGCGGAGAACATCCGGGGCTTGCCCGACGTTGGCAATCACCATATCCATGTCGCCATCATTGTCGAGATCCCCAACGGCCAGGGCGCGGCTGGGTTTCTTAATTGCGAAGCCAGCTCCGGATGCGGGCCCAACATTTTTGAATTTGCCGGCTTTGTTCTGGAGGAGCAGATTCAGCTGTGGGTAAGTCGTATCATCCCGGCCAAACTGGACATTGTCGATCACGTGGCCGTTTGCCACCGCGAGATCGAGATCCATATCGTTGTCATAATCGACGAAAGCAGTCCCGAAGCCCACAAATGGCAGGGTTTCCTGAGCCACCCCGCTTGGAAAAGTAACGTCGGCAAACAAACCTTTCCCGAGGTTCCTGTACAGCGTGTGCGCTTCCATAATCAGGTTTGTGACAAAAATATCCTGCGATCCATCCCCGTCGAAGTCACCCATATCCGTTCCCATTCCCGCCTGAGCCTTCCCGTCGTGGCCCACGGCCACTCCGGCCCTGAATCCAACCTCTTCAAACTTTCCTGCACCCAGATTGTGAAAAAGAAAGTTCGGTGTGGAGTCGTTGGCAACGTAGATATCGGTCCACCCATCGTTGTCGTAATCCCCGAAGACGACACCGAGACCGTTGCCGTTGGGTCTCTGCCGGATTCCGGATTCGAGGCTGATATCGGTGAATGTACCGGTTCCGTTGTTGCGAAACAGAAGATGGGGCAGGCCGTTGTACTCGTTGGGATGACAGTAGGCTCGAGCGGTTCGGAGAGGGCAGTACTTGTTTCCTTCAGGGGTGTAATCTACATATCGCGTCACGTAAAGATCGACGTCGCCGTCGTTATCGATATCGCCGAAGGCGCAGCTGGCATTCCAAAGAGTGGAGCCGACGCCGGCTTCAGAGGTAACGTCAACGAAGGTTCCCTTGCCGGCATTGCGGTAGAGACTGCTGAAGTCGGCTCCCGTTATGTACAAGTCCGTGAATCCGTCGTTGTCGTAGTCTGCAGAGCAGGCACCCATCCCGAAACCTGAGACGCGGATACCGGATGCTGCAGTCACTTCAGCGAAAGTGCCATCCTGATTGTTCCGATAGAGCCGGTGCTGAGCGCTGGCCGCTCTCTTCTTGTCAACGAACGAGCCGCCGTTGACGAAGAAGACGTCGAGCCAGTCATCGTTGTCGAAATCGAAGAGAACGACGCCACCCGACATGGTTTCCGGCAAATGTTTGTCCGGTGACGAACCGTTCTCGTGCTTGAAATCGATCTTTGCT
>Ga0111538_10012941_pt1 | contig 11007 bp, 6 predicted proteins | sample SoiMethybrSBSTD1_FD_79669 | JGI IMG/M metagenome (GOLD analysis project Ga0111538, IMG submission 79669) | Bulk soil microbial communities from a Populus tree surrounding site in Tennessee, USA - Soil MetaG P. TD hybrid SBSTD1 (version 2)... | ecosystem: Environmental > Terrestrial > Soil > Tree... | reverse complement strand
GATCGGCGTGGAAGGCGCGAACAGTGTCTGCAGCTGGCGCTGCTCGCCACCTGAAAGAGCGAGGGTATCCGCGAAGGCCATGACGTTGAGCGACCAGCGCTGCGAGAGCGCTCGCGAGGCGGCCACCGCGAACATCGGCCCGCCGATCTGCAGATTGCCCGCGCTCGTCTGGCCGTACCCGGCCTGTGCAGCAAGTGTCCAGCCATCGTTCTCTCTCGTCTCGTTCCACAGCGGCAGCGTGGCGTAGCGGTTGTCCATCGCCACTTCAGGCAGATGCTCGGCCACGAACTCGATATCTTCCTTGGCTGCCGCCGGGCCGCACGCCAGCAGCAGCCACACGACGCATGAGGCGGCTTTCACGTGGGTAGGACGGTCGGTGCGTGCGGGATCAATCGGCGAGGACTATTCTGGCGTCATGAAAACCCAGCCGTCTCTGCGCTTCGATCACGTTGCCGTTCCGGTGCACGATGCGAAGAGCGCTTATCAGTTGTTCGCCGATACGCTCGGGCTGCCGCTGATCGCCGCGCACACCGGCGATGATTGGGACGGCGCGCCGTGGTTGATGATGATTTTCGGCCTGGCGCAGGATGGTCAGGTTGCGCTCTGCGTCCGGCACGGCGCGAGGAAGTCGCGACAACCCGCGATCGATCTGCCGCACTTCGCGCTCACCACGACCGGCAAGACGCAGCTCGCAGCGTGGGAGCGGAAACTGAAAGGCGCCGGCTTCGCGATCCGCCAGGAGGATCACGGCGATCAGCAATCGATCTACTTCGACGATCGCAGCGGCCTGACCTGGGAGATCACGACGGCGCGCAAGGAATCAACGGCCGCGGATCCGGACGCACGCAGCACGGTCGACGAGTGGATCGCCTCGCACCGCTATTCCCACATGGCGCGCAGCGCCGCTGCCGCATCCACACGCACGTTCGTCCTTGCATCGAAGGCGCGCAAGGCCGCTTCGCGTGCAGGCGGCCACGCCCGCTGTTCGAAGCGTGCGAGCAGCTGATCTGTCATGAAGCGGCTGCGGGCGCCGTAAACATGCGCGTCGCCGGTGCGGCTTTGCTGCGTGATGTAGTACTTGAGCGGCGCGATCAGGTGCAGGTCGCGCTTGGCGCGCGTCATCGCGACGTATAAAAGGCGCCGCTCTTCCTCGATGCTCTCTGGCCGCCCGGCGGCATGCTCGTTCGGAAAGTTGCCGTCCGAAACATTCAGCACGTACACCGAGTCCCACTCCTGGCCTTTCGCCGAGTGCACCGTGGACAGGATCAGATAGTCCTCGTCGAGCAGCGGATCGCCGGCGAGATCTCCGGTGACGTTCGGCGGATCGAGCGTCAGCTCGGTGACGAACTGCTCGCGCGTCGCATACTGCCCGGACAAGCGTTCGAGTTGCTCGATGTCGCCAGCGCGCACTTTCGCCGCATCGTAGATGCGCTCGAGCTGCGGCTCGTACCACTTGCGCAGGCGCCCGAGCTGACCGGGCCATTCGCGCGCGTGCATCAGGTCCGCCATCAACTCCATCAGCGACGACCATTCTGTTTCGGCGGCCGCGGGCATGCGGTACTCCGCGAGCGTCGGCCACGCGAAGCCGCTCGCTTCGAACACCTTCAAACAACGATCCGCGGTCGCCGGACCGACGCCCGGCAGCAGTTGCAGGACGCGAAACGCGGCGATGCGATTGCGGGGGTTGTCAGCCCAGCGCAGCAGTGCCAGCACATCCTTGACGTGCGCCGCTTCGAGAAACTTCAGGCCGCCGTACTTCACGTACGGGATGTTGCGGCGGAGCAGTTCGAGCTCGAGCATGTCCGTGTGATGTGCACTACGCGCCAACACAGCCTGACGCCGCAACAGGGTTCCCTGCTCGCGTGCCGCGAGCACGTGCTCGACGACATAGAGTGCCTGCGCCTGATCGTCCTGCACGGCGACGTAGAACGGCTTGCTGGCTGACGACCGATCCGAGCGCAGCTCCTTTTGATACTGCCGCGAGCTGTCGCTCATCAGCGTGTTCGCCGCGTCGAGGATCGGCTGCACCGAGCGATAGTTCTGCTCGAGCTTGACGACGTGCGCCGGCGGCACGAAGTGAGCGGGAAAATCCAGGATGTTGTCGATGGTGGCCGCGCGGAACGAGTAGATCGCCTGCGCGTCGTCGCCGACCACGCAGACGCCCCAGCCGTTCGGCTTCATCGCGTACACGATCTGCGCCTGCAGCGTGTTCGTGTCCTGGTACTCGTCGATCAGCACGTGCTCGAAGCGCTCGCCGATCTCGCGCGCGACGCGCTCCTCCTGCACCAGGATGTGCCAGTACAAGAGCAGATCGTCGTAGTCGAGCAGCTGCTGCGAGTGCTTGACCTCGACATAGCGGCGGAACAGCTGCGTCAGCTCGTCGCCCCAGTCGCTGCACCAGGGGAAAACCTCGTCGAGCGTCTGCGCGAGCGGCTGACGGCTGTTGACGCGGTGGGAATAGATCGCCAGGCACGTGTCCTTGCGCGGAAAGCGCTTCTCCTTCTTCGCGAGCCCGAGATCCTGCCGCAGAAAATCCAGCAGATCGGCGGCGTCGCCGCGATCGAGCACCGAGAACGAAGGCTCCAGCCCCACGACCTGCGCGTACTCGCGCAGCAGCCGGTTGCCGATCGAGTGATACGTGCCGGACCAGAGCAGCCGCGCGGCGTCACTCCGGGCACGTGTGTGCGGATTGGATCGGAGCGCTTCAGCGCAGATGCGTTCTGCCCGCCGCAGCATCTCTTGCGCGGCGCGGCGCGTGAACGTCAGCAGCAGGATTCGCTCAGGCGCAACGCCCTTGAGCAACAGATGCGCGACCCGGTGGGCGAGTGTGTTCGTCTTTCCGGTGCCCGCGCCCGCGATGATGAGCAGCGGCGCCGCGGAGAACCCGGCGGTGCTCGCTGCACCATACGTGGCGGCCTGGTACTGGGCCGGATTCAGCCGTTCGGCAAAAGTGTCGACGGGAGTTTCCTGGACGTGCGCATTCATGAGCCGCGTATCATGGACGAACTCTGTATAAAAAGACAGCCGTACAATGCGCGCTCGCTTGCAGCGGGAGACCAATAAAGATGAGCTCAGTGAATAAGTGTGTGCGTCTGGGGTTTGCTTTTCTCGCCGTGTGCGGGGTCGTCGCGGTCCACGCCGCCGACGCGCCGCTCAGCGCGATCCGCGCCGGGCGCGTCATCGACGTGCAGAACGGCAAGGTCGCAACCGATCAGGTGATCCTGGTGCGCGGCGATCGCATCGAGGCGGTCGGCGGCGCGAGCACCGTGGCGATTCCGGCTGGAGCCAAAGTCATCGACCTCACCGCCTATACGGTGCTGCCGGGATTGATCGACACGCACACGCACATCACATCCGACCCGACGCTGCCACCGTACTTCGGCTACGGCATGTCAGTGCCCCGCGTCGCACTGAAGGGCGCGTTCTATGCGCGCAAGACGCTGCTCGCCGGCGTCACGACCATTCGTGATGTCGGTGCGGAGGGCTATAGCGACGTTGCTGTGCGCGATGCTGTCAACGACGGTGAAATTCCCGGGCCCCGCATGCTGGTGTCCGGGCCGGCGCTCGGCATCACGGGCGGCCACTGCGACGACAACATGCTGGCGCCCGAATTCGACTATTCCGCCGACGGGGTCGCCGATGGCGTTGCCGGCGTGCGCAAAGCTGTTCGCCGCAACGTGAAGTACGGTGTCGACGTCATCAAGTTCTGCGGCACCGGCGGCGTATTCTCCAAGGGCGACTCGCCGGGCGCGCAGCAATACACGTCTCAGGAAATGGCGGCGCTGATCGACGAGGCGCACATGGCGGGCCGCAAGGTCGCGGTGCATGCGCACGGCGCGGCCGGCATCAAGACGGCGATCCGCGCGGGCGTGGACACCGTCGAGCATGCGAGCCTCATCGACGAAGAAGGCCTGCAGCTCGCGAAGAAGGCGGGCATCTACCTGTCGATGGACATCTACAACACCGAGTACACGCAGTCAGAAGGGCCGAAGCGGGGCGAGCTCGAGGAATTCCTGCGCAAGGACCGCGAGGTCGCGCAGGCGCAGCGTGACAACTTCCGCCGGGCCGTGAAGCTGGGGATCAAGCTCACGATGGGGACGGATGCGGGCGTCTATCCGCACGGCGACAACCCGAAGCAGCTCGCGTTCATGGTTCAGTACGGCATGACGCCGATGCAGGCGATCCAGGCTGCGACGCTCAGCGGCGCCGACGCGCTCGGCTTGAAGAATGTGACCGGCGCGATCGCAAGCGGCCTTGCAGCCGACATCATCGCGGTGAAGCGCGATCCGCTCGAGGACGTCCGTGCGCTCGAGCAGGTCGACTTCGTGATGAAGGGCGGGGAAATCTACAAGCAGTAGTCAGCTTCTCAGCGCGAGGTCAGCTCGCTGCGCGGCTGCAGATACTTGCCGTGCCAGTCCAGGTAGCGCTGCATGCGCTCGCGCAGGTAGCTCGGCTTCGTCAGCCCGTGGAACTGGTCGGGATAGATCACCAGCTGCGTCTCCACGCCGAGGCTGCGCAGCGCCTGGTACATCTGCTCCGAGTTCAGCAGCGGCACGTTGAAATCGCTGGAGCCGCACTGGAACAGCGTCGGCGTCTTGATGCGGTCCGCATGCAGGAACGGATACGAGAGGCGCATCCACACGTCGGTGTTCTTCCACGGCGTGCCGAGCTCCGCTTCGTACTCGCGCACGTACATGTCGGTGCCGTAGCCCGCGAGGATGTTGGAGATCGACGCGCCGCTGGTCGCCGACTTGAAGCGCGTGTCCTTCGAGATCACGTAGTTCGTCAGGATGCCGCCGTAGCTCCAGCCGCCGACACCGAGCCGATCCGGATCGGCGACGCCTTGTTTCACTGCGTAGTCGACGGCTGCGAGCACGTCCTCGGTGTCCTTGTTGCCCCAGTCCGCGTAGATCGCGGTCGCGAATGCTTCGCCGCGTCCTGAGCTGCCGCGCGGATTGACGCCGAGCACGACGTAACCGTTCGACGCGAAGATCTGCCAGGCCAGGCTGAAGGAGTTCGCGTATTGCGAGACCGGTCCGCCGTGAATCCACAGCAGCGTCGGATAGCGGCGTCCCGGCATGTAGTCCGGCGGTTTGACGACGAAACCGTTGATGCGAGTGCCGTCCTTGGAATCGTAGGCGATCTCTTCGGTGCTGCCGAGCTTCACCGCGCTGAGCCACTCGTCGTTGTGATGAGTGAGGCGGCGGTAGCGCTCTTTATCGAACGCATACACGGCATCGGGCGCTTCGACGATACCGTCGAGGACCGCGATGCGCTCCTTGCCGCCGACGTCGAACGCGGTGGTCTCGCGACGTCCGTCGATCAGGCGCTCGATCTTGTTGTTGCCGGTCTCGATGCGCGCGAGATGCTGATTGCGATCGTCTTCGACCAGGAAATAGATCGAGCGGCCGTTGTGCGCCCACACCGGCGAGATGACGTTGCGATCCAGCGCACGCGTCAGGATGCGCGGCTCACCACCCCCGGCAGAGACGACTGCAAGATGATGGGTGGAGTAGTAGATGAGCTTCGGGTCGCCGGCAGCGACGAACGCGAGCTCGCGGCCATCCGGGCGCCAGCTCGGCGGCGACATCGATGACACGTCGCCGCTATCGCCCTGGAATTTCGTCAGCAGCTTCGGCGCCGCGCCGGGCTCCGGCGCCATGACGTACAGGCCGAACTCGCTGCTGCGATCCGGGTCTTCACCGCGCTTGCTGAAGAAGGCGATCTGCTTGCCGTCCGGCGACCACGACGGCCAGCCTTCGTCGTAGCGGCCCGGCGTCAGGAGCTCCGCTTTGCGGGTGGCGACGTCGAACACATATAGATGTTGTCGCTGGTTGCCGAGGTAGCCGGTCTCGTCCTCTTTGAAGTAGTAGCGATCGATGACGATCGACGGCGGCGTCTTGTCCTCCTCGCCTTTCTTCTTCTTGTTCGGGTCCTCGTCGGCAACGACCAGCGCGAGACGCTTGCCGTCGGGCGACCAGGCGTAGTCGAGCACGTCGCCGTTGAAGCCGGTGAGCGGGCTCGCTTCGCCGCCGCTGCGATCGAGCAGCCACACCTGTTCCGGCTCCTCATCGCCGCCGCGCGCAGTGATGAACGAAATGTACTTGCCGTCCGGGCTCCAGCGCGGTGTGTGCTCGCTCTGTTCCGACTGGGTGAGCTGCAGCTGCCGGCTGCCGTCCCAGCTCGACATCCACAGATGCGCTCTCCGCTTGTCTTTGATCGGATCGGTGGTGCGTACGGTGTACGCAACCCAGTCGCCGTCGGGCGAGACTTGCGGATCGCCGAGCTCGCGCAGGGCATTGATGTCGTCCGCGGTCAGCGAGCGACGCTCCGCGGCGCCGGCGACCGTCGCCGAGAGCAGGGACGCGAACAGCAGGACAAGTGCAGTTGAGCGCATGGATTATTCGGCCTTCTTTCTGAAAAGCAGCACGAAGCGGTCCGTGCTCTTGCCTTTGAACGACTCGTCGTAGAACGGTTTGGTGCGATCGTCGGCGGGATTGCGCAGCACGTCGTTGCTCGCCTCCAGCGTGAAACCGGCTTCGAGGAACAGCTTCTTGACGTACGCCTCATCGATGCGATGCGGGCCTTTGTCGCGATCCAGTGCATCGCGGTTGCCAGTGCCTGCCGGCGCCGAGTGATCGACCACGCCGAACCAGCCCCCCGGCTTCAGCGCCTTGTGCAGGTCGGCGAGCACGCCCGGCACGTCGTTCGACAGCCAGAAGAAATCGTGCAGCACCATGAACGCGACGGCGCCGTCGAGCGAGCCTGGCTCCAGCCCGAGATCGTTGAGCGGCTTGTCGAGGCGCACGACGTTCGGCAGCCGGTTGTTCGCGAGCCGCTCCTCGACCGGTTTCTGTCCGGCGCGGTCGTAGAAGAACTGCGGGTTCTGCATGTAGACCTTGCCGGTGGGCCCGACCGACCGCGAGAGCACTTCGGCGGTGTTGCCGCCTGCGGCGAACAACTCGATGACCGTCTGCCCCGGGCGCACGCCGAAGAACTCCATGATCTCTGCGTAATGACGGTTGGCGTCGCGCGTCCGATCTTTCGGCAGGCGTTCCGTACTGTCGACCGCCGCCTGGATCGCAGGATGAATGGCCGGCGACTCCGCCGCACCTGCTGTCCGGATGGCCGCGTGCATGGACGCGAACGTCAGCGCGACACTGACAATCAGCACACGCATCGAAGTACCCATTGCGCCCTCCGCCGTCTGCCCCCGGGGGAGGGGAAGAGTGGAGTAGGGAATTGCCGCCGTCAATCGACCGTGCGAGCCGGCGAGGAACCCGAGATTTACACGGCGCGTTCCCGACAGGGCGAGGGAGTCCGAGGAATTGCGATGAAGCTGCTGGTGTGGATTGGCTTGTTGCAGAGGCACCGTGCCGCCGGCCGCTGACGGGGAGCTTCCTGCCGTAGTCGTTCAGGCCCGCCGCCACGCACGGGCGAGCGGGCTGCTCTACGTTTCCGATACCGAGCCGGGCATTCGCCGCAAGCGGCGCGGCTCGCACTTTCACTACGTTGCGTCGAACGGCCGGGCGGTCACTGCTGCGCGCACGCTCGACCGCATCCGGCGGCTGGCGATTCCGCCGGCCTACACCGACGTCTGGATCTGTCGCGAGCCGCGCGGTCACTTGCAGGCCACGGGTCGCGACGCGCGCCAGCGCAAGCAGTATCGCTATCACGCTGCGTGGCGCGAGACGCGCGACACGGGCAAGTTCGCACGCATGATCGAATTCGGCGCGCAGCTGCCGCGGCTGCGCCGGCGCCTGCGGCAGGATCTCGCGCTGCCCGGTTTGCCGAAGAACAAGGTGCTCGCGGCGATCGTGCGCTTGCTCGACGAAACGCTGCTGCGCGTCGGCAACGAAGAGTATGCGCGCGCCAACCAGTCCTACGGGCTGACGACGCTGCGCGACCGGCACGTGAAATTCCTGAGCGACGGGCGCGCGTTCTTCTGCTTCAAGGGCAAGAGCGGCCGCGTGCAGGAAGTGGTGCTCGACGATCGCCGGCTGGCGCGCATCATCCGCCATTGCCAGCAGTTGCCCGGTCAACAGCTGTTCCAGTACGTCGACGACGAGGGCCGGCGCCAGCCGATCGACTCGGGCATGGTCAATGAGTACCTGCGCGAGGTGATGGGCGGCAACGGCGAAGGGTTCACCGCCAAGGATTTCCGCACGTGGGGCGGCACGGTGCGCGCGATCTCGTTCCTCGCATGCCAGGATCCCGGCGAACGCGTGAGCGGCCGCGCTTTCAATCATTGCGTCGCCGCGACTGCCCGGCACGTTGCCGAAGCGCTGGGCAATACGCCCGCGGTGTGCCGCAAGTCATACATCAACCCGGTTGTGTTCGAGGCCTGGCGCGACCAGGTGGTGGCGCGCATGGTGCCTCGCGGTGCGCTGGCGCCGTCGCGACTCGAGAAACTGGCGCTCGCGCTGCTGCGGGAGCGGGACAGGAAGGCGAAAGGGCGGGGGAACGGCAAGGCCTGATAAGATGCGCGCACTGCCACGGGTGCACGCATGCAGACAGAAAAACGACCCTCGTCGCAGGGGGCAACCTGGGGCCTGGCAATCCTGCTCGGCATCGTCGGCGTCTCTTTCCAGCAGAGCGTCGGCGGTTTCGTCTTCGGTGCCGCGCTCGGCGTGCTGCTGGCGCAGATCTTTTATCTGCGCTCGCGTACCGAGTCGCTCGATCAGCAACTGCAGGAACTGAAGCAGCGCCTCGCAAACATCAGCAGCGCGCCCGCAGAACGCCCGCCTGCTGCTGAGCCCCCGCCGACACCTGCAGCCACACCGACGCCGCAGCCAGCGACATCAACGCCAGCGGCTCCGGCGATCAAGCGGCCCGTCCCGAGCTTCGAGACGATGCTGTCGCAACCCATGCCGGAGACGCCGCCCGAGCCGCTGCCGCCGCCCGAGCCGACGGCTTTCGATCGCGGAATGGCCGCGGTCGTGGCATGGCTCAAGCGCGGCAATCCGCTCGCGCGCGCCGGCATCGTCATCCTGTTCTTCGGCGCCGCGTTCCTCGCGAAATACGCGGCCGACCACAGCATGTTCCCGATCGAGCTGCGCTTCATCGGGCTCGCGCTCGGCGCTCTCGCGTTGCTCATCATCGGTTGGCGGCTGCGCGAGAAGCGCGCGGTCTATGGGCAGCTCCTGCAGGGCGGCGGCATCGCCGGTCTCTATCTCACCGTTTTTGCAGCGACGCGGCTCTACCACCTGCTGCCATTCACGCTCGCATTCGTGTTGCTCGCAGTCGTCGCTGTCGCGAGCGCTATATTGGCGGTCGCACAGAACGCGCTCGCGCTCGCGGTCATCGGCACCGCCGGCGGCTTCCTCGCACCGATCCTCGTCTCGACCGGCAGCGGCAACTACGTCGCGTTGTTCACTTATTACGCAATCCTGAATCTCGGCGTGTTCGCCGTCGCCTGGTTCAGAACCTGGCGCGTGCTGAACGTGCTCGGTTTCGTGTTCACGTTCTCGATCACAGCTTTGTGGCGCGCCAGCTCCTACCAGGACGCCAACCTGTTCTCGGCCGATGCGTTCCTGATCCTGTTCTTCCTGATGTACGTCGCGGTCTCGGTGCTGAACTGCGTGCGCCAGGCGCCGAACCTGAAAGGCTACGTTTCGGGCTCACTCGTATTCGGATTGCCGATCGTCGCCTTCACGCTGCACGCGACGATGATCGCGCGCATCGAGTACGGCCTCGCGTGGAGTGCGCTGGCGCTGGGTGCGTTCTACCTGCTGCTCGGCTGGAGTCTGTACGCGACGCGTCGCGAGACGTTCCGTCTGCTCGTCGAAGCGTTCGCTGCGCTCGGCGTGATCTTCGCGAGCCTCGCAATCCCACTCGCCTTCGACACGCGCACTACAGCCGCGATGTGGGCAGTGGAGGGCGCCGGACTGCTGTGGCTCGGCGTGCGTCAGGAGCGGAAGCTGCCGCGCTTGTTCGGTCTGCTGCTGCAGATCAGCGCTGGCATCGGCTATCTGATCGGCTACGCCAGCCTGCGCTCGACCCATCCGATCCTGAACAGCGCGTATCTCGGTGCGACGATGCTGGCTGTATCCGGCGTCTTCAGCGGCTACTGGCTGTTCCGCAACGAAGAGCGGCGCGCTTCGTACGAGGAGCACCTTGCCGGCGCGCTCACGTTCTGGGGCGTGTTCTGGTGGTTCATCGGCGGCGCGAACGAGATCAGCCGCTACTTCATGCAGTCGGTGCTCGGCTCCGCGCTCGTCTATACGAGCATCACGGCTGCGATTCTCACGGGACTCGGAATCCGTAAACGGTGGCCGTTGCCGCGGTGGATCGCCTTGTTCCTGCCCGTCATCGCGTGGATCTATGCGCTGGCGCACGCACAGGCGTTCGGACATCCGTTCGCGCGCTGGGGCGTGCTCGGCTGGCCGGTGATTCTCGCCACGCACTTCGCTCTGCTACGGATCTGGGAGCCGGAACGCCGCGCGACACACGAATGGCTGCACGCCGCGGCTTGCTGGACGCTGACCTTGCTGATCGCATGGGAGCTCCATTGGCAGGTCGCCGAGCGCACGACGGGAGTGTGGGCGAGTCTCGCGTGGGGACTCATTCCGGCACTCGTGCTCGCGGGGCTCGGGTTGCGCAAGCTGCGTCCGGACTGGCCGATCGCGCAGCACGCAGTTGCGTATCGGCTGTATGGCGCCGTACCGCTCGCAGTCGCGCTGTGTTTGTGGATCGTCGTGATCAATCTCACCAGTACCGGCGACCCGGCGTGGCTGCCGTATGTGCCGCTGCTCAATCCGCTCGATGTCTGCGTCGCACTGGTCATCGCGTCGCTCGCGCTGTGGTGGAGCGCGCTCGAGCCGGAACAGCGCGCGCGCCTGTGGGACCAGGACATCCGCGTGCTGATCGCGATCGCCGCCGGCATCGTGTTCGTGTGGCTCAATGCCGCGCTGATTCGCTCGCTGCATCACAACTGGGGCGCGCCGATCACTGCCTACGGCATCACGCACTCGACGTTCGTGCAGTCGGCCTTGTCGATTTTCTGGG
>Ga0111538_10012940_pt1 | contig 11007 bp, 11 predicted proteins | sample SoiMethybrSBSTD1_FD_79669 | JGI IMG/M metagenome (GOLD analysis project Ga0111538, IMG submission 79669) | Bulk soil microbial communities from a Populus tree surrounding site in Tennessee, USA - Soil MetaG P. TD hybrid SBSTD1 (version 2)... | ecosystem: Environmental > Terrestrial > Soil >... | reverse complement strand
GGGACGTAATAAAATCCGGCAATTGATATTTTTTCGACAGGATCAGGAAGCGTTTGACTTCCTGGTCTCATTCGGGAGCACTGAAATATGGCCCTAGCGGTGTTTAAACTGACACTGCGACATTTTTTAAGGCCTTCTTACTTGCTTGTAAAATCTGATCTATTATCGGATCATTTACGGCTGTTGAGATGAACATTGCCTCGAACTGCGAGGGAGCAAGGTAAACTCCTTGATGAAGCATGGATTGAAAATAGCTCGCGAAGCGCTTGGTGTCCGATGTTTTCGCAGAATCAAAATCCACCACAGGTTTATCGGTAAAAAACAATGTAAACATGGAACCTACCTGGTTTATTGTATACTGTAGTCCTTCTGTCTCGTATTGTTTTCTTATTTCCCCGGTAAGTTTTGTCGTTTGTTGATTGAGCTGTTGATAGACGTTGGGATTGTTTTTGAGATAGCGCAGCATGGCGAGTCCCGCAGCCATAGCCAGGGGGTTGCCCGACAAAGTACCGGCCTGATATACCGGCCCTACCGGGGAAATTGAATCCATAATTTCTTTTCGCCCCCCATAAGCACCCACCGGCAATCCACCTCCGATAATTTTTCCCAGCGTTGTAATATCAGGCTTTACATCATACAACTCCTGAGCACCACCAAGTGACAATCTGAATCCCGTCATCACTTCATCAAAAATCAAAATGATCTTATGCTGATCGCAAATTTTGCGAAGACCTTTTAAATACTCAGGGTGAGGAACAACACATCCCATATTTCCCACGACTGGTTCAAGAATAATCGCAGCAATTTCACTTTCATTTTTCGAAATGATTTCTTCAATCGCGGACAGATTATTGAACGGTGCAATAAGTGTGTCTTTCGCCGTCCCTTTCGTCACGCCTGGACTATCGGGAGAACCAAATGTCAACGCGCCGCTTCCCGCCGCAATCAAAAATGAGTCGCCATGCCCATGGTAACACCCTTCTATCTTTATAAACTTGTCCCTTCCTGTAAAGCCCCTCGCTACGCGAATAGCCGACATCGTTGCCTCGGTCCCGGAATTTACCATCCTCACTTTTTCAATGGAAGGCATGATAGAACAAATCAGCTCTGCCATCTCCACCTCACGATGCGTAGGTGCTCCGAACGACGGTGAATTTACCAGCGCTTCCTTAATTGCCTCCTCGATAATGGGATGGGCATGACCTAAAATCATTGGCCCCCACGAATTAATCAAATCAATAAATTGATTTCCATCTTCATCATAGAGATAAGGACCTTTTGCCCTTTTGATAAAAACAGGATTCCCACCTACAGCGCGAAAGGCTCTCACCGGAGAATTGACGCCGCCTGGAATAAGGGTTTTCGCTTTGTCAAATAAGATTTTACTTTTTGAAAAATCCATTGCGTGTTGACGTGTTTATTTGGCATCTGGAAACTACTACCGTTTCTCAATGACCACAATGTTACCCTCGTTAAATTTAATGAACGGGATTAGGGCATTACTTCTGCCTTGCTGGTAGTTCACACCTTCGGTAAGAAATCCATTAACAGGTGCCTTTGCCATCGCTTCTTGAAAGTAGACGCCATTCTTCTTCAGCTGATTCCCCAAAATCAGCATAAGTTCATATCCCATCGCAGCGTAGTCAGACGGAGGTTTGCCATGCGTTCTAATGTATTTTTTTTCAAAAGCAATGGTCGCCGGCTTCATTGGATTTGTAAAATTAGGCGCTGTCAAAACGATTGGAAGAGTTTGAAATTTCTCAAGATCGATGGTGGATGTTTGATTGATCCATCGTTCTGAACCCAATACAATAATCTGGTCGCGACGTGTTTCAATGCTGCTCACAACCTTGGCATAGATCAAGGCGTCGTCAGAGGCCACAAAGATGCTTCCCAGGCTATCTTTGTTAAGGGTGAATTGCGATGGGTATTTGAATTCATCAAACTCAGTAGCCGTTGTCAGGATGTCGAGTATCAATTTCGAACCGTCCTTCGGAACCTTGTGGGCTGCCATTATTTTTAGCCCATTTTTATAGGCTGCCTGAATAAAACTTGTTGCTAGCAACGAGTCTCTTTTCGAAGTTCCATAAAACACCATACAGTTCTTTTTCTTCGCGTATGCGGCTAGAAACTCACCGGATTTTTTCCCCAGCATTTCGACAGATGGTTGATACAAAAACGCATACGGGTTTGCACCGATTAGTTCACTGTTATTGTGCACTGGATTGAATGTGTTTACGCGATTTGCCAATGAAAAGTCTTGAATAGGTTTAGCTTCATCCTGAAAAAAAGGGCCTAGTATGAGGTCTGTATTTTTCAACTCCTCAGTATTTAATATCGTTTTAATCTTGTCTACTTTCCATTCTGTATCGTAGGCTCTTAAACTCAATTTTACGCCTTGTTTTCCTAATGTATCAACAGCCTGCTTCATGCCTTCGTAAAGATCAAGCACACTTTGATTTCTTTTTGGCGCTGGAGATGGTTCCAACGTATTTGCCATAAATGGCAGCAATACGGAAACCGAATAAACTTCTTTGAAGTAAGAAGCGGGAGCTTCAGAAATAAAATCCGACTTCTTGAAATTAAATTTGGCAATCAGATTTTCAAGAAATATTTTATCCTCGGGAATAGTTTGATCTTTTGCTAAAAGTGTTGCCAATGCCCGCGCTATTACCGCATCCTTCGGATACTCTTCCAACATCATCTTCAATACCTCGCTATCTGTGATCGGAGCCAGTGCAGCACTTTTTGCCACGTCGATGTCTTGCTGAATTTTCTTATCGTGAACGGTTGCAAAAATTTTCAACGCCTGAAAGTAGTCGCGATCATCAAGAAGTATTTTCCCCAGCCAAAAATTTACTTCATCCATTTTATTCCAGTTTGGATGAGTTGCTTTTAGCTGGTTTAAGGAAGTCTTGGCAACCGCTTTAAACCCTTGATTATACGCAGCTAAGGCGTAGTAAAATGAAGAGTACTCTGAAAAATTATTTTTTGGATCGTAGGGAATCAAAGGTTTAAAACTTTCCATCGCAAGATTATACTTGCCTTCCCGGAATAACGCCTTGGCGTTAAAATATTGTTTATTATAATCAACCTGAGCAAAAGTTGATTGCGACACAAAAACCAAAAGACTACAAATGAAAATTAAGTTTCTAACCATACTTGAAGTCAAGTTAGGGATTTAAATTTAGTGATTCAAAAACACGTTACGTCAGGCAAAAATTATTCCCATTCGATCGTAGCGGGTGGTTTGCTGCTGATATCATATACGACCCGATTAACACCCTTTACTTTATTAATGATATCACTCGAAACGGAAGCCAGAAATTCATAGGGCAAATGCGCCCAGTCGGCCGTCATGCCGTCCGTACTGGTTACGGCCCTAAGACTCACGACCCGCTCGTAAGTTCTTTCATCACCCATGACACCAACGGATTGAATAGGTAATAACATTGCGCCCGCCTGCCAGACCTTATCATAAAGGCCATGTTCTTTCAGGCCACTGATAAAAATGCTGTCGACCTCCTGTAGAATTCGAACTTTATCAGCTGTGATGTCCCCTAAGATCCGGATTCCTAACCCCGGGCCCGGAAACGGATGACGTCCCAATATGGTGGGATCTATACCCAATGTCTTTCCGATGAGCCTGACTTCATCTTTAAAGAGCGTATTAAGTGGTTCGACTACTTTCAGCTTCATCGTGGCAGGAAGTCCCCCCACGTTATGATGTGACTTTATAGTTTGCGACGGCCCATTGACAGAAACTGATTCAATAACATCGGGATAGATGGTACCCTGCCCAAGCCATTTTACATCCTGAATAGTGTGCGCTTCTTCATCAAACACATCGATAAATGTTTTCCCGATCGCCTTGCGTTTTGCTTCAGGTTCAGTCAAATCTTTTAGGGCTGTGTAAAATTTCGATTTGGAATCTACGCCTTTAATATTTAGGCCCATGTGCTTGTACGAATCCAGCACCTGGTGAAATTCATTTTTCCGGAGCAGTCCGTTATCAACAAAAATACAATGCAGGTTTTTCCCGATAGCTTTGTGAATCAGGGTTGCGGCCACTGTTGAATCCACTCCGCCTGACAACGCCATGACTACCTGGTCTTCGCCCAGTTTTCGCTGTAATTCAGTAATGGTGGTATCTACAAACTGATCCGGTGTCCAATCCTGTGCGCATCCACAAATATGAACCACAAAATTTCGAAGCAGGTTTTTACCTTCAAGGGTGTGCGTTACCTCTGGATGAAACTGAATTCCATAGACTGGCTTGTACTTTAATTTATAGGCCGCTATCGGAACAGACGGTGTGCTGGCGATTACTTCAAAGTCATCTGGAATTTTGGCAATCGTATCAGCGTGCGACATCCATACCTGTGTATCGAGCGAAATTTCTTTCAACAATTCGTTGTGATGATCCACCGTCGTTAATCGCGCACGACCATACTCGCGTGAATGCGAGGGTAACACGTCTCCACCGTGTTGATGAGCAATCAGCTGGGCACCGTAACAAACCCCAAGCACGGGGACTTTTTCGAAAGGCTTAATGTCTACAGTGGGCGCGCCGTTGTCACGGACGGAACAAGGACTTCCTGAAAGAATTACCCCTTTTATGTTGGGTGTGATTGCAGGTACTTTATTATAAGGATGTATTTCACAATATACATTTAACTCCCTGACGCGACGGGCAATCAATTGAGTGTACTGGGAACCGAAATCTAAGATCAGAATTTGTTGTAACATCCCGCAAAGATAGCAGAAGCAGGCGCCCTAGGATACGTGCAGAATAAAAAATTCTACAAGCTTACAATCAGGGGGTTAGCTCACCATTGCATCACCATTATACCCAGTTGGAATCCCACCGTCGAAAAATTTGAGTAGTCAACAGCGTCGCTTTTATTGGTTGAGAAATCATAGTGGATTGCGCCCATAAGACCAAGCTTACGTCGTGAACCGAGCCTAACTAAAATGCCAGCTTCCGGACGGGCCAGAAACCCTACGGCCTTATCCGAATCCGTGTATATGTTATAGTACACTCGGTAGTCGTTATGGTTAGCCCCCAGCCCTAGCCCGACATAGGGAAAAAAGCGATCTTTTTCTCCCAGTGGAAAATAATATTGACTGCTCACTGTCAGTCCATATTGATAGATGTAGTTGAAGTAATCCGTTGTGATGGCACCGTTTCCATTTTCAAACGTTTCCTTCGGCTTGTATTCGTCGTATTGCGCCCAATTGAAATCTATGCCCGCAGAGAACCTTCGGTCCCTACCAAAGAACATCCGATAACCAATCTTCGCTCCACGTCCGCTTGTATTGTCAATAAATTCCTTGCTTGACAACGGGATGTTCCCATCCCAATTGAAATAGAAATAATTTTCCTGCGCTTCTGCCATTAGCACCATGCACAAAAGCATCGCCGTTAAAATATATTTATTTTTCATTGACGAGGTAATTAGATTGAACAAACGCCTGGTCAATAGCATCCAGAGACTGTTGCGTATAATCAATCGCACTGTACAAATCTCCCAAATATGCGTTCCAGATGACCTTGACTTTGCCGTCAGGTGTCACATTTTTTAAGTCGACGATTTCCACAACCAGCGCACCGGTATTATAAGCGTAGGTATTGACATATGGGTAAGAGTAATAAGACCCATATCCGTAATAGTACGGATAGTAATATCCGGGATTGACAATTTGTTGAAAGACATTGAGGTCTTGAACGATGTACACATTCACTCCCAGGTCCGGATTTTCGTTTCGGGCCACGCGGTTATACAGCCGATCATCCATGTTTTTCGTAACCTTTTCCAAAACTTTTCGCGGATAAAAATTATTTTTACCCTCCGCAACCATGATGGTATCGTCCGGATCTGAATTTGACACAAATCCGATAGTATCGGTGGGAATTGCGTAGGTGGTGTAAGCGCTAAAGGTGGCGTCCGGATCAAAATTTGTTGACACCACCAGTTCATCAAATAACCTCAAATTATCAGGCTCACTCTGGCAACCCCACAAGACCGTTACCACAGAAATAATTACGAATAGTTTCTGCATACTTTATTATTGTAATTAAACGAAAGTTTGTTCCGGGAAATTGTGCATACCGGAACATACCTTAGACACGTTTACCCTATGATAAGTTTAAAATTTTGCAGACAAAATTAAACCGGCGCCAAAGAGCAACACGAATGCGAGGGTGGAAAGCGCCATCTGCTTCAGATAAGGATCGAGCTGTTCGGGTGGCTTACGACTTACCGCAACCACATTTTTAATAAAGAGCGGCGTGCTTAATAAAAATAGCCACTGCCAGATGGAGTGAAGGGTCAAGGCGTTGTAAAGGATTGCCGAAAATAAACCGGCGAAAATCAAAAAGCGGTGATACAAAATAGCATTTGTGCGGCCTATACGAACCGGGATTGAAAATTTCCCTGCCTTTTTATCCGATTCAATGTCCCGGATATTATTTATGTTCAAAACACCGATGGAGAAAAATCCACAACTCAGAGCAGGAAGCATTTGGTACCAGGAGAGTTGTTTCGTAAAAAGGTAATAAGATCCCATGACACCTACCAATCCAAAAAAAATTAAAACGGAGAAGTCACCTAAGCCAATGTATCCATAGGGTTTTCTTCCAACGGTGTAGGCAATAGCCGCGAGGATACTGAGCAACCCTAACCCAAAAAAGAAGGCCATCGCTTTCCAATTCCATCCAAACGAAACAATTAATAGTGTGACGCCACTAGCGAGGCAAAGCAATACAAAAATGATGACAGCGGCTTTCATTTGGCTTGACGAAATGGCCCCGCTTTGAACAGCACGCGCCGGACCTTTACGATCCGTATTATCTGCGCCATGAACGGAGTCCCCATAATCATTGGCCAGGTTCGAAAGTATCTGTAAAAAAATTGTTGTGAGGATACAGAGGAAGAAAATATCCCATCTAAAAGCATCTGCCGACGCTGCCAGAAAACCTCCCATCGCAATACACGAAAGGGCCAACGGTAAAGTCCGAAGACGGAATGCACGCAGCCAGATTTTTATTTCCATACGCTAAAATCTATGCGAATATAATTTCAAAAACCTTGAAACTCCGAATTTTAAACGATTTGCAAAACTGTCAGCCGCTCTTTATTAAACATAGTTTCATCGTTTACTTTCAAACCCATCAACTGCTTTCCCAAAGGCGAGCCCGGAGCAACAACTAAAAATTCTTCGTCATCAAGAAATAGTTTTCCTATTCCAATGCTGATAAAGATTTTTTTCGAATTGGTGACGACTAAACTTCCTAGGATTATCTTTCCACTTCCCGTTTCCATGGAAATCTGATCGATGATGTTTTTAAGTTTGAGTGCTTCATCCAATTGTTGAGCGGCCTTATCACGTTCGATCTGCATCATCGCCCGCCCGGTTTCGTATTTGTCGCCCACGCTGCTTTTACCCTCCTCGTTGGCAGCTTCCTGTGCATTGACCATGGATTGATGAGCCGTTTCAATCCGCAATGCAACGTATCGTTTACATTCCTCTAATAGCCGCTGTTTTAGGAAAATTAAATTCAAAGGAAAAGGAATTTATTTAGAGATCTCGCTGACAATTTGTGGATCTAACGGACCGACTGTGGAAGGGTAAAACTGAACGTCACTTCCATTTTTACTGATGAGGAATTTACAAAAATTCCAGCTGGGAACTTTACCAGTCTTCCAGTACAACCATTTATAAAGTTGATGCTGGTGGCTTCCTCTTACAGAAATCTTACTGAACATCGTAAACGTAACACCATAATTTTTCTGGCAGAATGCAGCAATCTCCTGCTCCGAGCCGGGTTCCTGCCACAAAAAATTATTGGCGGGAAATCCTAGGACCGTTACTTTATTCCCGTAAGTCTGATGAAGTTTTTCTAATTGAGAATATTGCGGCGTAAATCCACATTTGGATGCCGTATTAACGATCAAAAGATTTTTTCCTCTATACGAGCTGAAATCGATTTCGTGTCCTTCAATATCCTTAATCTTAAAATCGTAAATCGTTCCCCCTACACGTTCTGATCGGTGTGGCCTTGATAACTTGTCATATAAAAACGCTATCAGGCCCATGTTTTACACACCTATCTCATCCAAAATTTCTTTGTCAAGTGGTTTTACTTTCGAAGGATAGAATTTTATAGTGCCGTCTGGCTTTACCAGGTACTTGCAAAAATTCCAACTTGGTTCCTGACCGGTCTTTTCTTTCAGGAACTGGTATAAAGGATGCTGATCACTTCCTTTGACGGAAATTTTCTCAAACATCTGAAAGGTTACGCCGTAGTTCTTTTCACAAAACTGAGCGATTTCAATACTTGTTCCCGGTTCTTGACCTCCAAAATTATTTGCGGGAAATCCCAGGATTACAACTTTACTTCCATATTGATCCTGCATCTGCTGGAGGTCGGCATATTGAGGAGTAAAACCGCACTTCGAAGCAACATTAACAATCAACAAAGTTTTTCCTTTGTATACAGAGAAGTCAATCAATTCGCCATCGAGCGAATTCATCTTAAAATCATAAAGCGATGTCATAGGACTGACGAAGATTAATAGCAGAATGAGGTATTTCATTTGGAGCGTGTTTTTGTGTTTTTGTGTTTTTGTGCTTGCGTTCCTCGATAGCCACCCGCTACCGACTACCGGTTACTGTTTACCGACCACTGATTACATTTTTTCAGGCACTAAGATACCTAAAAGCCGCATAGCTTTCTTCAAAATGAATGCCACTGATTCGGAGACAGCAATCCGGAATTTTAATTTTGCAGGATCCTCTTCATTAAATATTGGAATACTCTGATAGAACTGGTTGTATTGTTTGGCTAAATCAAATGCATAATTCGCAATAATGGCAGGGGAATAGTCCTTAGCTGCCTCCCTGATTTTATTTTCAAACAGGCTTACAACCTGGAGGACGTCGCGTTCGGCGGGCTCCAGGGAAGACAGCATTTTCAAATCACTATCCCTTACTGCAATATTTAAGCTTTCGCCTTTTCTGATGATGGCTCGAATCCGGGCGTGAGTGTATTGTATAAATGGACCAGTAAAGCCCTGTAACTGTATGGATTCATTGGGATCAAAAAGCATCCTCTTTTTTGGATCGACTTTTAAGAGGAAAAATTTTAAAGCACCCAGCCCGATCATCTCAAACAATTTTCGGGCATCTTGTTCCGTGACACCTTCCAACTTGCCGAGTTCGCGCGTTTGCTTTTCTGCTTCCTCTACCATTTCGTCCATTAAATCATCGGCGTCTACGACCGTTCCTTCACGGGACTTCATCTTGCCCGTGGGGAGATCTACCATGCCGTATGATAAGTGGTAGCATTTTTTGGCCCAGTCATACCCAAGTTTTTCAAGAATCAAGAACAAAACTTTAAAGTGATATTCCTGTTCATTGCCGACCGTGTACACCTGTCCGGTAATTTTCGGGAAATCCCTAAATCGAAGAATAGCCGTACCGATATCCTGGGTCATGTAAACGGAAGTCCCATCGGCACGCAGCAAAACTTTTTGGTCAAGTCCATCAGCAGTTAGGTCAACCCAGGCAGATCCATCCGGTTTTTTGAAGAAGACTCCGCGCTCTACTCCTTTCATCACTTCTTCTTTGCCGAGGAGGTATGTGTCAGATTCGTAATACAGTTTTTCAAAATCAACGCCCATGCGGGCATAGGTAGAATTGAAACCATGATATACCCATCCATTCATCGTCCTCCAAAGTTCATAGGTCTCATGGTCCCGTTGCTCCCACTTTCGTAACAACTCTACGGCTAACTGCATGATAGGTGCTTGCTTCTCGGAATCTTCCTGACTTACCCCCTTGTTTAATAAATCCTGAATTTGTTCTTTATATGCTTTGTCAAAAGCAACATAATATTTACCTACTAAATGATCGCCTTTCAAGCCGCTGCTTTCAGGAGTTTCTCCCTTTCCGAAAAGTTTCCAGGCGGCCATAGATTTACAGATATGAATACCGCGATCGTTTATGATCTGAACCTTATGTACCTTATACCCATTCGCTTTAAAAATTTCTGCGACGCTGTATCCTAAAAAATTATTTCGGAGATGTCCAAGATGTAAAGGCTTATTGGTATTGGGAGAGGAATACTCTACCATTATTTCCAACCCGTTATCGGGAAGGGTACCAAAATTCCTGTTTGCGTAAATAGACTGAAATACGTCTATCCAAATACGGTCGTGAATGACAAGATTCAGAAATCCTTTCACCACATTGTACTTGGAAACAATACCTGACTGGTGCAATAGATATTCACCCACCAGGCGTGCCGTTTCTTCCGGACCCTTCCGCGATAACTTTGTCAGTGGAAAACAAACTACGGTGTGCGAGCCTTCAAACTCCTGGTTCGTCGGTTGAAGTTGAATGTTTGTCGCTGGCTGATTGAATAAAGATGATACAGCTTCTTCTATTTTAGAACGGAGTACTAAATCAAGGTTCATGTAAACTCGTAAATCTATTTCTGTTAGGTGAGCCAATTGATACCGTGTTGGATCACATCACAACTTTAAGGTCCTATTTTGATAAAATCACCACTCCAATACGTAAGCAAAAACAAGCGGTGCCACAATCGTGGCATCACTTTCAATAATATATTTTGGCGTGTCAATATTGAGTTTCCCCCAAGTAATTTTTTCGTTCGGTACTGCGCCCGAGTAGGATCCATAACTGGTGGTCGAATCACTGATCTGACAGAAATAACTCCAGAACGGAACGTCATCTTTTTCCAGATCCTGGTGAAGCATAGGTACAACGCAAATCGGGAAGTCACCGGCAATACCGCCGCCAATCTGGAAAAATCCAATACCATCCTTGCCCGCATTTTTGATATACCAGTCAGCAAGCCAGGTCATGTATTCGATCCCGCTCTTCATCGTAGATGCCTTCAGTTCGCCTGTGAATACATACGACGCAAAAATATTTCCCATCGTTGAGTCTTCCCAGCCCGGCACCACCATGGGCATATTC
>Ga0111538_10012938_pt1 | contig 11008 bp, 7 predicted proteins | sample SoiMethybrSBSTD1_FD_79669 | JGI IMG/M metagenome (GOLD analysis project Ga0111538, IMG submission 79669) | Bulk soil microbial communities from a Populus tree surrounding site in Tennessee, USA - Soil MetaG P. TD hybrid SBSTD1 (version 2)... | ecosystem: Environmental > Terrestrial > Soil > Tree... | reverse complement strand
AGTGCGCACCGCGCTCCAGACGCCGCACATCGTGCAGGAGCGCGTCGAGATCCCGAGTGAGCCGTATCCGAGCTGGGTGGACGGGCGCGTCGAGTTGATAGACCGTCAATACGACACCGCACCGTTCGTGACCAACGGGGAATACATGGAGGGCCTCTTGACGCGCTTGTCGACCGCGGTGCTGCTTAACGTGACTGCCGGCGGGGGAAGCACGGTCCCCACCTTCCTGGTGCAGGAGCGCACATGACTGGAGGTCGGATGTCGGATGGTGGAGGTCGGACAACTGCTTTCCGATCAGATCAGAATCGATCGGATGTGGCAGTTTATCCGACTTCCGACCTCCGACATCCGGATTCTCAACGATGAAACGTCCTTCTCTCACGATCGGAGTCGAAGAGGAATATCAGATCATCGACCCCGTCACCCGGGAGCTGCAGTCGTACATCACGCAGATCCTGGAGGACGAACGGTTGGTGCTCGGCCAGGTGAAGCCCGAACTCCACCAGTCCATCGTCGAGGTCGGGACCAACGTCTGCCACACGCCGCAGGACGTTCGCGCGCAGCTCATCGAACTGCGGCGCAGCGTGATGGAGTTGGCGGGACGCAAGGGACTCAAGATCGCCGCCGCTGGCACGCACCCCTTCTCCCACTGGGCCAACCAGGAGATCACGCCGCTCGAGCGCTACCTCGGCACTCGTGAGGCAATGGCACAGCTGGCGCAACAACTGCTGATCTTCGGCACACACGTGCACATCGGCATCGAGGACCGCGAGTTCCTCATCGACTGCTGCAACGTGTCTCGTTATGTGCTGCCGCACATCCTCTGCCTTTCGACGAGCTCGCCCTTCTGGATCGGACGCGACACGGGACTCAAGTCGTATCGCTCGGCTGTGTTCCGCGCGTTCCCGCGCACAGGGCTGCCGCCCTACATCGCGTCGTGGTCGGCGTTCCAGGGCTACCTGCAGACGCTCATCAACACCGGTTGCATCCCCGACGGCACGAAGGTCTGGTGGGACGCGCGGCCGCACTCGAAGTACCCGACGCTGGAGTTCCGCATCTGCGACGTCTGCACGCGCGTCGATGAGGCAGTCTGCATCGCGGCGATCCTGCAGGCACTCGTGTTCAAGCTCTGGAAGCTGCGCCGCGACAACATGACGTTCCGCGTCTACCCGGCGGAGCTCATCGAGGAGAACAAGTGGCGCGCGGTGCGCTATGGACTCGGCGGCAAGTTGATCGACTTCGGCAGCGAGACCGAGAAACCGGCGAAGGACCTCATTCGGGAGTTCATCGAATGGTTCCTCGGCGACGTGCTCGACGAACTGGGTACGCGAAAGGAAGTCGAATACGCGTTCAAGATCCTGGAACATGGCTCGAGCGCCGATCGCCAACTTGCGGCGTACGAGCGCACCGGCAGCCTGGTCGACGTGGTGGATCAGCTGATCGCGGAAACCGAAGAAGAAGTCCTTCCTTCGCCGCCGCTCATGCGGACGGAAGAGCGACCGATCGGATTCCGGCCCGTGTCGGAAGTGGAGATCCCGATCGCGATGCGCGCTGATGCCGCGACCGGCGAGAACGGGGAGCGAAGCGAGATGGTCATGCGCGCTTCGGAGTAACTCACCGCGCACACGGATGAACGCTGTGGATCAAAACATTTTGAACGCAGGGAACGCAGAGGATTCGCGGAGGACTCCGATGCGGCTTTGAACCCTCGCTGCGTACCTCAGCCCTCCGCCTCAACAAGAACCAAGCCATTCTTGTCAGGGACAGAGGTAAGTCAGCGAGGCTCTGACGTGGAATCGATCCCCTCTGCGAGACCTCCGCGTCCTCTGCGTTCAATGGCTTTTCCAGAGCCGGGAATCGCACACGGGATCCGTTCGAAGCGAACCAACTCCTGATGCGCCTGCCACATGCCTGAGCCTGCTCTCCGAATATATTCCGGGTAGTAAAACATCACTGTTTTATCGGAGCCTGGATGAGCCGCACCGCACGACCGACTATCGGAGTCACGACGCAAACGCTGCAGGCTATCGACGGCATCCCGGCCGCGTTGCCGCAGTCGGTGGTCATGAACCAGCGTTATTACGAAGCCGTGGCCTTTGCCGGCGGCGCACCGGTGCTCATCCCGCTGCTCGAGGACATCGATGCCCTGCGCGCGACGTATGACGCCTGCGCGGGCATCATGATCCCAGGCGGCGTCGACCTCGACCCCGCCACCTACGGCGAGACGCCTCACGAGAAACTCGGCCGCGTCGACCCCGAGCGCGATCGCGTCGAGCTGCAGCTGACGCGCTGGGCGATCGAGGACCGGAAGCCGCTGCTTGGGCTTTGTCGGGGCCTGCAGGTGATCAACGTCGCGACGGGCGGGACGCTCTTTCAGGACATCGACGCGCAACTCGATGGTGCGATCCGTCACGACTACTTCCCGACGTACGGCTTCGATCGAGATTACGTGTCGCACGAGGTTGCGGTTGCTCCCGAGTCGCGCCTCCACGCAATCGTTTCGGCCGACCAGCTGCCGGTGAACAGCATGCACCATCAAGGTGTGAAGTGCCTTGGTGCCGGGCTCGTCGCATCCGCGCACTCCGCCGACGGGTTGATCGAAGCTGTCGAATCCACGAACGGACACTGGATGGTCGGCGTGCAGTGGCACCCGGAAGTCTTCGAGCACACGGATCCACACACGCAGGCGCTGTTCCGGGGATTTGTGCGGGCCGCGGCCGGGAAGTGACAGGATGGTAGATGGGCGACGTGCGATGGGGGACAAAAACGCCGGCGCCCTGCTGTCATCGCCCATCGCCCATCGCACTTCGGCCATCCTGTTTACGTGCGCGCTACTGTCTGGCTGTACAAAAGACCTCGAGCTGATCCAGGATCCGCCTAACGCCGTCGCCGCTACGACGACCGGGCCGTGGGCGAGCATGATCTACGTCGCGCGCACCGACAGCGGCGTCATCGCCATCGACCTGGGCTGGACGGGCGTGGAGGACGTGCTGCCGCATGCCCTCCAGCAGCTCGGCGCGACCGAATCCGACGTGCGATTCGTGTTTCTCACGCACGCCCACCGTGATCACGTCGCCGGATGGCCACTCGTCAGGCAGGCCAGGTTCGCCATCGCGGCGGCCGAGCTGCCCGGGTTCACCGGCGAGCGAGCCTATTCAGGCTGGGCGACGAAGATGGGGGACGAGCTGAACGAGTATCCGCGGCCGAAGCCGGGCGAACTGGCCCTGGCGACGTTCGCGTCGGACTCGGCATTCGCGTTAGGTGGTGATACGGTATTTGCGTTCCTCATTCCGGGGCACACGCCGGGCAGCACGGCGTACCTCTTCCGCGGCATCCTGTTCGGCGGCGACGCGATCAACTGGCGGCCCGGCTCGGGATTCCAGGGCGCGCGCCCGGAGTTCTCCGACAGCGTCGCGCAGAGCCGCGAGAGCATGCGCGCTCTCTGGCAACGCCTGTCACCTGACCGTGTGCGGATCATGTGCAGCGCGCATGGGAAGTGCGCGTTGGCCGACTCGTCTCTTCGCGAAAGAGTGATGCGTTAAAACAACCGATGGCGGATGGCGGATGGCGGATGGGCGATGGGGGAAACTGCATTTCCGATCAAATCCCGGTTGATCGGATGTGGCAGTTGTCGCCCATCCGCCATCGCCCATCCCCCATCAAGGTCTTCAGCGAATGATCCGTCCGGTCACCACTCGACCGGTGATGCCCGTCGCCTTGAGCTCAACCATCATCACGTAGATGCGACTGTCGTCCGGTCCGAGCAGGGAAACTTCGACTGGGAAGCTGTAGGGCAGGTCGCAGAACGTGGCGACACCGCGCGAGTCAGTCACCGCGCGCCGGAATCGTTCCTCGCCCGATCTTCCACCCCCGATGTCCGACTGCGCGGGCCACGACACCAGGAACGGAATGCCGGGCATCGGCACTGAGGTCGCACTGTCGACCATCAGCAATCTCAACGCGCCTCGCGTCAGCGCTCGCTGGATGTATCGCAGGTTGGGATCGAAACAGGTCTCGCGCCGGATGTCTCCAGACTTCGGCGCGAAGATGGTGAGCTGGTGCACGCGACCTTGCTGAACGTCCACGCGGCTCCTGCCCGCGAGCACGCCGAATGAGTCGTAGCCGTCGGTGTGCACCGTCACCGAGAGTGGACCTGCCGGCAGGCTGTCGAGCCTGAAGGCGCCCTTGTCATTCGTCAGCGCCTGACGATGCGTGCCAATCGCGCGGACCACGGCGCCTTCGATCGGGCGGCCGGTGCTGTCCCGGACGATACCGAACACACTACCGGGCCGTCGCCACGGTCGCACGCCGTCGGTGATCACCGCGCCTCCCTCCTCGAAGAGCTGCATGCGAGCTTCGAGACCTTCGGACAGCTGCACGACCTGCGGCATCCGGATGAACCAGTGATCCACGATCCACGCGCCTGACGCGAGCCGCGCGAAGTGCACTTCGCCCCCGACGCGCTGGGCGTATGCCATCGCCGGAAGGCGTGTGTAGCGAAACTCGACCAGGCGCAGCTCGAACGAGCGCGCGTCGAGCCAGATCGTGCCGGCGATGTCAGGCAGCGTGCGTTCGGTGGCCGGAACGAAGCTGAGTCCCACCAGGCCGCGTCGGTCGCGTCGCGCGCCGGCGAGGGTGAAACAGTGGTCGCGGATGAACGCGTTCGAGGACAGGGCGCTCGCGTCAGGCGCCAGGTATTCGACCGAGTCGCCCGCCAGCCGGCGCCAGTAGCCGACGGCCGAAAGCGAATCGCCAGTCATGCTGGTGAATGGCTGGCTGGTCATGACCTGCGCGTCCGAGCGCCAGTCGAACAGCACGCGCAGGGTAGCCGGGTCCAGCTCTGCCGCATAACGAGAAATGCTGGCAGCCATGAGCTTGTCGCGAAGCGAGATCTCCGTGGCCTCGAGCGCGGTGCTGGCCTCGTCCCACAGCGACGCAATCCGCCGCAATTCGGTGGGACGGGTCACGCAGAGGCCGGAGACGTTCACCACGGGCAGCGTCATCGCCACCGACGCGATCGGCACGTCGAGGTTGCGGGTCTCTCCGGTACCGAGAAGGAATGACGTGGACACGAAGCGCTGCACGCCGATCCGCTTGACGGCCAGGCGGTACGTTCCGGCGCCCGGCGCGCGAACGGCATAGTCACCGTTGCGGTCCGTCAGTACGCTCACGATCGCGGAGTCGCCGGCACTTTCTAACAGCGATACCAGCGCGCCCACCACCGGCGCTGATGAACTGGCATCCGTGACCCGGCCGCGGACGACCTGCGCCGGCACTTCGGCTGCGCACGCGAGTGCGACGACCAACGGCGCGCCGAGGCGCCAGTTCATTGCGGACGCCGCGTCGCGACCGTCGACACCTTCAGTTCACTCTTCGAGACGCGCAGGTCGGTGGAGTCGGACGCAGGTTTGCCGTCGGGCTTGACGGCCGAAAAGACGAGTTTCACGTCGGCCGGCAGGTCGCAGAACGTCACGTTACCCGATGCGTCGGTCAGCGACTCCAATCCACCAAGCGCCGTGGGCCTGAGGAATTCCGGGTGCTCCATCGTTCCGCTGTAGCGACCCGCCCAGCGCAACCAGACACGCAGGCTCGCCAGGGGGCGGGAAGTCATAGCGTCGATCACCTGTACGCGCAGCGTGCCGTTGTCCTTTTTCGGCATCTTGCCCTCGCACAACTTCTCGACGATTTCAGCGGTCTTTGCGGCCCTCAACGTCATGCTCGCGGCGGCGCCTTCCGTCAACTCAACCGTCTCGATCGCGACGTAACTGCCCACCTGCTTGTACGCCTGGTGCTCGACGATCAGCGAGAACCTTCCTGCCGGCATGCTGTCGAACCGGAACGAGCCATCGGGTCCCGATTGGGTGGTGTACGGAGTGCCGCCTAACCGGATGCTCGTGCCGGCGAAGGGACGTCCAGCGCTGTCGAGCACGAATCCCGCGACCGATGCGGGGCGCGCGTACAGCTTCAATCCCGCGGTGAAAACCATGCCGCCTTCCTCGACCAGCCGGTGCATCGTGGGCCTGACGATCACCGATGGAATGGTCGAATACGCATCGACGGGAGCCACGGGACGGGCGAACTGGGGAAACCGCATGAACCAGCGTGAGACTACCCAGGCGCCATTGGACAGCTTGCCGAAGTGGACCTCACCGCCCACGCGATCGGAGCCCTCGAACGGCTCGAGCAGCGTGTACCTGAATTCCACCAGCCGAAGCTCGAACGAACGCGCGTCGAACCAGATCGTGCCGCGAACGTCAGGCAGCGTGCGAGTTGGTACGGGCTCGAAGGTGATGCCCATCATCCCCCGCCTGGCGCCGCCACCGTTCACGACGTCATAGCAGTGTTCGCGGCGGAAGGTTCGCGAGAGCAGGACATCGGCGTCAGGCGCGTAGTAATACTCGTATTCGCCGATGGTCCGTCGATACCCGAACCTCGACAGCGAGTCGGCGCTCACGCTCACGAAGGGGCGCTCCATGACGCCCTTCTGCTCACCCCACGATTCCTCGAGGACGCGCAGCGTTCGCGCATGAAGTCCACGCACATAACGAGTCAGGTGCCCCTCGAACAGCCGGTCGCGGAGGGAGATCTGCGCGGCCGTGAGGACGGTGCCGGCTTCATCCCAGAGCGACGCCACTCGCTGGCGTTGCGATTCGTTCTTGACGCACATGCCGAAATCGACGACGCGCACTTCGGGCAGCCTGAAGACCGCCTCGAGCGAGATGTCCATCCGTTTAGTCTCGCCGCTGCCGAGCTCGAACGGCGCCGAGGTGAATCGTTGCGCGCCGATTCGCTTGGCATCCAGGCGATACCGTCCTGGCGCGGGAGCGCGGATCGCGTATTCGCCGCGCTCATTCGAGAGCATGGAGATCGTTCCCGCGGCTCCCTCGTCAGGCACGAGCGAGACAACGACTCCGGGGATCGGCGACGAAGTCGCCTTTTCGGTGATCGTGCCGCGCACGACCTGCGCGTGTGCCGCGGCCGTCGCGGAACACGCCAACGCACATTGTATCAGGAAGCGGACATTCACGTGCGCAGGGTTGGGCCCAGGCGGTCCGAGCCGCAGTAGACAGCGGGCCCGACTGGCGGTTCCAAATTGGTGGCTGCCAATGCCATAGCATACGCGGCGGACCTCGCTTCGCCATACGCCTTGCTGGCACGATGGTCGCATTGAAGGCGAGTGCGGCACAGGCGGGCGAACACCTGGGCAGGTCCAACAAATCCATGCGTCCCAACAAGATCGCGGTCGTCGGTCCGGGGACTGTCGGTATGCCAATGGCGGCGCTTCTGGCCTCCGTTGCAGGAACTGACGGTTCGCCGCCACCGCGTGTTGTCGTAGTGCAACGTCCGTCTGACTCGTCAGGCTGGAAAGTCAAGGCAATCAACGCAGGGCAGTCCCCGATCGGGGGCCAGGAGCCCGAGCTCGACAGGCTCATCGCCGACTCGGTGGCACGGGGCTTCCTGACGGCCACGCATGATCCCGGTGCGTGCACTGACGCCGACGTGATCATCGTCGCGGTACAGACGGATCGGACCGGTCTCGCTCCTGATTACGCTCGCCTCATCGAGGCACTGCGCCACGTTGCTACCGCGTTAGGTTCCCGGGCCACCCCCGGCCGTCCCCTCATCGTCATCGAGTCCGCCCTGGCGCCGTCGACGATGCAGACCATCGTGCGACCGTTCTTCGCGAGCTGCGGGCTGGTTGACGGAAAGGACATCCTGCTCGCCAACAGCCCGAGTCGCGCGATGTGTGGCCGCCTGGTCGAGTCGATCACGCGCTCGGACAAGCTCGTGGCGGGACTCGGCCCCGAAGCGCCGGTGCTGGTTGCGTCGCTCTATCGCCGCATCCTCACGCGTGGCCGGCCAATCGTCACGAACAGCCTGAGCGCGGAAGTCGCGAGCGCGGTCGAAAACGCCTTCCGCGACGTGCGCATCGCGTTCGCGGTCGAAATCGCACGGTATTGCGATCGCATCGACGTGGACTTCCGCACGCTGCGCGATCACGTGAACGACGTGCTGGAATGGAGCGACAGCGTGTCGTGGAATCCATCGGCGGTCCCCACGGGCGCGTTGCTGCTGCCGACCGTTGGCGTGGGAGGACAGGCGCTTCCCAGGGACGGCGTCCTGCTCTGGTGGCGCGCGCTCGAGGCGAGCCAGCCATCACGAAACAGCCTGATCCTCGCGGCGCGTTCCGTGAACGACGCATCGCCGGCATCCGTCGTTCGGAGGGCACGCCTCGAAATGGGGACGCTCAGCGGACGCCGCGCCACCGTGCTCGGTGCTGCCTATCGAGCGAATTCCGCCGGGACGAGGAACTCGCCGAGCCTCGTGCTGGCCGCGCTGTTGCGCGACTCGGGCGCCGAGGTGGTCGTGCACGATCCGCTGGTGTGCGTCGGCGATCCGAACGTCGAGCGCCTGGTACTGGCCGAGGAGTTCACCTCGGACCTTGACGCTGCCCTGGCGCATGGGCAGGTGGTTCTCGCGGCGACAGGGCACCAGGCCTACCAGGGCCTCGCCTGCCGCCTGGTGAAGGACTCGTCAGGCATCGAGGGTGTGATCGACGCGTGCAACATGTTCAACCCCGCCGACTTTGACGGCACGCGCGTGAAGTACGCCGGGATCGGTCACGGGCGCCGTGCGCCGAGCAGCCAACTGGTGCGAAGCGTCGTCTCGATGTACCGCGCCGTTGCGCGCGGCGTGGCGAACGAAGTGGACAGCCTCGTGCGGTTCCTCAACGCACAATACGGCGAGGGCTTCAACCAGGTGGAGGCGACCGAGGTGCGGCGACTGGCGGCCACGAGTTGGCTGGAGTGCAGGCTCGAACGCCCGGGCGATATCCGCAATGTGCGCGACCACGAAGGGTTCATGAGTGGACTGGCCCAGCTCGCGATCGACGCCGCACCCGCGGGCGCACGGCAGCGCAAAGTGAAGTCGGAGCAGGTGCCGCCGGGTCTCTGGTTCGGCAACGAGCAGGCGGTCGTGGGGGAACGGGAAACGCCCTGGCCACTGACACCGAACCAATAGCTTACGCTGGTTACCGCTTGCTGCACGCCAGGTACTGCGTGCTGGTGCTGGTGCTGTGGTGGCATTCACCGCAAGTTGATCTTGGCACCAGCAACCAGCTCAGCGTCCAGCACTAGCGTGCAGCAACCAGCCGTTTCGCGTCGCGACTTCCTGACCCGCGGGATCACTGGGTCGGCAATGCTCCTTGCGCCGTCGCAGCTGTTGGCGGCGTTCGAGCGATTACCGGCAACGCTACAGTCCCGACCCTGGCTCGCGGCCGCGCTCAAGGCAGAAAGCTGGCTGGCGGCAACAGCCGTTCACGATGCCCGTGGTGTCACGTGGCCGGCGGATCCCCCCGACCCAAAGTCCGTGTCAACGGACCTGTACACGGGCATGGCCGGCGTCGTCCTCTTCTACTTCGAGCTGCATAACGCGACTGGCGATTACAACGCCATGAAGATGGCGCGTGGCGCCGCCGACTACCTGCTCGCGTCGGTGCCTGACGAGCCAGGGTCATCGCCGATGGGGCTCTACACGGGGCTCGCCGGCACGGCCGTCGTTCTCGAGCATGCGTACCGCGCCACGAAGGACGAACGCTACCAGGCTGGCGTGAGGCGCATCCTCCTGCTCCTGTCCAAAGCCGCGAAACCGACCGGAAACGGCGTGGAGTGGAACGAGAGCACGGACATCATCTCGGGAGGCGCGGGCATCGGCCTCACGTTGTTGTCGCTGTCGGGCGTCACGAGGGACGTGAAGGCCCAGCAGCTGGCGGCGCGCGCCGGCGACCGGCTGATCGAGCGTTCGCAGGTCGTTGAGCAGGGGCGCACCTGGCTCATTTCGCCGGAGATGCCGCGCAACTACCCGAACTTTTCGCACGGCACGGCCGGCGTTTCGTTCTACCTGGCTCGGCTGAGCGCGACGTCAGGGTACAAGGGACACCTGAACGCCGCGCTGGCCGGCGAGCGGTGGCTCAAGTCGATCGCGACGACCACGCCTAACGGCGGCCGCATGATCTACCACAGCAGCCCGGGCAACGAGCAGCTCTATTACCTGAGCTGGTGCCACGGGCCGGCCGGGACCGCGCGCCTCTACCGCGCGCTCGGCGCCATTACGCGGGACGCGGCGTGGGACCAGCGCGTGAACCAGCTGGCCCTGGGCATCCAGTCGATGCGCGTGCCCGAACGCTCGCCGGGATTCTGGAACAACATCAGCCAGTGCTGCGGCAATTGCGGCGTCGCCGAGTTCTTCATCGCGATGCACAAGCGCACGGGTGACGCGCGGCATCTCGCCTACGCCGAGGAGATCGGGCGCGACACGATCGCGCGGGGAACGGCGGAGGGCGATGGCCTCAAGTGGATCCAGGCTGAACACCGGGTGCGCCCCGAGTTTCTCGTCGCGCAAACGGGGTTGATGCAGGGCGCCGCCGGGGTGGGGCTCGCCATGCTTCATCTCGACGGTGCGGTTACGGGCCGGACCCCATTTGTGCGACTGCCTGACGACCCGTTCTAATACGGCAGCGACCAGCGACCAGCGACCAGCGACCAGCGACCAGCGATCGGCGACCAGCGACCAGCAACCATCTTGTTGCTGGGTTAGGTTCGAGCATGCCCGATTCACGGCCCCTGCAGCTTTCCCCCGACGCGATGCGGAAGTTCGGCCATCGCGTTGTCGATATCCTGGTCGACCACATCGAGACGCTGCGGGATCGCCCGGTCTCTACACAGAAACCGCGCGCGGAGCTCGACGCGAAGATCGGTGGGTTCAGCGACGCTCCGGCATCGCCCGAGGACGTTCTTTCCCTGACCGAGCGCGAGGTCATGGGAGCGATCACCACCGTCGATCACCCGCGCTTTTACGCCTTCGTGCCCGGGCCGGGAAGTTTCGTGGGCGCGATGGCCGACGCGATTGCGTCAGGCTTCAACGTCTTCGCGGGTCATTGGCTCGCCGCCTCGGGGCCGGGCGCCGTGGAACTGCAGACGATCGACCTGCTCCGCCAGGCCTGCGGATT
>Ga0111538_10012937_pt1 | contig 11008 bp, 8 predicted proteins | sample SoiMethybrSBSTD1_FD_79669 | JGI IMG/M metagenome (GOLD analysis project Ga0111538, IMG submission 79669) | Bulk soil microbial communities from a Populus tree surrounding site in Tennessee, USA - Soil MetaG P. TD hybrid SBSTD1 (version 2)... | ecosystem: Environmental > Terrestrial > Soil > Tree... | reverse complement strand
GAAATCAGTGCACCGCAGGCGCGAACAATTTCCTCGGCGGTTCACTGAACCGCCGATACAGACAGAAAAAGATTTCTTGAGCGCCGAGGAGCGCCATTCGCCGAGACGGCCTGACGGCTCAGATGGCGGCCACTCAGAAGGCGGCCTCACGGATGGCTGGCCGGCGCCTTTTCCCCTGCGCGAATCTCGATCGGAATTTCATTCTCGGACGGCGGAAGCACGCAATTGTAATACGGCGAGTATGCGCACCAAGGATTCGTGGCGTGATTGAAATCGAGGATTGCTTCCTTGCTGCCATCCTTCCAATTCACGCGCAAATAACGCCCGGCCTCGTACGAGTCGGTGCCGGAAGTCTGGTCGCGGAATGGAACGAAGAGGGCGCCCTGCGATCCCGCTTCGCGGTAGCCGGTGAGCTGGCACGCCGTTCCCGAAATCTTCATGTCCAATGTCACCGCACGCACGAGGTTCTTTTGTAAGCCTCGTGACGTGGAAACGACGACCGTCTCCCCATCGGCCGGCGCAGCGACCGCGTGCACGACGAGCTTTTCGTCGCGCGGGAACACCGCGAAGCCGTGGAATTGTCCGGTGAGAAGATTCGGATCGTACGCGAGCACTCGTCCCATGCGCTCCTGCAGATCCACGGAAAGAAGAAAGCGACCCAAGTGCAAATCATCCGAGTCGCTCACCAATTGCCCTTCGGCAATCGATTCCTTACCGATGGACGGCGGCGGCGCATTGCGAATCGGGCTCGCGAGAAAGCCCAAGTCCGTCTCCAACGCGATGCGCACCGCCGGCGCTCCGGCCAAGGGGCTCGTGCTCACGGAATCCGCATGCGCATACAGCACGACGGCGTCGCCGGGTTTCAGGTAGTCGGCGCGGATCGCGGTGAACGGACCGCGCGGATCTTGGCGATACTCCGCTTCGCGATCGGCCCAGAAGGAATCCACGCTCGTCTCCGGCCCTGCGGCGACCGGCCCCACGCACGCAGCCATTGCGGCGCACGCGGCCGCGACTTTCGTTGCCAAGCTCGACATGTTGAGCTGCCTCACCGGGGAATGAAGCTGACCTTCGGAGAAAGATTCTGCACGAATCGTGTGAGAAGAGCCACCGTCCTCGTCAAATCCTCGAGGTGGATGACTTCGCAGGGAGTGTGCATGTAACGGCAGGCGATGGATACGGTTCCCACCACGATCCCGGTCTGGCGCACCGAGATGGCATCCGCATCGGTCCCGGTATGCCCTTCGTCGATCTCGATTTGGTACGGGACTTTCGCGGCGCGGCCGGCCTCCTCGAGCAGGTCGCCCACCATTCGATTGTTGCGGATCCCCCGCGCCAACACCGGGCCCTTTCCACAGACCACGTCGGGCAGCGTGGTTTTGGAAATCCCTGGGGTCGACGTGTCGTGGGTGACGTCGATCGCAATTCCCACGGTCGGCATGTAGCGGTGCGCCACGAGACCGGCGCCCCACACTCCGGTTTCCTCCTGAACCGAGGAGACTCCGTAGATCGTCGCGGCAGGCCGCTTGCGGCGGGTGCGGTTCGCGCGCAGCTCGCGCAGGACTTCGGCCACAACGAAGCAGCCCACCCGATTGTCGAAGGAACGATGGCTCGCGAATCCTCCATTCAACTCGCGGAAATCCTCGCCGAAGATTGCCGGATCTCCGACCGACACGAGCTTTTCCGCGTCCCGCTTCGTGTTCGCGCCGATGTCGATCGAAAGATCGCCCAGCTTGGGAGTCTTGGGAATCTCGCCGCGCGGGGTCAGATGGATCGCGGGAAACCCGATCACCCCGGGGACCTCTCCCTTCCTCGACAGAATGCGAACGCGCGTCCCGGCCAAAATCGTGGCGTCCACTCCTCCGATGGGACCGAACCACAGCATTCCCTGCGCATCGATGCGGCGAATGATGAGCCCGATCTCGTCCGAGTGGCCCACGAGCATCACCGAGAGCGAGCTGCTCCCCTCGACGATGGCGGTGTTGTTACCGTAAGCATCGATTTCGATCCGGTCCGCAAATGGCTCGGCGTATTTTCGCCACACGCGCTGGACGGGAGTTTCGAAATTCGTCGGGCCGGGGACGTTGAGAAGCCGGACCAAGAAATCCCTGGATTGGGGTCGCATGAGGGGAGGATAGCCCGCGTCTCGCGGATTTGCCCATCCCTTTCCAGGGTCGTTGCGCGGTCTCGAATCGTGGTCTAGGGTTGCCGCCCATGCGACGCACTCAGGGCTCGATGCTCTGCCCGCGATGCAGCAAGCTCATCTCCGTGACCGCGCGCGAATGCCCGTTTTGCGGCGCGCATCGTCCCGGCCTTTGGGGCTTCGGCCCGGCGCTTTCGAAGACGTTCGGAGGACGGCTCGACCCCGTCTCCCTCATCCCGATCATTTGCATCGTGGCCTATCTCTTGGCACTCGCGTTCGATCTGCGGGCCGCCCTCGATTTTCGCAACACGTTCTTTGGTCTGCTCTCCCCCAGCTCCAAGGCGCTGCAAGTCTTGGGCGCCACCTCTTCCTACGATCTGGCCATGGGGCGGTGGTGGACGCTGCTCACCGCGATCTACCTGCACGGTGGCCTCTTGCACATTCTGTTCAACCTGCTGTGGGTTCGCGATCTCGGGCCGGCCGTGCAAGATCAATACGGGCCGGCTCGCTTCTTCGTCATTTGGACGATCGCCGGAGCCGCGGGATTCTTCCTTTCCGATCTCTTGCCGGGACATCGCTCCGTCGGTGCGTCCGGATCCATCTTCGGATTGTTGGCCGCGTTGATCGTTTACGGCCGCACGGTCGGCGCGCACACCATGACGCGCCAGATTTGGCAGTGGGCGATCGTTCTCGGGATCATGGGTTTCTTGCTGCCGGGAGTCGACAATCTCGCGCACATCGGAGGATTCACCGGAGGTTGGGTCACGGCCTTCGCGTTGCGCCGCGGCATCGGCCGGCGGGACGGGCGCTGGATCACGCTCTTTGCGCTGCTCTTGCTGCTGCTCACCGGCTTTGGATTCGCGCTCAATTTGACCCACATGGTTGGCCGCATCGCCGCGCTTTCCGTCCCTTGAGTCGATCGCGGCGAGCGGTTAGATTCCACTTCTTCTCCCACGAGCATTCCCTCGAGAAGCAAGGAGTCGATCTTGTCGACCGAGCGTGTGAAAGACCTCGTCGTCCGATGGGGTGAATACGAAGACGTGACCCGCGCCTCCATGATTCTCGAGTGGGATCAGGAGACGTACCTGCCGCAGGGTGGCGCGGAAGCGCGCAGCACGCATATCTCCGCGCTGGCGGGAATCGCGCACGAGAAGCTGGCCTCCAGAAACTTTGGCGCCGCACTGAAGAGCGCCGAGAAGAGAAAAGGGCTCACGCCGAAGGAACGCGCGATGATTCGCGAAGCGCGCCGCGAGCATTTGCGTGCGGTGCGCATTCCCGAAGCGCTCGTGCGGGAAATCGCCAAGGCGGAAAGCCGCGGGCTCATGGCCTGGCGCAAAGCCTACTCGACGAACAATTGGCGAATCTTCGCCGGCAATCTGGCGGAGATCGTGCGGCTGAAAAAGCGCGTCGCCGATTGCGTGGGCTACAAGGGCGTGGCTTACGACGCGCATCTCGATGTGTTCGAGCCGGGCGCCACGGTGCAACAGCTCGATCCTCTGCTCGAGGGGATCAAGGAGGCGACGCCGCCGCTCGTGCGCCGCATCGCGCGCTCGAAGCGCAAGGCTCCCAAAGTGTTTCGCGGCAGGTTCGCACATGCGAAGCAGCTCGAGTTCGGCCGCAAGGTCGTCGAGGAGATGGGATTCGATTTCACCAAGGGACGCATCGATCTCACCACGCATCCCTTCTGCACGTCGTTCGATCCCGGAGACGTGCGCCTCACCACGCGCGTCGTCGAAGACGATCCGCGCGTGTGCCTATTCGGCTTGATCCACGAGGCCGGGCATGGCCTCTACGAGCAGGGCATCGATCGCGCGATCGTGCGGACTCCGGTCGGCCATCCCGTCTCATTGGGAATTCATGAATCGCAGTCGCGCATGTGGGAGAACGTCGTGGGACGCAGCCGCGAGTTCTGGAGCCACTATCTGCCGGAGATCAAGAAGACGTTTCCCGACGAATTGCGCGGCGCCAAGCTGGACGACTTCTACTTCGCCGTCAACGAGGTCACGCCTTCCTTCGTGCGCACCGAAGCCGACGAAGTCACTTACAACCTTCACGTCGTGCTGCGCTACGAGATCGAGAAGGATCTCTTCGCCGGCAAGATCAAGACGAGCGAGCTGCCGGCGATTTGGAATGCGAAGATGAAGCAGCTCCTGGGCATCGTTCCCAAGACTCATTCCGAGGGAGTGCTGCAGGACATTCACTGGTCGATGGGGCTCTTCGGATACTTCCCCACCTACTTCTTGGGCAATCTCTACGGCGCCCAATTGTGGGAGACCGCGCAGAAGGACATCCCGCGGCTCACGGCCCGCATCGGCAAGGGACAGCTTCTGCCCCTGCGCGATTGGCTGCGCAAACATGTGCACGCTCCGGGCCGTACTTACCCAGCGAATGAGCTCCTGCGCCGCGCCACTGGCGAAACGTTGAGCTCTCAGCCGTTTCTTCGCTACGTCGAGTCGAAATTCGGCGAGCTTTACGCATTGTGATCGAAAAGAGCCGCGCGGTCTTGCTCCGCGCGGCCCTCACAATCCTCGATCGCGCAAGAATTCGCAAAAGACATTGACGGATCGAGAGTCGTTTGCTATTTGTACCTTGCGCTTCCCACAACCCCTCCCCCAATTCCAACAATGAACCAACTTCTACTAGGCATCAGCCTCGTCATTACGTCGATTCTTGTCCAGGCACGCATTCTGCCTCTCTTCGTTCCGTGTGATCGCAAACCGTCACTTGCGCGGTCGATCGCTCGAAGTCTGCACAGCTCCTGCGGAACGACAACATGGCTTGCGCGAGGATCGCGTACCCGAGGAGGGAACTGATGTCCCTCCCCTTGATGCTTCTTGTTGCCGGATGTTTTCTCTCTCCTGAAGACGGCGGAATTCCGTCCCACCCTCCCGTGGGCCTTCCTCCGCCGGATCAGGAAGAGCGCGCGTTTTTCCTGCTGCAGGCAGAAACGCTGCGGCAAACGAATTGGCCGGAGGACTACGTCGACTACCAGATCTTCATCTGCAATCCGTCGATGGATGCCGCAGATCTGGCCGTCATTCGCCATGACGTTCCCGGAGCGAAGGTCCTCGCGTACACCAGCGCGCAGGACGTACCGCTCGATAATTACCAGGGGAACCCCTATTACGACGCACTCGCGGCGATGTTTCCCGACGAGTACTGCATCCACGATCTCAACACCGGCGAGATCGTGCGCATCCAGGGGCACGGGACGCCGTACGAGGTGCCCTCGTTTATCGTGCAGCAGGCGACGGCGGACGCGCTGGTCGAGTTCCATCGCGTCGTGACGATGTCGGTGCCGTGGGACGGCTTCTACATCGATCAATGCAACAAAGTTTTCCCGAATCATCGCAAGATCACGCTCCAGGAGATCACCGACAGCTTCGACATCGACAACAACCACATCCGCGATTCGATCCCGCTGTTGGATGTGCGCTACGGCCAGTGGCGGCCCTACTTCACCGCGAAGATGCGCTCGACGTTTCCGAACAAGCGCATCATCGCGAACAGCGGCGGCCAGTTGGATGATCCGGCTCTCAACGGCATTACGCTCGAGGGCGTCGGCGATCGCTTCACCGTCGAAGAGGCGCGCAGTTACTTCCTGAGCCAGAAGGCGGTCTCGGTGCTGCCGTTCACGGGAGTGTGCTGGAAGACGACGGATGAAAGCGAACAGGGCTCGCAAGATCTCTCCGACGAGATGACCGGTGTCTATTACGGAGTCATCCAAGTCGGCGAGATGCCGCCCGGGCAGCTCCGTCCTCCCACGCTGCAGCGCTCTGCTCCGCCGCCCCATCGCACGCTCGAGCCTACGCGCATGCGCGACGAGAACGGCGCGCCTCGGTAGCCCGCAAGAGCGAGAGACACATCGGGTGGCCGCCATCTGAGCCGTCAGGCCGTCTCGGCGAATGGCGCTCCTCGGCGCTCAAGAAATCTTTTTCACTGATGTATCGGGGCTTCGGTGAAGCCCCGAGGAAAATGTACGCGCCTGCGGTGCACTGATTTCGCCGAGAGGCCTGCCGGCTCTTTGGGGCGGGCATCGAATGTACGCCTCGAGTTGCGGACACCGAAGCGCGGCAGTGCGAAGTTCAACTCTAGGCACATCGGACGCAGGAGCCTCGAAGAAGTTTCACCACAGGCGTGAGGCGTCCTCATCACGCTGCATTGGCGATGCGGAGCTGATCGATCGCTACTCGGTGCGAAGCCTTTGATGTTTCCTTCGGTGGTTCGCCGCAGGAGCAGCCGGTGCCTTTCGGCGAAATCGCGTCTCCGGAGGCGCACCGGCAGTCGCCGCAGAGATTCTCGGGGTCTCGAGTTGAAATGTGTACCGCAGCGCGCCGGTAATGGATGCGCGCGAGGACCTGCATTGGAAACGAGAGACCCCGAGAATCTCTGCAAAGGGCGAGCTGTCGGTGCGCCGAGGAACGCGCTTGAGCCGAGAGGCACCGGCGCTCCGAAGGGGCGAACCGGCGAAAACCGAAAAGACTAGCGCGACTGCTTGACGCTAAGCGGACTTGCGGCGATTGACCTCGAGTGCGATGCGGCTTTTCTTGCGATCGGCCCGGCGCTTCGGGATTACGCCCTTCTTGACGGCGCGATCGAGCTCGGAGGAAAACTCGCGCAGGAGGCCTTCGGTCTCTTCCCCGGTGGAAGCCGAGAACTTCTTGGCCAAGGTCTTGATCGAGCTCTTGACCCCGCGATTGTAGAGATTCTGCTTCTTGCTGGTGCGCATCCGCTTGAAGTTCGACTTGTGACGCGGCATTCCCGCTCCTTGGATTTCTGATTCGAAAACGAAAGTGCGCCAGTATGGAGAGGGGGAGAGCGAGGGTCAAGGCCCTTTTCGCTTGGTTGACGCTCCTCCCCGGACCATGGAATGCTCCGCCGCCTTGGGGAGGGTGTTGGGATGGTGGAGAAGGTGGTGGACGAGTCGCAGGAGCGGGCGCGGGTCACGCGCGACGCCACCGTCTTCGGTTTGGCGACGTTGGTCTCGCGCTTCTCGGGGCTGGCCCGCGACACGGTCTTCGCGATTCTCTTCGGCACGAGCTTCGTCGCCGATGCCTTCAACCTCGCGTTCCTCGTTCCGAACTTCTTTCGCCGCGTCGTCGGCGAAGGCAACCTGAATCCCGCGTTCGTTCCCGTCTTTGCCGAGATCTGGGAACGCCAGGGACCGGAGCCCGCCAAGGAATTCCTGAAGCGCATCACCGGAGTGCTCTTGGTGGTGCTGGCCGCGTTCACCATCGCCGGGATGCTCGCCGCAGAGCCGATCGTGCGCATCTACTCGCACGATTGGAAGAATCATCCCGAAGATCTGAAGTTCGCAGTCCTTCTTCTGCAGATCATGTTCCCGTATTTGTTCTTCGCTGGCGGTGCGGCGCTCGCGTCCGCCGCGTTGAACGCCCGCGGCCGCTTCCTCGTTTCCGCATTGGCGCCGGTGCTGCTCAATCTCCTGTTCTTGGCCGGGGCGGCGGGCGCGTTCCCGTTCGAATCGATGCGCACGCGCGCCATCCTGTTTACGATCGGCGGATTGGCCGGCGGCCTCGTCTCTTGGATCTGCCAATTCCCGGAGATGAGGCGCATCGGGCTTCCGGTCGGGATGTCTTGGGCTCCGCGGGATCCCGACGTCAAACGCGTTGCCGCGCTCATGCTGCCCGGCTTCTTGGCGCTGGGCGTCACGCAAGTGAACTTGTTCGTCGACACGATCGTCGCGCTGCGTTTGGAATCGGGATCGCTGACCGCGCTGCGTTTGGGAAATCGCGTCACGCTGCTCCCCGTGGGAGTCATCGGCGTCGCGGTGTCGACGGCTTCGCTTTCGCTCATGTCGCGGCGGGCGGCAATGGGAGATCGAAAGGGCCTGCTGGAGACGCTCGATCACACGCTTCGCCTCTTGGTGACCCTGCTCATTCCCGCCACCTTGGGACTCATCATTTTGGCCACGCCCATCGTGAAGCTGCTCTTCGAGTACGGAGAGTTCACCGGCGAGCGCTCGACCCCCATGACCGCGATCGCGCTCATCTATTACTCCGTGGGGCTCTTGGGTTATGGGCTGGTCCGCGGGCTCGCGCAGGCGTATTACGCGGTACAGGACACCCGCACCCCCGTGCGGGTGGGGGTGATCTCCGTCTTGGCGAACGTCATCTTCATTCTCGTGTTGATCAAGCCTATGAAGTTGGGTGGTTTGGCGCTGGCCACATCGTTGGCGTCCTATGTGAACTCGGCGATCTTGTTCGCCTCCCTGCCGAAGAAAGTCGGCCACTACGACTACGGCCCGCTGCTGCGCTCGACTGCGCGCACGCTCTTGGCTTCGGCGGTGATGTGCGCGGTCACGTTCGCCGGCTTGGAAGGAACGCGACTCGTCTACCCCGGCGACACCCTCGCTGCGCGGATGGTGCACGTGTGCGTTTCGATTGCGCTCGGCTTGGCCGCTCTTCTGGGAATGTTCCGCATTCTCCGTCATGAAGAGATGATGGAGATCATCGAGTCCTTCAAGCTCCGCCGCCGCCGTCGCGCCGCCTCGCGCCAAGTCCCATGAGCCGGGGAGAATCGAAGACCGAACGCCGCGAGCGGCTTCGCGCCTTCGCCCGCAAGCTGCCCACCCAACCGGGCGCGTATCTCTTTCGCGATGGGACCGGGCGCGTCGTGTACGTCGGCAAGGCGAAGTCGCTGCGCGCGCGGGTGCGCTCGCACTTCGCAGAGCCGGCCGATCTCGCGCCGAAAGCGCGCCGCACCGCGGAAGTCACCCACAGCGTCGATTACGTGGCGACGACGACGGAAATGGAAGCGCTGCTCCTCGAATACAATCTGATCCAGGAGCATCGCCCTCGTTACAACGTCACCTATCGCGACGACAAATCGTATCCGTACATCAAGGTGTCGCTCGCGGAAACGTTTCCGCGCATCGCTCCAACGCGGCACATGGTCGACGACGGCTCGCGCTATTTCGGTCCGTACGCCGACGTCGGCGCCATGCGCCGCACGCTGCGCCTTTTGGGCTCGCTCTTCCCGCTGCCGACCTGCTCCTTGAAACTGCGCGTGGGCATGAGCGAACGCGGATGTCTCGATTTCTTCATCGGGCGATGCGTGGGGCCGTGCCGTGGGGACGTCGATCCGGCGGAATACCGCAAGGTCGTCGACGAGGCGATGGACTTTCTCGCCGGAAAGAAGGATGGGGTCATTGCCGGGCTCGAGCGGGAGATGGTACGGGCTTCGCGCGAGCAGCGCTTCGAAGAAGCGGCGAAATTGCGCGATCGATTGTTTTCGCTGCGCCGCACCGTCGCGAAACAGAGCGTTGCGGTCGAAGGGGAGGCGGAGACCGACGCTTTGGCCTTCGCGCGTTTGGGACGAAAGGCGATCGGCGCGCTCTTGCAAGTGCGCGAGGGAAGGGTGATCGGGCGCGAGCGTTTGGAAGTGGGCTGCACGCCAAACGAGCTCGAGGCGGAGATCTTGCGCGGTCTCTTGCTCGGTTTCTATGAGCCCAAGGACGCATTTCCGAAAACGATTCTGGTTCCCGTGCTTCCGGAAGAGCCGCACCTTTTGGCCGAGTGGCTTTCGACGAAAGCGGGACATCCGGTGCGCCTCAAAGTTCCCCGGCGCGGCGACGGCAAGAAGATTCTCGAGCTCGCCAAACACAACGCCGAGGTTGCGTTGGGCCAAGAGGAGCCCAAGTCGGCGGCGAGCGCGGCGCGATCGCTCGAGGCATTGGCGCAGGCCATTGGACTGGCCGCGCCGCCGCGACGCATCGAGGGCGTCGACATCTCTACGATTCAGGGCACCGACACGTATGCTTCGCTGGTCGTGTTTCTCGACGGAGTGAAGCGGCCGGACGAATACCGCACCTTTCGCATTCGCGATGCGCCGCGGCGCGATGATCCGCGTTCGATCGAGGAAGTCGTGCGCCGTCGCGCCATGCGCATCGCCGCACTCGGCTCGGCGCCGGATTTGATCTTGGTGGACGGGGGGCCCACGCAATTGGATGCCGCGGTGCGTGCGCTTCGCGATGGGGGCCTCGAGATCCCGGTGATTTCGCTGGCCAAACGCTTCGAGGAGACGTATCTGCCGGGGAGAAGCGAGCCTTTGCGCTTGCCGGCGACGTCGGAGGCCCGGCTTCTCCTGCAGCGCGTGCGCGACGAAGCGCATCGCTTCGCGCTCAAGTCGCATCGCCGGCGACGCGGCACGCGGCTTACCCTGAGCGCGCTCGACGAGATCGCCGGCATCGGTGCGCGCAAGAAAAAGCTGCTTCTCGAACGCTTCGGCTCGGTGGAGGCGATGAAGCGCTCGAGCATCGACGAGCTCGCGCAAGTTCCCGGCATCGGCCGGGCGCTGGCGCTTTCGATCTGGACGCATCTGGGCGGAGCGGAGGAGACATGATCGTTCCTCATGTCCGCGTCCAAGCGGGAGAGATCGTGGTGCACGCCTGGTCTTCGCCGCAAGGCATCGCCGCGCTGCATTTGGGTGAGCTTCCTGCGGTCGCCACGCAGCCCGGCTCGCGTCCCGTTCTGGGAATCCAAATCGAGGCCGCCGACGAGTCGTTGGCCGAGTTGGCGCAGGCGCTCTCCACCTACCTACAAGGAAGCCCGCTTGCGTGGGAAGGAGCGCTCGACGTGCGCGGCCTTCCCGAATTCGCTCTGCAGGTGTACGAGCGCGCGCGCGAGATTCCCTTCGGCCAGGTGATGACGTACGGCGAAATTGCGCGCCGCATCGGCAAGCCGCGTGCGGTGCGAGCGGTGGGAACGGCACTGCATCGCAATCCATTTCCGATCGTCGTGCCTTGCCACCGCGTGATTCAAGAAGGCGGGAAACTGGGCGGCTTCGCGTGTGGGATCGCGATGAAGCGGCGCCTTCTGGCGCTCGAGTCCGGACAAGGAATGCTGCCGT
>Ga0111538_10012936_pt1 | contig 11009 bp, 14 predicted proteins | sample SoiMethybrSBSTD1_FD_79669 | JGI IMG/M metagenome (GOLD analysis project Ga0111538, IMG submission 79669) | Bulk soil microbial communities from a Populus tree surrounding site in Tennessee, USA - Soil MetaG P. TD hybrid SBSTD1 (version 2)... | ecosystem: Environmental > Terrestrial > Soil >... | reverse complement strand
GTTGGGTAATTTATTTATATTTATTCGAACATCCTCACCCGAAATGCGCAGGAAAAAAAGCATACCGTATTTCCCCTACGACAGCGCCAGTGGATTTCCGCCTACATACAGGACAAGAAGGATACGATGGGATTTATACGATGATATCCAGCAAGACAAAACGCTCGAAACAGAGAGATGCCGGGCAGCGGGGTGACGCGAAAAACCTTAAGTTCGCCGCCATGAACCTTAAGCGACGTACTGCCGCTTTTACCCTCATGGAGGGACTTTTCGGCATCGCCGTTATGGGGATCGTATTTGTCGCTCTCTACACTGGGATGGCCAGCGGCTTCCAGGCCCTCGGCACTTCGCAAGAAGACCTCCGCGCCACGCAGATCATGGTCGACAAATTTGAAGGTCTCCGCCTCTACACCTGGGACCAGTTCACCAAACCGGGCTTTATTCCCGATGCCTTTGTCGCCCGCTTTGCCCCCAATTCAAAGAATCCAGGCCTGGTTTATACCGGCACCGTCAAGATCTCGCCAGTGGCGGGCCAGCCGTACTCGGTTGATCTCCGCGCTGTCACCATCACTCTGTCATGGACAACCCATGGCCGCCCACGCACACAAACACTCACAAGCTACATCGCCCGATATGGATTGCAGAACTACATCTATTAAAACAAAAATAAAAACCGGAGCGCTCGCCGCTCGATCGTCGTCTCGATTAAAGTCTTCAGCGAAGGCTGGATTCACCATCGTCGAATTCCTCGTCACGGTGGCCATAGCCGCTGTGATTCTCACCCAGACCTGTACGCTATGGCTTTACAGCTCCCGGGCTTTCGCCGCCCAAATGAGCTATGCCGGCATGGACCAGCGCAGCATGCACACACTCGACACGCTCTCGAAAAATATTCGCCAATGCAGAGCGCTTACGAATTTTACCACCACTCGCATCACTTTACTTGATTACGATAACAAAGCGCTGACCTTTACCTTTGATAAAGGCGCGCTGTTCCGATTGAAGTCCGGCGAAAAGCCAAAGATGCTGCTGACAAACTGCGTCGCCGGCGAGTTTGCGATGTATCAGCGCTCACCCATCGCGAGCGGGTTCGACTATTACCCGGTGAAGGACCCGGCTCTTTGCAAAGTCGTTGAGGTCCGCTGGACCTGTTCAGGGAAACCTTCCCCCACATCACCCACCACAACTGAATCCATGCAATCGGCCCGCATCGCCATGCGGATGAAGTAACCATGATAATTGACTTTATGACCCTGTCCGCATCACGTGTTTCCCGTTCCACGCTCCGCGCTCGTCGTTCGAATGAACGTGGCAGCATCCTCGTCATCGCCGTCATCTTCGCCGCGCTCGTCGGCCTGGCGCTCGTCGCCTATCTCTCGCTGATCAAAAACCAGCAGAAACTAACACATCGCTCCAAGGTGTGGAACGATTGCATGCCGCTGTGTGAGGCCGGCGTCGAAGACGCCCTCGCGCATATGAACTTCAGCGGCACCACCACCTCCTTTGGCATCAACGGCTGGGCCTTCAGCGGCAACGCTTACCGCAAAGAGTTAACGCTCAACGGTGGCACCGTCCGCATCGCCATCAGCAACGACCTGCCGCCGACCATCTTTGCGAGCGGCGCTCTCCGCGCGCCGCTTTCATCGTCGAGTGATATTACCCGCACCGTTCGCGTGACCACGCGGACGAACCAGGTTTTTCCGTACACCATTCTCACCAGGGGCAAGCTTATCTGCAATAGCAGTGGTGGGCGTGTCGACAGCTACGATTCTACCAACCCGCTCAAGAGCACCCTCGGCCGATACGACCCCGCGAAAGCCGGCGACCAGGCGCACGTGGTCACCATAGCCGGAACTGCCAACGCCATCGAGATCGGCACCGTGAGCATCTACGGTTATGCCGGAACCGGTGCCGGTGGCAGCATCGGCATCACCAGCGGCAACGTTGGCAGCACGCTCTTCAACGACAATCCGTCTAACGACGGTAAGATTGAAGCGGGCCACGTCACCGATGACATCAATATCTATATTCCTGATCCCACACTGCCCAGCAACTTCACCGGCGCTCTGTCCCCGGGAGGCGGTACCAAGGATGGAACCAACTACACGTACATCCTCCCTGCCGGCAACTGGACCTTGAGCTCACTCAAACTCGGCACCGGCCAGCGCATGATCGTCACCGGCAAAGCGTATCTTCTCGTCACCGGCACTACTGCGATCAGTGGTTCGGGGGAGATCGATATAGCTGCAGGTGGAAGTCTCGAATTCTACACCACCGGCGATGTGGATATCAAAGGCAACGTCAATAATCTGGGCGTGCCCAAAGACTGTTCCCTGGTCGGCCTCAAGGGTTGCAACAATATCAGTTACAACGGCGGCGCATCCTTCGTCGGCACCGTTAATGCCCCTGGCGCCAACGTCACCATCACAGGTGGCTCGGCCTTCTCTGGCGCCATCATCGCGAACACCGCCAAAATCACTGGCGGCCTCAGCGTCCATTACGATGAGGCCCTGAAAACCCCTCCTCGCGAAGGTCGCTTCCTCATCGCCAGCTATCAGGAACTCTAAAAGCTGCTTACCCGCTCTCTGGTTCCTCTGCTGCCTCTGCGCCCTCTGTTTTGAAATCTTCGTTTCCCTCCGCGTCCTCCGTGTTGAACCCCTCGTCGTTGTTATCTCAGCTCGTCGTGGGAGTTGGCAAACGCCTTGATCCCGGTATCATCGCTCATGGCAATGAGAACCAGACCGGATCGCTCTTATTTCAGAGTCCTCGTCGTCGTCGCTGCGCTGTGCTTCGCCATTCCCTCGAATGCTGCCGATTGGCCGCAATGGCGCGGCCAGAATCGGGATGCCGTGCTTCGCGACACGGGCTGGCTAAAAAGTTTTCCCGACAATGGCCTCCACACCGTATGGCGCATCCCCATCCGCCCCGGCTATTCCGGACCGGCTGTCGCGGGCGACCGTCTGTACGTGATGGACCGGCTCGAAACCAAACGCCTTGAGCGCAAGCCCGGCGACAAATCCATTCCCGCCATCGAAGGCAAGGAGCGCGTGCTCTGCCTTGACGCACACACCGGCGCCACGAACTGGGAGCACAGTTACGAAAGCGCCTATCGCATCGATTACCCAGGCGGGCCGCGCACCACGCCTCTCCTCCATCGAGGCAACGTCTTCACCCTGGGCGCCATGGGCGATCTGCGCTGTTTCGATGCCAAATCCGGAAAGCTCGCCTGGTCGCGACAGTTCCTCACCGACTTCAATCTGCCAAACCCGCCGCTCTGGGGCTGGGCCGCGCATCCAATCCTCGTCGGCAGCAACCTGATTTGCACGGTTGGCGGCGACGGTTCGGGCGTCGTCGCGTTCGACCGCGCAAACGGCAAAGAATCCTGGCGCGCCCTCGCCTCCAAAGAAATCGGTTACGCCCCGCCGACGCTCGCCACCATTAACGGTAAATCGCAACTGGTGATCTGGCTGACCGATGTCCTCGCCGGTCTTGATCCTGAAACGGGCAGAACGAATTGGACGTTTCCTTATCCGGCCGAAGGCAAAGCACAGCGGCCGGAAGTCACCGTTTCCACACCGATAGTCAAAGACGACCACGTTTTCGTCAGCACGTTCTATCACGGCGCGTTGCTCCTCAGGATTTCCAATGGCGTGCCGATCGTGGCCTGGAACCGCAAATCGACCAGCAAGTCCACTTTTAACGACGGCTTGCACACCGTCATGTGCACGCCCGTGTTCCATGAACGCGCGATCTTTGGCGTCTGCGGCATGGGCGAGCTCCGCTGCCTCGACGAAAAGACTGGCGACCGGTTGTGGGAAACCTACGACGCCACCGGCGGCAAGAAGGGGCTGTTCGCCAACGCATTCTTCATCCAACACGATAGCGGCTTTTACATTTGGAACGACCAGGGCGAACTCATCTCCGCCCGCCTCACCATGAAAGGCTACGAAGAAATCAGTCGCGCCAAACTCCTGGAACCTACGGAGCACGCTCGCGGTCGAATGATCGTCTGGTCCCATCCCGCCTTCGCCCATCATCGCATCTACGTCCGTAACAACGAGGAACTGATCTGCGCTTCCCTGGCGGAAAAAAGCTGAGCCCAGCGTCTTGAGCTGATTCCCACTGCCGGGTAAAGTCTGAGTAATGACAGATTTGGCGCGCTACATCGATCACACGCTCTTGAAGCCGGATGTGCGGGCTGAAGACATTCGCAAGCTTTGCGCTGAAGCCAAACAGCACAAGTTCTTCGCCGTCTGCGTCAACGGGTCGTGGATCGAACTCGCCCGCCATTGCCTCGACGGAACGGACGTAAAGGTCACCTCGGTGGTAGGTTTCCCGCTCGGTGCCATGGAGACCGATGTAAAGCGATTCGAAACCGAAGCAGCCGCCGATGCCGGCGCTCATGAGATCGATATCGTCATCAATATCGGCCGGCTCAAGGACGGCGACGATAAATTCGTGCTCCGCGAGTTGCGTGACATTGTGGAAGCGGCCGATGAGCGGCCGGTGAAAGTGATCATCGAGACGTGTTTGTTGACCGACGATGAGAAGATTCGCGCGTGCGCGCTGGTGGTCGAGGCCGGCGCGCATTTCGTGAAGACTTCAACGGGCTTCAGCAAAGCGGGCGCAACAATCGAGGATGTGAAACTGTTGCGCCGTGAAGTAGGCCCCGACTTTGGCGTGAAGGCCGCGGGCGGCATTCGCGATGCGGTGACTGCGCTGGCCATGATCGAGGCGGGTGCGACCCGCCTTGGCACATCGAATGGGGTCGCGATCGTGCAGGGCGGCGCCGGCGCTGTGGCGTACTGACTTGAATTCGCCCCGCTTTTGCGCAATGCTGTGGGTAACAGGCATAATTTGGCAGAAGGGCGCAGATGGAAGTCTTTTTTAAGAACTTAACCGGCGAACAAGTTTCGATCGAAAAACTGGTCGAAGATCTCACCGTGCTCGCGGAGGATGTCGAACACCTCGTGAAAGTTAGTGCAGCCAACCTCGGCGAAGAATCCAAGGCCCAGTTGGTTACGGCCGCGCAGCGGATCAGGGCGCGTTGCGACCGCCTCAAAACTCAGGCTCTAGCTGGGGCCAAAGCCACAGATCGCGCCATTCGCCTGCATCCATACACTTCGCTCGGTATCGCAGTCGGCGTTGGGTTCATTCTGGGCGCCATCGTCAAATCCGGAAGTAACGCCTGCCGCGAAGAAGATTAGCGTTTTGTGTTCATCGCGGGCATAGGAACGGCCACGCCGCCCACGCGCTACCTGCAAACGGAATGTTGGGAAACGGCCACCATTGCGCCTGCCATCCAGCTATTGACCCCTCGGTCCCGCGCCCTGCTGAAAAAGGTTCTCCTCGGCAATAACGGCATCGAAAGCCGGCATCTCGCGTTGAATTCGCTTTCGGAAGCATTTGACTGTTCACCCGATGCCTTGCACGCCCGTTTCGTCAAACATGCGCCCGTGCTGGCGTCGCGCGCCGCCGAAAATGCGTTGCGCGAGGCGCAGTGCGATGTTTCCGAAATCGACGGGCTCGTGGTCAGCACGTGCACGGGCTATCTCTGTCCCGGTCTCACGAGCTATGTGGTGGAGTTGCTCGGATTGCGGAGCGATGTCATTGCGCTGGATCTGGTAGGGCAGGGGTGCGGCGCGGCGCTGCCGAATCTGCGCACGGGTGCCGCTCTGCTCGAAGGCGCCGGCTGCGAAAACGTCCTTTGCGTCTGCGTCGAAGTTTGCAGCGCGGCCTTTTATCTGGACGACGATCCGGGCGTGCTGATCAGCGCGTGCCTGTTCGGCGACGGCGCGGGCGCAGTGATCATCAGCCGCGAGTCGGCGCGAGTCGAATGGATCGATTGCGAGTCGCTCATCGATCCAACCACGCGTGATCTGTTGCGCTTCGAGCAAAAGGGTGGAAGACTTCGGAACATCCTCACGCCCCAAGTGCCGGGACTTGCCGCGAAGTATGCCGAGCATGTCTTGACCCAGGTGCTGGACCGTCACGCGCTGACGCGCAATCAGATTGCCACCTGGATCTGGCACGCCGGCGGCCGCGACGTGCTGAACGCGTTGCAGGAGCAACTAAGGCTGGACCAAACGGCGATGCGCTGGAGTGTCGGTGTGTTGCGCGAACTTGGCAACGTGAGCAGCTCGTTCGTATTCCATGTGCTTGATCGCGCGCTCCGAGAAGGGGCGCCCGCGGGCCATTGGTGGATGTCGTCGTTCGGCGCCGGGTTCAGTTGCCATGGCGCCTTGTTGAAGGTGACGCCCGCCGCGCCGAAGCCGAGCGGAGGCGGGTAATGCGCGTGCTCGAAGCCGAATTGCTGGACGCGTTGCCGGCGACGGATGAACGCGCGCAGCAATCGCGGCGCGACCTGCGCAAGCTGAACTGGATCATGCGGCACCGGCGCCACATGGTCCGCATGATGCGCGACGCCACCGGGTTCGATACGCTGATCGACCTCGGAACAGGAGACGGGCAATTCGCATTGAGTGTTGTTCAATCACTGAACCGCCCGTGCCGTTTAGTGTTCGTCGATCAACGGCGCGTGCCTGGCGCACCGCCGGATGTGATTGTCTCCGACGTAATGGCATTCGTTCGCGGGCTGGAGCAACGGCCGAATACAGCGCTGATGGCAAACCTGTTTCTTCATCATTTTACCGACGAAGCCCTGCGTGAACTCTTCCTGGAAGCCTCGCAAAAAGTGGACTGGTTCTTCGCATGCGAGCCACGGCGCTCGGAATTAAGCCTTATCGCAATTCGTTTGCTTCCCCTGATTGGTTGCAATGCCGTAACTCGCCACGACGCCGCAGCCAGCATTCGCGCCGGTTTTCTGGGGAACGAACTCACTCGCTTGTGGCCTACTGGCTCGTGGAGGTTGCAGGAATCTGAATGCGGTTTCGCATCACATCGTTTGATGGCGTCGCGATGAATGAGATCACGATCATTGGCGGCGGTTTGGCGGGGCTCAGGCTTGGGATCGCGCTTCGTGAACGCGAGGTGCCCGTAACGATCTACGAAGCCGGGCATTACCCGCGGCACCGCGTGTGTGGCGAATTCATCAGCGGCGCAGGGCAGGAATTCGTTGCGAATCTGGGAGTCCAAACTCGTCCGGCGCGCATCGCGGCTTTCGTGTCCGGCGAACAATCCCGGCGATTCGATCTTCCAGAGCCAGCGTCGTGTGTGTCCCGCTACGAACTCGACCAGGCGCTGGCAGATGCATTCTGCGCGGCAGGCGGCAAGTTGATCTGTGGCACGCGCTCGCAATTGCACGGTGAAGGAGTCGTTCACGCGACTGGTCGTCGCGCGCATGCGGTGGAGGATGGCTGGCGGTGGTTCGGATTGAAAGCGCACGCGACTGGTGTGGACCTCGAAGCCGACTTGGAAATGCATCTGGTTCCTCACGGCTACATTGGAGTGTGCCGATTGCCGGGCGAACACATCAACGTTTGCGGACTCTTCCGCAAACGTACGGGCGACACCGGGCACGTGACTCTCGCCGGCAGTCTGGGATCGCGGTTTGGTGGCGCGCATTGGGTCGAAGATTCGCAAGTGGCCGTCTCGGGCCTCTGCTTTTGTCCGCCGCATACGAACGGCGAATGTCACATCGGCGACGCGCATGCGATGATCGCCCCACTCACGGGCAATGGGATGTCGATGGCGTTTGAATCCGCTGAAGCCGCCATGAATCCGCTGCTAGGCTACGCAGAAGGTCGTGCGAGATGGTCGCAAACCGTCGAACAGATCCACAGGGCGCTTGCACAATTCCGCGCCCGACTCACATGGGGAAAATGGCTGCAGCGAGCTGCGTTTCATCCCTGGCTTCTGCCGCTGTGCTCGCAAGCGGCATTGCGCAAATTGCTATTTGCGGCCACAAGGTGATTCCGAGTACAGAGTGCGGGTGACGTTCTTCCGGCAATACCGGTATGTGCTGCTCGCGATGGCGTTGCTGGTCCTTTGCAGCGTCGCGCTGATCCAGTATCTGCACGCCGGACAATCGCGGCATGTCGAGCTTCGCGAAGCCTTCATCCTCTTGCACACACGCGGATACACGAACCAGGCCGAGCGCCTGTATACGCACCTGTTGTATGAAATGCACAAGCTCTCAAACAAACAACTCAGCGACGATTTCCAACGCACCCTCCTGCTCGTCGACCCCAGCGCCAACCGTCCCGACAACCTGATCTGGAAATACCACTGGACCGTCAGCAACGAGTTGGAACGCCGCGCCGAAAGCTCCCTCGTCCGCGCCCTCAAGCTCGCCGAGGACCAGAAGTAATATTTGTCAGCCCTGCCTGTTTTTGGATATAACAGGGACACCCGGAAGCATTTCGGACAATGACAGACAGGCAGACAGATACGGCCGTCGAGGAGTTGCCGGTGCTGGAAGCGCCGCCGGAGCCCACTCGCGGGGATTGGCTTGGCTGGGTGCCATGGCTGGTGGCGCTCGCCTTCGTCGGCTTGAGCCTGATCCTGCTCGGGTTTGGATCGAAATTGCGCAAGACGAACAATGACCTGGCGCAGCGGCTTGCCGAGACCGAATACGCATATGCCGATTTGCAAAGTCAGCAAGCGAGTCTTCAGCACAAATTGACCCGGGTGGAAACCAATTATTCGACGCGCGTCGCTGACCTGCAGAAGCAACTCGTGCAGAAAAACCAGGAGCAGGAACGCCATAAGATCGAAATTGAGACGCGCGCCAGCGAAGCTGCGCAGGCACGCAAGCAATTGAACACGCTGCAGAACCAGCTCGCGGCGAACACCGCGGAAATGGACCGGCTCAGCCAGCAGGCTTCCGGCGTCAACACGCCTGATCAGAACAGCCTCGCGCAAACGAAGATGGGCTTGCTGGTCCCGACCCCGGATGGGCCGCCAGCCGCTTCCGCTGCCGCCATCTATGATTTGCATGATCAAAAGGGCATGTTGGAGGCCGAAAATCTGGCGCAAATCCCACCGGACCGCGATTACCAGCTTTGGATTTTTGACGCGAATATCATCGGTGGCGGCCCGGTTTCCGGCGGTATTTTCCGCGTAAACGAGCGGGGGGCCGTCCAGATGGAATACAAGCCCAACACCACCCTGCGGTTGCCGGAACGGTTCGCCATATCGGTCGAACGCAAGGGTGGATCGGCCCTTCCCCAGGGGCGTTTTGTGCTCACCAGCAAGTGACCGCCTAAAGGGGTTTGGAGTTCCGCCTTTAGGCGGTTTTCAGCGCCCCACTCACTGTTGACAGCGCCCTTTCGCCCGTCTAGGCTGATTCGAAACGCGTAGCCCATACAGATAGCCGACCATGCTTAGAGTATTTTTGATCGTAGCGATTCTCGCGGGATTGGGAGTCATTGGTGTCAGTCAATTCATGGTGCGGCCTCACTTGCAATCGATCATCAACGAGCGCGAGGAGCACAAGGCCGAAGCCGCCAAACAACGGACTCGCGCGAACAAAGCCGAGAAGAGCCTCGCGGATACGAAGAAGCAGTTGGAGGAAACGACGGCGAAATTGGAAGAGACCAGCAATCAGCTCATGGCCGCCAACAAGAAGATTGAGGAGCAGACCGGCCAGATCGCGAAATTGCAGGGGGACCTCGAACAGACCAGCGCGCGCTTGAACACCGCGAGCCAGAAATTGGCGCAATGGGATTTCCTCGGCGTTACGCCTGACCAGGTGAAGGTTCTCATGGACGCCAACAAGAAAATGCAAGCGACCATCGCGGCGTCCGAAGAGGAGAAGAAGATTTTGGCGCGCGATGTGAAAAGGCTTAAAGCCAAAGTGGACCAATATGAAACCGGGGGCGAAGCAGTCGTCGAATTGCCGCCCGGCACCAAAGGCAAAATCATGGTCGTCGATCCGAAGTGGAATTTCGTGGTGCTCGATATCGGCCTGCAACAGGGGCTCTTGCCGAATGGCGTGTTGATGGTTTCGCGCGACGCCAAACTCGTCGGCAAGGTCAAAATCGTCAGCGTGGAACCGAACCGTAGCATCGCCAACATCATGCCCGGCTGGAAACTGGGCGAGATCATGGAAGGCGATCAGGTGCTATATTAGGCTTATGAAAAAGATCATCGTCCTGCTCACAATCGGGTACGTGCTCATCGGGGGATGGGGCTGCGCCACGACCGAGTCGGCGAATGACTCCGAACGTCCGTGGAACGCGCCGCGCGGCTGGGAATACGGTCTGCCCAGCAGCTTCTACGAGAATCGCTAAAGCGGCCGGCGCTTCAACAGCAGCACCACCGCGCATAACACTGCGCACGCTCCCAGCGCGAACCCAATTTCCTGCCATTTCGGCGAAAAGATCAGGATAAAACCGTGGTCCTTCACCAGTGCGGCGAAGCTTGACACGCAAAAGGGCATCAGGAAAAGCCGGAACGTTTGCCAGCGGTCGAGCTTCACGTTGTTCGTTCCCGCCGTGGTACTGATGTAAAGCGCCACCCCAATGATAAAGGAAAGTCCCAACGACGTCAGCCACAGCCGCGGCCGCGAATCAAAATAGCGCACCAGCACCACCGTGTACCAGATGAAATAGCACCACAGCGTCAAACGGCCCGCGGACAGCCCGCGCAGGTAGCCAACAATGGGTCTCACGGGCGCGGAACATATGCAAATTAACGTATAATTACCATCTTCACAAAAGCCTCCCGGACTCATCTAATCCCCCAACGTTTGCCGGCAGGAAGCGGCCAAATGTAAAAAGTCATGCGAAACGTTTGCGAATACGAGTGATATAAATTATTGTATTATGCCAATGGTGAGCATTGTCATGATCGAGGACCACACCCTTATGCGCGAAGGGCTGAAGGCTTTGTTGCATAGTCGTCCCGATGTAAAAGTTGTGGGAGAAGCCTCTGAAGGAAAGCAAGGTCTCAAACTTGTCGAGCGCCACAAACCCGATCTGGTGCTCCTGGATTTGATCCTCCCGGGCCTGCACGGACTCGAGGTGCTGCGGAGGGCCCGCAAATATTCCAAAGTGCTCGCTGTTTCCATGCGTTCCGACGAAGCGTTTGTCGCGGAAGCGTTTGTG
>Ga0111538_10012935_pt1 | contig 11009 bp, 9 predicted proteins | sample SoiMethybrSBSTD1_FD_79669 | JGI IMG/M metagenome (GOLD analysis project Ga0111538, IMG submission 79669) | Bulk soil microbial communities from a Populus tree surrounding site in Tennessee, USA - Soil MetaG P. TD hybrid SBSTD1 (version 2)... | ecosystem: Environmental > Terrestrial > Soil > Tree... | reverse complement strand
GCGTTCGCCGGATTTCCCTGATGTGCCAACCGCGGCCGAGGCTGGCGTTCCCAACCAGGAAGCCGATCTTTTGATCGGTATGGTCGCGCCGGCCGGCACGCCGAAGCCTGTGGTCGATCTCCTGCAAAAGCAGATCGCGCGCATCGTCGCATTGGCCGACGTAAAATCACGGCTTGATACGATGGGCTTCACGGCGGTCGCCTCGACGCCCGAGGCCTATGCGGCCCAGATCAAGCGCGACCTCGAGACCTGGGGCAAGGTCGTGCAAGACCTCGGCATCAAGGTCGAGTGACAGCCTGAACCGCCCGAAATGACCATCGCGCCGTCGATCGTTGGCGACGTCATCGAGCGCAACGCCGCGCTGTTTCCCAGCAAGACCGCGGTGGTGTTCGAGGGCAAGCATCCGACCTTCGCCGAGTTTGCGACGCGAGTGCGTAAGCTCGCCAATGCGTTGGCGGCTGCGGGTCTCAAACGCGGCGACCGCTTCGCCATCCTGGCGCAGAACTGCATCGAGTATTTCGAGACCGTCGGCACCGCCGAGATCGCCGGCTTCATCGCGGTAACGCTGAACTGGCGGCTCGCGCCGCCTGAGCTTGCGCAGATCGTCGAGGACTGCACGCCGACGGTGCTGATCTTCGAGGAACGCTTCCGTGCGCAGGCCGAAAGCCTGCGAGATCAGAAAAGCCTCAATCGCTTCATCTCGATCGGCGACACAACCGGCTGGGCCGAGCGCTACGAGGCCGTGCTGGCCTCCGGCGCCGATGCGCCGCCGCCCTCGCGGCCGGATCCCGAGGACACCGTCTATCTGATCTACACCAGCGGCACGACTGGCAGGCCCAAGGGCGTTGAACTGAGCCACCGAGCCATCGTGTCGTCGGCGATGATGAACTCCTGGGGCGTCGGCGCCTCGACCTCGGACCGCATGCTGATCGTGATGCCGCTGTTCCATATCGGCGGCAAGATCTGTCAACTCGCCTTCCACGTGCTGGGCGCGACCATCTACCTGCACCGCGCCTTCGATCCGGTCGCGATCCTGCGCCAGATCGAAGCGGAGCGTATCACCACCGCGCATTTCGCGCCCGTGATGGTGCGCGGTCTGCTCGACGCGCCGGGCTTCAAGGATTTCCGCAAGGATTCGCTGCGCGTTGTGATCTATGCCTCGGCGCCGATGGCGGTCGCGCTGCTGCGCGAAGCAATCGCGGGCTTCGGCCTGATCTTCAACCAGGTCTACGGCATGACCGAATGCGTGGTCGGCACCGTGCTGCACGCGCACCAGCACCTGCCGGACGGCACGCCGGCCGAGGTGCGGCGGCTTGCCTCCGCGGGCCAGCCGTTCTTCGACCACGAGATCAAGGTTGTACGGCCCGACGGTTCGGAATGCGAGCGCGAGGAGATCGGCGAGATCCTGATCCGCGGCCCGAGCCTGATGACCGGCTACTGGAACAACCGCGCCGCGTCCGAGGAGACGCTGCGCGGCGGCTGGATGCACACCGGCGACATGGGATTCTTCGACGACGAGTGCTTCCTGTTCGTCGCCGACCGCAAGAAGGACATGATCGTCTCGGGCGGCGAGAACATCTATTCGCGCGAGGTCGAGGAGGCGCTGGTCACGCATCCGGCGGTTGAGCATGCCGCCGTGATCGGCGTGCCGGATGCGCGCTGGGGCGAGTCGGTGAAGGCCTGCGTGGTTCTAAAAGCCGGTCAGTCGGTAAGCGAAGCCGATCTAATCGAACATTGCCGCGCGCTGATCGCCAGCTACAAGAAGCCGCGCAGCGTCGAATTCGTCGTCGAATTGCCCCGGCTGTTCAACGGCAAGGTCGATAAGAAGGCGCTGCGGGCGAACTACTGGCAGGGCCAGCACCGCGGGGTGTCATAGCAAGCCGCGCGATTGCGATGATGCTGGCGTCATTGCGAGCGAAGCGAAGCAATCCAGGGCAGCCTGTTCCGACCTCCTGGATCGCTTCGTCGCTACGCTCCTCGCGATGACGGCCTTCGCGGCCGGGCAACATTGGTCGCCCGCGCCTATCCTTTCGCGCTCGCCATCGATTTCGCGCGCAGCGCGTCGAGCGTGGTCATCGGCGTGATCGCGTTGGTATCGACCTTGACGTGGATGATCGCGGGCTTACCGGACTTCTCGGCCTGCTCGAAGGCGCGCGCGAAATCGGCGGTCTTCTCGACGGTCGCGCCAAAGCCGCCGAAGGCCCGCGCATAGGCGGCGAAATCCGGGTTGCGCAATTCGGTGCCGATCACCCGGGTCGGATATTCGCGCTCCTGGTGCATCCGGATGGTGCCGTAGGAGCTGTTGTCCATCAGCACGACGATGATCGGCAGGTCGTATTGCACCGCGGTCGCAAATTCCTGGCCGGTCATCAGGAAATCGCCGTCGCCGGCGACGCAGATCACCATGCGGTCGGGCTGCAGCCGCTTGATGCCGACCGCGGCCGGGAAGCCGTAGCCCATCGAGCCCGCCATCGGCGCGAAATGCTGGTTGAAGCGCGACAGCCGGAAGAAGCGCTGTGCCCAGGTGGTGAAGTTGCCGGCGCCGTTGCAGAGCGTGGCGTCCGGATAACGGTCGCGCAGCCAGACGATGAGCTCGCCGAAATTGACCGCGCCGGGTTGCGGCGTCGCCTTTTCGGTCCATTCGACATAATCGGCATGTGCCTGCCTGGTCTGCGCCCGCCAGGCGACCTCGTTGGGCGGCTGCAGGCCCTCGAGCGCCGCCGCGAATGCGGTCGGCGCCGCGTTGATGGCGAGATGCGGGCGGTAGACCCGGCCTAACTCCTCGGCGCCGGGATGGACATGCACGAGCGTCTGCCGCGGGCCGGGAATCTCGAGCAGCGTGTAACTCTGCGACGGCATCTCGCCGAGCCGGCCGCCGATCAGCACGATCAGGTCGGCGGCCTTCACGCGGGCGAGCAGCTTGGGATTGGGACCGATGCCGAGGTCGCCCGCATAGCACGGATGGCGCCAATCCATCAGGTTGCCGCGGCGAAACGTGGTCGCAACCGGAATGTCGAAGCGCTCCGCGAAACGGGCGAGGCAGGCGCGCGCCGCCTCCGACCAGCGGCTGCCGCCGGCCAGCACGATCGGCTGCTTCGCGGCCCAGATCAGCTTCTGCAGCTTCGCCATGTCGGCGAGGCCCGGCCAGGTCTCGACCGGCTCGAAGGCCGGCGCGTCCGGCACCGCGACCCGCTCGGTCAGCATGTCCTCGGGCAGCGCGATCAGCACCGGGCCGGGCCGGCCGCTGGTCGCGGTGTAGAACGCGCGCGACACGAGTTCGGGAATGCGGGCCGGATCGTCGATCTCGACCGCCCATTTGCAGATCGAGCCGAACACCGCCTTGTAGTTCAGCTCCTGGAACGCGTCGCGCTCGCGCATCTCGCGGCCGACTTGACCGACGAACACGATCAGCGGCGTCGAATCCTGTTGCGCGATGTGGATTCCCGCGCAGGCATTGCTCGCACCCGGTCCCCGCGTCACGAACACGATGCCGGGGCGGCCAGTCGCCTTGCCCTGCGCCTCCGCCATGATGGTGGCGCCGCTCTCCTGGCGGCAGACCGTAAGTTTGATCGGCCGGTCATAGAACGCATCGAGCGCCGCGAGGTAGCTCTCGCCCGGCACGCAGAACGCGTGCTCGGCGCCATGCAGCACGAGCTGGTCGATCAGGATCTCGCCGCCGGTCCGGGTGCCGTCGTTGGCGCGCATTGACGCTGTCTCCGTGAAACTCGTCTCCGCAGCATAGTAGGCGTCATGGCCGGGCTTGTCCCGGCCATCCCGATTCACAACGCCGCGTCGTGCCTCAAGAATCGGGATCACCGGGACTCGCGCCATGACGCGTCGAAGACGCGCGTGAACGCGCTTACTGCGCCGGTCCGGTGATGACGGCAGAATATGGAGGGGCGGCCTACCGCTTGATCGGCGCGAACTTGGCCGGCAGCATGATCGAAGTCTTCTGCTCGATCAGCAGATTGGAATCGAGCATCTCCTTCACATAGACCTGCCATTCCGGATCGGCCGCCATCGCGGCGCGGCGGCGGGCGCGGTCGGCGGCATCTTCGTAGGCCCACTGGTGCACCACTGTGTTGACGTCGCCGGTCTCGGCATAGAGATAGGCAAACGGCTGGCCGAGATGCCGCGACTGCGCCGCGAAGCCGTATTTTTCGTAGATCGCCAGGTGCGTCTGCGTGTGGCCGGCTTTGATGCGATAGGTGCGGTGGTCGATGATCAAGACGTCCTCCCAAAGATGTTCCAGATGCGCCCGTGGGCGCGATGGCAAATTGTTTCGGTTGCGCCGTGTCCGGGTCAATAGGATCGTAGACGCCGCAGGTCACCCATGCTCGACACCCGCCGCGTTGCCGTTGCGTTCGCCGCCGCCGGCGCATTCCTGCATCTTTACGCGCCGCAAGCGGTGCTGCCGCTGATGGCGCGCGAATACGGTGTCGGCGCAACCGAAGCCAGCATGATCATCACCGCCGGTACGCTGGCGGTCGCCGCCACCGCGCCGTTTGCGGGCGCGATCTCCGATGTGGTGGGACGCAAGCGCATGATCGTGACGGCGCTGGCGCTGCTCCTGATCCCCGCCACCATGACGGCGCTGGCGCCGACGCTGCAGCAGGTGATCTTTTGGCGTTTCATCCACGGCCTGCTGCTGCCGCCGATCTTCGCCATCACCATCGCGTATGTCGGCGACGAGTGGCCGCCGCAGGAGGCCAACGGCGTGATCGGGATCTACGTCGCAGCCTCCGCGGTCGCGGGCTTCCTCGGCCGCTTCATCCCGGGGATGCTGACCGAGCATGTCGGCTGGCGCGGCGGCTTCCTGGCGCTCGCCGGCTGCTCGCTGATCTGCCTGATCATGGTCGCGTTGCTGCTGACCCCTGAGAAGCGGTTCAAGCGCACCAGCGATCTCGGCACCTCGCTCAAACAGATGCTGGCGCATCTGCGCAACCCGCGGCTGCTCGCCACCTACGCGGTCGGCTTCGGCGTGCTGTTCAACTTCATCGCGACCTTCACCTACCTGACCTTCCATCTCGCCTCGCCGCCGTTCAACCGCTCGCCGGCGTTTCTCGGCTCGATCTTCGTGGTCTACCTGATGGGCTCCGCGGTGGCGCTGTTCACCGGGCCTGCGATCGCGAGATTTGGCCGCAAGAGCTTCATGCTCGGCATCCTGGCGATCTGGGGCGCCGGCCTGCTGCTCAGCCTGATCCCCTCGATCGCGACGATCGTGCTCAGCCTGATGGCCGCCTCGATCTGCGGCATCCTCGCGCAGGCCGCCTCGACCAGCTTCGTCGCCGTTACCGCCAAGACCGGCACCTCGGCGGCGGTCGGGCTCTACGTCACCTGCTTCTACATCGGCGGCACGTTCGGCGGCTGGCTGCCGGGCCTCGCCTACGAAGCGGCCGGCTGGCCGGCGTCGCTGGCGCTGGTGCTCGCCATGATCGCAATCCAGGCCGCGATCGTCGCGACGATTTGGAAAAACTGAATCGCCGCGGTGTAGGATCGGCCGATGAGCATGCGAGCAGGACAGCGCGACCGGGCCGAGACCAATCCGGCATTCAGCACGCGCAAACTCAAACTCGGCACCTTCCAGACCAATCTCGACTCGGGCTGCGTGATGTCGGATCTCGACGGCAAGCTCGAGATCACCTGGCCGAACACCATGACGTTGGCGAAGCTTGCCGACGAGATGGAGTTCGAGGCACTGGTGCCGGTGGCGCGCTGGGCCGGCTTTGGCGGCGCCACCAACCCGCAGGGGCCGGGCTTCGAGACCTACACCTGGGCAGCCGGCATCGCGGGGGCGACGCAGTACTCCGGCGTGATCTCGACCTCGCATGTCGCGATGAACCATCCGATCATCGCGGCCAAGCAGTCGACCGTGATCGATCACATCTCGAACGGCCGCTACACGCTCAACGTGGTCAACGGCTGGAACTATCCCGAGATGGAGATGTTCGGCATCTCGCTGCTCGAGCATACGGATCGCTACGCCTGCGCCGAGGAATGGCTCGGCATCGTCAAGCGGCTGTGGACCGAGGACGAGACCTTCGACCACGACGGCCGCTTCTACAAGATCAGGCGCGGCTATCTTATGCCGAAGCCGATCCAGCACCCCTACCCGGCGATCATGAACGCCGGCTCGTCGGATCGCGGCCGGCACTTCGCGTGCAAATATTGCGACCTGGTGTTCACCAACATCCGCTCGCATGACCTCGCCACCAACACCGCCCATGTGCAGGCCTATCATCAGCTGGCGCGGGACTATGGCCGCGAGGTGCGGGTCTGGACCAATGCCACCGTAATCCAGGCCGAGTCCGAACAGGACGCCAAGGATTTCTATCGGCACTACGTGCACGACAAGGGCGACTGGGAAGCCGCGAGCCGCGTGATCGAAACCATGGCGGCGGAGATCAATCAACGGGATTATCCGCCGGAGCGCCGCCGTGCCATGGCGGAGATGATGATCTCGGGCTGGGGCGGATTTCTGCTGATGGGCAACGCCGAACAGATCGTCGAGGGGCTCAAGCGGCTCGCCGCGATCGGACTCGACGGCGTGCTGCTGTCATGGCCGCGCTACGAGCAGGGCATGCGCGAGTTCCGCGACACGACTTATCCGCTGCTCAAGCAGTCCGGCCTGCGGGATTTTGTCTGACGCCGAGGGCGCTCAATTCGCCTTGATATTGGCGAACTTGATCACCTTGGCCCACCGCTCGGTCTCTTCGACCATGAGCTTGTGGAATTCCGCCGGCGACATCATCAGGATCGGATTGCCCAGCGCCTCAAGCCGCGTCTTGATCGTCGGATCGACCAGCGCGGCGTTCACTTCGCGATTGAGCAGCGCGATGATCTCGGCCGGCGTGTTCGCGGGCGCGCCGATTCCGGTCCAGCCGCCGCCGACATAGCCCGGCACCGTCTCACCGACCGTCGGGACGTCCGGCAGCGCCTGCGACCGCGTCGCGGGCGTGACCGCCAGCGCGCGGATGCGGCCGGCTCTGATGTGCTCGATCGAGGACGGCAGGTTGTCGAACATCACCTGGACCTGTCCGCTCATCAGGTCGGTCAAGCCCGCGACCGAGCCGCGGTACGGCACGTGCTGCATTTGCACGCCGGTCATCATCTTGAACATCTCACCGGCGACGTGGCCGGCGCTGCCGACGCCCGGCGACGCCATGTTCAGCTTTCCGGGTTCGGCCTTGGCGAGCGCGATGAGCTCGGCAACGGTCTTCACCGGCAGCGAATTGTTGACGTTCAGGACCTGATAGCCGCGTCCGAACGTGGCGATCGGCGCGATTTCCCGGGCGAAATCGACCGTGCCATACAGCGTGGTGTTGATCACGTTGTTCGACGAGACGATCAGCAGCGTGTAGCCATCCGCCGGCGAGCGGGCGACCATCTCGGCTGCGATGTTGGCAGCGGCTCCCGGCCGGTTCTCCACCACGAACGGCTGCCGGAGCCGCTGCTGAAACCAGTCGGCGATCAGCCGCCCGACGATGTCGATCGCCTGCCCGGGAGGAAAACCGACGATGATCCGGACGGTCCGGCTTGGATAGGATTGCGCGCGCGCAATGCGCGACAACGCCGGCAATGCCGCGCCGGCTGCCACGAGTTGGAAGAACGAGCGGCGAGAACGATTCCTGGCCATGGCTCCACGCGTCGGCTCGCCCCAAGGCTAGCCCAACGCCGCCCCGATGTGGAAGAGCCGAAGCCGCGCGCTCCGTCATTCCGGGGCGCGGCCGAAGGCCGCGAACCCGGAATCCATAACCACGATTTGGGATTATGGATTCCGGCTCTCGTTCGCCATAGCGCGTCGAAGACGCGCGTAAACGCGCTTACGGCTCACTTGGCCGGAATGACCGCGGCAGTCTCAGCGCTCGTCGAGATACGACACCTGCCGGATCACCGGCTTGCTGTCGGCCGACTGCAGCACGAAGCCCGAAGCGCGGGCTGCGGTGACGATCGGTGGCCGCGCCTGCATCGTAATCGGGATGCGGCCATGCTCGGCGTCATAGTTGTAGATGTCGTCGCGGAAATGGATGACCTCGTCGGCCGTCACCCAGCCGGTCATGTAGACCCAGGCCACCGGCACCTTGTGGGTCAGCCGCACGGTCTGGCTCTGGCCCTTGGCGATCTGCGCGTCGAGCTCCTTGCGGCTCCAGCCCGGATTGTCCGCCAGCAGCCAGGTCGCGAGATCGCGCACCTCGGCAACGCGGGTGCAACCCGAGGACTGGAAGCGGTAGTCGGCGCTGAAGTGCTCCTTGTGATTGGTGTCGTGCATGTAGACCGCGTGCGGATTGGGCATATCGATGCGCAGCGCGCCCAGCGCGTTGCCGATGCCGGCGTCCTGGCGGACCGTGAAGTTCGGCGTGCGGTCGGAGTGCCAATCGACCGCCTTGGTATCGATCTCGGTGCCGTCGGCCGCGAGCACCCGCATCTTCATGCGCGCGACGTAGTTCGGATCCTTGCGCATCTTGGTGACGATGTCTTTTTTCAGGATCGACAGCGGCACCGTCCAGGTCGGATTGAGGTTGATGGCGGTGATCGCCGTCGTAACCATCGGCGACGGCCGGTCGATCTTGCCGACCACCACGACGTAACGGTGCTGGACCTTGTCGTTGTCGATCGCCTCGGCGACCGCGGCCGGGATATTCACGACGACGTAGCGCTGGCCGAAGTTGAAACTGAGCTCCGCCAGCCGATCGAGCGAGGCCCCGAGCTGACGGATGCGCCGCTCGACCGGGACGTTGAGCGCCGCCAGCGTCTTCGGTCCGATCGCGCCGGTCTCTTCCAGGCCGTGGCGGCCCTGGAAACGCCGCACCGCGTCGGCAACGTCGGCGTCGTAGACTTCGCCATTGATCTTGTCCGGCGCGAGGTCGTCGCTCAGCACCAGCCGCCGGCGCAGCAGCGCCACTTCGGGCGCGCTCGCCCCCGGCTCGACCCGCAGGCTGGCGGGCAGTGCCGGCCAGCCGCCGCGCACCTGCAGCGCCGCGTAGCTCAGCATCGCGGCCTGGATGCGCTGATAGGTGCCGGAATCGTAGCTCGGCAGCGGCGAATTGGAGATTTTCGCAAGCCCGCGCGGCGCCGGCTTGGCCGGAGCAGCCTTCGGCGGCTGCGTCGGACGGGCCTGCGGAATCGGAGTCGCGGCGCCTTGCGCCGCCGCCGATCCGATAAAAGCCATTGAAATAATAAGGGAAATCGCCGCCCTGCGCATCGAGCCCCAGCTTTCTCCCGCTTTCCCGGGAGAATCAAAGCGTTTGGATATGGCCTTATTGGGGCGCGACTAGTTACGGGTCGGTTTAAGGATCAGGACCTCGAGATTGCCGTCGGGGGTAAAGTCCTTGCGGCGCATCTCGAATTGGGTCGCGGCGATCTTGCGCACACCCTCGCCGCAGAAGCTCACCAGCGCCTTGGGATCGCGCTTGTCGACGACCAGCCGGAAGTCGCGGATCGGCCCCGACCAGTTGGCCCCGGTCTTGAGGATGTAGCTGATGCGCTCCTCCGCGTAGGGCGGGACATCGTCCGACTTGCGTCGCGCGCGTTCGAGGGTGCGGATAATGTCGTTGTCGACGCAATACTTGCGCCTGGCATTGGCCTGCTCGTCGCGCGCCAGCGAAGAACCCAGCACGGTGCGCACGGTGCCGCCGACGCTCGGCTTGTAGCGGTGCTCGATCACGGTCTCCTGCCGCGCCGGGAAGGTCTGCTGCCAATAGAACGTGGTCGACAGAGCCCAGCGCGCCGACAGATGTTTTTGCATGCCCTTGCCGGCGTCGTATTCCTCGATCTCGGCGAGGCCGAACTTGACGAGTTCGTCGCGGATCGCGCGCGGCAGGCGGTCAAGCGCCGAGTTGGTCGACCGCAGATGCGGTGCCAGCGGAATTCTGTATTCGCGCAGCAAACCGGTTCGGTTAACGCCGCCGGCCATGACCTTCTGTTCGACCTGCGTGTTGACAGGCAGTCCATTCACCACCGTGGTAAAGCCCAGAATGTTGACCGGATCTTCGGTCGGGATCGAGATGTTCTGGTCCTGGTGCTCGACCTTCACCTCCGGCATCGGAAACGCGACGTGGACGGTGACGTCCTTGTCCGACTTGTTGAAGAACCGGTAGCGCACCCGGATTTCCGATGTCGAAATGAACAGATCCTCGGCGCGCATCTCGACATCGTCGTTGCGCACAAACACCAAGCCGCCGGTCGAAAGCTCGGCGGTTGAGTCGTTGGCGAGCGCGTCGGGGGTCGCTAGACTTGCAATCAGGAGCGCCAACGCCGGCTTTTTCATCATCTGATCATCCTCGCGCCGCCTCACTCCAGGGCGACAATTCAAGCACGAACCAGCCCCTGCGGGGAGGGGCGATAAGGAAACTGGACATCCGCCATGACCACCATGCCATCGCCGCAGCAGTTCGAGTTCCTGCGCTCGATCGACACCCCGACCGTCTGCAATCTTCTGGAGGTCGCGGCGCCGGAGCGGCGCGGCTTCGGCTACACGGTGCGCCACCTGCACTGCCCGTTCCCCGACCTGCCGCCGATGGTGGGCTTCGCCAAGACCGTGACGATGCGCGCCCAGGACCGCGTGCCGCTCGGCGAGGCCGGCTACATGAACAAGCGCCTCGACTATCTCGACTACGTCGCGTCCGACCCGCAGCCCTCGATCGCGGTGATCCAGGATCTCGACGACATTGTCGGCTTCGGCGCGTTCTGGGGCGAAGTGCAGACCAATATCCACAAGGCGCTGGGTTGCCTCGGCACCATCACCAACGGTTCGATCCGGGACATTCCGCAGGTCGCGCCGGGCTTCCAGATGCTGGCCGGCTCGATCGCGCCCTCGCACGCCTTCGTCCACGTCGTCGACTTTGGCGTCAACGTCAACATCCACGGCATGGCGGTCAAAAGCGGCGACTTGATCCACGCCGACCGCCACGGCGCCGCGGTGGTGCCGGTCAATACCATCGACGGCATGATGAAGGCCGCCGACAAGGTCGCCGCCAACGAAGCGAAGATCATTGCGGCGGCGAAATCCG
>Ga0111538_10012933_pt1 | contig 11010 bp, 9 predicted proteins | sample SoiMethybrSBSTD1_FD_79669 | JGI IMG/M metagenome (GOLD analysis project Ga0111538, IMG submission 79669) | Bulk soil microbial communities from a Populus tree surrounding site in Tennessee, USA - Soil MetaG P. TD hybrid SBSTD1 (version 2)... | ecosystem: Environmental > Terrestrial > Soil > Tree... | reverse complement strand
TACGGGAAATGACATCGACACCATCCACGAGTTCTTCAAGGATAAATTCGCGCCGAGGAAAACGATCACGGTACAAGATGAAGCGCGTACCATTGCAGGCTGTACCCATGATCTCTTCAAGGAAAATTTCTTCGAGGACTACATTGACCACATTCGAGTATGGGCGATTTCTGAGCTGAGCCTTGTTATGCCAAATCCGCAACAAGTAACAACGTAATTAGTATGAGGCGTGACATGAAAAGACATATTATTTCGTATGTATCAGCTTTTCTTATGGCGTGGATCGCAATCAATTTGTATCGGGCAGGCTATGAATCTTATGTTATTGTCTTTTTGGCATCAGTAGTAACTTTGCTTACGTTTAAAGTTTTCTAATATGACTCACCACCTCAAAAAAGCTCTCCTCATTCTCACCGTCGCACGGGTGGCTTATTGCTTGACGTATCTAGTGTGGAGATAGGAAGACTCAGCATACTGATCTGTTGAGGAGCTATCCCCAAGGGAACAGGCAGGGGAAGGAACAAACGAGGCGCTGCTACAAGCAGCAATCCAAGTAACGCAATGACCAAAGGAAGGACAGCATAAAAGTATCGTTCCATAGACTCGCCCCCAATACTTACGAGCGTGCTACCTTGTCCATGAGGGCATGAGTATAGACGATAAAAAATAAGAATGCAATAAGTAGGAAAATTAATCTTACCTCAATTATAGCTGCTCAGAGGGGATGAGTAGGGCAGCGAAAGCTCCTGAACGCGAAGAAAGCCGAACTACATGAGTAATACGGCTTTCGTTGGTGGGATATATGGGGGCTCGGGGCAGGGAAAAGAGGTTTCGACAGATGAACTGCGTAGAGTATAGAAAAAGGCTTGACACAGGTCAAGTAAAATCCCAGGAAAGTTTGAGGGGTTCGAGGCCCTGAGATAGGAGAGAGAGCAGGGCCTCTAGCCACCCCCCAGTGAGTGTTGCTCACTAGAGGGACACGAGTATAAAGAGTACCTATTTTTGTGTCAAGTATTTTTCTAATTTTTTAGGCGAACATATCCTCTGCAATCATAGTATAGAGCACCGTGCGGCTCGGAGCGCGGGGTGCGTAGGTAGCAAGAGCAGGCGCCATGCGTGCCCCCTACGTACAGCATCGAGGGTATGGATATGCGGTACAAAGAGGCGATGCTGCGTCCGGGCGGTGGGGGCGCCGGGGGTGCGCTCCCATGGACACCGGGGCAAAAATACCTTGAATTTCCTATCCGTTACTTGAACTGCTCCTGCACCACATAGATGTCCTGACCGCGTGTGACGAGGTAGTGGAAACGGTCCGGGGCGTCAAACACGATCTTGCCGCCTCCCAGGCTGAGCAGGTTTTCGTGGAGTTTACCTTCTTGCTCGTCCAGCACTATAACCCAGCCTTTGTCTCCCTGAGCGCCATACGCCAGGCGCCGACTGTCTGGACTGAAGGCCAGCAGGCCCACCTTGATGCCGTTATACGCCTTACCCTCACGGCTATCGACCACCACGACCTGTTTCGCCTCGTGCACGGCGGCGGCATAGGCCAGGCGCTGGCTGTCGGGGCTGAAGATAGGTCCGGTGCCCCAGGCTTGGTATGGTTTGCCGGCCTGGCCATCTAGCACCACAAACCAGGTGTCCTCTGCTTCGGCGTTGGCGGCATAAGCGACATGCTGACTGTCAGCGCTGAACACCAGACTGCCAACAGCAATCCCTTTGTAGGGTTTGCTGGCCTGGCCGTCGACCACGACGACTTGCTGCTTGCCCACCTGGGCGACATAAGCCAGGCGTTGCCCATTCGGGCTAAAGACCAGGCTACCGGCGCCAATGCCGTCGTAAAGTTGCCCGGGCTTCCCATCGAGCACGACCGACCACTGCTTGCCCTGGCGCACGCCGTAGGCGAGGCGCTGGCTATCAGGGCTGAAGCGCACACTGTCGGGCACCAGGGCGTCATAGCGTGGACCCTCCTGGCCGTCCACGACGACGCATGTCTGCGTGCCAACGCTAGCACCATAAGCCAGGCGTCGGCTGTTGGGGCTGAACGTCAGACTCTCAGCCACAATGGAAGGGTAGAGGGGCTGTTCGGTGCCGTCGACGACGACACGCATACGGGCATCCGTCACTACGACGTAGGCAATACGCTGGCTATCCGGGCTGAAGCGTAAGGCACCAGCGCCGAGCGCCGCATAGGGTTTGTACGCTTTGCCATCGACGACGAGAAAGCTCTGCCGGTCCTGCTGTACGCCGTAGGCCACACGTTTGCTGTCCGGGCTAAAGTGCAGCGTGCCACCCAGGATGGCCTGATACGGTTGACCAGCCTGGCCATCGACGATGACGACCTGTTTTTGCTCGGCGCGGGCACCGTAGGCAACGTGCTGGCTATCCGGGCTGACGACGAAGAGTTCGGGGATTAAACGCGAGAAATCTACCTGCACCAGGCGCTTTTCCGTGACATTGCGCTGTGGGGGAGTGTCTGCTACAGCCTTTGCTGTGACACAGCAAAAAAACGTTAAAAGGGTTAAAAGGGTTAAAAAAATTGCTGGACGAGAGGTGCGCGTGGTCATGCATCCATCCTTAGTGCGTGCGTGGTTGTATCTGGAATGGTGGTGCCCAGGTGGGGACAGGGACCTCAATCACTGTCGGTTTTCCGGACGTGAGCGCCTCTTGCAAGGCCGTGTCAAGATGTTCTGGGTCAGTGCGCTTGCCCTGGGCGCCAAAGACGCGCGCCACTTCGGCAAAGCTGGGATTGTGCAGGGTGGTACCGATCTCGCGCCCCTGAAAACGCGTGCGTTGATCGTTCTTCGACGCCCCCAGGGCGTTGTCCACGAACACCACCACCACGACACCGATGCCATAGTGCACGGCTGTCGCGAGTTCGGGCAGGGCATACATAAATCCGCCATCGCCGGTGATGGACACTACCGCACGCTCGGGCAGCGCCACTTTCGCGCCCAGGGCAACGGGAAAGCTAAAACCCAGGGTGGCGAAGTAGGAGGACGTGAGATAGGTGCGTGGCTGCCGAGAGCGGTAGGCAAAATGCGACCAGTACCCCATGTTGGTGATGCCACTCACCAGCACGGCATCCTCGGGCAGCACACGCTGCATGCTGCGCCAGAGAGCAGATTGATCGGGGGCCTTCTCCTGCAGCCAGCGTTCCTGCAAGCGCCACATATCCTGGAGTTCCGTGTCAGCCCAGCGCGGGGCGGGCGGGTCCTGGCGGCGTACTTCCTCTAAGAGGGCCTGTAGGCCAGCACGGGCATCGGTCACCAGGCGGACGTCGGCTGGATAGTTCTTGCCCATGACGGTTGGATCGATATCCAGATGGATGAGCCGTTGCGGTATACGTACCGCATTGAGGCCCGTCATCTGGCCGGTGAGCCGCGTGCCGACAGCCAGCACCACATCGGCCTGGGGGGCCGCCCAGCTCGAGGTACCATGCCCGTAAAACCCTACGCCTAAGGCCAGACGATGGTCCTCAGGGAACACGCCTTTGCCTTCCGCGGTCGTGGCTACCGGGGCGCCCAGGGCTTCCGCCAGAGCGACGAGTTCGCGCGAGGCGTCGGCCAGGACCGCCCCACCGCCAGCCCAGATGAGTGGCTTGCTAGCGTCGCGTAACAGCGCTGCAGCGCGTCGCACCTGGTCCCAGTCCAGGGACGCGGGCGGGGACGTGGCCACCGGAGGAAACGTCACGTCGGCGCTGGCAGCCAGGGTGTCCGGGGCGATTTCCACCTCGGTGGGACGAGGACGGCCAGTACGCATCTGGCGCATGGCTTCGTGAATAGCGCCAGGGATGGAGGGCACATCGTTGACACGCTGGCACCACTTGGTGACAGGCCGGATGATGTCGATCTGGTCGTTAATCTCGTGCAGGGCGCCCCGGTCGCTGCCGATGTTATAACTCTCGACCTGCCCAGCCAGGAGCAGGACTGGCGAAGAAGCGGCGTAGGCTGTGCCCAGCGCCGCGCTGGCATTTTGGACGCCTGGGCCAGGCACCACGAGGGCCACACCCGGCTTACCGGTGACGCGCGCATAGCCATCGGCCATATATGCGGTAGTTTGCTCATGCCGCACGGTCATGATACGCATATCTGACCGCGCATAGAAGGCGTCGTAGAGTCCCATAATTTGCACACCCGGTAGTCCAAAAACTATCTCTACACCTTCGTGTCGCAGGGCCTGTAGTACCGCCTCGCCCCCGGTCATCTGTGCCATATCCTGTTCCTTTTTGCTGTGGTCACATCCTTGGGCCCTCATCGTAAGATTGTACCGCATTCCAGGTATAAAACACGCCACCTGTGGAGGCGCAGGCGTGCAGAAGGTGTACAATGAGGCAGCCATGGCACATCCTGAGGTGTTATGTCCGCTCTCTAGAGGAGACTCACAATGCCATCTGTCAGAAGTAGCCTCCGAGCACGGTTACAGCGTGGCGAGACGATCGTCGCGCCTGGAGCCTATGACCCGCTATCAGCGCGCGTGGTGCAGGCGTTGGGCTTTACCGCAGTGTACACTGGTGGCTACATGACCGGTGCCCACACCAGTATTACCGAACCGTTATTGACGCTGACCGAGCAGGTGGAGGTAGCGCAGAAGGTAGCGCGTGCAGTAGACCTGCCGGTGCTGACTGACGCTGGCGCCGGGTATGGTGATCCGCTGCACGTCATGCGCTGCGTGCGTGAGTTTGAGGTAGCGGGGATCGCCGGTATCCACATCGAGGACCAGGTGTATCCCAAGCGTGCCTCCTATCACAAGGGGTTGGAGCACATCGTTCCCATGCCGGAATTTGTGGAACGTATGACCTACGCCCTGCAAGCGCGCCGTGACCCGGATTTCCTGATCATCGGGCGCACCGACGCCTTTAGCGCTGTCGAGGGTAGCCGTGAAGAACTCGTACAGCGCGGCCGGACTCTCAAAGAACTCGGTGTCGATGCCGTGATGCCCCGGGGCGTGCGGGCGCGCGAAGATCTGGCGTTCTTCCGCAAAGCAGTTCCCGGCGTGCCCTTGATGGTCATCGCCGGGGCTGACGATATTTCCGTCCAGGAGTACGCTGATCTCGGGTACCAGATCATTATCTATGCCACCACACCGGCTATTGTGGCCGCCAATGCGCTGATGGAGACCTATCAGCACCTGAAAGACACCGGCCTGCTCAACATCAATGCGCAGCGTGTGGCTGACCTCCGGCGACGTGTCGAGGAACTGATCAGCCTGCCAGAGTATTACGAAGTTGAAGCAGCCACAACCGAAAGAGGCAGCGCTCCGACTGCCTGAAAGGACGCGACGTTACGCCGCTGCTGCGACTGATGGTGTCAGCCCGTACAGCTGCGTCACGTTGCCAAACGTCATCTGCGCTTTTTCAGCCTCCGGTACACCCGCGAAGATGCGCGCGATGACTTCTTGGGAATGGGGCCAGATCGAATCGTGATGTGGGTAGTCGTTGCCCCAGATGAGATTGTCCACACCGATAAAATGGCGTGTCAGCACGCCGATGGCGTCGTCTTCAAAGGTGGCGTAGAACTGGCGTTGAAAATACGCGCTGGGTTCCATGGTGAGGTCCGGCGAGGCCTCGCCGCGCGCCCGGTAGGTGGCATGGTTGAGGCGCTGCAGGACGTGCCCGAGCCAGCCGGTTTCAAATTCAGCACAGACAAATTTGAGACGGGGGTGACGCGCGGCAACGCCACCGCAGATGAGTTGCCCGATCGTGGCCACGATGCCGCCGTGGGCCATGGTGTAGCCGATGATGCCCGTACCTGGACCGCCCCAGTGCGCCGGCAGACCCATATCCGGCGTGCTGCCGCAGAAGATGTGCATGGAGATGGGCAGCCCCGCCTCTTCCGCTACACACCAGAAAGGCTCATAATCCGGGTGGTGATACGGCTTGTCAAGCGGGGCCGTACAGGGAATGGATACGCCGCGGATGCCCAGCCTGGCCACGCGTTGCAGCTCCTGGATAGCGGCATCGACGTCCGGCAGCGGTAGACAACCAATCCCGACGAGACGCTGTGGGGCGTGGCTTGAGTAGTCGTGAATCCAGTCATTGTGGCGTTGAAACACGGCTTGGACTACATCGCGCTCGGGATAGGCAAAGGCCGCCATATTGATGCTGGGATACATGACCTCACCGATAATCCCATCCGTCTCTTGCTCTGTGAGGCGTGCGGCCGGATCAGCCACCCCAGGGTTGAGTCCCTCATAGCCCAGCGCCATGAGTTCGTGGGTTTTGGGATCGTCCAGACGATTCCCTGCGATGCCGAGGCGTCCCACATTCATCAGCGTCGAGCCAAAGGCTACATAGGTTCCAGGCGCCTTGCCGGCAGGGCTTTTCACAATGCGTGGCGCCCGTGAGCCAAAGCGCTGTTCGAGGCCCTCAAAAACCACGGGGGGCTCCACCACGTGTGAGTCACACGAATAATACTGGGTCATGCAACACATCCTTCACATGAGAGTCTGCGTATTGCTTGCCTGCTACTCTAGCACCATTGGTCTATTGCTATACAGCAAACACGGCCTACACGTCAATGCGCCTATGCAGACAAAGCGATGCCCAGACAGGTTTGCCCGGCAGCACATCCTGCGCCATGGACTATGCACCAGGTCGTTGCATGCATCAGTGCCCGGTTGTATCCTCGCATATAGGTTGTGCGACATTGGCGTAGTGAGCCAGGAAGGGAAAACAATGCAGAGTAGCACAGCGCTCGAGGTCGTCCTCAAGCGAGATCGTCTCATCGTCCTCGGCGGGCTGGTGGGCATCACAGCGTTGGCCTGGGCCTATACGGGGTATCTGGCCTGGAGCATGGACTGTATGAATATGGCCATGCCTCACATGCAGACCTGGGGTATCACAGAGTTGGTACTGTTGTTTGTCATGTGGGCTGTGATGATGGTTGCTATGATGGTGCCTAGCGCCGCGCCAATGCTGCTCATGTATACGACGATCAATCGCCGACGTCGTGAACAGCAGCAGCCTTATGTGCCAACAGCCGTCTTTCTCGGGGGCTATCTTCTAGTCTGGTCTGGCTTCAGCATTCTGGCGACGCTGGTCCAATGGGGTCTGCACAGCGTCGCGTTGCTGTCCCCAATGATGGTGAGCACCAGTCCTGTCCTGGGTGGTCTGGTGCTGCTGGCAGCAGGCGTCTTTCAATGGACACCTCTGAAGTATACGTGCCTGGCGCACTGCCGTTCGCCTTTGGGGTTTCTGATGACCGACTGGCGTGAGGGGCACCGCGGCGCCCTCATTATGGGGCTGCGACACGGTATGTACTGTGTGGGGTGTTGCTGGTTCCTCATGGCCTTGCTGTTTGTGGCAGGGGTGATGAATTTGCTGTGGGTCGCGGCTATCGCGGCGTTCGTACTGGTGGAAAAAGTCGTCCCACGTGGTGATCTGGTGGGACGCGTGGCAGGGGGTATACTGGTGCTAGCAGGACTCGTCATGCTAGGGCAAGTCCTGCGCATCATATAGTGGGATATCCTTTTTTCTCTGATGTCTGGCGCTTGCAGTATTGTGATTTCCTATTTGAGCCCTCTTTTTTGCCTCTGTATTATTCCCCTACTTGCCCTGTGGACCACATGTACCGCAGCGACGCGCCTGTCCTGCCCTGTGAGGAGCACAGTCATGCTTGACATCTACGGACTCGATGAGGCTGCCGGGACGTGGAGGCGAAAAGCTGCAGCACTCGCAGCCGATGTGGTAGCCAGACACGCGACGGACGTTGATATCAACGCTCGTTTCCCGAGCGAGAGTATGGCGGCACTGGCCCAGAGGGACTTCCATGGGTTGTGCATCGACGCGCGTTTTGGTGGCCAGGGTCAGGGACCTGCCACCTTTGCGGCAGTGGTCGAGGAACTCGCGCGGCACTGTGGTTCTACTGCCATGGTGTATGTCATGCACATCGCTGCGACCAAGGTGATTGAGACCTCTGTGACGTTGCCGACCAGGGCCGATGTGCTCCGGAGTATTGCTGCCGGCAGGCATCTGACAACCTTCGCGCTGTCAGAACGGGGCTCCCGTTCCCAGTTCTGGGCCCCTGTCTCGCAGCTTGTAGAGCAGGGGAATGACTACCGGACAGACGCCTTCAAGTCCTGGTCTACCGCAGCGCACCATGCAGATTCCTATGTGGCAAGCGCCCAGCGTCCAGGGGCCCAATCGCCTCTGGACTTCACACTGTATCTGCTGCCACGTACCCGGCCTGGCGTGCAACACCCTGGCACCTTCAATGGGCTGGGCCTGCGGGGCAACGACTCGGCTCCGGTACAACTCGAAGGTGTTGTTGTGCGACAGGAGGATCTGCTGACGGAGCATGGCAAGGGCCTCGAATGTGCCCTTCAGGTTGCCACCCCCTGGTTTAATGTTGGTTCGACCGCCATGGCCAATGGACTCTGCCTGGCGGCCGTGAACGCGACAGCGAGTCATCTGCAAGGGACGGGTTTTGAACACACCGGCACCGGCCTACGTGACCTCCCCAATCTGCGGGCACGATTGGCTGAAATGAGTGTGGCTACAGAGCAGTCCCGCGCCCTCCTCGGGCACACCTTGCGCGAGATGGCCAGCCCGGATGCCGCCACGCCCTTGTGGGTGCTGCGCACACGCATGGCCGGCCTGCAGACGGCCGTGCAGGTGACTGATCTCGCTATGAAGACCTGTGGCGGTGCTGCCTTCTCACGTCATCTCGGCATTGAGCGCCTGTTCCGAGACGCGCGCGCCGGTTGGGTGATGACACCGACTGTCGACCATCTTGCTGATTTCATCGGGCGTGCCCTCACCGGCTTGCCGTTGTTGTGAGGGTCGTTATAGACGCCAGTGGCTGAACAGCTGCGGCAACACCCGCAGCCAAGGAGAGTCCATTGAAACGACACCCGTTGCTGTCGGTTGTCTATGTGCTAGCGTTCCTACTTGCCAGTGCCGGTGTGGCCCGGGCTCAACCGAAACTCGAGGGGGAGCCGATCACGGTGGGTATTCTGCTACTCAATAAGCCCTATATTACCGAGTTCGCCGGCCCGCTCGATGTCTACCACCACGTGCCGCAAGAGAAGCTCAAGGTTTTTATCATTTCGGACACCGATCAGGAACTGGTCACATATGAGGGCATGCCGTTTCGCGCCAACTACACGGTCGAGAATGCGCCCCGGCTCGATGTCCTCGTGGTACCGAGCGGGGCGGGTAGCCTCGATGCTGATCTCAAAAACGTCCGCGTGATTACGTGGCTGCAAAAAGTTGCCCGAGACGCGAAATTTGTTACCTCGCACTGCGAGGGCGCCTTCTTGCTCGGCCAGGCTGGTCTGCTCGACGACAAGCAAGCCACAACCTTTCCTGCCGACACGGAGACATTGCAGAAACGGTATCCGACCTGTCGGGTCCAGGCTGGCCAGCGCATCGTAGTAGATGGTAACCTGATCACATCGCCAGGAGGGCTGGCCAGCTACGAAGCCGCCCTGTATGTTGTAGAACAGCTGTTTGGCAAGGAGCAGGCGTTGAGCATTGCGACGGCGCTCGTCTTTGGCCCCAGCAATATTGCCGCCGCCCTCACTGCTAAATAATGCTGCCGGGGATACGCCGGGCGCGCTGCGCCCGCTGGTTCTGGCGAATTTGCATGTCCCGCCAGTTCCACGTATCGGACTCAATCACTCACCGGGCGGTCGCTTACCGACTTTCATTGCTTGGATGGCGAGAAATATGGAGCGCTACGCATGGACGCTACGCGTCAGCGCCGCGGATAAGGACCGCGCTACGGTGTTTGCGCGCACCCAGCAGTATAGTGTCGGTGCACCGGTGCAGTTCGATGCCGCGTACGACGCTATCACCGCCCTGGAATATGTCCTGGGAGCCATCGGAGCCGATATGGTGAACGGCTTCCGGGCTCTGGCGCGCAAGCGGCAGGTAGAGGTGGACCATGTTGAAGCTGTCGTCGAGGGTGAGCTGAATAATCCGCTCACCTATCTTGGCGTCGTGGGCGAAAGCGGACATCCTGGTTTGGAGCGGGTGAGCGTCAAGGTCTACATTGCATCTCTTGCCACCGAAGAGGAGATACGGCGCGTCTGGCAGGAGATGCTGGCCAGGTCACCGCTGGTACAGACGTTTCAGCCTGTCATTCGGTTCGAGCTGAGCATGCAGATTGTGCTCTGAAAGAGGGGACATGTCTATGGACAAGCCTATTTTGGTTGGAGCGGTGCTGTACAACCCGAAGGTCAGTGTCATCTGGGACATTATCGGCGAATTCTTCCAGGACAACGGCTGCCCGATCGATACGGTGTTCTACACCAACTACGAGTTGCAGGTCGAAGCGCTGCTCAAAGGCCACATCGACGTCGCCTGGAATTCACCCCTGGCCTGGCTTGACGCGCAGCGCCAGTCGGGTAGCACGTGCCGGGCCATCGCCATGCGCGACACCGACCGTGACCGCGTCTCTTACCTGATTACGAAGGCTCAGGGCCGTGTCAAAACCGTTGAGGACTTGCGCGGTAAGACGGTCGCTGTAGGGGCCAAAGACTCGCCCCAGGCCACGCTCATCCCGCTTGGACTGCTGCAGCGCCATGGGCTGCAACCCGGCAGAGATGTGCAGGTGCGGCGCTTTGATCTCATGGTCGGTAAGCACGGCGACCACATCGGCGGTGAACTGGAGGCCTTTCAGTCCCTCGCCGCCGGAGAGGCCGACGCCAGTGCCCTGGTGGACCTGAACTGGCAGACCTGGACACAGGACGGCACTATCAACCCGCACGAATACACCATCCTGGCTACCACAGAGCCATTCGACCACTGTTGCTTCACGGTGCGTGCCGACTTTCCACTGGAGCGTGAGCAGCAGTTCTTGCGGGCCCTGTTTTCCATGAGCTACGACAACCCGAAGCATCGGGAGATGATGGACCTCGAAGGGCTGAAGGCATGGGTACCGGGGCGCACCTCAGGCTATGGACTCCTGCACGAGGCGACTGAACGGCAGCATTTTTTTGCGGGAACTCAGACATGAGCTCCCTGCCGTTGTTACCCGTCACCACAGTTGGCAGCTGGCCGCGACCACC
>Ga0111538_10012930_pt1 | contig 11011 bp, 11 predicted proteins | sample SoiMethybrSBSTD1_FD_79669 | JGI IMG/M metagenome (GOLD analysis project Ga0111538, IMG submission 79669) | Bulk soil microbial communities from a Populus tree surrounding site in Tennessee, USA - Soil MetaG P. TD hybrid SBSTD1 (version 2)... | ecosystem: Environmental > Terrestrial > Soil >... | reverse complement strand
GTCGTGAGCGTGAGCTGGCCTCCCGCCTGCAACCCGGTGAACAGCAGCGGCGCCAGGTTGGCGCGAGCTGCGTAGATCGCCGCGGTATAGCCGGCGGGCCCGGCGCCGATGATGATGACCTTGCGCGCTGTCGCCATGAGCTCTCGAAGCCTCCCCGCTCCGTGAGATGCAGGAAGAGGGCCAGGGGATGCGGTCACCGGGGCGTCGCGCCATGGAACGAACCGCCTGGGGCGGCGTTGGCAAGGTGAGCGACGTTGGTAAGGTGAGAGAAAGGAACGTGCGCGAAGGGGCTGCGAGACTCGGGTACGCCCGGAGGGACGACGCTATGGGCGAGTCGAATGGCACCATCATTCGCCAGGCCTACGAAGACTTTACGCACGGGAACATTCCCGCGGTGTTTGCCGCGATGGACCCGGCGATCACCTGGCACGTCCCGGGCCACGGCCCGCTCTCGGGGGACTACACCGGCCACGATCAGGTCGGCGGCTTCTTCCGGCATACGATGGACCTGTCGGGGGGCGCGTTCAGCATCGACGTGCACCGTGTGCTCGGCGAGGACGATCTCGTCGTCGCGCTGGTCACGGTCAACGCACGACGTCACGGCGTGTCGGCGTCGTTCCCCGAGGTCCACGTGTGGCGGCTGAAGAACGGGAAAGCGACCGAGTTCTGCGAGTACCAGGGCGACGAGCAGCGGGAGGATCGCTTCTGGTCGACCCCTAACCCGTGATGGCGTCGAGCTCGCCCAGGTCTCGGATCTCATAGGTGGGCGGCGCGATGCCGGCCGGGAGCGCCTCGTGCCCGGGATTGATCCACGCCACGTCCATGCCCATCGCCTGGGCGCCCACGACGTCGATGTCGGCGCGATCGCCGACGAAGAGCGTCCGCCGGGGATCCACACCGGTCCGCCGAAACGCTTCCCGGAAGATGTCCGGACGCGGCTTGCGCCAGCCCACCTCGTCCGAGACCACGATGGCCGCGAAAAGCTCGCGGACCCCGCCGGTCTCGAGGATGGCCAGCGCGGTGGGGCTGTAGTCGAAGTTCGACACGACGGCGAGGCGATGGCGGCGCGCCAGCCGCTCGAGCAGCGGCCGGTGGTGCGGCGGGAAGAAGGCGGCCTTGGCCAGCTGATCGCGATGCGCATCGATCAGCATCACGTCGAGGCCGGGCACTATCCGCGCGGGATCGAGCGCCAGGCGCTGGAAGAAGTCGGCGAAGCGCTGTTGAGCCGACACCTCACGATGATCGATCGCCCGCAGGCGCTCGGCTTCCTGCCAGGAGGCGGCCAGCGCGCCATAGCAGCGCTCCAGCGTCACCTCCGGCACGTGAGCGGCCAGCGCGGCGTGCAGGTGCCCGGCGGTGGAGCGGACGGACTTGCCCCCGATCTCGATGAGCGGCAAGCGGTCCCGCTCGAAGCGAACGAGCGTGTCGAACAGGTCGAAGAAGACGGCGGTGTAGGTCACAGCGGCTTGCGACTCGCATAGCCTTCGTTCAGGCCGTGCCAGTGCGTGATCCGCTCCTCGCCGTATCGCCAGCAGAGGTTGACCTCGCGACCGTCGCGCAGGTGCAGGAAGTCGACCAGACCCAGCCCGAGATCCTTGGGGACGCCGCCCAGCGCCTGCAGCTGCTCCAGCCCCTTCTGCACGTCGCGCGTGCCACGGTCGCGGCGGTCACGGATAGTCCGCCAGGCCGACTGATCGACGGTGCCGCCGCCCGACATCTCGATCCGCCGCTGCTCTCCCTGCAACCATTGATTGGCCTCGAGGACCGCCCTCTGAGCGTCCATCATGCGCTCCATGATGCGGGTGAGCTGCGGGATCAGCCGCTCGACCTCCTCGCGCTCGAAGTATCGCTCAGCCACGCGCACCCCCGACCAGGCCGTCCTCGACGAACACCGCGTGGACCTCCTTGGGTCCGTGGACTCCCCGGGTGAGCGTCAGCTCGATATCGGCGGTGCGACTGGGGCCGGTGATGAAGTTGATCGCCGCCCCCCGCGCGTCGGCCGCCGAACCCTCGTGCCACGCTTCGAGGACAGGCCTGCCTGGGCCAGTGATTCTACGAGCACGTCGCGATCGAACACGGCAGCGTGGCAGGCCGGCAGCAGCGACGTCGAGCGCGGGCGGCCGGCCCCGGACACGACGACGAGCGTGCCGGTCTCGGCCACCGCGAGATCCACGCCGGTCACGCCGAGCTCGGCCGCCGCGGCGACCCCCCGCAGGCGCTCGCGCTCGGCTGCCGTGACCTCCCCGCCCGGCATCGTGCTCACCTGCAGACCGCGCCCGCTCAGCGGCCCCGCGAGATCGAGGCGCAGCGCATCGGGATGCCAGGACACGACCTTCCGCATCTCGCGCTCGGCCGCGATGGCCGCGATGACGTCCGGCACCTGCGCGACGCGCGCCACCCGGTGGAACACGCCGCCCACGCGCTCGAACTCGCGAACAAAGCGCGCGAGACTCTCCGGCCACCGCTCGGACAGCTCGCGGCGCAGGACGTCCAGCCGCTCGCGCGGCCGGGCCGGGCGGACCGATGGGGTCGCCGGGAACAGCCCCGGTGTCCGGGCCATCTCGGCGCGGATCCGCCCCAGGAACTCGGCGCGGCTCGTCACCGCCGGCGCTCCAGCTCGGCCCAGCGCTCCTGGAAGGTGCGCGCCGCGACGATCGGCAGGTCGCGCGTGCGGGTCCAGTCGCCGAAGAACAGGGGCAGGCGCGGAATGCGGCCGCCGCGCGCGAACGGCCGCTGCAGCAGGCGCGCGATCGGCGCCGACAGCCGGTAGAGCGCAGGGTGTCGCAGCAGCCAGCCGAAGGCGCCGAAGACCACCCGCTCCGGCCAGGGGGCGATGCGTCGCTCGACCACCTCCTTGCGCAGCTCGATCAGCATGCGGGGGATGTCGATCCGCACCGGACAGGCGTCCGCGCACGCGCCGCAGAGCGAGGAGGCGTGGGCGAGATCCTTCACCGACTCCGGCCCCTCGAGCATCGCGGTCAAGAGAATGCCGATGGGCCCAGGGTAGGTGTAGCCGTAGGCGTGTCCACCGATCTGCCGGTAGACGGGACAGACGTTGAGGCACGCGCCGCATCGCAAGCAGTAGAGCGCCTCGCGCAGGGTGCCCGCGATCTGCTTGATACGCCCGTTGTCGAGCAGGACCAGGTGGAATTCTTCCGGCCCCTCGAGCTCGCCGCTGCGCCGCGGGCCGTCCACCAGCGAGGTGTACACGGAGAGCTTCTGGCCGGTGGCGCTCTTGGCCAGGATGGCCAGGAAGACCGCGAGGTCCGTCATGGAAGGCACGACCTTCTCCACGCCCATCACGGCCACGTGCACCCGCGGGAGCGAGGTCGCCATGCGGCCGTTGCCCTCGTTGGTCACCAGGACCACGGTGCCCGTCTCGGCCACCGCGAAGTTCGCGCCGGTGATGCCGAGGTCGGCCTGCAAGAATTTCTCGCGCAGCTCCTCGCGGGCGATCCGCGTCAGCATCTCGGGATCGGGGCGGGTCTCGCGCTTGAGCTCGCGGGCGAACAGCTCGGCCACCTGGCCCTTCGTCTTGTGAATGGCCGGCGCGATGATGTGCGAGGGGCGCTCGTGGGCGAGCTGGATGATGTACTCGCCCAGGTCCGTCTCGATCGGCGTCACCCCCGCGGCCTCCAGGGCTTCGTTGAGGTGAATCTCCTCGGTGGCCATCGACTTGGACTTCACGGCCAGCCGGGCGCCGCTGCGCCGGGCGATGTCGAGCACGATGCGGCGAGCATCCTCGGCGGTGTTCGCGTAGTGGACGTGACCGCCGCGCCGCTCGACGTTGTCGATCAACCGCTCGAGGTGCTGGTCCAGGTGCTGCAACGTCGCTTCCTTGATAGCCCGGGCGCGATCGCGCAGCTCCTCGCCCTCCGGGTAGTCGCCGAAGGCCTCCTGCCGGAGCGTGATGAACTTGGTGGTCGCGATGGTGAGCGCTTCCTTGAGGAAGGCATCGCCCAGCGCCCGGCTCGCCCGCTCACGGAACGGCGTCGCGAGGTCTGGATCGCTCACTGGACGTCGCGATCGGGGTCGAGCACTTCGGCCAGGTGCAGCGCCCGGACGCGGGAGCCTCGCCGCGAGAGGCCGCCCCGCATCTGCATGAGGCAGCCGGCGTCGCAGGCCACCACGCACGCCGCGCCGGACGCCTCGACGTTGGCCAGCTTCTTGTCCAGGATCGCCGTGGACACCTCGGGCAGACGCACCGAGAACGAGCCTCCGAAGCCGCAGCACTCGTCCGCACCCGCCAGCTCGACGAACCGGGCGCCGGCCAGCTCGCGCAGGAGCGCCCGCGGGCTCTGCGATTCGTGCAGGCCGCGCAGCAAGTGACAGGAGTCGTGGTACGTGACCGTCCCCTCGACCGCACTCTGGAACTTCCGCCGACCCAGGACCTTGACGAGGAACTGCGACAGCTCGCTGGTGCGCGCGGCCAGGCCCTCGGCGGCGGCCCGGGACGCGGCGTCGGTCATCAGCCCCGGGTACTCGTGCTTCACCATCCACGCGCAGGATCCCGACGGCACCACCACGTGCTCGGCGCCTGCGAACACGTCGACCGTTCGGCACGCGACCCTCGCCGCCTCGTCATGGTGACCGGAGTTGAACAGCGGCAGCCCGCAGCACGTTTGACCGGATGGGAACTCGACCGTCACGCCCAGGCGCTGCAGGAGCCGCACGATCCGCTCGCCGACCTCGGGATAGAACAGATCACCCAGGCAGGTGACCATGAACGCCACGCGGGGCGACGGACTCACGCGTGCGGAGGCGGCGGCGAGACGAGCACGAGCAGCAGCAGCCGGGCGCCCGAATCGTTGACGACGCCGTGCGGAGCGCCCGCCGCCGCCACGATGGCCTCGCCCGCCTCCAGCGTCTCCTCGGCGCCGCCGACGTTGAAGCGTCCGCGGCCCTCGAGCACCACGTAGATCTTGTCCTGCGCGTCGTGGGAGTGGACCTTCTGGGCCTGGCCGGGCTCCAGCGCGTAGAGGTCGAGGAGGACGCGCGGCGTCGCCGCCAGCGCGATCTTGGCCATCTTGTCGGCCTGGAACTTGGCGTGCTCCCGCAGGCGGATCTTCATCGAGCGCTCACTCCTGCCGATCGGGCCAGCAGCGTCACCGGGTGTACGACCTCGAGGCTCAGGCCGCGCGCGCGGGCGCCCTTGGCGATCTGCATCACGCAGCCGGGGTTGCCGGTGGCCACGACGCGCGCGCCGCTCTGCTCGATCCGGTCGAGCTTGGCGGCGAGCAGCCGGTCGGCCATCTGCGGCTCCAGGATATTGTAGATTCCCGCGCTGCCGCAGCAGAGGTCGCTGTCTCGCAGCTCGATCAGCGTCAGTCCGGGGATGCTTCGGAGCAATGCGCGCGGCTCGCTCCGCACTTTCTGGCCGTGGGCCAGATGACAGGCGTCGTGATAGGCGACGGTCAGTGGCAACGGGCCGAGCGGCAGCGACGCGCTCGCCAGCACCTCGGTGACGTCACGGACCCGGCCGGCCAGCCGTGTCGCCGCCGCGTCGGGGAGCCAGTGGCCGTATTCGCGCATGGCCGCACCGCAGCCGGCCGCGTTGGTGACCACGAAGTCGACGTCCTCGGGCAGGGCCGCGGCCAGTGCGCGCGCGCGCGCCTGGAACGCCTCGGCGTGACCGGCGTGCAGCTCGAGCGCGCCGCAGCACCCCTGCCCGCGCGGCACCACCACGTCCCAGCCGGCCAGCGACAGCAGCTGGACCGTGTCGCGGTTGACGTCGGCGAAGAGGTGGCGCTGCACGCACCCCGCGAGCACTGCGACCCGGCCGCGGGCCTTGCCCCGCGCCGGAAGGTACTCGGGGACCCTGACCTGATCGGGCACCCGAGCGAGCAAGTCGTCCATGGCGGCCAGGCGCGGAAAGCGAGCGAGCACGCCGGTGCGCCGGACCAGGGTCTGGACTCCCCATCGCTGATAGCGCCGGGCCAGGCCCATCAGGGGGCCCAGCCGCTCCGGGTGCGGGAACGTCGCGAACAGCAGCCGCGTGAGCCAGCGGCGTCGCCAGGGGCGTCCCTGGCGCTCGATGTCCGCACGCGCCGTCTCCAGCAGCGAGCCGAAGCGCACGCCGGCCGGACACGCGGTCTCGCACGCGCGGCAGCCGAGACAGAGATCGAGGTGATGGGTGAACTGCTCGGTGATCGGCAGCCGTCCCTCGGCCACGGCGCGCATCAGATAGATGCGCCCTCGCGGCGAATCCATCTCCTCGCCCAGCACCCGGTAGGTCGGGCACTGCGGCAGGCAGATGCCGCAATGCACGCACGTTCGAAGCGACGTGAGCGTGTCCGGGGCGGACAGTGTCGGAAGGGACGCCATCGTCAGATGCCGCCGACGAAGCGCCCCGGGTTGAGGCTTCGTCTGGGATCGAACTCCCGCTTCAGTATTCGCATCAGCTCCAGCGCTCCGGCCGGCACGGGCCCCCACGGATCGACGAGTGTTCGCAGCGCGATCGGCCCGCGCTCGATCACCACGCTGCCCTCGTCCTCGGCCACGAACGCGCGCAGCCGCTCGATCGCCTGACCCAGCGCTGTCGGGTCACCGGCGTCGATCGCCACCCGTAGCACCCCGAGCGGCGCGCACGCGGTGGCGATGAAGGACGCTTCGGCGCCGAGCGCGCTGCGGATCGCGTTCAGCGTCGGGGTCAGGCGGCTCGTCAGCGTGGCGACCCGGAGCAGCGTACTGCCGGTCTCGGCGAGCGTGCGATCGTACGTGCGCCAGAACGCCGGCCCCACCGTCTCCACCCGCGCACCGGCGGCGGTCGCGATCTCCGCAATCGCGGCATGCTGGGCGCGCACCGCCGACTCCACGCTGCCGATCGAGATCGCCAGCGCCGCCGGGGCCGTCGGCAAGCGGCACGCCGCCAGCGCGCCGGGGTCGAGCCACTCGAGGCGGTTCGGTTGCAGCGTCGAGTCCACGATCCGCGCCACCGTGTCCTGAGCGGCCTCCGGGCTCGGCAGCAGCAGCAGGCCGGTCGCCTCGACTTCCGAGAGCGGGTGCAGCCGCAGCGTCAGCTCGCCGATGACGCCGAGCGTGCCAAGCGAGCCGACCAGGAGCTTGGGGACGTCGTAGCCGGTCACCGACTTGACCACCTTGGCGCCGCCCCAGGTGGTCACGCCGTCGGCCTGGATGAAGCGCACGCCGAGCAGCAGATCGCGCATCGTGCCGTAGCGCAGTCGGAGCGGACCGCTGGCCGCGGTGGCGCCGATGCCGCCGAGCGTGCGGCGCGGCCATCCGGGCGGATCCAGCGGCAGCGTTTGCCGTCGCGCGGCGAGCGCCGCGGCCAGCGCGCCGGCCGTCACGCCCGCCTGCACCGTCACGGTCAGGTCGTCCGGGCTGTGCTCCAGCACCGCGTCCAGGCGCGCGAGATCGAGCACCACGTCGGCGCGATCCGGCGGGCCGCCGAGCCCCTGCGCGCTGCCGCTGCCCCGCGGGAGGACGGCGAGCCCTTCGTCGTGGGCAAGCGCCAGCACGTGCGCAGCTTCCTCGAGCGACCGGGGCCGCGCCACCCAGCGAGGCTGCCAGCCGTCCACCGCGGCCGCGGCACGGGATGCCGGATCGTCGGTGGCGCCGTCGGGGCCCAGCCGCGCGCGGAGCGCGTCGCCCAACGCGCGGGTGGTGACGCTCACACCCACGTCCCGGCGGGCAACACCGGCCGAGCCGGCCGGAATCCCTCCCCGCAGGCGGGGTGCGTGGGCAACAGCTTGCCCGGATTCATCAGCCGGTCGGGATCGAAGGCGCCCCGCAACCGATACATGAAGTTCAGATCGGCCTCGGCGAACTGCAGCGTCAGGCTCTGGCACTTGTCGGCGCCGATGCCATGCTCGCCGGTCACGCTGCCGCCGAGCGCGATGCACGCATGCAGCAATTCCTCGTTGGCCTGCTTGGCGCGCGCCAGCTGGTCGGGATCGCGGTCGTCGTAGCAGATCAGCGGATGCAGGTTGCCGTCGCCGGCGTGGAACACGTTGGCGATGAGCAGCCGGTGACGCTCGGCGATGCTGACGAGCTCGCGCATGATCTGCGGCAGCTTCGAGCGCGGGACGACCGCGTCCTGCAGCAGATACGCCGCGGTCAGCCGCCCCACCGCGCCGGCCGCCTCCTTGCGCCCCTTCCACAGCAGCGCCCGCTCGGCGTCGTCACGGGCGACGCTCACCGAGATCGCGCCCCGCTGCCGGCAGATCTCCGCTGCGCGCTGCGCCTGGGTCTCGACCTCGGCGCGTGGGCCGTCCAGCTCGATCAGCAGCACCGCACCGGCGCCTTCTGGAAAACCGGCGCCCGTCCCGGCGTTGATCGCCTTGATGATCGCCTCGTCCAGCATCTCGAGGGCGGCGGGGATCATGCCGGCGGCGATGATCGCGGAGACGGCTTCCGAGGCGTCCACCATCGAGCGGAACGCGGCGAGCGCGGTCTTCACGGCCTCCGGCGTGTGCGTCAGGCGCACGGTGATGGCCGTGACGAGACCGAACGTCCCTTCGGAGCCGACGGCGACGCCGGTGAGGTCGTAGCCGGGGCGCTCAGCCACCTTGCCGCCGAGCCGCACCAGCTCGCCCGCGCCGGTGACCATCTCCAGGCCGAGCACGTGGTTGGTGGTGATCCCGTACTTGAGACAGTGCGGGCCGCCGGCGTTGGTGGAGACGTTGCCGCCGATCGAGGAGACCATCTGGCTCGAGGGATCCGGCGCAAAGAACCAGCCCCGCTCGGCCACCGCGTGCGTGAGCCACAGGTTGATCAGCCCCGGCTGCACGGTGGCGCAGCGGTTGGGCAGATCGACGTCGAGGACGGCGGTCATACGCGTCATCGACACCATCACGCCGCCGTGGGCGGCCATGGCGCCGCCGATGAGCCCGGTCCCCGATCCCCGCGGGACGATCGGCACCTTGGCCCGCCGGCACAGCCTCACGACCGCCTGCACCTGCTCGGCGCGCGCCGGCAGCACGACGGCGTCGGGCGCGCCCTTGTAGAAGGTGTGCATGTCGCACTCGTACGTCATCCGCCCTTCGGTGGTGAGCACGAGGGCGTCGGTGCCGACGATGCCACGCAGCTCGTCCAGGAAACCCTGATGGAGGGGCATGACAGGGGGCAGTTTACCGCACTGCGAGCGGGGTCTCGGCGAGCGAGCGGGCGGGCTGCGGTGTGACTCGACGGGGCGCGGGGGCGCCCCGTCGGCTCAGATGGTCCAGGTGTCGCCCGACTTCAGCAGCTTGGCGATGTCCCCTGGACCGCGGTCGGAGATGGCGCGCTGCTCCTGCTCGAGCACCACGTCCTCGTAGATCGGCGCGGCGATGCTCGAGAACACCCCGATCGGCACCGGAAAGTCCGGCGCGAAGAGGTCGGCCAGCATCTTGGCGGCGTTGACGTTCTTCTCGTCGTGAATCCAGAGCGCGCTCTCCTGCACGCTCTTGGCCTCGACGACCTTGGGAGTCACGCCGTCCATGATGACCGCCTTGCGGCCGTCGGGCGGGCCGAACAGCAGCGGCTTGCCGTGCTCCAGGCGCATCTCGAAGGCCAGCTTGGAGTCCTTGTCGTAGATGACGTTCCACGCCAGGTGGTTGTACACGTTGCAGTTCTGGAGGATCTCGAGGAACGCGGTGCCCCGGTGGCCGGCCGCGCGCTTGAGCATCTCGTCCATGTGCGGGATGTTGCGGTCGACCGTGCGCCCGACGAACGTCGCGCCGCAGCCCAGCGCGAACGCCAGCGGGTTGATGGGGCGATCGGCGGAGCCCAGCGGCGTGGACTTGGTCACCTTGCCCATCTCGCTGGTCGGCGAGTACTGGCCCTTGGTGAGGCCGTAGATCCGGTTGTTGAACAACAGGATGGTGACGTCCACGTTGCGGCGCAGCACGTGCAGCATGTGGTTGCCGCCGATGGACAGCCCGTCGCCGTCGCCCGTGACCACGAAGACCTTGAGGTCGGGCCGCGCCACCCTGAGGCCGGTGGCGATGGCCGGGGCGCGGCCGTGAATCGTGTGGAAGCCGTACGTGTTCATGTAGTACGGGAACCGGCTGGAGCAGCCGATGCCCGAGATGAACACGATGTTCTCCCGCGCGATGCCGAGGTCCGGCATGCTCTTCTGCACGGCGGACAGGATCGCGTAGTCACCGCAGCCGGGGCACCAGCGCACGTCCTGGTCGGACTCGAAATCCTTCTTGGTGTACTTCGGCGTCGCCGCCGCCCCTGCCGCTCCCGTCGCACTCATTTTTGACTCCCGAGCTGGATGATCGCGTCGTAGATTTCGTCGCTGGCCAGCGGCAGGCCCCGCACGCGGTTGAAGCCCACCGCGTCGACCAGGTACTCCGCGCGCAACACGCGCACGAGCTGGCCGCTGTTGATCTCCGGCACGAGGACCCGGCGGTACTCGCGCAGGATGTGACCGAGATCGGGCGGCAGTGGATTCAGGTGCCGCAGGTGAATCGAGGCCACCGACCGGCCCTCGGCCTGGGCACGCTCCACGGCCGCGGTGATCGAGCCGTAGGTCCCACCCCAGCCCACCACCAGCACGTCGCCGGTGGCCGGACCGTTGATCGAGGTGGGCGGGATCTCCTGGCCCACACGCCGAACCTTCTCGGCACGGGTGCGGACCATGTGGTCGTGGTTTTCCGGATCGTAGGAGATGTTGCCCGTAACGTCCTGCTTCTCGAGGCCGCCGATGCGGTGCTCGAGTCCGGCGGTACCGGGTCGGACCCACGGCCGCGCCAGCGTGGCGGGATCGCGCAGGTACGGGAAGAACCCTTCCTTCTCGGACCGGAACTGGACGTCGATGGGCGGCAGCGTGGTCGGATCGGGGATGAGCCACGGCTCCGAGCCGTTGGCCAGGAAGCCGTCGGACAGGACCATCACCGGGACCATGTACTTGATGGCGATCCGGACCGATTCGTAGGCGATGTAGAAGCAGTCGCCGGGCGTGGCCGGCGCCAGCACCACGATGGGGGCCTCGCTGTTACGGCCGTAGAGCGCCTGCATGAGATCGGCCTGCTCGGTCTTGGTCGGCATGCCGGTGGACGGACCG
>Ga0111538_10012929_pt1 | contig 11012 bp, 3 predicted proteins | sample SoiMethybrSBSTD1_FD_79669 | JGI IMG/M metagenome (GOLD analysis project Ga0111538, IMG submission 79669) | Bulk soil microbial communities from a Populus tree surrounding site in Tennessee, USA - Soil MetaG P. TD hybrid SBSTD1 (version 2)... | ecosystem: Environmental > Terrestrial > Soil > Tree... | reverse complement strand
GTGTGCGCGGGCGAGCCGGGTGCGGCTCGCCGGGGCGTTGCTGCTGGTCTGTCTCGGCGCCTGCGCGAGCAGCGAACCGCCGCCGGTGGAGACGGTGCGCAAGCCCGACCCGCCGCCGCCGCAGCGCCTCGCCTGGATGCCCCTCGATCCGCTGGCCGCGCCGGGCGTCGCGCAGGTCGTGAACGAACGCATGAGCAAGATCAGGCCGGCGGGGACGAGCGCCCCAGTGAAGGCCGCCGTGAGCATGGAGACCGCCCAGCTCGCCATCGAATGTATCCAGGCGACGCCCGCCTGCTACGCCGCGGTCGGGCGGTCGCTGAACGCGGACCGTCTGATGTGGGCGGAGGTGGAACCCGACGCCAACGACGACAAGCTCCGGCTCACCGTCGTTCTGTTCGACGTTCAGGCCGGTACGGCGCCAAAGCGCGTCGGGGGCACGTTCGCGGATGTGCAGGCGGCGCGGGCCGGCGCGGCGGCTCTCGTCGACCGCGCCGCGGATGGCGGGAGCCGATCGCCATGAGCGCAAACACCTGCACGAGGTGCGGCAAGGCTCTGTCGTCGCGCGACCAGTCCCGGACGACCTGTCCGTTCTGTTCCGCACCCCTCGAGCGAGCGGCCACACGCCCCCTCGATGCGCCGCCCGCGGAGGACGAGGGCTACGCATCGTTTCAGGTGAGCCCGGTGGTCAAGGCGAACGCGACCCCCCCGCCCAGCCCCAAGCTGGCGGCGCCCGGCCTCACGCCAGCATCGCCCAGCCCGAAACCGGCGGCGACTGGCCTCACGCCGGGCTTGACCGCATCCGCGAAAAGCCTCCGTATGACGATGGCATTCGGCGGCGCGCCCGCGCTGTCGCCACCGCTGCCCGCGCTATCGCCACCGCTGCCCGCGGCGCCCGCTCGGACGGCCGCTCCGGCCCCCGCGGCGGTCGCGGCGCCCGCCACGGCACAGGCGGCTGCGCTGGCCCCGGCGATCCGGACGCCCGCGCCTGTCTCCCGCACGCCCGCGCCACCGGCACAGCGTCCGGCCCCGACCCCGGCCGTCGCGCCGCCCCCGGCCCCGCCTGCCCGCAATTCCGCGACGGTCAAGCCGCTGGTCGCCGACTCCGAGTCCGAGCCGACGCACGTGAGGCCGCCCGGCGCCGCGACGGACACGAATCTCCTCGCCGACTCCGACCTGGAGGAGCCGACGCACGTGCGTGAGCCGGGGACGGTCACGCCATCGCTCACCTTCCCGGACTCCGAGCCGATCGCCTCGGTGACGATGGAGCCCGACGACGAGCCGCCGGTCGTATCAGCACGGGTCCTGCTCCCGACGCAGCCCCGACGCGGGCTCGCGCTGGTGGGCCTGGGGATGGGCCTGGCCATCGTCGGCGTCGCGTTCGCCGGGGTCAAACTGCTGGGCGGCCCGCGGGCGACGCCCGCGTCGGTGTCGACGCGGGCAGTGGCTGCGCCCGCGGAGGCCCCGCCGGTGATCGCGGCCATCGAGCCGGCGCCAGCGCCGCCAAGATCAGAGGCGCGGGCGGCCACGCCGCCACGGCCGGCGCCACCGCCGGCGAAGAGCAAGGTCGAAAAGCGGCCCGCGCCGCCCCCACCGCCGCCGCCACCGGCCGCGAAGGCCAAGGCCGTTCCCGCCACCATCGCTCATGTCGCGGCCCCGCCGCGGGCGGCCGCTCCCGTCGAGGACCGTCGCGCCACGGGCCGTCACGGCGGCAAGCGGCAACAGCGCCAAGCCACGCGGGCACGGAAGGTCGCCATGAAAGCCCCGGCTGCGAAGCACAACGCGGCGGCGACGACGACCACCACCACCGAACGCGGCGATCCGCGCCCCCACTACGAGCGTGGCAACGCGCTCCTTTTCGCCGGCGACAGCAAGGGGGCCATCGCGGCTTACCGCGAGGCGATACGAGCCGCGCCCGCCGACCCGAGCGCGTTTCGCGGCCTCGGGCTGGCGTACGAGCAGCAGGCGGAGCCTGTCTTCGCCGCCCGCGCGCTGCGCCGCTATCTGAAGCTCGCGCCGAACGCTCCCGACCGCGAGATCGTCGCGCGCCGCCTGGAACGCCTCTCCCACCAGGCGAAAAAGAAGTAAACCCTCCAGGGTCTCGCTCTAGAAGAGCAGGCCGACGTTGATGTGGACGACGAGGTTCCGGGTGTCTCCCGGCCCCGGATCCAGCGGCCAGGCAAAGGCCAGGCTCACGTCGCCGATCGGCAGCCGGATCAGCAGCGGCGAGACGCCGAAGCCGTGTCGAAACTTGTTGAGCGACAGGCCGTCCAGCGAGTCGGCGACGACGCCGTTGTCGAGAAACAGCGACCCGTACCAGGGCGGGCTGATCGGGAACAGGAGGTCGATGTTCTGCAGGATCCGCAGGTTGCCGCCCAGGGGCCGGTAGTCGACGCGATACACGTCGCCGGTCGCGAACGACGGGTCGAGATAACGAACCTGCTCGATGCGCGCGCGATCCAGCTGGTAGCCGCGGATGGTGGTGTCGCCGCCCGCGAAGTAGCGCTCGACCTTGGGCAGCAGCGACTCGCCCCCCAGCGGGAAGCCCTGCTCGAAACGAAATCCGAGGCGCAGGTAGAAGAATCGCCCGACCGGAATCACGGACAGCGATCGAACGCCGACCTTCAGGAACGTGTCGTCGCCGATGTCGAGCGGGAACGGGCGCAGCGGGGCCGACAGCGCGGGCAGGGCCAGCTCCGCGAGGGCGTTGATGCGAAAGCCGCGCGTGGGCACCAGCCGGTTGTCCATCCGTAGCCACTCGACGAACGCGGACAGGCTGCCGACCGTGGTTCCCAGCCGGACGCTGCTGATGGTCTCGTCGGGGTCCGCCACGCGAATCAGCGGTTCGGTGTGGGTGGTGTTGCGCAGGTTGTAGTGCAGGCCGGCGTCGATGCCCGGGTACATCTCGCGCGAGAAGCCGATTGATCCGGCGCCCGACCTGATGTCACCGAGGCGAACCGTCTCCTGCTGCAGATAGTTGAGGGTGATGTCGAAGCGAAACAGCGTCCCGAGGAAGCGGCGATCGAGGAACGTGAGATCGCCGCGGAGCAGCGCCGTGCCGTAGGTGATGTTGGCGGCGGTGGACCACCCGTGGCCCCAGAAGTTTCGATTTTCATAGCCGACGCGCATGAACACGCCGAACGGCAGCGCCGAGTTGGGGGGCTTCTGGTCGGTCGACACGCCGGCGCCCGCGTGCAGCACGCTGTATTGCTCGTATCGCTCCTCGACCTCGACCACCATCGGGACCACCGCTCGGTTCTCGTCCTGACCCGGGAAGGTGATCGGCGTCGCGTTGTTGAACAGCTGCAGGAAACCGAGATTGCGCTGGCCGCGTTCGACCGCCGTGGTCGTGAGGTAGCCGCCCGACTTGAGCGGGATCTGTTCGAGGATCGTCTCGGGCGTCGTCTTGAAGTTGCCGCGGACGAAGATCGGACCGATGCGAACCCGCGGTCCGAGCTTCAGCACCCAGGTCAGGCTGACCGTGTCGCCGCTGCGGTTGACGTCGGGGTCGACGCTGGACCCGGGATAACCGGCGTCACCCAGCAGCCGTTCGAGGCGACGGCCGTCCTCGCGCACGGCCTGCGGCGTGTAGGGATCGCCCGGACGGGTGGTGACGCTCTGGAGAAGGAACTGCTTGTCGTAGGGGAGGGGCTCGCCGCCCGCGGTGCGGAAGTCCTCGCTGGCGAGCATCAGCCGCGGGCCTTCCTCGATCGTGTAGCGGATGAAGATCGCCTTCGCCTCGCGCGACACCGTGTCGGCGCCGGCGGCGACGGCGCCGATCTGGCCGAGCGCGGCCGGCGACGTCGCGGCCTCGGCGTGGGCCTTCGCCTCGAGGAACCCCCGGCTCCGGTAGTAATCCACGATGCGCTCGACGTCCTGCTCCATCTGCTTGCCGGTCACGTAGCCGCCGGCGCCCAGACCGAGCGGCGGAAACTTGCGCACTGACACGACCTCGGCGAGCTCGCCGGCCGGCAGCGACTTGTTGCCGGCGAACTCGATGCCGCGCACGCGCAGCTGCGGCCCTTCGTCGATCATGAACACGACGCGTTCCTCGTCGGCGGACAGGCGTTCGCGGCGCCAGTCGACGCGGGCGAAGAAGTAGCCGTCGGCCTGGTAGTGGTGCTGGATCGCGTCGGCGCTGGAGCCCACCTCGAAGTCGTCGTACGCGCCGCGGGACAGCAGGGTCAGCTCGTCGCGCAGCGTCGAGGACGAGATGCCGCTGTTGCCCTCGAACGCGACGACGATCTTCTTGCGCTCGTTGATGTTGATCGCGAGGCGGACGTTCTTCGCCACGCGGTCGACGCTCTTCTGCATCGAAAAATCGGTGGTGACGCGGACGCCGAAGTAGCCGAGCTCGCGATAGCGCTTCTCCAGCGCCTCGATGTCGGTGCGCAGCTGCCGGTGGGTGAACGGAACCGGGCGCAGCCAGGCGTAATACCAGGCGGCGTGCCGGAACATCAGATCGATGTCCTCGGTCCGGAGGGCGCGGTTGCCGGTGAAGGTGACCGGGCCGAGCGGATACGACGGCCCCTTATCGATGGACACGTACAGATCGACGGCGCGCGGATTCTTGTCGCCGGGCTTCCAGTCCAGCCCGACGTTCGCCTCGAAGTAGCCCTCGTTGCGCAAGAAGTCGAGCACGCGCGCGCGTTCCTGCTCCAGCGCGGCGGCGCGCTCGGCGCCGACCGGAGGCAGCGGCCGCCCCGGCCGGATGGTGATGCGCCGCTGGATCTCGTCCTGGCGAATCGGCCAGTTGCCCGCGACGAACACGTAGCGGACGCGGTCGTGAGGGAGGAGCTCGACGACCAGCGTGACGCCGCCGCCCGCGGCCCGCTTCGTGACGCTGGCGCGGTAGCCGATGTTGTCCAGCGTCTCGGCCAGCCGCGGAATCGTGCCCAGCGGTTTGCCGATGCGATCGCTGGGGCCCGACTCGACGAACGGGTCGCCGATCGGGCCGACCGACTGCAGCAGCGCCATCAACTGTTCGTCCGGATCGATGCGCTGCCCGGCCAGCTCGTAGCCGGCGATTGGAACGCGCGCGGCCGGGGCCGGCGCCGGGCGGCCATCGGACGAAGACCCTTCTGGGGACGGTAGTTCGGGCGGACGCAGCTCGGGCACCGTCCCCGGGGACTGTGTCCCGCCGTCGGGCGACGCCTCCGACGCGGGAGCTTCCGCTTGCGCGGCAGCCGGGCTCGAGACCAAAAGCGCCAGCAGGATGAAGCGGGGATGAATGCGGCTCACGGGCGACGGGTGGCGTCCACGGTAACCGGTCGCGTCGTCGGGTTCACCTTCTTATTGCGGGCGTATCGCGTAGTCGAGACGGAACTCGAGGACGCCGTTGATCGGCTGCGTCTCGGGGACGCCCAGCTGCGCGGACGTCCGGATCTGCTCCAGCCGGCCGCCCAGGGTCACGTAGTCGGCGAGCCAGACGTCGCCCTGCGCCGTCCAGCGGCTGTTCCCGTAGAAGCCCTGCAGGTAGTCGGCCTGCAGGTTGAGACGCCGGCTGATGCGCTTGCGCACGCGCCCCTGGAATCCGTCCGAACCGACGGTGAGGCGCAGATTGAGACCCGTCAGCCGGTAGAACGTGTCGTCGATGTAGGGCTGCATCAGGTTGTCGACGGCGTCGCGCGTGATCTGACCGCCGACGTCGCCCATCGCCGCGGCGTTGGCGCCCATCGTCGAGTTCTGCGTCGACACCCGCTGCGCATCGGTGGTGGTCCGCCCGGTGATCAGCAGCATCGCGGTCTGACTGCGATCCAGCCCGTCGTCGCTGGACAGGTCGATGCGCGCCTCGCGCAGCGGCCCGCTGATCCGCATGCGCACGTTGTGGTCGTTGCCGTTCGCGTCCGTGACCAGGTTGGTCGCCTCCAGGCGAAGCTCCGGCGTCTCGCCGTCCTCGATCGACTTGGTGGCGATGAACGTGACGTGATTGACGTTGGGCACCAGATCGAAGTCGCCGCGCATGAACGGGATGTTGAAGCGGCCATCCATCGGGCGGACGTCGCCCGCGATCTGAGGCCGCGACAGGACGCCGCCCACGTGCAGATGGATGTCGACGCGGATCTCGGGCGCCAGGTTGTTGCGCACGATGAAGCCCTCGCCGACGGTGCGGACGCTGAGATCCAGCGCCAGGTTCTCCAGCAGCGGCTGGCCCTGGTAGAACGGGCGCACCGTCGACTCGTTGACGCGCGGGCTGATCATCAGATCGGCGATCTTGAAGTTCTGCAGGTACCGCCCCGACACCAGCCGGACCTCGCCGGCCAGCTCGAAGCCGTCATCCATGTTGCCGCTCATGTCGAGGTCCAGCGCCAGGTCGTCGACCTCGAACACGCCGGGGCTGCGGTAGGCGATGTGCTCGCCGTGCAGGGGCAGGTCGAATTCGCCCATGACGAACGGGACCAGGCTCTTGAACTCGACCCGCCCGGCGCGCACGCCCGAGGCGCCGATGACCAGCACGCCCTGATCGTCCAGCACGACGCGCACGTTGTGCAGGATGGCGCCCTCGTTGCTGATTTCGACGATGCCGCTCTGCACCTGCACCTCCTTCCCCATGTCGCGCAGGCGAAGCTCGATGGCGCCGAGATCCAGCCGGCCCCGAATCTCCGGCTTCTGCAACGTGCCTCGCACGCGCGCGCGCACGTGCGCCTTGCCCTGTGGGTCAGTCACCGCGTCGGGCGCGACGAACGCGAGCAGGCGGGCGCTGACGTCGCCGTCGACGTCGGCCTGGATGTTCTCGGGCGCGAACCCCGGTCCCAGCGTGGCGCGGCCGGCGAGCTTCATCGTCGCCCCGTCGATGCTGACCGCCATGTCCTGCACCGCGACGCTGCCCTGGTCGAGCGCGAACCTGCCCGACCCGATGACCACGTCGCGATCGAAGTCCTTGGGGCGCAGGCGGACGGGGTTGGCGATGACCATCTCGCCGCGCAGGTCCGGCTTGTCCAGCGTGCCGCGGGCCTGCAGCTGCACGTTCAGACCGCCGTGTACCTGTTCGACCGGCGCGGCCGCGCCCAGGAACGGCTGCAGCAGCTCCAGGTCGAGATGCCCGGACAGGTTGCCCGAGATCGCCTGGCCGTCGAGCCGCCCGGCGACGACCAGATCGCCGCCGTCGGTCTTGAAGTGCGCCTCGTCGAGCACGACCCGCTCGCCGTGAACGGTGACGTGCAGGGGGCGCGCCGCCTCGACCCGCACGCGCTGGACCGTCGTCGCGCCGTTCGCGCCCTCGACGGCGCGCGCCACCGACAGCCACAGCTCGGGGAGCAAGAGGTCCAGCGCCAGCGGGCGCGCCGGATCGATGTCGGCGCTGACGCGCCCGCTGACGATGCCGCGGGCGTCGCCGAACTCGACCAGCTCGGGCGCGAGCGCCTCGATCTCGACATGCCTAAAGTCGATCTCCGCGTGAACGACCGGCCCCTTCGGCGCCAGCGCCGCCTGCGCGTCGACGTCGAAGCGATCGAACAGCCTCCCGTGAACGGCGACGCCGGGGATGCCGGCGGGGCCGACGGCCGCCGGCGACAGCGCGAGGTGCCCGGAGCCCAGCTTGATGCCGCGGACCACCACCTGCGCGAGATCGACGTCGCCGGTCAGCTGGGGACGATCGGGGCGGCCGCCGACGTGCAGCTTCGCGCTGGCGAAGCCGCTGACCGGGACGTCTGACTCCGCCAGGCCGGGCAGGCCGGTCAGCGACAGCTTGTCGATCACGACGTCGAGATCGAGATCCTGGTGCGCGAGCGCGACCTTGCCCGTGATGTCGACGGTGCCGCCCGCCTTGCGTGTGAGGTGCAGCGCCTTCACCGTCGCCGTCTGGCCGCTCTTGTCCGTGTTCAGCAGCACCTCGACCGGCCCGAGCGAATAGGCGTCGCCCATGACGGTCACGGGCGTGCCGGCCGGGACGGTGACGCGCGCGGTGACCGCGTCGAGGGGGCCGTTGGCGTCGGCGTGCAGCGACAGGCGGCCGGCGAGATCGGAGCTCTGCGCCAGCGCCGCCAGGTCGATGTCGCGCAGGTCCAGCTTGAGGTCGACGATCGGCGAGCGCAGCGGGCGGCTCGCGCGCTTCTCCCAGAGCTGCACGGTGCCGCGGCCGTCGATGTGCCCGCCAAACACCGGTCCGGCCAGCTTGTCGAGGCGCAGCGTGCCGCGCTCGAGGCCGAACTTGGCGACCAGCTCGGGGAGCTTGCGCCCGCCCGCGCTGATGCCCTGGACGCTGGCGTCGCCGGCGACGCGCGGATTTTCGAAGCTTCCATCCGCCTTGGCGTCGACGCGCGCGCTCTTGGCGATGGGCGGCAAGCCCATCTCATCGAGCAGCCGGCCGAGATCGGCCGCGACCACGCCCAGGCCGACGTCGATCATCTGGCGTTCGAGATTCACCGACCCCTTCGCGGTCGCGGTCGCGCCTGTGACGGAGACCGTCAGCCCGTCGGTCTTGACGCGATCCGCGGCCAGCGCCGCGTTGCCCGTGATACGCACCTCTTTCGGCAGCCCGTTTGCGCGCGGCCGCGAGAACTTCAGATCGACCCGCGGCAGGCGCGCGGACTTGTGCGCGAGATCGGCGCGCGCGTCGATGCGACCGTGCAGCTTGCCGCCCGCCATCGCGCGCAGCTCGGGCGGGACGTAGCTTTCCGTGTGGAAGTCGGCGAAGGCCAGGTTGGCGTCCAGCGCCATCGTGTTGATGTCCAGCTTGGCGCCCAGGCGCATCTTGCCGCCGCCCGGCGCGCCGAACGCGAAGTCGTTCACGTCCACCTTGCCGCCGCCGGCGTCGAAGCCGAGGTCGAAGCCGATGCCGAGCGCGCGGTAGGTGTCGAACTTGGCGTCGAGGCCCCGGAACGCCGCCTTCACCTTCAGCGCGGCGAAGGTGTCGGTGAGGTCGGCCTTGATGCCCGCGTCGTCGCCCGAGATCGTGAGCCCCTCGATCTTCAGACCACCACCCGCGACGACGGCGGTCAGCGCGTCGCCCGCCTGGGCGAACTCGGCGTGCAGCTTGATTCCGGGGACGGACGTCGCGCCGTAGATGCCGGTGAAGAAGCCCTTGCCGACCAGCTTGCTGCGGCCGGTGTCGGCCTCGGCGAGGTCCAGGAAGATGTCGTCCGACCACTCCGGCGTCGTGCCGACGCGGTTGATCGCGACCTTGTCGAACGGCAGGACGAAGTCGTCGAGGATGCGCAGCCAGCCGCCGCCCGCCGCCAGCACCGGCCCCGCGTCGAACCCGAACGTCGGGTGCTCGGGATCCGTGCCGTCTTGCTTGAGCGTCACCCGCGCGTGCGCGTGCCGCAGCTCCAGACCCCAGGAACCGGGGAAGTCGAGGATCGCGTTCAGGTCGCCGATCTCGGCGCCGGCGATCTCGAAGAACGATCCCGGCCCCTTCGGCTTGTATCCGGGCGGCGGGGGGGGCGGGTCCACCTTCGGGGCCAGCGCCGCCGTGAACCCGATCCCCTCACTGTTCTTCAGCGCGGCGAAGCGCCACAGCGCCACCGGCACGCGCAGGTCGTGGATCGAGAAGCTGCCGCGGGCGATCAGCGTCTGCAGCTTCACCTTGCAGTCCAGGTGAGGGACGTCGAGGACGACCGTCCCCTCTGGATCGGTGATCCGCAGGCCGTCGACGCTGACCGGCGTCGGCTCGTCGGTCACGATGTCGACCAGCGCGCGCAGGTGCCAGGTGACGCCGCCGATCTGCAGCTTTCCCTTGTTCTCGGGGAGGGTGCTCTCGATCAACCGCCCCAGCCGCGACCCCTGCAGGACGATCGAGGCGCCAAGCACCGCGACGACAATTACCCCCACCAGTCCGCCGACGATATTCCGAGTCACCCGGATGAGACGCGAACGCGGCAAAGGACCATCATTGTGGCACGAAGTCACGGTTTTCGGGCTCCTGCTCGAGCCGCTTTTGCCGACAGATGTCGCTGACGGTACGGGCTCTGGACGACCCGTCGGTACATGTGAGCTTGCGTGCTATACGAGCGGCGGGCCCTGGCTCGACACTGCGACGCCGCGGCCCGCGCGATGCTCACCGTCGAAGGCACAGCCCCCGCCAAGCCCAGCCTCTACATCCTGGACGCCATGAACTTCCTGTTCCGGGCGTTCCACGCGCTGCCGCCCCTCAAGACCACGCAGGGCAAGCAGACAGGCGCCATCTACGGTCTTTGCCAGATGATGCTGAGGATCGAGCGGGAGCAGAAGCCAACCCACCTGTGCGTGGTCTACGACGCGCCCGGGGAGAACTTCCGCAAGCAGATCTACGGCAACTACAAGGCCCACCGGCCACCGATGCCGCCCGAGCTCGGCGATCAGCTGGGGATGGTCCGGCGGGTGATCGACGCGTTCGGGCTGGCCCAGCTCGAGGTGTCGGGCTTCGAGGCGGACGACATCATCGCGGCGCTGACCAAGGTCGCGCGGGCGGCGGGGATGGACGTGGTCATCTGCTCGTCGGACAAGGACCTGACCCAGCTGTGCACCGATGACGGCGGCGTCGCCGTGCTGGACACGATGAAGAACCGGCGCATCGGGCCGCCCGAGGTGCGCGAGAAGTTCGGCGTGGGGCCGGAGCAGGTCGGCGACGTGCTGGCGCTGATGGGCGATAGCATCGACAACGTCCCCGGCGTGGCGGGCATCGGGCCCAAGACCGCCTCCGAGTTGATCAACAAGTTCGGCTCGCTGGACGCGCTGCTGGCGGCGGCGGCGGCGGGCGGCGTCCCCGGCAAGCGCGGCGTCGCGATCCACGAAGCGCGGGAAGCGATCCGCGTCTCGCGCGAGCTGGTGCGCCTCCGTGACGACGTGCCGCTGCCGAAGCCGCTGGAAGAGCTACACCGGGTCGAACCGGACAAGAAGCGGCTGCGGGGGCTGTTCACGGAGCTGGAGTTCTTCCGCCTGGCTGATCAGCTGTCGGCCTCGGGCGCGGCGGCGATCGCGCCGCACGCCGAGGACACCCCGGCCCCGGTGCCCATCAGCGCGGCGCCGGAGCCAGTCGCGCCGGTCGCGCCGCCGCCCCGAGTCGCCGCGGTCACGAAGCGCGCCGAGCTGGAGGC
>Ga0111538_10012927_pt1 | contig 11012 bp, 8 predicted proteins | sample SoiMethybrSBSTD1_FD_79669 | JGI IMG/M metagenome (GOLD analysis project Ga0111538, IMG submission 79669) | Bulk soil microbial communities from a Populus tree surrounding site in Tennessee, USA - Soil MetaG P. TD hybrid SBSTD1 (version 2)... | ecosystem: Environmental > Terrestrial > Soil > Tree... | reverse complement strand
GCGCTCGTGCCGCACAAAGGTCAGCGCTATCTCATCGAGGCGGCGCACCTAGTCGTCCGCGAGCTGCCCGACGCCAGATTCGTGATTTTCGGCGAGGGCGATCTACGCGAGCACCTCGAGCGGCTCATTCACGATCACCACCTCGAGAAGCACGTGCTCCTGCCGGGATTCCGCACCGACATCCTGGGCTGCATCAAGGGTTGCGATCTCTTCGTCATGAGCTCGGTGACCGAGGGTCTTGGCACCTCGCTGCTCGACGCGATGGCCTGCTCGAAGGCGATCGTGGCGACTCAGGCTGGCGGCATTCCGGAAGTCGTCGAGGACGGCGGCACCGGCCTCATCGTGCCCGCCAGGGACGCTCCGGCGTTGGCGAACGCGGTCGTGACCCTGCTGAATGACGAGCCGAAACGCCGGCGCATGGCGATGGAGGGCTTCGCGCGCGTGCAGCGGCAGTTCACGGTGGAGAAGATGGTCGCCGAGACGGCGGCGGTGTACGCGCGCGTCGCCGGTCAACCCCACGCGGCGGCGCTCAGCCGGCACGAAGACCGCGTGCCCTGAGCCTGAGGGTTCTGCACGAAAACGGGCGGATCCAAGCGATCGATTCCGAACGGGCCGGCCGATTCGCTGACAATGGTCCGCGTTTACGAGGCGCTGGCATGTTGCTGACCGAAGCTCTCGGATTCGCCCGGGCTGGACGATTCGTCGACGCGCTCCGGACGTTGGATGGCGGCGCGGCCACGACGGCGGAAAAGCAGGGGGTCGACATCCTCCGGGTAAGCCTCCTCGAACGGCTCGGCCATTACGCCCGCAGCCGATTTCTCGCGGAGAAAGCGCTCCGCAGCAAAGGGTTGCCGCCCGCCTACCAGAGCGACTGCCGCTTCGTACAGGGTCTCATCGACTGGGACGAGGGCCGGTTCGACCGGGCGCTCGAGCAGTTCCAGCGCGCCCGCGAGCTGGCGCGCATGGCCGGCGACGCCGAGCGCGCCTGCTGGATTCAGCTGCGGCTGATGGTCGTTCAGTGCGGTCGTGTGTCGCCGGCGGCCGCCGCCTCGTGGATCTCGCAAACGCGGCAGGAGGTGACGCGACTCGGCCTGCCCATCGCATCGGCCGCCTTGCACGTCTTCGTCGGGGAAATCGCCGTCCGCCACGGCATGCTCGAGACGGGTCGCCGACTCACGCGGCTCGGGCTGAACCTGCTTCAGTCCACCCCGAATGCGTGGCTGGAGGCGCTCGCCGAGAACTGCCTGGTCGCCATCGCCATCATCGAGAGCGACGTCGAGTCGGGCCTTCACCACGCGCTCGCCGCGTCGGCGGCCGCCGAGTTCAGCGGCGCGATGACCGTTCGCCGCGCCTGCCTTGGCAACCTCGGCATCCTTCACGTGATGCAGGGCGCGTTCGAGCAGGCCCGCGAGTGCTACCGTCGCGCGGCGACCGAGCTGCACGCGGAGGGCGAGTACAACAATGCCGTCCTCGAGAGCCTCGCGCGCCTCGACCTGCTCGAGGGCCATCTCGACGCCGCCCGCGAAAGCCTCGACACAATCGACGGCGGACTCCGCACGAACGCGGACCGAACCTTGTACTCGCATCGCCATTCACAGCTCACGCGGGCGCTGGTGTTGAACGCAGAGGGCCGTTGTCGCGAGGCACTCGAGCAGACCGCGGCGGCGTTGGAGCTGGCGGATCGATCCGGCGATCGGCTGCTCCGGGACTTGTGCCAGCTGGCCCGGGCGGAAATCCTCGCGGCCGACCGCCAGACCTCCGAGTTCATCCGGCAGCTCGACTCGCTCGGAGCGATGCTCCCGACGTTACCGGTCGAACTGCTGGGGCATTACGATCGGATCATCGCCTGCGCGCTGTCGAGTGCCGGCGATCGCCACGATCTGGCCTACGCTGGCCGCGCCTCGCGTCTCTTCGAAGGGCTGGGGCATCGCGCCGGCGCGATACAGCTTCAGCGAACCTGGATGGCCGCGGCCGGTCGTCACTGTGGAAACGACGCGCCGGCGTTGCCGGGCGTCGATCCGCAGCCAGAATCGGCGGCCACCGTCGTCCAGGACGTCGGCGCGCTGTTGATGCACGCCGGACGTCCCGACCTGCTGGCCCGCGATCTGGTGGCGGTCATGGCCGGCGCTGACTGCGTGCTGCGTGCTGCGGCGACGGCGCGGCATGAGGACGGCAGACAGGAATCGTTAGCTGCCTACGCCGCAGCGACATCCGACAGCGACACCGGATTGGCCGAGCGCAGGTACACGCTCGGACAGGCGCGCCAAAGGACCATCGAGGTGTCGTGCACCCCTCGCAACGACGTGACGTCGGTGGCGACGCTGAATGCCGTGAGCGCGATTCTCGCAGTGGTTCGCGATCTCGAAACGGCACGGACGGAACGTGAGGAGCGATTGGATCTGTGGCCGATCGAAGACCTGCCGGAAGAGGGCGACGGCACCGTCATCGCCGGCGCCATGCGAGAGGTCATGCGCACGGCGCGCAAGGTCGCGCCGAACAATGTCAGCGTCCTGATCACCGGCGAGAGCGGCACGGGCAAGGAGATCGTGGCGCGAGCCATCCACCGTTTCTCGAACCGCAACGGACGGCCGTTCGTTCCGTTCAACTGCACGGCGGTTCCGCGCGATCTGCTCGAGAGCCAGCTGTTCGGCTACCGCCGTGGAGCGTTCACCGGCGCCGAACGCGACCATCCCGGTCTCATCCGCGCCGCAAAAGACGGCACTCTGTTTCTCGACGAAGTCGGCGAGCTCGGGCTCGAGCTGCAGCCCAAGTTGCTTCGCTTCCTCGAGTCTGGCGAAATCACCCCGCTCGGCGAGGCTGATGTCATTACCGTCAACGCGCGTGTGGTCGCGGCGACCAACGCGAATCTCGAGCACCTGGTCGGCGAGGGCCGCTTTCGCGCCGACCTGTACTACCGCCTGAAGGTCTTTCCCATGGAGCTACCACCGCTGAGAGAGCGGCGCGACGAGATTCCGCACTTCGTCCGCCAGTTCGTAGCCCGGGCGGCCGCCGAATTCGGTAAGGGGCACCTGCGGGTCGACAACGAGCTGATGGAGTTGCTGTCCTTGTACGCGTGGCCGGGCAACATCCGGCAACTGAACAACGAGTTGCGGCGCATCGTCGCGATGGCCGAAGCGGATGATACGCTCACCCCCGACGCGCTCTCGCCCGAGATCCGTGGTTTCGTGCGGGCCATGCCTCGCCTTGCCGCCGACACACCCGCCATGGCCCTCGAGGAGTCACTCCCAGCCGCGTTGGCGAGGATCGAGCGCCAGTTGGTCGGCGCGGCTCTGCAGAAGCATCATGGACGCGTCGACGTGACGGCCAAAGCGCTGGGGATTTCGCGGAAGGGCCTTTATCTCAAGCGCCTGCGTTTCGGTCTTTGAACGGCAATTTCCGCTCACCCTCACGCATCAGCGATTCCAGCGATCGGTAGACCACCCGGCGCGACCCACAGCGTGTGCGGATCGTCGCCAGCCGGCCCTCTCGGATTCGGTAGTACACAGTGCGCCTCGAAACTCCCATCACTTCCGCCGCCTGTTCGATCAGCAACGTGCGAACCGGTGCGTGCCCGTCCTCTTCTCTGGCCATGGCTCCGACAAGCGCAGCTTCCATTCCAAGCCGCGTCTCGGCCGCCGACCCTCTTTTGCCAAGAATTTCCGCGCATTGGCCGAAAAATAAGGGTAGCGGCTACCCGCGTCGGAATGATCGTGCATTTTGGGCGAGTGCCCCCTAACCCGGCCGTGCTACACTAGATTTGTTTTTGATTCATCAAAATCATGGCTGTGAGCACCAGAAACGGTGAGACCGCCGAGCGGGGCTGGCGCCTGCCCGCGAGCGAGGTCAGCCTGCCGGAAGTGCACGGGTCGATCGCGATCCCGCATTCGGCCGGATTCTGGAAAAAGCTCCTTGCCTTCGCCGGCCCAGGCTACCTCGTGGCCGTCGGCTACATGGACCCGGGCAACTGGGCCACCGACATCGCTGGCGGCGCCCGTTTCGGTTACACGCTCCTCAGCGTCATCATGATTTCCAATCTGATGGCGATCCTGCTGCAGGCGCTGGCCGCGAGACTCGGCATCGCCAGCGGTCGCGATCTCGCACAGGCCTGTCGCGATCACTACTCACCGGCCACGACGTTCGCCCTGTGGATCCTTTGCGAGATCGCGATCGCCGCCTGCGACCTCGCCGAAGTGCTCGGTGCCGCCATCGCGCTCAACCTGCTGGTGGGTCTGCCGCTCATCTGGGGCGTCTGTCTCACCGCGCTCGACGTGCTGATCGTTTTGTATCTCCAGCATCGCGGATTCCGCTACGTCGAAGCACTCGTGGTCACGCTCATCCTCCTCATCGCCGGGTCGTTCGCGATTGAAATCTGGCTGTCGCAGCCGGATACGATCGGAGTCGTGCGCGGATTCATCCCCCAGGCCGACATCCTCCGCAATCGCGAAATGCTGTACATAGCCATCGGCATCCTCGGCGCCACCGTGATGCCGCACAACCTCTACCTGCACTCGTCGATCGTGCAGACGCGGAAGTATCGAGACGATGTGGAGAGCAAGCGTGAAGCGATTTGGTTCTCCACCATCGATTCGTCGGTGGCGCTCATGTCGGCGCTGTTCATCAACGGCGCCATCCTCGTCATGGCCGCCGCGACGTTTCACGGAACCCAATATGAGGACGTCGCCGACATCGGCGACGCTTACAAGCTGCTCTCGCCACTGCTCGGCACGACGATGGCGAGTACGGTCTTCGCGTTCGCGCTGCTCTTCTCGGGACAGAACGCGACCTTGACCGGCACGCTCGCCGGCCAGATTGTGATGGAGGGCTTCATCAGTCTGCGCCTGCGGCCCTGGCTGCGTCGCCTGATCACCCGTCTTATTGCCATCGTCCCGGCGATCATCGTGATTTCGATGTATGGCGAGAGTGGGACCGGACCGCTGCTCATCCTCAGTCAGGTGATCCTGAGCCTGCAGCTTCCGTTCGCGGTGTTCCCGCTCGTGCAGTTCACGAGTGAGAAGGCCAAGATGGGCGAGTTCGCCAATCCAGGGTGGGTCAAGCTGCTGGCCTGGACAGTGGCCATCGTCATCGCCGCGCTGAACGCATGGCTGCTCTACCAGACCATCGCCGACTTGTTCGGGTAGGTGGATATACTCTCGGGAATTGGGGCCTGGGGATTGGGAGCTGGGGGAACTACCGAGTTAGCGAGCTCCTGAGCAACCGAGCGACTGAGCAACCGAGCTACGAGCTACTGACCACCGTTCTGAATGTACAAACGCATCCTGGTCGCCATTGAAAATTCGGACGCGGACGGCACGATTCTGAAGCACGTTCGCGATCTCGCGCGTCTGACCGGCGGCGAACTGCTGCTCGTGCACGTCGCGGACGGGTGGGCGGCGCGGCACTTTGACGATCTGCAGCTGCGCGAGTCGGAAGAGATGCGCGACGACCGCGAGTACCTGGCCAGGCTCGAGGTCACGCTGCGCGGTGAAGGCTTCTCGGTTCGCACGCTGCTCGCCAAGGGCGACCCGGCGACCGAATTAGTCCGCGTCGCCAGTTCCGAAAGCTCAGACCTCATCGCCATGGCCACTCACGGGCACCGCTTTCTGGCTGATGTCGTCAAGGGGACGACCGTCGATCGCCTCCGTCATCTCGTCAAGATTCCAGTGCTGCTCGTGCGCGCACAGGAACGGGCGTAGTCCTTCCGCTTCCCCGCCAGCGTCGACTAAAGTAGCTCGTTATGAACAGATCGCTTGCCGCGTTTGCCCTGTGTCTGACCGTCGGCGCGGCGCCCGCCGCAGCGCAGTCGGTGTTCGTGGAAGGGACGGCATTCGCCGGCATCGAACGGAGAACGCACGGCGAGATCGTCGAATCCGACATCGCCGCTCCAGGCCCGGTGGACCTGAACGGCACGGTCGCCGGAGGCGGCTTCGGTGTGGGAACGTGGCTCACGCCGCACGTGACGGTTCGCCTCGAAGTGTCGTTGCCAGACTCGGTCGACTACTCGAATCAGTCGAGCGAAGTCATCAGGATTGCTCTGAACCAAACTGTGACCTACACGGAGACTGTCGAAGCGTCCGAGCGACTCCGCACCGCCGCGGCGCTCATCGGGTATCACACGGAACGGCGGCACGGCGTTCAACTCGGATATCTTGGCGGCGCGGCGTTCGTCTTCAGCCAGACGCACTTCAAATCGACGAGTCAGTTTCCGGTGTTCCTGCCGGCGGCGGACCTGCTCGCGGTCGGCTTGACGGTGCCTGTCCGGACGCTCGAGACCGACGCCACGAGCTACGGCGTCACCGCGGAGGCCGGATTGGATGTCGACATCGCGCTGGGCCGGCGGTTTTCCGTCGTCCCGCAGGTCCGGGCCATCGGTTTCGACAATGGTCTCAGCATTCGACCGGGCGTGGCCTTGCGTGCGTCGTGGTAGTTGTGATGCTCTACGAAACGTCGTCGTGCCGCCGGAATTCAGCGTCGATCACCATGCCGCTCGCCGGCATCGGCGAATAGGGCCGGCCCGTCGTCATCGCCTCCCGGTGATAAGCAACGACCACGTCCGGGCAGAGCTTGAGGAAGGATTCGAGAGCAATCAGCAGCACGCCGGCATCGTCGAGCTGTCCGAGGATCGGCAGGATGTCCGGCACGAAGTCGAGCGGCGAAACGAGATAAAGCGCGGCGGCCACCGGCACGACTTTCGTCAGCAGCGGCACCGCCGGCTCGCGCAGCAACCGAAGCGTCAGGCGCACATGTGCCGCGAGCGTGCGAAACATCGAGGACCCGGGCAGGAATGACAGCCGCGACGTCGAGCGAACGGCCATACCGGACGATTGTAGCGTGAGCCCCGGTCCGACGTTGACCCTCGATCGCTTGCGCCGCCACGCCGTGGCCCGCAGCCTCTTCCGTCCGACGACGCTGGGACGAGCGCTCCATCGCTTGGGCTTCGTCCAGGCGGATCCGATTCGCGCGCCGGCGCGGGCCCAGGATCTCGTCCTCCGTCACCGCGTCACTGGGTATCGGGCCGGCGATCTCGAGCGCCGCTATCGCACGCTCGACGTCGAAGAAGATTTTCTCGTCAACTACGGCTTCGTCAGTCACCAGGTGCAGAAGCTCATGCATCCGCGCCTGCGCGGGATCTCACGGTCCGCCGCGCAGCGGCGGCGGACCGAGGAACTGCTGGCCTTCGTCCGCCAGAAACGCACTGTCCATCCCCGCGACGTCGACGCGCACTTCGCCCACGGGACCGTCACCAACTACTGGGGCGGATCGTCGAGTGCAACGACGCACCTGCTCGAGGACATGCACTACCGCGGACTCTTGCGAGTCGTGCGCCGTGATGCCGGCATCCGGCTCTATGGCGCCATCGACCACGGGCCGGCCGCTTCCGGCAGCCGCGAGCGCGAGTCACGCCTCGACGCGCTCATCGACGTCGTCGTGGGAGTGTATGCGCCACTGCCTCAGGGCACGCTCGCGTGGCTGGTGAACCGCCTGCGCTACGCGACACCGCAATGGACGGCGCACCTCAAGTCGGCGCTCGTCCGTGCGAAGCGCCGGCTCGCGCATGCGCGCCTCGAGGGCGTCGACTGGTATTGGCCGCCAGACGAATCGGTGCCGCGGCGCGCGGAACCAGTGGTTCGGCTGCTCGCGCCGTTCGATCCCGTCGTATGGGATCGGCGGCGGTTCCAGCTGCTGTGGGGATGGGCCTATCGGTTCGAAGCCTACACGCCGGCGCCGAAGAGACAATTTGGGTATTACGCGTTACCGCTGCTCTGGTGCGATCAGGTGATCGGTTGGGCCAACGTCTCAGTGCGTGAAGGGCGGCTCCATCCTGACATCAGGTATGTCGACTGCATGCCGAGCGAGCCCTTGTTTGTCCGAGAGCTCGATTCCGAGCTCGACCGCATGCGCCTGTTCCTGGGCGTTGGCGCGGTGGAACGTGGACATGCCAAGGCCCATCCGCACAACCACGCCAGGCGCCGGAAGGACGAAGCTCGTTAGTACAATGGACGCTCACATCATGTCCACTCCACGTGCAGCAGCCACTGTCACGACGGTTGCACCAATCGACGACCGCCCCTCTCGCGAGTCGACGGCGGTCGCGGTTCTCGCGGCGGTGAGCCTGTCTCACCTGCTCAACGACACGATCCAGTCGTTGCTCCCGGCAATCTATCCGCTGCTGAAGGCGTCGTTTGCGCTGAGCTTTTCGCAGATCGGCTACATGACCCTGGCGCTCATGCTGACCGCATCACTGCTGCAACCAGTCGTCGGATTCCTTACCGATCGGCAGCCGGCGCCTTATGCGCTGGTCGTGGGAATGGGGTTCTCGCTCGCGGGCCTGCTGCTTCTATCGATCGCGTGGACCTACCCGTTGCTCCTGCTGGCGGCCGGCCTCGTCGGAGTGGGCTCGTCGGTCTTTCATCCCGAATCGTCGCGGGTGGCGCGCATGGCATCGGGCGGACGCCACGGCCTCGCCCAGTCCGTCTTCCAGGTCGGTGGAAACATCGGGTCGTCGCTTGGCCCGGTGCTGGCGGCGTTTCTCGTTGCGCCATTCGGCCAGTCGAGTCTCGTGTGGTGTTCGCTCGTCGCGGTGGCGGGAATGGTGCTGGCGGTCCGCATCGGCAGGTGGTACACGACGCACCCCTCGCATGTCCGGCGGCACGCCGCCAAGGCGGCCGTCGCCCGTCCGTTACCAGTGTCGACGCGACGCGTCGTCTGGTCGATTTCGATTCTCGCCGCGCTCATCTTCTCGAAGTACTTTTACCTGGCAAGCCTGAGCAGCTATTACACGTTCTACTTGATCGAGAAATTCGACGTTTCCGTTCAGCGCGCCCAACTGCACCTCTTCTTCTTCCTCGCGGCAGTCGCGGCGGGCACCATTCTCGGCGGACCCATTGGCGATCGCATCGGCCGAAAGCCGGTCATCTGGGGATCGATTCTCGGCGTCCTGCCGTTTTCGTTGTTGCTGCCGCACGCGACTCTCTTCTGGACCGCGGTTCTGGCGGCGGTCATCGGACTGATCCTCGCCTCCGCCTTCTCGGCCATCGTCGTCTACGCGCAGGAGCTCGTTCCCGGACGGGTCGGCCTGATCTCGGGCGTGTTCTTTGGGTTCGCGTTCGGGATGGGTGGCCTGGGCGCGGCCGCGCTCGGCGAGCTCGCAGACCGCGTTGGCATCGAGGCCGTCTACGGCCTGTGTGCGTTCCTGCCGGCGATCGGACTGCTCGCGGCCTTCCTGCCCGATCTCGACGCCGATCGCCGGACGCCGCGCTGAGCTCGCCGGTCGCCCGCTACTGAGTTTCACGCTCCATCGCGACCTCGGCCTCGAGGCTTTCGCGATCGCGGAAGACGGTCACGACGGCCGCCTGCCGACCGCCGCTCAAAAATCGGATCGAGCAGTCGCGATCTTCGAGCGAACCGCTCATCGTGATCGCATCCCAGCGCTCGGCGTGCCCGACGTAGTTGATCGTGACGTCGTAGTGCTGGCTCCAGAAGAAGGGGATCGCGTCGAACCGCTCTCTCATGCCGAGCATGTTGCGCGCGGCGGTCTGTCCCTGTCGTTCCGCGACCACCCAGTGCTCGATTCGGATCCGCTCGCCGGAGCGGGCATCCGGGTAGCGCGCGACGTCGCCGGCCGCATAGATCCCCGGCGCACTCGTCTCGAGCCATTCGTTGACGAGAATGCCGCGATCGACGGTGAGACCGGCCCGCTCGGCGAGCGCCGTCGCTGGACGGACTCCCACCCCCATGACAACGAGGTCGGCCTCCAGCGTCTGCCCGCCGCTCAGTTTCACGGACCGCCCGTCGATGTTCGTCACCGTCTCGCCAAGATGGAAGACGACGCCGCGGCTCTCATGAAGGCTCTGAATGAACCGGCCGACCTCGAGGCCCATCACGCGTTCGAGCGGCACGTGCTCGGGCGCGACGACGTCCACCGCGACGTTGCGGGTTCGCAGCGACGCGGCCACCTCGAGGCCGATGAAGCTCCCGCCGACGACGACCGCTCGCGCGGCGGAGCCCGCGGCCTTGACAATCGCGCGGCTGTCGCCGAACGACCGCAGGTAGTGAACGTGTGGCGCGTCCCAGCCGGGGATCAGAAGGCGAACCGGATCGGCGCCGGTCGCCAGGAGCAGCGCGCCGAATGGCCGGCGCGTGCCATCGCCAAGCGCCACCTGGCGGGCTGCCGGATCGATGCTCGCCACCGGTGATTGGAGCAGGAGCTCGATGCGATTCTCGGTGTAGAACTCCGCCGGCCGAAGCGGAATCCAATCATCCTGCGCCGTTCCCGCCAGATAGTCCTTGGACAGGTTTGGTCGATCGCTCGGCGGGTCTACGTCGGCGCTGATCATCGTGATTGGACCGTCATAGCCCTCGCGCCGCAGCATCTCGGCCGCCGCCACACCGGCGCCGCCTCCACCGACAATGACGACCGACGACGGGGCGCCGGCCGTCGCGCGGCTGGCCGACCGCACCGCATCGGGCTGTTTCTCCCGAACAAATACCTTCGACCCCTGACGCTCGACGCGCCAGCAGGCGACCGGATCGAGCGCCGGCGCACGCAGCGCCTCACCGGTGCGAAGGCTGAAGCAGGCATGGTGCCACGGGCACCGCACCGTGTCTCCGACGATCAGCCCATCGGCAAGCGGTCCGTGATAGTGCGTGCAATGCGCGCCGACGGCGAAGATCTCGTCGCCCGATCGCGCGATCACCACCTCGTCCTCGCCGACACGACCGAGCATGCAGCCGCCATCGTCCAACGACGACACATCGACGCCTTTGGTCAAATCCACCTTCGCCGCATCCGCGTCACTCATGGCAGCCTGCCTTCAGTCAGTACTCCGCGAACTCATTGTCGGGAAAGCAGAAGACCCAGCGTTCGCCGGACTCTGCCGACGCAATCACCGGATGCCCGGTCGCTCGCGCGTGCTTCGAGGCGTGTCGATTCGGTGAGCTGTCGCAGCAGAGCGTGGCGCCACACTCCTGGCACGTGCGCAGGTGGACCCATCGGGCGTGAATCTTGATGCATT
>Ga0111538_10012925_pt1 | contig 11013 bp, 12 predicted proteins | sample SoiMethybrSBSTD1_FD_79669 | JGI IMG/M metagenome (GOLD analysis project Ga0111538, IMG submission 79669) | Bulk soil microbial communities from a Populus tree surrounding site in Tennessee, USA - Soil MetaG P. TD hybrid SBSTD1 (version 2)... | ecosystem: Environmental > Terrestrial > Soil >... | reverse complement strand
GTCACCACGGCGCCGATCAGCATGGTCATGATCGAGATGTCGCGGTCGGTCCGCTCCAGCTCCACGTGACCTTCGCCGTGGCGGAACGCCTTGATCGCGATCCCGAACGAGCCGGCGACCACGCGCAGCGACTTCAGGATCCCGAAGATCCCAGCGGTCGCGATCGCGCCCACGCCGATGAACCGGACGTAGCCGCGAAAAATATCGTTCGCGCTCATCGCGGAGATCGCCTTCGTTCCCGGGGCGACGACGACGTCGGGGAAATGCGAGCCGAGGTAGAAGATCAGCGGGACGAGGACGAGGTTCGACAGCACGCCACCGGCGCAGAGGATCATCGACGAGCGCAGGCCCATCACGTAGCCGAGGCCGAGAATGAAGGCGACCGCGTCGAAGCGCAGCACGACCTTGGCTTCGTCCGCCGCGCGTCGCACGAGGTGGAGGAACTGGAAGTCCACGAACTCCTTCCAGACGCGGAAGGTGGTCACGAAGAAGTCGTAGATCCCGGCGATGACGGTCGCCTGGATCAGCAGACGCGCCTGCGAGCCCCCCTTCTCGCCGGTGACGAGGACCTCGGTGATCGCGGTCGCCTCGGGGAACGGATAGGCGCCATGCGTCTCGCGCACGAAGTAGCGTCTCAGCGGGATCAGAAAGAGGACGCCGAGGCACCCCCCCGCGAGACAGATGAAGATCGTCTGGAGCGGATGCGGGGAGAGGTGGAGCGAATACAGGGCCGGGAGCGTGAAGATCGCCCCGGCGACGACCGAGGCCGAGACGCCCCCGATCCCGGTCATGATCACGTTCTGCAGCAGCGGCGGGTCCTTGGAGAGGACCCGGGTCAGCCCGATCGCGAGGATGGAGATGGGGATCGCCGCCTCCATCACCTGCCCGACCTTCAGCCCCGAGTAGGCGGAGGCGACCGTGAAGATGACGCAGAAGAACAGCCCCCAGAACACCGAGACGAACGTCGCCTCCGGCAGCTTCGCCTTCGCGGGGACGACCGGTTGATAGACCTCCCCGGGCGCCAGCGGCTCGTAGGCGTTCGGCGGCAGCGACTTGGTATCCGGCGCGTCCATCAATGGCTCCCTGCGTCTTGCTGCGCGAACACGCTCGCGTGGATCCAGAGGCCGATCGCGGCCACGAGACCGACCGCTCCGAACCCCCAGAACATCCTCTGCGGCGCGTGGAGGGACTCGCGGGCCCAGCTCGCGATCGGGCCGCCGATCCACCCCGCGATCAGGCTCCCCAGCGCGATCGGGAAGAACGCGAAGCCGAGGTACATCCCCTCCTGGCCCGCGGGCGCGAGGCTGCCGAGGTACTTGTAGAAGTGCGCGGAGTAGATCATCTCGCCGATCGAAAAGACCACGACCCCCGCGGCGGCGGCCGTCGCGGAGGCGGACGACCCGATGACCGCGTACCCGGCGGTCCCGACGAAGGCCGCGATCCACACCGCGCGCGCCGTCGTCCAGTGGCGGATCAGATAGCCCACCACCACCTGCGCGACGATGATCAGCGCGGCGTCGAGCGAGATGATGAAGTTCGTCCTCTGCTGCGTCAGCCCGAGGTCCTGCGTCAGGTAGGTCGTGAAGGCGCCGAAGAACTGAAAGAAGAGGCTCCAGAAGCCGGCGACGAGGAGGAACAACGTCATCAGCCTGGGCTCGGCGAAGATCTTCCCGAAATCGCGGAGGAGCGCGCCGAACGGACGCCGGGCCGTCGAGCGTCCCGACTCCCCCTCGCGGTAGAAGGCGACCACGAGGAGCAGCGCGAGGACGATCGCGCCCGCGCAGGCGGGGAAGACCATCGCGACCCCCGCCGCCGCGGCGACGGCGCCCGACACGTTCGGGCCGAGGAAGCCGCCGATGTTGACCAGCGTGTAGTAGATCGAGAAGCCAACCGGACGGCGGTCCTCGCTGCACGTTCGCTGGACGGTTCCCGTGATCGCCGGCTTGATGATCGAGGCACCGAACGCCACGGCGCCGAGTGAGATCACCACGAGCGGGAAGGCCGGCGCCGCGACGACCCCGAGATAGCCCACGCCGAGCAGCACGTAGGCCAGCAGCATCGCGCGCCGGTATCCGAGCCAGTCTGCGAAGACGCCCGAGAGGATCGTCAGGCCGTAGACGACGAACCCGAGGTTCCCCCCGATCCGGATCGCGGACGACTCATCGAAGTGCCGTTCCTGGGTCAGGTAGGGGACGAGAACGGGGGCCATCCCGTAGTAGGCCACCCGCTCGAACAGCTCGGAGATGTTCGCCGCCCAAAAGGGCCGGCTGAACCCGCGCACGTAGTCCGAGACGCTGACGCGGGTATCCGCCACGCCGCGGATCGTAACCCGGGACGCTACAGGAGCCTAGACGTGGAATTTGCCGGAGCGGCCGATCGCGTGACGCGGGGTCGCGGCCCAACCGACCGGCTGCATCACCTCGCGGCGCGACGTGGGCTTCGGGCTCAACCGCGGCTTGAGCGCTAGCAGCGCGACTCCGCCGACGTACGCGATCATGCCGAACAGCGGCGGGATCGGCAGCTCGTGGCTGCGCGCCGGGACCGTGAGCACGTGCGTGTGCTCGGTGATTGCGAGCCCAGGAGCCCGGCCGCGGGTGGCGTAGGCGACTCCCTGGTAGAGAAAGGTGGCAACGCCGAGTGCGATCAAGACGACCGCGAGAAGCGTACGTCCCGACATAGGTCCTCCTGCTCGCCTCGGCGTGCTCAACGGTTTACGGCGTCGTCAGACGGCGGCCCTGGATGAGCCGGATCAATACGACGATGATCGCCAGCACCAGCAGGATGTGAATGAATCCCCCCATTGTGTAGCTGCTCACCAGCCCGAGCAGCCAGAGCACCAGGAGAATCAGCGCGATGGTCCAAAGCATGACGTCCTCCTCGGTCGGCGCATCCGAGCCACCGACGCTGAGGCGATGCTAGGCCCCAAGAATGCACCCCTCCATGGGGTGTATCCCTACTCGCCCGAAAATAAACCTGGAAACCGCCGCGCGAGCGTTGCGGTCAGGGAAACTGGACGCCCGACGCGGCGCGCTTGAGGTCCGGCTCCCTCGCGTTGACCGTGAGATGTCCGCGAATGCGCGCCGCCATCGCGCGCACCTTCTCGGCCTTCGAGAAGTCGACGCCCGAAAGCTCCTTGCGGAGCGCGGGCTCGGTGAACCAGAACACGCCCATGGCCGCGCGGACCACACGCCGCGGCCCGGTCAGCATGCGCAACGCTTCCATGCGCGCCTGGTCGGGCGCCGCGCGGAGCAGCGCGCGGAGCGCCAGCGCCTGCTCGAGCTGGATCGTTTTCGCGTCCGAGCGCCGGCGAAGCACGATCATCAGGTCCTCGATCGCGTCGGGGGCGGGCTGGTCGCCGAGCCAGCGGAGCGCCGGCAGCCGGTCGGGGCTCTCGGGATTCGTGAGGGTCTCGATCGCGAGCGCGGTCACGTAGTCGCGCGGAGCGCCCGACATCGCGAGCAGGAACTCGCTCGGGAGACCCTTCGGGAGGGCCGCTGCATCCATCTCGACGAGCCGGGCGAGCGTGCGCCGCGCGAAGGGGATGTCCACCAGGTCCCCCGCCGTCGCGCGCAGAGCGCGGGCTTGCCTGACGAGCACGTCCCGCGCGGCGAGCAAGGCGCGCCGCTCCGATTCGTCCTGGGCGGCGCGGGCGGGATCGACCGGCTTGTCGGGATCCGGGTCCCGCGCCGTGACGTCCCGGCGCTCGGCCGAGCGCTTCTCCCTGGCGACGAGCCCAGGCTGGGCGATCTCTCCGGGCGCGCGCGCTTGCCCATCTTCGTACGGGATCGGCGGAAGCTTCTCCGGAGGCCGCGGGTCGGGCGGCTTGACCTCCAATCCGATTCGCATGCCGCTGTCGGTCGCGACCGAAGAGGCATCCTTGCTCTCGACGACCAACGACCCTTCGCTCGCGTTCAGCTCGGCGCTCGCGCGCGCGGCGATGCTGGGCAGGCCGCCGCGAGCCAGCGCAAGGCACAGGTCCCCGAGCGGCTTGCCCGCGAGCACGCGCGTCGCGACCGAGAACGACGCGACCTCCGGCTTCATCGGCTCCGTGACGAACCAATCCGCTTCGTTCACCGGGAGCCGTGGGGTTTGCGAGCGCAGCGTCAGCTCGGTCAGCCGCGCGCGGTCGCCGCGCAGCTCGAGCAGGACCGCGTCCCAGTCGTCGCCGGCCTCCAGCGTGCCCAACCAGGTCCACGCTGTCAGATAGGCCGGGCACGACGACGGCGCCGGGGCCTGAGGAAGCGCCACGGCGGCGGCGGCGAGCAGCGCAGGGATCATGCCCCGCGCTTGAGAGAACGAACCATCCCGAGGAACGCCTCGCGCTGCGTCGCGACGGTCGCTTCGGGGCCGGTCAGCTTGAAGAACCAGTTCGCGTCCGGTCCGGGCGCGATCGCGCCGAGCAGGCGGTATCCCGGCTTGGGCGTCGCCGGGGCGGAGGTCATCGTCATGCCTCCGTTGTACGTGCCGGCGACCTCCACGACGAGAACCTCGAGGTCGCCGACCGGCATCTTCGACGTCGTCATCGCCTCGGTCGCAGGGCGGCCGTCGGGAAGCTTGAATTGCCCGGCCCATCGCGTGGCGTTCGACATCGGGTCGCCGCCCTGGCCCGGGCCGAAGTAGAAGACCGCGCACTCCCCGTCGCCGGCGGAGCCGGGAACCCGGTATTGCGCGCGGCGCATCGGCGACGAGGGGGTCTCGGCCACCCAGCCGCCGGGGGGCGTCCAGGCGAGGCCGGTCTGGCCGGTTCCCGCCCCCTCGGGGATCGCGGGGAGATACGGCGCCGGGGTGGGCTCGACGCGCGGCGACACCAACGGGACGTGGCCGGCGTCGGAGCGCGCGGCCCCCTGATCGGAACAGCCGGTGAGCGCGCCGAGTGCGAGGGCGGAGAGCACGATTATGGGTTTCATCCGAGAGCTACGACCTCCACCGCGCGAGCCGCGTCCGGCGTGAGCGGAGGCGGGGCGGCCTCTTCGCCGTCCACCAGCCACCGCGCGAGTGCGGCGGCCGCGGGGGCGTCCGAGCGGCACAGCCATGCCTCCAGTTCGTCCGCGGGGGCGTCCCCCCAGGCGCGCGGGTCGTCGGCGTTGACCGCATCGCGCGCTGCGTTCCGGCGATAGCGCCGGAAGAAGTCTTGATGGAACACGAGGAAGCGCCGCGTCCGCGCGCGACCGCGCTCGTCGTCCCGGAAGTACTCGCGGCACAGCTCGACGTAGCTCCGGACGACCGCGAGGCGCTCCGGCGGGGCCGGCTCGATGTCGCGCTCCTCGGCGTACTCACGGAACAGCCACGGCTTGGCCAGCGCCCACCGCCCGACCATGACCGCGGCGCAGCCCGTCTCCTGCATCCGCTGCTTCGCGTCGCGCCAGGTGAAGACGTCGCCGTTGCCGATGACCGGGACGCGGACCTCCTGCGCCAGCGTGCGCACCTGGTCCCAGTCGGCGGCGCGGCGGTAGCGCTGGGCGCGCGATCGGGCGTGGAGCGCGATCGCGTCCACACCGGCCTCGACGGCCGCGCGCGCGATCTTCAGGTACGTCGGCTCCCCGTCCGACCAGCCGAGCCGGAGCTTGATCGTGACGGGGACGGTGACGGCGGCTTTCATCGCCGCGACGATAGCAGCGACCTTGGAGGGACGTTGCAGCAACGACGCCCCGAAGCCGCGGCGCGTGACCTCGTCGATGGGGCAGCCGCAGTTGACGTCGATGAAGTCGGCGCCCTGGTCCTGCGCGACCCGCGCCGCCTCGGCCATCACTTCGGGGATCTTCCCCGCGAGCTGCACGCCGAAGACCGTCTCCGACGGGTGGCGCCGCAGCAGCGGGAGGTCCCCCCGCTCGCGGCCGTGCGTCTTGTGCGCGTAGGCCATCTCGCCGAAGCACACCTCGGCCCCCCACTCGCGGGCCAGACGGCGGAACGGCAGATCGGTCCCCCGCGTCATCGGGGCCATGACCAACCGTCCGCGGAAGATCTCTTCGGCGGTCATCTCAGTACCGGACGTCCTCGTCGGCCCCGGTGCCGCCCTCGTCGTTCGTCTCCGGCTCCTTCTCGGCCTCGGCGTCGCGCTCGAGCTGCTCGGTGACGGTCTTCACCTGGACCTCGGCGGCGTGGATCTTCCGTCGGCAGAGGGTGACGAGCGCCGCCGCCTCGGCGACGAGCCCCGACAGCTCGTCGATGTCAACCTTGCCGTCCTCGATCCGGCCGAGGATCTCCTCGAGCCGCTCCGCCGCCTCGCCGTAGCTGGGCTCCTTGATTCCCTTCGCCTTGCTCATCGCTCGACGCCCTCCGAGGTGACCGCGATCGTGCCGTCGCGAAGCTCCGCCGTCAGCCGCGCGCCGGGCGGCGCGTCGCCGGGAGCGGTGACCACACGGCCGGAGGCCCCGCGGACGATCGCGTACCCGCGCTCGACCACGCGCCGAGGATGCACGAGATGAAGCCGCCGCGCCCGCCCGTCCAGCCGCTCCGCGGCGAGCGAGGTCGCACGCGCGGCCTTGGGACCCAGGCCCCGCATCGCCTCGCGCATCCGCCGTTGCTCGGCCTCGAGATCCCGGCGAGCGCCTTGCCCGAGCAGGCGCGCGGCCGCCGAAAGCGCCGCCCTCGACGCCTCGATGCGCCGGGTGACCGCCCGGGCGAGGCGCTGCGCCGTCCGGCGGCGCTCCCGCTCGGCCTCGTCGAGCTGCGCGCGCGCCAGCTCGACGATCGCCGCGGCATCCTCCTCCACCCGGCGCGCCGCCTCGGCCACGGTCTCCACGAGGAACGCGGCGGCGGCCGTCGGCGTCTTCGCGCGCCGCGCGAGGTGGTCGAGCACCGAGAGGTCTTGCTCGTGGCCGATCCCCACCACGATCGGGACCGGAAACAGGGCGACCGCGCGCCCGAGCGCCTCCGAGTCGAACCAGGCGAGGTCGGTCCGCGAGCCGCCGCCGCGGCAGATCAGGATCGTGTCGAAGTGGCGGGCGCGCACGCGGAACCAGTCGAGGGCGTTGAGGACCGAGCTTTCGGTTGCGCGACCCTGCACCCTCGCGCCGTGGGCGGTGACCCTGAAGGCGAAGCCGCTCTCGCGAAGCGTGCGCAGGACGTCATGGAACGCGTCCGACCCGAGGCTCGTGACCAGCCCGATCGACAGCGGCAGGCGCGGAAAGGGTAGCGAGACGTTGCGCTCGAGGAGCCCTTCGGCGGCGAGCTTGCGGACGATCGCCTCGCGGCGGCGCGCCGCCTCGCCCAGCGTGTGCGCGACGTCGAGGTCTTCGATCTCGACCCGGTAGGAGCCCCAGGCCTCGTAGAGGTCGACCCGGACCCGCACGCGGACCTGGACCTCGTCCTCGAGGCGGAACGGGTCGCCCGCGGCCGCGAGCTTGCGCTCGATCTCGCGCCGCGTGTTCTCGAAGAGGATCGCCGCCACCTGCGACGATTGCTCGCCGGCGCCGTCCCGCTCGATCAGCGAGAAGCTGACGTGGCGCTTGTGGCGGCTCCGGTTGAAGCCGGAGATCTCGCCGGTCAGCCAGAGCGGCGCCGGGAACGCCGCCTCGAGCGCGGCCCGAACGGCACCGTTGAGCCGCCCGACCGTCCAGTCGTCGCCGCCGGGGGCGGCCGCCTCGTCGAACAGCGTCTTCCCCCCGCCGTCCGCCTGGTACCTCTTGCGAACCTCGTCGTCGAACTTGAACCCCTCGGGGTGGAGCAGATCGACGAGCGCGACCACGTCCACGTCGGGGACCGACCAGACGCGTTCGTCGGCGAGCCACCGCCGCCGCGCGAGCGATTTGACCAGGTCGACGAGCCGTCGATCGAACGCGAACCGGATCCGGAGCGATCCCGCGCCGTCGTGGACGACGTCCCGGCTCACGCGGCCGCCGCCAGCCGGGACGCCGCCTCGTCGATCTCAACGGCGGTCGTCTCGCGGCCGGTTGTCAGCCGCAGGGTGGCGCGCGCGATCTCCGGCTTGACCCCCATCGCGAGCAAGACCTTCGACGGCTTGGCCGATCCCGAATGGCACGCGGCCCCGGAGCCGGTCGCGAGCCCATCGATCCGGGCGAGGAGCGCGTTCGCGTCGATGCCCGGAATCGCGACGTAGAGCGTGTTGGGCAGGCGCTTGCGCTCGCCGCCGTGGACGATCAGCCCGGGAAAGAGCCCTCGCAGGCGGCTCTCGAGACGGTCGCGCATCTCCTGGAGGTGCCGGCCGCGCGCCTCCAGCTCGCGCTCGGCGAGCGCGCAGGCCGCGCCGAGCGCCGCCGAGAGAGCGACGCTCTCGGTCCCCGACCGCCGGTTGTCCTGGTGCCCCGCGCCGCGGAGCAGCGGTTCGAAGGGCGTGCCGCGCCGGATGTACAGCGCGCCGATCCCCTGCGGCGCGTAGAGCTTGTGCCCCGCGATCGACAACAGGTCCACGTCGAGCTCGCGGACGTGCACGCGGATCTTCCCGAGGGACTGCGCCGCGTCGGTGTGGACGAGGACCCCCTTCGCGCGGGCCGCGCGCGCGGCCGCCGCCACCGGCTGGATCACCCCGGTCTCGTTGTTCGCGTGCATGACCGAGACCAGCACCGTGTCGGGCCTGATCGCGGATTCGACCGCGCGCGGGTCGATCGATCCCCACGGATCGACCGGCACGCGGGCGACGCCCCAGCCCTGCCCCTCGAGCACGCGGCAGGTCTCGTCCACCGAGGCGTGCTCGATCGCGGTGATCACCATGTGCCGGCCGCGCGCGGCCAGCGCATCGGCGACCCCGCGGATCGCGGCGTTGTTCGACTCGGTGCCGCCGCTCGTGAAGACGATCTCGTCCGCTTCCGCGCCGATCAGCGACGCGACCTGCCCGCGGGCGCGCTCGACGATCCCTCTCGCCGCGACGCCGAATGCATGGGTCGAGAGCGCGTTCCCGTGCGCGTGCCGGAAGGCATCGGTCATCGCCTCCAGGACCTCGGGAGCGACCGGCGTCGAGGCGTTGTAGTCGAGGTAGATCGGAGCCGTCATGAGCCTCCCGCAGGAAGGCCGTTATTATCGCGCAGGAGGCCGATATGGGCGATGCCGTGGTCGTTTCGTCGCGCTGCGTGCACGACGGGCGCGTGGTCAAGCTGTCGGTGGAGGACGTGCGGCTGCCGAACGGCAACCTGGTGTCGCTCGAGATCATCCGGCATCCGGGAGCGGCGGCGGTCGTCCCGCTGGACGCCGACGGCAACGTCATCCTCGTCCGCCAGTACCGCCATGCGACGGGGACGTGGGTGCTCGAGGTCCCGGCGGGGAAGCTCGATCAACCCGGCGAGGAGCCTGAGGCCTGTGCGCGGCGGGAGGTCGAGGAGGAGACGGGCCACAGGGCCGGGCGTCTGACGCCTCTCGGGTGGATCTGGACGACCCCGGGGTTCACGGACGAGAGGATCTGGCTGTTCCTCGCGCGCGACCTGGTGCCGACGCGGGCCAACCTCCAACCCGACGAAGTTCTCACCGTCGAGAGGCTACCGCTCCAGGAAGCGGCGCGGCGCGCTCTTGACGGTGAGATCACGGACGGGAAGTCGGTCTGTGCACTCCTCCGCGCCGCGGGCGCGATTCAGGGGAACCGGTAGGTGGTCCCCGCCGGCTTGCCGGTCACCCGGTAGCCGACCATCACGAGCCGTCCTTCTTCGTCACGGTCGAACAGGGCCTCGGTCCGGCGCGGCGGCTCTTCCGAGATCATGTTCCTTGCCGTGACGATGCCGAGACAATCCCCGTTGACCCAGACTTCGAGAAGCGAGATCGAGGGGTTGTACGACGTCACCTGCCGGACTGCGATCACGCCGGCAGCGTAGAGGTGGGAGCCCACGCGGAACGGTTCGGGAACCTGGAACCGCACGTGGTCCGATGCGAGGGTCGTCGGCGCGACCATCCCCCCGGCGATGACGAGGAGCGCGACCGCGACAGCGGCCCGGGGCGCGCGCCTCCTCCGTTCGATTCGGCTGTCCATGACTCCTCCTGATGTGGGTGGTGCCTTGCGGCACACCCGGAAGAGCCAGCAACACATATGCCAACAGCAAAACTTGCATATATATCGTTTACGTCATCATTCCAATCTTTTTCTGTTCTCTGGTTGAAGCGTTAAGTCGCGCAGCCAGGGGGCTTGCGCTCGCGCTCTCCAGACGTCGTTCGCCTGACGCTTGCGCGCCTCTGCCGGTCCCGTAACGCGCGACCGACAGTTGTGTCGTCCGTGCGCTACAGAAGATGACGCAGGATGTCGCGCAGGTCGTTCGATCGCACCACCGCGTGCGCCGCCGCTTCCAGCTCCGCGCTCTTCGGGTTGAAAGCGATCGCGCAGCCGGCGAGACGGGCGGCGGCCAGGTCGTTCACGTGGTCGCCGACGAACGCGCACCGCGCGAGCGGGATCTCCTCCCGGAGCGCGATCGAGCGCAGCGCGACCCCCTTGCCGTCCATGTCGAACGGCGTCGCATGCCAGTGCTCGATCCGTCCCGACGCGTCGAAGACGATCCGGTTCGTATAGACCTCGTCGAACGGGTGGCCGGGGAAGAGGGTGTCCAGGAGGAGATCGAGCGTCCCCGAGATCACCGCGAGCTTGACCCCGCTCGCCTTCAGGGTTTCGAGCGTCTCGCGCGCGCCCTCGACGAGCGACAGGGGCGTGAAGCTCCGGACGATCTGGTCGCGTGTCGCCCCGGCTTTCCTCCACGAGTCGATGTCGAGGGCGACCCACTCGGCGTACGAGAGCTTGCCCGCGTCGTAGAGCCGCCAGCGCTCGGCGTTCTGGTCGTCGCTCCCGGTGAACTTCCCGTTCAGCACCTCCCAGACGGTCTTGTCCTCCGGATGGTGGACCAGGGTGCCGTCGACGTCGAAGGCGACGAGATCGAAGCGCCGCCCAGTCACCCGCGCACCGGAGTCAGGCGCGCCTCGATGCTCTTGAAGGCCGGGGTCCCCGACTCGGGATCGACGCGCCGGGGGACGAGGACGTTCGCCTCGGGGTAGTACATCGCGAGGTTTCCGGGCGGGATATCGATGAACGCCGCGACGACCCGCATCCGCCCGGTCTCGGTGGCCACCTCGACCGGGTCGTGCTCG
>Ga0111538_10012922_pt1 | contig 11015 bp, 7 predicted proteins | sample SoiMethybrSBSTD1_FD_79669 | JGI IMG/M metagenome (GOLD analysis project Ga0111538, IMG submission 79669) | Bulk soil microbial communities from a Populus tree surrounding site in Tennessee, USA - Soil MetaG P. TD hybrid SBSTD1 (version 2)... | ecosystem: Environmental > Terrestrial > Soil > Tree... | reverse complement strand
GGTGGTCGTTGACGTGACCAGCGACGATACCGCCGGCATGCTCAAGGCCGCGGTCGGCCAGGGATTTGATGTCGTCCTGGCGAACAAGCGCCCGCTCGCCGACACGCGCGACGGCTACCAGCAGCTCGTCGATGCATGCGCAGCGGCGGGCAGGCAGATTCGATACGAAGCGACCGTCGGCGCCGGCCTGCCGATCATCGATACGTATCGCAAACTCGCGGAGAGCGGCGACCGCGTGCTGCGCATCCACGGATGCGTGAGCGGCACGCTGACGTTCGTGTTGTCGGAGGTGTCCGCGGGCCGGCAATTCTCCGCGGCCGTGAAGGAGGCGATGGTTCGCGGCTATGCGGAACCCGATCCGCGCGACGACTTATCGGGCCGAGACGCGGCGCGCAAGGGACTGATCCTGGCGAGGATGATGGGGTATCGCGGCGCGGCGCCCGCTGCGGACGATCTCGTGCCGCCGGCATACCGCCACTTGCCGCTCGACGAATTCCTCGAGCGGCTTCCGGAGCTCGATGCGATGTGGCGCGAGCGCGTGGCGACCGCGGCCGCGAGCCAGCGCCAACTGCGTTACGTGGTCTCCGCGACCAAACGGAACGTGAGCGTCGGATTGCGGCCCGTGCCTGCATCGAGCCCGATTGGCGCGGCGCGCGGCACGCAGAACATCGTCACGTTTCAGACGCGGCGGTATCACACGGAGCCGCTGGTGATCAGCGGGCCTGGCGCGGGCGCGCAGGTGACGGCGGCCGGCATCCTCAACGACATTTGCTCACTGGGTCGCGCATGACACCGGACCAGATGCTCCGGCTGATCCTGAACAGCCGCGTTTATGACGTCGTCACGTCAACGCCGCTGGATTCGGCGCGCCGGCTGTCGCGACGCACCGGGCACCAGGTGTTCCTGAAACGCGAGGACCTGCAGCCGATCTTCACCTACAAGCTCCGCGGCGCCTACAACCGGATGGCGCATCTGTCGGCGGAGGAGCGCGAGCGCGGCGTGATCACCGCCAGCGCCGGTAACCACGCGCAGGGCGTGGCGTACTCGGCGCGGCACTTGCGAATCAGCGCGCTGATCGTGATGCCCCAGACGACGCCGGAGATCAAGGTCGATGCGGTGCGCGATCTTGGCGCGGAGGTCGAGCTTGCCGGCGATACGTTCACGGACGCGGCGCAGCGCTGCAATGAGCGCGCCGCCGCCAGCGGACGGATCCTGATCCATCCCTTCGATGATCCGCTAGTGATCGCGGGCCAGGGCACCGTGGCGGTCGAGATCCTGGCGCAGGCGCCGCGAGAATTGAGCGCGGTGTTCGTGCCGGTCGGCGGCGGCGGACTGATCGCCGGCATCGTCAGCTACATCAAAGCGGTCAGGCCCGACGTCCGGGTGATCGGCGTTGAGCCGTTCGAAGCGGACGCGATGTATCAATCGCTCGCCGCGGGGCATCGCGTCACGCTCGACCGTGTCGGCATCTTCGCGGACGGCGTGGCGGTGCGCGAGGTCGGCGCGCTCAACTTTACGATCGCGCAAACCGGCGTCGACGAAGTGATTCGCGTCTCGAACGACGAGATCTGCGCGGCGATCAAGGACGTCTTCGACGATACGCGATCGCTGATGGAACCGGCGGGTGCGCTGGCGGTTGCGGGCCTGCGGTCGTGGGCCGCGACGTCAGGACGATCCGGTGACACGCTGGCAGCGGTGTTGACCGGCGCCAACATGAACTTCGATCGCCTGCGCTTCGTTGCGGAGCGTGCCGAGGTTGGCGAAGCGCGAGAAGCGCTCTTCGGCGTGACGATTCCGGAGCGGCCGGGCGCGTTTCGCGAATTCTGCGCGACGATCGGCCGCCGCGTCGTGACGGAATTCAACTATCGCCTGAGCGGGCGTGAGCAGGCGCACATCTTCGTCGGGATCGCGACCACATCGCGACCGCAAGCAGCCAGTCTGCTTGGCCTCTTACAGACCGCAGGCTATCCCGCGATCGATCTCACAGACGATGAAGTCGCGAAGCTGCACATCCGGCACATGGTGGGGGGCCGGGCGCCCGCGCTCGCCAACGAGCGCCTCTATCGATTCGAGTTTCCTGAACGGCCCGGCGCGTTGATGGAGTTTCTCGATCGACTTGGCGGCCGCTGGAACATCAGCCTGTTTCACTATCGCAATCACGGATCTGATTTCGGCCGCGTGCTCGCGGGATTCGAAGTGCCGGAAGAGGATGCGGAGCGCTTCGACGAATTCCTGCGGACGCTCGGCTACGACCATCAGCTCGAGGAGAGCAATCCCGCCTACGACATGTTCCTCGCGTGACCCGATCCTTCGAGCACTCTTCGCAATTCGCCGGGCTTCACCGGCTTCGCCAGGTAACCACTCATCCCGGCCTGCATCGCGGCCTGAACATCTTCTGCCATCGCATTGGCACTGAGGCCGATGATGCGTGGCGCCGCCGAGTCGAGCGCAAGGATCGCGCGCGTCGCGTCCAGTCCGTCCATCTCCGGCATCTGGATGTCCATCAGCACGAGTTCGTACGGCTGCCGCCGCGCGGCGTCGAGCGCTTCGCGGCCGTTCAGGGCAACGTCCGCGTCGTAGCCGAAGCGGCGCAACATCGCCAGCACCACCTTGCGATTCACGGCGTTGTCTTCCGCCACGAGAATCCGGATCGGAAGCCGCTTGGCCAGTGTCCCGTCGAATGGCGATCCGGCTTCTGCTGCTGACGGGACATCCGGTGCGGCAGCCGTCGGCAACGTGAAATAGAAACTCGAGCCGGCGCCGGCGTCGCTGCGGACCCAGATCTTCCCGCCCATCGCCGTGATCAGGCCCTTGCTGATCGCCAAACCCAATCCGGTGCCGCCATGACGTCGCGCGATGCTGCTATCGACCTGCGAAAAAGGACGGAACAGTAATGCCTGCTGCGGCTGCGGAATGCCAATGCCGGTGTCGGCCACGCAGAATTCGAGCGTCACCGGATGATCGCGCGAGGCCTCGGCCGCCGCGGCGTGGCGGATCGACACGCCGATCGATCCGTGTTCGGTGAACTTCACCGCGTTGGCGACGAGATTGATGACGACCTGTCGCAGCCGCTCGGCATCTCCGACGATGCGCGCGGGGACGTCGCCGTCGATCGCGCAATCGAGATCGAGTCCTTTATCGCGCGCCTGGGGCGCCAGCAGATCGAGACCGCGCGTGACCGCCTCGCTCAGGTCGAACGGCTGCGCATCGAGCGTCACCGTGCCCGATTCGACCTTTGAAAAGTCGAGGATGTCGTTGATGATCACCAGCAGGTTCTGCCCGCTCTCGCGGATCGTCTCGGTGTATTCGCGCTGCGACGGATCGAGCGGCGTGTCCAGCAACAGGCTGGTCATGCCGATGACGCCGTTCATCGGCGTCCGGATCTCGTGGCTCATCGTCGCCAGAAACGCCGATTTAGCCTGGCTCGCGCTTTCCGCCTGGATTCGTGCGTGTTCCAGTTCCACCGCCTGCGTGCGGAGATCTTCGGTGCGGGCCTCGAGTTGGCGCAGCAGATCGCGCGCCTGCCGGACGACGGCGCTCGATCGTTTCCGCAACGACTCGATGGCGATGCCGGTGATGGCGATGTAGGCGCCGATCACGTACATCGTGGCGGCGACGTACAGAGACTGCGCCCAATGAAAGTCGGCGGTCCCCGTCGACAACCACCACAAGTAGGCCAGATAGGTGGCGACGACGACGTGGGTGAAATAAAACGCGCGACGGAAGCCGAAGCCAACCTGATCGCCGACGCGCACCAGCAGGAAGAACGCGAACAACTGGTCGGCCGCGCTCACGTGGTGCATCGTGAACAGCCAGATGCCGACATCGAGGTGCAGGAAGAACAGCGTCAGGTCGAAGCGGCCGGTACGACCGTAGAGCGCGCGGACGGCGACGAGCGCGGCCAGCGCGTAGCCGATGTTGATCGCCGACAGCGTGAGAAACCCTGTCAGCGGGAAGGGCCGCAGGTTGAGATCGTATAAAAGCGCCGCGAGCGTCATTGCCACGAACCCGATCACGCGCATGATCGGAATCTGGACGACGTCCAGCTTGTAGCGGCGGCGGTACTGCTCGTGACGTGACTGCTCGGGATCCAGCGAGAACAGCCGCTCTTCCGGGGCCGACGTGCCGGCGACGCTCGCGCCGTCCGGCAATGGTCCTGAATCGGGCGGCCTGCTCATGAGAGCTCAGCGCTGAAGATCCCGGAGCAGGCGCCTCGCGGTTTCCTTGAAGCGCTTGTCCTCGGGCGTCCAATCCGGATCGAACGGAGCATCGATCGCGGCCTGGCATTCCTTGCGCGCGTCCTCTTTGCGACCCATGTCTTCGAGCGTCTCGGCGAGGAAGAGATGCGAGATGACGCTGTTCGGGTTGTAGGTGAGCGACTTGCGCAGGTGCACTTCCGACTGCTTGTTGCTGCCGCCGAACAATCCCGGCACCTTGTAGTACCAGCGGCCGAGCGCGCGATCGGCCGAGCCCTGCAGGAATCCCGGATCGAGTTTGAGCGTCGCGAGGATCGCATCCTTGATCTGCCCGCGATACTTGATGCCCTGGCGCAGGCCGAACGATTCGGCGAGCGCGCCCATGTTCGCGGCCAGCCAGAAATGGCCTTCGGGACGATTGGCGTTCACGGCGATCGCCGATCGCGCGGCGGCGATGCCGGATTCCAGTGCGGCTTTGCGCTCCGGCTCAGGCAGGCCGTTGGTCCCGAGCCAGTAACGCGCCTGAGACAGCTTGTAGGCGGATTCAAAATCCCTGGGATTCGCGGCGAGCCTCGCCGCCCAGATCGCCGTGGCTTTCTTCGCGCTCGCCAGGTTGTCACGATCCTTGTACAGCGCGTCGGGATCGTCAGCCGGAACCTGGATCGCGGTCCGTGCATCCAATGTCGATATGGCACCCGAGGCACTCGAAGCATCCGCCTCCGCTCGTATCTCCTCCAGCGAGCTCCGGCGGGACTCCGCCGTAGCAGCCTCCGGCTGCGAAGGCGAGCCCACAACATACAATGCCAAGATGCAGGAACTGGTGAAACGCCTCCTGGAAGAGCTCGGCGAGGATCCAAATCGCGAGGGTCTGGTGAAGACGCCGAAGCGGGTCGACAAGGCGCTGAGGTTTCTCACGAGCGGTTATGCAGCGGACATCGACGAGATGCTCAATGGCGCGCTCTTTAGCGTCGATTATAGCGAGATGGTGATCGTCCGCGACATCGACTTCTACAGCATGTGCGAGCATCACTTGCTGCCGTTCTTCGGCAAGTGCCACGTCGCCTACATTCCGAACGGCAAGGTGATCGGGCTCAGCAAGCTCCCGCGTCTCGTCGACATTTTCGCGCGCCGGCTGCAGCTGCAAGAGCGGCTGACCAACCAGATCGCGCACACGCTCCTCGACAAGATTCAGCCGCTCGGCGTGGCCGTGGTGTGCGAGGCCACCCACCTGTGCATGGCGATGCGCGGCGTCGAGAAGCAGAACTCCTACACGATCACCAGCGCCATGCTCGGCGCGTTCCGCGATCAACAGCGGACCCGAATGGAGTTCCTCGAGCTGCTGAAGCTGCGCGGCGGCATCGTCACCGCCCCGACTCATTCGCATTTAGTGGACGAATAGCGACAGTTTTCGGACACACAGCTCGCCCCCGTTTATCGCGGCGAGCCTCCTTGCAACATCGATGACGCGCCAGTAAGATTTGCGCGCGTCGCTGGATCCCCGTACACGCTTGGTTTGTTTTGACCTTAAGGAGGCTCAGGATGAGTCGGATTCTTTCCTTCGCGCTGGCGCAGGTCCTTTTCTGCGCCGCGATGGCCGCGGCACAGGTGCAGTCGGGCAGCATCCTGGTGAGGGCGCTCGACGATCAGGGCGCGGTGGTGCCGGGCGCCACGATTGTGATCACCGCCAGCATTCTTCCGCAAGGGATAACGGGCGTCACCGATACGAGCGGCCTGTATCGCATTCCGGGTCTCAACGCGGGCACCTACACGGTGACGACGTCGTTGCCGGGCTTCAGGACCGTGATTCGTGACGGCGTCGTGCTCGTCCAGGGACAGACCATCACGCTCGACATCAAGATGAGCGTGAGTACCGTCGCTGAGACCGTCACGGTCACCGGCCAGACGCCGGTCGTCGATACGCAGACGGTCGGCGCGAACACGAGTATCAGCAAGCAGCTGCTCGATGAGACGCCCGGCGGCAAGGACATCTGGAACATGCTCGAGTACAAGGCGCCCGGCATCGTCGTCGAATCGCCGGACGTGGGCGGCAACCAGGGTGGCTTGCAGCGCTCGATGTCGTCGCGCGGCGCGCCGAACGGACAGAATACGCAGTTGTTGAACGGCGTCAACGTCAACGACCCGGCGGCGCAGGGTTTCGCGATGAACTATTACGTGCCGACGGTGATGGAGAACGTCGAGGTCTCGACAGGCGCGCAGGACATCTCAGTCGGCACCGGCGGCATCATGATCAACATGGTGACCAAGAGCGGCACCAATTCGTTCAGCGGCACCGTGCTGCAGACCTATCAGGGCGAGAAGACCCAGACCGACAACATCGACGACGAGCTGAAGGCCGCCGGCATCCGGCCCAACGCCAATTCGACCGACATCATCAGCAATTCGAACTTTCAGGCGGGTGGTCCGCTGTTGAAGAACAAGCTGTTCTACTTCGGCGCTCTCAACTATCAGGCGATCCACATCTCAGTGGTCGGTTTCCCGGCGGTCGTGCCGTACACGTTCGTGCCGACGCCGCTCGCGAATACGAGCGATCAGGACACCACCGACATTCTCGCCGGCGACGGCAAGCTCACCTACCAGTTGAACGGCAACAACCGTTTCGAGGGGTATTTCTCGAAGCAGCGGTATGACAAGCCGAATCGCGGCGCGAACAATCTCACTACGCAGGAATCGAATTCGAAAGAGCTCGATACGTTCGTGATCACGCAGCTGTCGTACAACCTCGTGCTCAGCAGCACGATGTTCCTCGACAGCAAGGTCAGCTACAACAACACGCATTTCCCGCTGTATCAGAAGACCGATATGCAGCCGCTGACCGATAACACGAGCAGCGTGTTGTACCGCAACCGCAACAACACCGCGCTCATGTTCCGCCGCCGCGCCCAGGTCGTGGCGAACCTGCACTACTACGTGCCTGCATTGCTCGGTGGCCGCCACGAATTCAAGGCCGGCTTCGACAACGGATTGACGCCGGAAGATGTCGACAATACTCGCGCCGACGACGTCAACCTCACGATGTTGAGCAACGCGCCCGGGCCGCGCGCCAACACCGTGCAAATCTTCAACTCGCCGTTGCACGTCGAGCGCGCCGTGATGACCACCGCCGTCTACGGCCAGGACGCGTACTCGCTCGGCCGGCTGACGCTGTTTGCCGGACTCCGCTGGGAGCGCCTCGAAGGCTATCTGCCGGCGCAGTCGACACCGGAGAGCCAGTACTTCCCCGGTGGGCTGGTATTCCGTAACCAGACGATCAACGGCGTTGTGCAGGATTACACGGTCCGCAAATCGTTCGAGGAGGTGCGGCAGGATCCGCTGTGGAAGAATTTTGCACCGCGGATCAGCGGGACATTCGACGTGAAGGGCGACGGCAAGTCGGTGATCAAGGCCTCGTGGGGCAAGTACCTCGACCAGATCAACACCGGCACGCCGCCGAACCCCAACGCCAACATCAACCAGACCTACGCCTGGACGGATCTCAACGGCGATTTCATCTTCCAGAAGGGCAACGCCGCGTGGAACGGTTCGCAATACGTCGGCGGGGAATTCGGAGCGCTGCAGTCGACCAACGGCCTCGCGGTCGCGACGTTTGACAAGACCGTGCCGCGTCCGTATCGCGAGGAAACCAGCGTCAGCTTCGATCGCGAGGTGTTCCCCGGCGTGCTGGCAAGCATCGCGGGGTTCTATTCGCGCGAGCGCGACCCGCAGGGCCAGGTCGATCAGAACATCGATCAGTGGCCGCAGCTCTTCACCTTGACCACGCTGACCGACCCGGGACGCGACGGCGTGCTGGGCACCGGTGACGACGCACCGATCCAGATCTACAACCAGAATCAAACCGGGACGGTGACCTCACCGGTCACCAAGAACGTCGACCTGCTGGCGCGGCGTTACCGGGGCCTCGACTTCACGGTGACCCGCCGCAAGTCGGGCCGCTGGCAGCTGCTCGCTGGTTACACATTCTCGACCACCCAGGTTGACGCCACCAGCGTGTCGACGCCAAACAATGCGTTCGTGAACGCGGCCGGTGAAGACGGCGGCCGCCGTCATAACTTCAAGGCCACCGGTTCGTACGATTTGCCCTATGGCATCTCCTTCGGGTTCGGCTTCCGCATGAACTCGGGTCTGCCGGTGACGCGCACGTGGCAGATCCAGAGCTGCTCCGCGACGGTGCTGACCAACTGCGTGCGGCAGGCGGCCATTACCGTGAACGCCGAACCGCGCGGCAGCGTGTTGCTGCCGGCGGTTCATACGCTGGATCTGCGCGGCGGCAAGCGATTCCGGGTCGGCAGTGACGAGCTCGAGCTGAGCTTCGATGTGTATAACGCGACGAACGCCAACACGACCTTTGCGATCCGTTCGACGACCGGGCTGTCATCGATCAAGCCGGCCGGCGATCCGGCGGCGCCGACCCAGAGCATCGCGTCGTGGATGTCGCCGACCAACGTGCTGGCGCCGCGCGTCGGACGTTTCAACATCTCGTATCGGTTCTAACGGCCGAGGGCGGATTGTTATACTTGGAAGCATGAGATTGGTGGCGTTAGCCCTTGCGTGTGCAATGCTCGTAACGGCTAACGTCACCGACGCGCAAACCAAGAAGGTCACGCCCAAAAAATCCGCGAAGAAGGCACCCGAAGTGCCCCTCACGCGCCTCCCGGCCGACTGGAAGTGTCCATCCGAACTCGGCACCGGTGTGGCCACCGGCCGCCGCTTTTGCGACGTGCTGACGGGGAACGATCCCAAGGAAGGCGTGCTGATCATGATCCCGCCGCACCGCGGCCCCGTGACGATCGGATTCGAGCTGCATAACCGCCACACCTATTCGGCGGAGCTCGTCAAGCTGAAACAGGCATACCGCAAGTACACGGCCACCGTCGGTGTGTTGTCGATGGACAACACGCTGGTCGATCGCGCGGTCATTCAGAGCGAATTCAGGACCGAGAAGGATTTGTTCGATCGCATCGGCGGCGGCGCTGGGCCGGGTGGCGTCAAGGCTGTTGCCCCAACAGGCTCGGAGTACATCGAGATGGAATTGCCGGAGGATGTTGAGGAGCAGGTGTCGATCCTCGGCGAGAAGCTGTCGGTGATGCGGCTGGACGGCGTCGACAACTTCACCAGTCCCGGCCGGCCAATTGCGAGCATCAGCAACGTGATGCTCGAATACAGGCCGGGCCCACCGCCGAAGAAGGCTCCAGTCAAGAAACCCTGAAACATCCGATCATCGCATCAGCCGATCGATCGATATCCTCTTCAGTCGTCGACCAGTTCGACACTGACACGCGCATGACCTGTTTGTTCTGCCAGAACGCGCCGCCCGCCCAGCACGTGCCTTCGGCCTGCACCGCCGCGATCACGCGCATCGTCGTCTCCTCGTCCTTGAACCGCACGAGCACCTGATTCAGCACGACGTCGTTCAGGATCGTGATGCCGGGCTCCTTCGACAGCCGATCGGCCATGCGCCGCGCCAGCGCGCAGTTGCGGCGGACGATGTCGGCGATGCCGTCACGCCCGAGCGATCGGAACAACGCATAGAGCGGCAACGCACGCGATCGGCGTGACGATTCCGGCACCCAGTCCATGCCGATGCGCTCTTCATTGTCGCCGCGCTCGAGGTACGAGGCCTTCATGCTCATCGCGGCGCGATGCGGCGCCGCATCGGCGACGATGGCGATGCCAGAGTCGTACGGGACGTTGAGCCACTTGTGCGCGTCGGTCGCCCACGAATCGGCGGCCTCGATGCCTGTCACCTGCGATCGCAGTTCCGGGACCGTCGCCGCCCAGAGGCCGAACGCGCCGTCGACGTGCACCCAGGCGCCACGCGCGTGCGCGCTTCGGACGATGGCCTCGAGCGGATCGCACGCGCCGGTGCTGACGTTGCCCGCCTGCGCGCACACGATAGCAGGCCCATCACTCTTTCCGAGGGCAGCGTCGAGCGCATCGGCGCGCATGCGACCTTGATCGTCGACCGGGATCAGCGCGATCTCTTCGGTGCCGAACCCGAGGTAGCGCAACGCACCGACCGCGGTGATGTGGACTTCAGCACCGGCGATCACGCGGACGCGGGGCGCCTTCTGCAACCCGTGTGTCTCGACGTTCCAACCGACGCGCCGCAGCACTTCGTGACGCGCCGCCGCGAGGCAGGTGAAGTTCGCCATGTGGCAGCCGGTGACGAATCCAACACCGGCCGTGCGCGGCAGATCGAGCAGCTCGAGGATCCAGCCTGATACGACGTCTTCGATCACTGCTGCGGCCGGTGACTGCACGTAGAGCGCCGAGTTCTGGTCCCAAGCCGATGCGATCCAATCAGCAGCCACCGTAACCGGCACGGCGCCGCCGGTGACGAAACCAAAATAACGCGGCCCGGCGTTGGCGACGATGCCGGGATTGGCGTTGGCGGCGAGCTGTTGAAGCACGTGCACGGGATCGGAAGCGCCTGATGGCAGCGGTCCGCCGAGCGCGCCGATCAGCGCGGCGCGAGTCGCCGTGCCGCCGGCATGCCGCGACGCGACGGCGTCGAGGTATTTGGTTGCGATCCCGTGCGCAGTTTCTAAAACCTGTTTGTGCATTCTGCGCTTTACTCCGTCCCCAATCATCCCTGTGGCAGGGAGAAAATGGGGGACTGACACCGTACTCTAGCGGAGCGCGACGAGCGGCAGATCGCGGGCGGCCGCCCACTGCTCCCACTCAATCGCCGTCCTGGTCGCATACACGGCGCTCGGATCGTCGCCCTCCGACAGCCCGAGGCCTTCATACAATCGCGCGCGAAAGTGCGGCTCGAGTGCACCCACAGCGATCGCGCCCTCT
>Ga0111538_10012921_pt1 | contig 11015 bp, 9 predicted proteins | sample SoiMethybrSBSTD1_FD_79669 | JGI IMG/M metagenome (GOLD analysis project Ga0111538, IMG submission 79669) | Bulk soil microbial communities from a Populus tree surrounding site in Tennessee, USA - Soil MetaG P. TD hybrid SBSTD1 (version 2)... | ecosystem: Environmental > Terrestrial > Soil > Tree... | reverse complement strand
CGCGGGTCTACAATCCCAGCAGCATGAGGCGCCGATTCATCGCCCTGCTCGCCATCCTCCTCCTGGCGCTGGGCGTTCCAGGGACGGCAGCGACCCGCATCACCATCTCCACGGGTCCCTGGGGCGGTGTGTATTTCCTGGTGGGGACGGCCATGGCGCACCTGCTCAGCAAGTACATTCCCGGGGCGACCGCCATCGCCGAGCCAGCGACGGGCTCGGCGCATAGCCTCGAGTTCGTCCATCGGGGCGAGGCGACCATCGGGCTGGTCGGGCTTGCGTCGGCGCACTTCGGCGTGCGGGGCCAGCGCGAGTTCGACAAGAAGTACGACAACGTCGGCTTCGTGATGGCCGCGATGGACAGCGGGCAGAGCATCGTCACCCTGGCTGACTCCGGCGTCAGGGCGTTCGGCGACGTGAGGGGGCTCCACGTCGGCGTGAACGCGCCCGCGTCAAAGACGCAGCTCCTCGCCGCGCTCAAGCTCTACGGCATCAACGAAGGAAACCTGCGGCTCAGCGTGATGAGCTACACGGAGCAGCTCGCGGCGCTTCGCGAGGGGACGATCGACGCCGCGTTCATCGCGCTCAGCCCGTACAATCCTGACCTGGCGGCGTTCGCCTCCGCGCAGCCGATCCGCATCCTGGGCCTCGACGCGGCCCGCGCGAAGACGTTCGACGAGTCACCGTTCTGGACACCGGTCACGCTCCTGGGGCGGACGTATCAGGGGCAGGACCGGGATCTCCTGGTGCCGGGGGCGCACTCGACCCTGGTCGCGAACAAGCAGGCCGATCCCGAGCTGATCTACCAGATCGTCAAGACGATCGTCGAGCGCAACCGCGAGTTCGCCGATCTCCACCCCGGAGGCCGCGACTTCACGATCGCCAAGACGCGCATGTTCGTCGAGCAGAACCTGGTGCCGATGGCGTTCCATCCGGGCGCTGAGCGGTACTGGCGGGAAAAAGGCGTCCTCAAGTAGCTCACACCTCGCGGTAGAGGACGAGCAGTAGGCCGAACACCGCGAGCGCCGGCGCCCAGATCCGGCCCGGCAGACCGCGCGCGGCCGATGGCAAGCGCAGCTCGAGCCAGCGTGACCAGCCGACGAGAAGGCTCACGAGCCCCATCGCCAGATGCGAGAGCTCCATGAAGAACGCCGACCTGCCGTCGCTCAGCTCGTGGGCGTGCGCCAGCAGCAGGATGCCGCTCCAGATCGCTACCAGCGGGAACACGTAATTCCAGCGCGAGTCCGGATGGTGCCCGTTGCGCACGCGCCACTCGGCGAAGCCGAAGAGTGCAGTGAGGATCAATAATATTCGGTGCTGGACCACCTCGGGGCTCAGCAGGTGCTCCCAGAACCCGACTGTTCCGGTCTGCCAGCCCTCCGGGTCGACGCTGAAGGCGACGAAGCCCGCTAGCACCGTGATGAGCAGCGGCCAGTGGCGCGCCCATCGCACGCCGAGCCGCTCGAGCGTCGCCAGCAAGCCCATCGCGACCACGAAGAGCCCCGCGACGTTGTGACCGAACTCCGACCACGCGGTGATCTCCGCGGTGCGCGGCGCGGTCGGATCACTGAGATCCGAGGCGGCGGCCAGCTCGGCCAGGGTCGGGCTCGAGAGCCGCGGCCATTTCGGCGTGAAGACGATGGCGCGGATCTCGCTCCCGGTGGCGCGCTGGTTTCCGACGTCGGCGGCCGGCGGCGCCGAGCCGATCGAGGCCGCGAGCAGGATCGTCACGACTGCCAGTCCGGCTTCCACCTCGAGGCGCCGGCGCACCAGCAGTGAGCCGCTGTCATCCGCCGCGCGCGGAGCTCGCCACGGCGCGAGCGTGAGGCGGCCGTGCAGCGCTCGGTGGTTCAAGGCGCCCATCGCGAGCAGGGCGGCGAAGAGGACGACCTTCGTGAGCACCATGGCCCCGTACGAGGTGCCGATCGCGGCGCCGGCCGAGCCGACGTAGGCGAGCGTGAGGGCGAGACCGGTCACCGCAATGCCCGCGACCGCCGCCAGCGCCACGGTCGAGAAGGGACGGAGCCACGCAGTGCCCGTATTGCCCGGGTGAAGCGCGATGAGCGCGGCGCACGCCAGGCCGCCGACCCAGACCCCGACGGCCACCTGATGAAGCGCGCTGACGAGCAGCAGTGAGGCTTGACCGTCCATGCGGCCCATGGCGTGACTTGCCAGCGCGCCGGTGCAGGCGAGAAAGACGCTCGAGCCCAGGAGCAGCGCGCGGCGCGCGGCAGACGCGGGCGCCTGGCGAAGCGCGACGACGGCAGCGACCGTGACGAGCGCCATTGCGATGCGGGCGAGGCCGGCGGCGCCGACGGTAGAACCGAGCAGCGCCGCCATCGGCCAGCGCGCGTCGTCGACGACCAGCGCCTGCGCCAGCGCGGCGAGCTGTCCGGCCTGCGCGAAGACCACCACGAGCGCGCCGATTGCGGCGAGCGCCAGAGAGCGCTCGAGGGCGCGAGCGGGGCGCTGCGCCGGCTCGCGGCTCAGCACGACCAGCGCGAAGACCGCGCTGCCGAGCGCAACCGCGTGGCCGACGAGCCCGGCCGCTCGCAGCCACAAGAGCATGAGCGGGATCACGACTGGCCACAGTAGCACGGCGCGCGGCTAGCCCGGCGGACGCGCCTCCCCAAGGGGCCGGACCTGCCGCATCACGTCGCTCGCGGTCACCACGCCGGCGCTCTCAACCGGGAGCCCCGCGGCGCCGAGCGCCCGCGCGACCCAGGTATTGCACGTGTTGAACAGGTGGTATCGGCTGCGCCCGGCGTAGAACCAGCCGGATCCGTAGAGACTCGGCCCGAGCCGGAGCGGCGCGCCGTCTCGGTCGCGCTGATATTCCGCCTGGACGAAGTCAGCCAGCGCATCGAGGCCCCGGCGCGAGAGGCGGATCGCGACGACCTCACTGCCCGCGAAAGAGTCGGTGACCGCGGCGGTGAGGCCGACGATGTGGAGCACGCTCCCGGACGTGGCGACCGCCGCCTTGATCGCCAGCCCCGACGTCGGCGACCTCGCCATGTAGAACTCGCGATCGCCCCAGGCTACCTCCACCAGCGTCGCGGTGGAGAAATCGCCCAGTTCGGGCCAGCGCGCGCGGTCGATGTCGGCGCGGCGGACCACGATCGATGTGTGCCAGCCATGGTCGACGATCCAGAGCGTCGTCGCGGGCTCACCGGCGCTGGGCGGTCGTGAATTCGCGGCGCGAGGCAGACAACCGCTCGTTAACAGGATTGTCGCGACGAGCGCGCACGCGAGCAGCAAAACGCGGCCCGCACGCCGACACCGGCGCTTCATCGCGGCGCCGTTATGACGTAGTGTGGGGATGTGAGTCCCGCCGAGCCGGCGGCCGATTGGCAGATCTCACCTGCGCGCAGGTGGGCCATCACCCTCTCCGTGATGATGGTCACCGTCATGCAGGTCCTGGATACCAGCGTGACCAACGTGGCCCTACCTCACATGCAGGGCTCGCTGTCAGCCGGCCTCGAGGAGATGTCCTGGGTCATCACCTCGTTCCTGGCCGCCAACGCGATCATCATTCCGGCGACCGGGTGGCTCTCCAACCGGTTCGGCCGGCGGAAGTTCTTCCTGATCTGCACGGTGCTGTTCACGACCAGCTCGTTCCTGTCGGGCATCGCTCCCAATCTCGAGTTCCTCGTGGCCATGCGGGTGCTCCAGGGCCTGGGCGGCGGGCCGGTCATCCCGATGGCGCAGGCCATCATGTGGGAAATCTTCCCGCTGAGCATGCGCGGGACGGCCATGGCGGTCTGGGGCGGCGGCATCATGATGGCGCCGATCCTCGGGCCGACCGTGGGCGGGTGGATCATCGACAACTGGTCCTGGCGCTGGATCTTTTACGTCAACCTGCCCATCGGGATCATCGGCTTCCTGATGGTCAGCGTGTTCCTGTTCGACGCGCCCTTCGCCAAGAAGTCACGGGGCATCGACGCGATCGGGCTCGTCCTCATGGTGCTGGGGTTCGGTTTCCTCCAGCTCGTGCTGGACCTCGGCGAGAAGAACGACTGGTTCGACTCGGGCTTCATCGTGGCGCTGCTCATGCTCGCGGTGTGCGCGATCGTCGCGTTCATCATCCGCGAGCTCATGGCTGCCGAGCCGATTCTCGACCTGAGCGTGTTCAACGATCGAAACTTCTCGGTCGGCACCATCTGCATCGCGCTGGTCGCTCTGGGAATGAACTCGAGCATGCTGCTGGTCGCGCTGTACGCCCAGAAGATCCTGGCGTGGGACGCCTGGAACGCGGGGCTCGTGCTGGCGCCCGGCGGCGTCGGGACCCTCATCGCGCTCATGATCTCGGGGCGCCTCGTCGCGCGCACCGACCAGCGCTTCATGCTCATCGGCGGCTGCATGCTGAACGCGGTGGCCGCGACGATGATGTCGGGCGTGACGCTCAGCATGGACTACTGGAGCCTCGCGTGGCCGCGATTTCTCCAGGGGTTCGCCATGGGCTTCGTCTTCCCGCCCCTGCAGACGCTGACGCTCGCCACGATTCGCCTGGAGCGCCTGGGCAACGCGACTGCCGCCTACAACGTGGTGCGCAACGTCGGCGGCAGCGTGGGCGTCGCCCTCGCCACCACACTGCTGGTGCGGCGGAGTCAGGCCCATCAGAACACGCTGGTGACCCATCTGAACGTCTGGGACGCCGACACGGCGGCGAAGCTCCAGCAGTGGACCGCCCACTTCGTGAGCCAGGGCGCCGACACCTACACGGCCAATCGCCGAGCGCTCGCCATGCTCTACCGCGGCACCGTCGAGCAGGCCCAGATCATGGCCTACGCCGACGACTTCTGGCTGATCTCGGTGCTGTTCGTGATGATCCTGCCCCTCATTCCCCTGATGCATCGCGTGCGCACCGAGCAGAACGAGCGCGCCCGCCAGCGTCCGGACCGGGTCGAGGCCCTGCCTTCGCCGGACAACCGGCCGATCCCTCCGGAACGCGTGATCGACTAGACCCGGCCGGCGCCGGCCCCTTCCGCGAAGGCAAGGAACGCCGCCGCGATCAGGGCCGCCACGTCCGCGCCGGAGCGGCCCGGCGTGCGAAAGAGATCGTGGCCCGCGCCCTCGAAGCCGACCAGCTCGGTCGCCGCGGGAATCAGGCGCCGCGCCGCCTCGATCTCGTCGCGCGTGGCGAACGGATCGCGCGATCCGTGCGCGAACAGTGCCGGCGTCCTGAGACTCGGCAGGTGCGCCGTTCTGAGCTCGGCCGGGCGGCGCGGAGGATGGAGCGGATAGGAGAGGAGCAGAAGGGCGTCGGCCAGGCCAGGCTCGCCCGCCGCCAGGATGCTCGCCTGGCGACCGCCATACGAGTGGCCGCCGAGGAACACGCGCCCGCGCACCCGCCCGCGCATCGCGGCGACGGCCTCGCGGAGCCCCTCGCGGTCCTTCGCCGCGCCCGCCGGGCGCGGCGGCCCTGTCGGACTCGCCTGACGGTAGGGCAGATCGTAGCGGACGACCGTCACGCCGCGCCCGGCGAAGGCCTCGCCGAGCGCGACGAGCAGCGGCGCCCGCGCGTTGCCCCCGGCGCCGTGGGTCAGGACGAGCCCGATCCCCGACGGTGCCCGCGGCTGGTGCAGGTGCTCCGCCACCGGCGCCGCGTCTACGAGACGCGGCGGAACATCACGTGGCGGCGGTTCGTGGTGTACGGGCGCACGTGCTCGGCCCAGCGTCCTTCCTCGACGGCCTTCGCCCAGGCGTCGCTGACCAGCACGGCCGGGCTCTCGACCTCGTAGAGCGCGTTGTAGGCCGGCTCGTTCTCGATCACGATCGTCTTGCGCTCGCCGCCGATCATCATCGTCACCGGCTCGCTCTTGAAGCGCGCGATCGCGATGACCCCGGGGACCGTGAGGAGCGCCGGCACGTGCTCCTTGTCGTACACCTCGTTGAAGAGCGCTTCCTTGTCGGGGCGAACGCTCATCGCTGCGCTGAAGAGGAAGCGAGTCTGCATCGGCATGGATGGTCTCCTTGGTGGTTGATCGAAGCGCTCCAATCCTAGCGCCGATCCACCCTCTTGTGGCATCGCGCTCGATCGCCCCCGCTGGCAGTGGCGGCGCGAGGGACCCGCGGCGCGGCCAGGGTTTGCCGGTCGCGCCATCGGCCGATGCTACGATCGACGAGGGAGGGAATCATGAGTTTCGGCGGCGTTGTGTTTCTGCTCCTTCTCGTCGCGCTCGTCATCGCGATCGTCGTGACTTACAACAAGCTCGTCGGGCTGCGCCAGCGGTCCGAGGAGGCGTGGTCGGACATCGACGTGCAGCTCAAGCGCCGCACCGACCTGGTGCCCAACCTGGTCGAGACGGTCAAGGGCTACGCGGCGCACGAGCGGGGCACGCTCGACCAGGTCATCCGCGCGCGCGGCGCGGCGGTGTCGGCGCAGACGCCCGAGGCGCGGGCGCAGGCCGAGAACCAGCTGACCGCCGCGCTCCGCCAGCTCTTCGCGCTCGCCGAGTCCTATCCCGACCTCAAGGCGAACCAGGGCTTCCGCGACTTGCAGGCCTCGCTGACCTCGATCGAGGAGACGATCCAGAGCTCGCGGCGCTACTACAACGCAGTGGTCCGCGATCTCAACACGACCATCGACAGCTTCCCCTCGAACCAGATCGCGCTGTTCTTCCGCTTCGCCAAGCGGACGTACTTCGAGCTCGAGCGCCCCGAAGACCGTCAGGTCCCGCGCGTCGCGTTCGGGAGCTGATCGCATCGGCCGGCTTCTCGCCGCGCTGGCGCTCGTGCTGGCGGTCGCGTCGCCCGCGGCGGCGCAGACGCGCGGGCTCTTCTCGATCCCGAGCTTCGTCGTCAGCATCGCGGTCAACGCCGACGGCAGCCTCGTCGTCCGCGAGGACATCACGTTCGCGTTCCGCGGCGCGCACCAGGGCGTCTTTCGACGGATCCCCCTCTATTACACGCGCGACGGGCTCGAGTTTCCGCTGCATCTGAGCGGGATCGGCGTGTACGACGAGGGGAGCCGGGCGCTCCGGACCGAGGTGACCTACCCGGGACGCGCCATGACGGTCAAGGCCTGGGTGCCGGGCGCAGTCGACACGAAGAAGACCGTCAGCGTCGTCTACCACGTGCGGCAGGGGATCGTGAAGTACGACGATCACGAGGAGCTCTACTGGAACGCCACCGGCAACGATTGGCACGCGCCGATCGATTCGGTCGAGGTGTTCGTGACTCCGCCACCGACCGTTGCCGACACCGAGGTGCAGACCGTCGCCTACACGGGGGCCTTCGGCCGGACCGGCGGCGATTACGCGGTCGACCGGGTGCAGAGCTACTGGCGGCTCCGCTCGACCCGCGCCCTGCACCCGCGCGAGGGCATGACGATCGTCGTCGCCTGGCCGCCCGGCCGGGTGGCGCCGCCGTCCGAGCTCCGGCGGGCCGGCTGGCTCGCGGCTGACTACTGGCCGCTGGCGCTTCCGGCGCTGGCTCTCGTGTGGGGCGCGTTCGTCTGGTCGGCGTTCGGACGCGATCCGGGCGCGAAGCAGTCGGTGAAACCCGAGTACGAGCCGCCAACGGACCTGATTCCGGCCCAGGCCGGCACCATCGTCGACGACCGCGCACATCCGCGCGACGTCATCGCGACGGTCGTCGACCTGGCGGTGCGCGGCTATCTCGAGATCGAGCCGATCACCACGGCGTTCGGCGAGCCGGACTTCATGTTCAAGCGCCTGAAGCCCGTCGCCGGCGATCCCGATCTGAAGATGTTCGAGCTCTACGTGCTCGCCAAGATCTTCGGCGCCGACTGGGTGATCAACATGCGGCTCCTGTCCGAGGTGCGGCGCGACTACGAGAACGTCTTTCCCCCGATCCGCGACGAGCTCTATCGCCTGATGGTCGAGGACGGGCTGTTTCCGGCGTCCCCGGGGCGCGTGAGGACCGGATGGATGACCGCGGGCTTGCTGACCGCGATCGGCGGATTGCTCCTGCCGACATTCGGACCGTCCTGGCTTGGCTTGTACGAGCCGTGGCTCCGGATCGGGGGGATCGTCAGCGGGATCATCTTCATCGCCTGGGGCTGGGTCATGCCGCGCAAGACGCGGGCCGGCGTGCAGATGGCGACGAAGGTGCGCGGCTTCCAGGAGTTTCTCGAGCGCGCCGAGAAAGACCGTCTCGAGCGCCTGCCGCCCGACACGCTGCATCGCTGGCTGCCGTGGGCCATCGCGCTCGGCGTGACCGAGCGGTGGATCTTCAACTTCCAGGGGCTCAAGGTGGCCGCGCCGACCTGGTATCACGGGCGCGGCGACTTCTCTCTGCCGAGCTTCGTGCACGATCTCGGCGCTTTCACGCGCCGCACCGAGGAGGCGATTCTCACGACTCGCCGCGGCTTCGATGGGGGCGGTGGCAAGAGCGGTGGAGGGTTCTCGTCGGGCTCGTCCGGTGGCGGGATGGGTGGAGGCGGCGGCGGAACGTTCTGAGGCTTGCTAGGGCGCCGCGTTCTGGACGGCGGTAGAATGGCCGCCGGTTCGAGTCCACCATGATGCCGACCGCCGCGACCTCGAGGTGACCGCGCCATGACGGACGCAACGGGACTGCAGAGTCGCCCTGCCGGTCGAGACTCGTACGACTTTTCGGTCATCCTCGGCGGCCCCCTATTCCAGATGTTCCGCCGCACCCACTTGAGCGGCGACGCGCTGGAGCTCCTGCATCGCCGGATCCTCTTCCTCGCGCTCGTCGCGTGGCTCCCGCTGCTCGTGCTGTCGGTCCTGGGTGGCCGCGCCGCCGGCGACGCGGTGCGGATGCCGTTTCTCAAGGACATCGAGGTGCACCTCCGGTTTCTCCTAGCGCTGCCGCTGCTGGTTATCGCGGAGATGCTCGTGCACCAACGCATGCGTCCACTGGCCAGAGAGTTCGTCGAGCGCGGCATGGTGCCGGGCGCGGCCCGCGCGCGGTTCGACGCGGCGGTCGACGCGGCCTTTCGCCTGCGCAATTCGGTGACGGCCGAGGTCGTGCTGATCGTCTTGGTCTACGCCTTCACCATTTTCTTCGTCTGGCCGCGTCAGGCCGCCGCCATCGCCGCCGCGAACATGACGACCTGGTTTGCCGTGCCCTCCGGGGCGAGCGCCGAGCTGTCTCTGGCGGGCTGGTGGTTCTTCTTCGTGGCGCTCCCGATATTTCAGTTCCTTCTCTTTCGCTGGTACTTCCGGCTCGTCATCTGGATCCGCTTCCTGGCCAACGTGGCGGGGGGCGAGCTACGGTTGGTCCCCACGCATCCGGACCGCGTCGGCGGCCTCGGGTTCCTCTCGGAGACCGTGGTTGCGTTCGCGCCCCTTCTGCTGGCGCATGGCGTCCTGCTCGCCGGCCTGATCGCCAATCGCATCTTCTTTCGCGGCGCCACGCTGCTGGACTTCAAGGTGGAGATTGCCGTGGTTCCGGTGTTTCTGCTGCTCATGGTGCTGGGACCGCTCCTGCTGTTCGCACCGCGCCTGGCCGCGACGCGGCGCGTGGGCCTGCGCGAGTACGGCACCCTGGCCCAGCGCTACGTGCGCGAGTTCGACGACAAGTGGCTCCGCGGCGGCGTCACGGCGGGCGAGCCCCTGGTGGGCAGCGCCGACATCCAGTCTCTGGCTGACCTGGGCAACAGCTACCAGATCGTCCAGAGCATGCGCCCGGTGCCCATCACCAAGGAAGCGCTGATCCAGCTCGCGGTGATCACGCTCTTGCCAGTCGCCCCGCTTGTCCTCACCATGATCCCGCTCAGCGAGCTTCTGAAGCGGCTGCTGCAGGTGGTGCTGTGACGACCGACGGCAGAACCGTGAACGCCCCGACCGCGCCGTTGCGCAGCTGGGACCTGACGCGCATCGTCCTCGGCGTCATGATGATCGGCGGGCTCACGCTCCTGAGCTTCTATGTGCTCCGGCCGTTCCTGCTCGCGGGCATCTGGGCCACGACGATCGTCGTGGCCACGTGGCCCACGCTGCGCGCCCTCGAGCGCGGTCTCTGGGGCAAGCGCAGCCTTGCCGTGATCGTCATGACGCTCCTGATGGTGCTGATCGTCGCGGCGCCGCTCGCGACCGCGTTCATCGCCATTGCTGAACGGTCGGACGAGATCGTCACGTGGTCGAAGTCGCTCCTGGCGTTCAAGATGCCGCAGCCGCCGGACTGGGTGGGCAAGGTTCCGCTGGTCGGCCGGAAGATGGCGGTCAAGTGGAAGGCGCTCGCGGCAGAGTCGCCCGAGGAGCTCTTCGCGCAGGCGTCACCGTACCTCGCCGAGGTGGGACGCTGGCTATTCGGCCAGATCGGCACCCTGGGAACGCTGCTCATGCAGCTCCTGCTGGCGATGATCATCTCGATCATCCTGTTCCTGAACGGCGAGACAGCCGCCGCCGGGGTGCTGGCGTTCGCGCGGCGACTCGCCGGGGAGCAGGGTGAGCGCGTCACCGTGCTCTCGGCTCAGGCGATTCGCGCCGTCGCCCTCGGCGTCGTGGTGACCGCGCTCATCCAGGCGATCGTCGGCGGGATCGGCCTGGTCATCACGGGCGTACCTTATCCGCTGCTGCTGGTCTCGGTCATGTTCCTACTCGGCGTCGCGCAGATCGGAACGGTTCCGGTGCTCCTGGGCGCCGTGGTCTGGGTCTACTGGAGCAGCGGGACGTTCTGGGCCGTGGTGCTGCTGGTCTGGACCATCTTTGCCGGGAGCTTCGACAACGTCTTGCGGCCGATCCTCATCCGGCGCGGCGCGGACGTGCCGCTGCTCCTGATTTTTTCGGGCGTCATCGGAGGGCTGCTGGCATTCGGCCTCATCGGGCTCTTCGTGGGGCCGGTGGTGCTGTCGGTGACCTTCACGCTGCTCGAGAACTGGGTGACCCAGGGGCCGCCCAGGCCGGAAGTCCCCACGCCGACCGCCGAGGCCGCCCAGGTCGCCGACTCGTGATGGCCGAACGCCGGGTGGACGAACCGCGTCCCCCCGGTGTATCGTAAGCGGGCTCGGGCTCGTGGTGCAGCCTGGTTAGCACACTGGACTGTCAATCCAGAGGTCGCGGGTTCAAGTCCCGTCGAGCCCGCCATTTAAT
>Ga0111538_10012920_pt1 | contig 11016 bp, 10 predicted proteins | sample SoiMethybrSBSTD1_FD_79669 | JGI IMG/M metagenome (GOLD analysis project Ga0111538, IMG submission 79669) | Bulk soil microbial communities from a Populus tree surrounding site in Tennessee, USA - Soil MetaG P. TD hybrid SBSTD1 (version 2)... | ecosystem: Environmental > Terrestrial > Soil >... | reverse complement strand
TCGTCGAGGGCCGCCTCGCCGTAGCCGCCGGCGGCGTACGAGCCGGGGTAGCCGAGCACGTCGTGCGGGTTGACGAGCGAGACGACGAGCGCAAATGGCTCGGGCAGGTCGGGGCGCGCGAGGAAAGCCTCGGCCTGGCGGGTGTAGTCCTCGTCCCAGCCCTGGCCGCTGTAGCCCGCGACGCCGCCGCCGAAGTGCTCGGGCTCGACGTCTTCGCCGGCGTCGGGCGGCTCCCAGTCGGCGAAGCCGAGGTCGCGCTCGATCCGCCGCGCGTCGGCCTCGGTCCATCCCTGCGCCCGGTCGTGCGGCTTGGTCAGGTGCCACTTGCCCTTGATGGCGACGTGGTAGCCGGCCGCGCGCAGGAGGGTGGCGAGGTTGGGCGTGGTGGGGGACAGCTCGGGCTCGACCCGCTGCGGGGTGCCCGTCGCGCTGCGCAGCGCCAAGCGGCCCAGGTTGCGCAGGCCGACCAGCGGCGGCACGCCGTCGCGGCGGTCGGCGGTGAGCGCTCCGGCGAGCACGCCGGCGAGCCGCGCCGCGGTCGGACGAGCCCCGCCGTCGGTGTGGGTCAGCGTGACGCTGTGGCCCGCCGGCAGCAGGCCGGTGAGCAGCGTGGCCCGGCTCGGCGAGCACATGCACGTGTTGACGAAGGCCTGGGTGAAGGTCAGGCCGGTGCGCGCGAGCTCGGCGTCGGCTGGCGTGAGGTCGCGGCTGAAGCTGCCGCCGGGCCAGTGCTGCGGATAGCGCTGCTGGTCGGTGACCAGCAGCAGGAGGTTGGGGCGCCGCGGGCTCAGTGGATCAGGACCGGCGTGCCGATGGGGACCCGCGGATAGAGGGCGATGACGTCGCGCACGTGCATGCGGATGCAGCCGTGCGAGGCGCGCGATCCGATCGACCAGTCCTCCGCCGTGCCGTGGATGCCGACGCCGTCGGTGATGCCGAGCCAGCGCGCCTTGAGCGGGTTGTTGGGCGCCCCGCCGGGAATGACCTGGCCCGCGAGCGAGCCGGCCCAGGCCGCGTTGGGAACGTGCCAGGCCGGGTTGACCTGCTTCTCGGTGATCGAGAACAGGCCTGCGGGCGTGGAGAGGCCGGCCATGCCGACCGCGATCCCGTAGGTCTTGACGTGGCGCAGCGCCTTGAACAGGCGCAGCGCGAAGTGGTCACGGTCGACGGTGAGGATCGTGCCATAGCGACGGCGCAGGTCGCGCCCGGTCATCGACGGCTGGATCCGCTTGCGGTTGGCGGTCAGCGCGCGCGGGGCCGCGGGGTGGTCGAGCGCGAAGCCGATCCGCTTGGCCAGGCGTGGCTCGTTGATGCCGATCCCGCTCCGGCCGCGCACCTTGACCATGCGCTTGAGCCCGATGCGCACGCGCGCGTTGCGCGCGGGCCGGCCGACGCGCTGGTCGACGTCGCGCACGAAGCCGCGCACCGCGTCGTCGGAGTGCTCGATCGCCAGCGGCACGTCGTGGACGCCGGTGCGGCCCTGGTAGAAGGCGCGCTCGGCGGTCGTGCGGGGGTCGAACTTGACGCCCGCCCGCGAGGCCGACAGCGAGAACGTCCTGCCGGCGACGGTGACGGCGACGGGAGCGGCGATCTTGGGCCCGAGCTCGGCCGCGAGCTTGCCGGCCGCCTCGTCGACGGTCAGGCCCGAGAGGTCGACGCCGCCGGCCGAGGTGCCCGACGCGACGATGCGGGGATCGGACGCGCCGACCGTCGTCGGCGCCGCGAGCGCGGCGGCCGTGAGGAGCGCGATGAGGGCGGGCGTCCTGCCCATGAGGGCGAGCCTACCGCCGGCTATGCGCGGGGAGGCTCCAGCGGCCCAAGGAGCAGGTCGAAGAGCTCGGGGAGGAGGTCGACCGGCGCCGCCTCGGGGTCGACGTAGTGCTGCAGGGAGAGTCCGGTCTCGAGGGCCATCATCGCGCTGACGAGGTGCTCAACCGGGACCGGTGGCTGGCGGCCCGCGGCCTCATAGGCGGCGGTGAGGATTGCGGTGCTCATGGCTCGGCTCCCTCGCCACAGCTCGGCGGCGACGGCGCGCAGGCGCTCGTTGCGGCCCGCGTTGGCCATGAGCTCGAGCCAGAGCTGGATGATCCAGCGCGCGTCGGGATGGCGGTTCATCGCAGCCGAGATCTCGCCGACCTCGCGGGCGCTGGGGCGCCGGGTCGGGTCGGCCATGCTCTCGGCCGCGATCTTCCGCCACTCGCTGAAGACGCGCTGCTCGAGCAGCTCGACGAAGAGGTCCTCCTTGGAGGAGAAATTGGCGTAGAAGGCGCCGCCGGTGAAGCCGGCTTCGGCGGCGATGGCCTCGATGCTGGCGCCATGGAAACCGCGGCGCGCGATGACGCGCCCGGCCGCTTCGATCAGCGCTACCCGGGTCTCGGCCTGGCGCTCGGCGCGGGTCAGGCGCTTTCTCTGCCTTGAAATTGAGGATTCAATCCAGATAGATTACTCGATGTGATCGCGAAGCGGGTGCTCCTGGTCGGCTCGATGGTCGTCGTCGCGATGAACATCTGGACCGGCAGCCCGCTCCTGGCCCTGTGGATCGGGTCGCGCGTGCAACCGCCGAGCGGGCCCAGCATGCTGGCGGTGGGCGTCGCCGCCGTCAGTCTCGCCGTCCTCAGCTACTGCCTGGTCAAACTGCTCGGCTGGCTCGATGCCGTGTACGGGCGTGCGACCGGGCGGCCGTCGACGGTGAGCCGCCACGTGCCATGGCTGCGGAGCATGCGTGGCGAGCGGCCCCACGCCGTCCGGCATGCGCGCGAGCTCTCGCCGCTCGAGATCGTGCTCGTGACCACGGTCGTCATCGTGGTCGCGCTGTTCGAGGTGTGGTTCTTCTTCTACTCGCCCTCGCCGATCGACCAGCGCAGCGGGCGCAGCCAGGACGCACCGCTGATCGGGTGACCAGGCCCGGGTGGAGCGTGGTTCAGTGCGCCACGCCGGCCGGCGCCGGCTCGGCGCTCGGCGAGGCCACGAAGTCGCGCGTGCGCACGAGGACGAAGGTCAGGATCGCCGCGACCAGCGCGGTGACGGCGCCGATCAGCAGCAGGTCGTTGAGCGCATCGATGAAGCTCGACTGCACGATGCCGGCGGCGACCCCGCGCGAGCGCGCTGGCACCTGCGCGAGGGCGGCGGGGACCTCCTGATTGACGACGAGGTCGGCCAGCGCCGCCGCGCGGCCGCCGACCAGCGCGCCGAGGCCGCTCGTCACCTTGTCGCTGATCGTCGACTGGAACACCGCGCCGAGTGCAGCGATCCCTGTTGCGATCCCCACCTGCCGGAACGTGTTGTTGATGCCGGAGGCCATGCCGGACCGCTGCGGCGGCACCACCCCGACCGCTGTCGTCGCCAGCGACGGGTTGACGAGGCCGATCCCGACCCCGGCCACGAGGAACCCGGCCAGCAGCGCCGTCCAGCGCGAGTGCACCGTGAGCCCATGCATCAGCAGCAGGCCGGCCGAGACGAGCGCGAGGCCCACGCCGAGCAGCACGCGGATCGGGATCGTGCTCGACAGGCGTCCCGCGATGGGCGCCACCACGAATGCGGTGATCGTGATGGGCAGGAAGCGCAGGCCGGCCTGCAGCGGCGAGTAGTGCAGGCCGTTCTGGATGTACAGGGTGAGGTACAGGAACATCGCGAACATCGACGAGGACAGGCCGAAGGCCGCGATCGACGCGCCGGCGAAGGTGGGCACGCGGAACAGCGAGAGGTCGAGCATGGCGTTGGGCACCCGCGACTCGATCACGAAGAACGCGACGAGCAGCACGACCGCCCCGATCAGCATCGAGACGATGATGGTCGAGCCCCAGCCCTCCGGGTTGCCGCGGATGAGCGCGAACACGAGCAGGAACAGGCCGCCCGAGAACGTGACCAGGCCGGGCCAGTCGATGCCGGCCGCATCGGGGTCGCGGCCCTCGTCGATGTAGCGCAGCGCCAGCGCGATCGCGAGGGCGCCGACCGGGACGTTGACGAAGAAGATCCACTCCCACCCCAGCGACTCGGTGATGACGCCGCCGATGAGCGGCCCGACGGCCACCGACGCGCCGACGGCGGCGCCCCAGATCCCGAATGCGGTCCCGCGCTCGCGTCCCTGGAACGCCTCGGCGATGAGCGCGAGCGACTGGGCGAACATGATCGCGCCGCCGATGCCCTGCACGCCGCGCAGCAGGTTGAGCGCGGTCGACGAGTTCGCCAGCCCGCAGCCCAGCGAGGCGAGGCTGAAGATGGCAAGGCCCACGACGAACACCCGCCGCCGGCCAAGCAGGTCGCCCAGCGAGCCGGCCGTCAGCAGGGTCGCCGCGAGCATCAGCGAGTACGCGTCGATGACCCACTGGAGGTCCGCGAAGTCCGCGTGCAGCGCCCGCCCGATGTCCGGCAGGGCGACGTTCACGATCGTGATGTCGAGGAGCAGCATGAACACCGCCACGCACACCACGATCAGCGTCAGCCACTTCCGTTCCACGACGTCGGCATGATGCCTGATCAATGCTTCCGCCAAACCACTGGCGCCGTGCTCCCCGCGATCTGCTCGCGCGCGTCCGCGCCGACCCCGCGCGCGCTCCGGAGCACATCGCGCTGGCCGCCGCCGATCTCCACGCGCCGGCCGCCGCGGCATGGGCCGCGAGGTGGCACGAGCGTGGCGTGACCAATCCGGTCCTGCTCGGGCGGTTGGCCAAGCGCCGGCACGTGCGCTACGCCCGCCTGGAGGGAGCCGCCACCGGCCTGGGCGGCTGGACGACCACGGCGGCGGACCTGGTGGCGCTGGCGTGGATCCAGTCGCGGCTGGTCTTCTACGTCGCCGCCGCGTACGGCTTCGACCCGCGCGAGCGCATGCGCCCGGCCGAGCTGCTCGTGCTGACCGACGTCTACTCCGACGTGACGGCCGCGCGCGACGCGCTCGACGGCGCCGGCCGCCACATGGCGCTGGCGTACGCGGAATCACGCATGGCGCGCGGCAGCGGCCGCCGCGACAACCGGCTGCTGGTGTCGCTCACCGCCTTCGTCGGGCGCCACGCCGCCGAGCGCGGCCTGGGCCGCTGGGTGCCGTTCATCGGAGCGCCCATCAACGCGATCGCGAACGAGCTGGACACCCGGCGCCTGGCGGACAAGGCGATTCTGTTCTACGGGGGATAGGTCGCCGGCCCGGGCTCAGCCCCCGCCGCGGCCCCGCAGGAACGTCAGCACGGCCAGCACGCGCCGATGGTCCTGCTCTCCCGCAGGGAGATCGAGCTTTCCGAAGATCGCCGTGACGTGCCGCTCGACCGCGCGCTCGGACACGTTGAGCTCGCCCGCGATGGCCCGGTTCGTGCGGCCCTCCGCCATCAGCCCCAGGACCTCGCGCTCGCGCGGCGTCAGTGTCTCCAGCGGGTCCTCGCGCTCGCGCCGGCCGAGCATGTGTGCGACCACCTCGGGGTCGAGCACGGAGCCCCCCTCGCCGACGCGGCGCACCGCCTCGACGAAGCGGTCGATCTCCGCGATGCGGTCCTTGAGCAGGTAGCCGACGCCCTCGGCGCCCCCGGCCAGCAGCTCGACCGCGTAGCGCTCCTCGACGTACTGCGAGAGCACCAGCACGCCCGTAGACGGGAGCTCGGAGCGGATGACCTTGGCCGCCTGCAGCCCCTCGTCCACGTGCGTGGGCGGCATACGGATATCAACCACCGCGACGTCGGGCTTGTGGGCGCGCACCTTGCGCAGGAGGTCCTCGCCGTCGCCGGCCTGGGCGACGACCTCGAAGCCGGCATCGTCGAGCAGGCGCACGGCGCCCTCGCGCAGCAGGACCGAGTCGTCGGCAATCACGATGCGCATGGGATCTCCGCACGAATGATCGTGCCCGCACCGGCCGGACTGTGCACGTCGAGGCGTCCGTCGAGCGCGGAGACGCGGTCGGCGAGGCCGCGCAGGCCGGTCCCTCTACCGGCGTCGGCGCCACCGCGCCCGTCGTCGCGCACCTCCACTATCAGGCTGCCGTCGTCGAAGCGGACCTCGACCTCGACCTCGGTCGCCTCCGCGTAGCGGGCGACGTTGGTCAGGGCCTCGGCGACGGTGAAGTACGCCGTGACCTCGACCGCGGGCGCGGCGCGGTCGGCGACCGGGACGGTCAGCACGGTCGCCAGCGACGAGCGGGCCACGAGCGTCCGCAACGCCGGCTCGAGGCCGCCCTCGGTCAGCACCGCGGGGTGGATGCCCCGCGCGAGCTCACGCAGCTCGCTCGTGGCGGCGGAGAGCTCGTCGGCCGCCTCGTCGAGCAGCCGGGCCGCTTCCTCGGGTTGGCCCTCCATTCGCGAGCGCGCCAGCCGCAGGTCGAGCGCCAGGCCGACGAGCCGCTGCTGGGCCCCGTCGTGGAGGTCGCGCTCGAGCCGCCGGCGCGCTTCGTCGGCCGCCTGCACGATGCGCGCCCGGGACGCCTTCAGCTCGGCCTCCTGGCGCTTGCGCTCGGTGATGTCGCGGAGGTAGCCCGTGAAGGTCGGCGGCCCCGGCACGTCGATGCGGGTGATCGTGAGCTCGACCGGGAACTCCGACCCGTCCGAGCGCATGCCGGTGATCTCGACCCGGCGATCGAGCACGGGCCCGTCGCCGGTCACCAGGTAGCGTGCGAGCCCGGCGCGATGACGCGCGCGCAGGCTCGGCGGGACGATCAGCTCGGCCATGTCCTCCCCGATCACCGCCTCGGCGGCGTAGCCGAAGGTGCGCTCCGCGGCCGGGTTGAAGTCGAGGATCCGCCCCCGGTGGTCGATCGCGATCACCGCGTCGAGGGCGGCCGCCAGCATGGCCCGCTTGCGCTGGTCGCCGACGTGCGCCGCGTCCTCCGCCCGGCGACGCTGGATCGCCAGCCCCATCTGGTCGCCGAGCGCGGTCAGCGTCCGAAGCAGCTCCACGTCGGGCTCGCGCGGCGCGGTGTCGAACAGCTCGACGACGGCGACCACGCCGCGGGCGCTGCGCGCGGGGAAGCACAGCGCGGCGTGCAGCCCGACCGACCGCGCCACGCGCGCACGCGGAAAGTTGGCATCCCGCGTGGCGTCGACGATCCAGTCCGGCTCGCCCGTCTCCCAGACGCGGCCGGGGAGGCCCTCGCCGGGGTCGAGTGCGAGCGAGCAGGTCACCGACTCGAACGGCTCCAGCCCCGGTTCGGACCACCACGAGGCCACGCAGCGGAGGGGCGCCTTGCCGTCGGGGCCCGGCTCCCACGCGGCCGCGAAGGCCCAGCCCAGCCGCTCGGCCATGAGGCTCAGGACGCGGGGATAGGCATCGCCGAGATCGTCCGCCTCGGCAAGCGTGCGGGCGACCGCCTGTTCGGTCGTCTTGGTGACGTCCATACCTCGCCGACCATTCTCCCGCGGGCGCGACCTTCAGGGCAACAGCGCGCTCAGCGCGTCGCCCGAGAGTTCGGCCTTCGGCACGAACCCGCAGGCGCCGCTTCCGGCGAGGCGGTCGGCGAAGTCGCTCGCGTCGCGGCTCGACGTGAGGACGACCGCAGTGTCGCCGCTCAGGGCCCGCGCGACATACAGGCCGTTGACGTCGGGCAGATGGACGTCCAGGAGGACGACCTCGGGCTGGAGGTCCTCGGCGGCGCGGAGCGCCTCGGCGGCGTCCCCGGCCTCGCCGACCACGTTCCAGCCCTCGGCCTCGAGCAGCCGGCGGGCGCGTTGGCGGAAGCCCGCGTGGTCGTCCACGATGAGGACCGAGCGCACGTCCACATTGTCGCCGCACCCCCGATCGCGACGTAGGGGGATAACCGAACCCCCGGGGTTCGGTTTTCCGCCAAAGGTGGGCGGGGCGACGGTTTGCATGGATCCCACCCTGCCACTCGGTCGGGGCCCCGCCAACCGGGGATCGCCGCAAACCTGGGGTCGGTTCTCCGCCACGAGAACTGTGGCTAGCCCTATGGAAAGGCGACCTCGGTCCTGACAACGTGCCGGTCATGAAGCACCTCCCTACCGCCCGCCGTCACGCAGGAGGGTTCGCGCTCGCCCGCTTCGCGCCCGCGTCCGGTGCCAACGCCGACTCTCCCCTTGCGGCCCTCCCCGCCGACGCCATCGCCTGCTCTGATCGCGTCGCGGATGCCTCCTGCGTGGCGTCGGGTTGGTTCGTCCGCTACGCGCGGCCGTAGACCGGGATCGCTGCACCGCTCGTGGCGCCGCAGGCGTCGGAGCACAGGAAGAGGATGGTCTGGGCGATCTGCCCCGGCTCGACCCACTTCGAGGTGTCGGCGTTCGGCTGGGCGGCGCGATTTCCGGGCGTGTCGATCACGCTCGGCAGGATCGCGTTGGCGCGGACGCCGTCGTCCTTGTCCTCGGCGTCGAGGCAGCCCACGAACGCGAGCACCGCCGCCTTGGACGAGCAGTAGCCGGCGGCCCCGGCGAACGGGCGCAGGGCGGCGCGGGTGGAGACCGCCACCAGCGTGCCGCCTTCGGCCTGCAGGTGCGGCATTGCCGCCGCCGCCATCAGGTAGAGCGGCCGCAGGTTGAGCCGGAACTGGTCCTCGAAGTTCTCGATCGGCGTGTCAGCCACCTTGCCCGGGGCGGCGAACCCCCCGACGAGGTTGACCACGCTGCGCAGCGGCGCGCCCTCGAACGCCGCCGCGATGTCGACCACGCCGCCTGCGGCGTCGGGGTCGAACAGGTCGGCCTGGACCAGCTCGAGGCCCTCGCGCTCGGGAAGGCGGCCCAGCTCGCGCTCGGCGCGCCACGGGACGACCGCGCGCCAGCCGGCATCGAGAAATGCCTGCACAACGGCCACTCCGAGGCCGCCCGTGCCGCCCGTCACGATCACCGTCCGGTCCATCGCCGCCCCTCCTTCGCGCTCGATCTCGTCGTCCGCTGCCGTGCCTATCTTCCGTCAAATGCCAGTGCGCGACCTGCAAGACGGCACCACGATCGCGGTCACCGTCGTCGTGCGCGAGGCCGAGCTACGGCGCAAGCGCGATGGATCCGGGTATCTCCGTCTCGTGCTCGCCGACCGCACCGGCACGCTGCCAGCGGTGGTGTGGGACGGCGTTCCCGACGCCGCGCTCGCGTGCCGGGTGGGCGAGCCGGTGCACGTGGCGGGCGCGTACTCCGTGCACCCGCGCTTCGGCCCCCAGCTCGTGGTGGGCAGCGTGCGGGCGTGCGCGCCGGGTGAGGTCGCGCTCGACGACCTCATGGACGGGCCCGTGCGCTCGCGCGACGCCCTGGCGGCCGACCTGCGCGAGCTGGTCGCCACCGTGCGCGAGCCCCACCTGCGCTTCCTGCTCGAGGCGCTGCTGGGCGAGCACTCGCGGACCTGGCCCGCCTACCGCGACGCGCCCGCCGCCAAGCACAACCACCACGCCTACCGGCACGGGCTGCTCGAGCACTCGCTCACGGTCGCGCAGACCGTGTCGACCATCGCCGCCACCTTCCCCGGGATCGACCGCGACATCGCCGTGACCGGCGCGCTGCTGCACGACATCGGCAAGCTCGACGCATACGCCGCCGCCGGATTGGCCATCGAGATGACCGACGCGGGCAAGCTGCAGGGAGAGATCGCGCTCGGCTACTACGCGGTGCGCGCGGCGATCGACGACATCGAGGGCTTCCCGCCCAACCTGGCCCAGGCCGTGCTGCACGTGATCCTCTCGCACCACGGCACGCTCGAGCACGGCTCGCCGGTGCTGCCCTGCACCCGCGAGGCCACCCTCGTGCACATGATCGACAACCTCGGCGGGAAGCTCGGCTCGTTCGACCGGCTGGAGAAGGAGCTCGCAGACGGCCAGCAGTGGTCGGCGTTCGATCGGGCGCTGGGGTCCGGGGCCTACTTCGCCCACGAGGCCGCCTGAGCCCTGAGCCATTCTCGGTAGTCGTGCCGGCAAAATGCGGAAATAGCGCCGCGGGTGGTACAGGCGCCGATCGCTGCTATCTAGAGTGGCCGGGCAATGGCCAAGGACACCGAGAAGCTCATCCGCCAGCTCTCGCTGATCTCCTTTCTCATGGCGGAACGGCGTCCGGTGACCGCGACCGAAATCCGGCGCGACGTCGAGGGCTACTCGGGCATGAACGAGGACGCGTTCGCGCGCCGGTTCTACGCCGACCGGGCCGAGCTCGACTCGCTCGGGATCGCGCTCTCCGTCGACAAGCCCGCCGACGGCGCCGCCGAGCAGGAGAACTACTCGCTGCGCCCGGAGAAGTTCTACCTGCCCGACATCGAGTTCTCGGACTCGGAGCTCGCGGCGCTGCAGACGGCGCTGTCGCTCCTCGACGGCGAGTTCGCCTACGCCGAGCCGCTGCGGCTGGCGCTGCAGCAGATCTCGTGGGGGCGCCCAAATCCGCTCGGCGCGCCCGACCAGCGCTCGGTCGCGCTCGGCCTGACGGCGAGCGCGGGCGGGCACGACCTCTCCCAGCGCCTGGCCAAGGTCGAGACGGCGATCTTCCGGCGCAAGACGATCACGTTCGAGTACCACTCGCTCGCCCGCGACGAGGTCTCGCAGCGCAAGGTCGACCCGTACTCGCTGCTGTTCCAGGGCGGCCAGTTCTACCTCGTCGGCCACTCCCACGAGCGCGACTCGCTGCGCGTGTTCCGGCTCTCGCGCATCCGCGGAAAGGTCGCCTACGCGACCAAGGCCGAGCACGACTTCCAGCGCCCGCGCGATTTCGACCCGCGCGCGTACGCGACGCGCTCGGACTGGCAGCTGGGCGACGCGCTCGGCACCGCCGAGGTCGAGGTCGACAGCCGCGTCGCCTGGCACATCGAGCGCCACTTCGGCCGCTACGGCGAAGTGATCCCGGGCAAGCGCGGCTCGATCGTGTTCGCCACCCCCTACGCCGACGCGCGCCTGCTCGTGGCCTGGGTCCTCGGCCTCGGCGACCACGCGCGCCTGCTCGGCCCGCCCGAGCTCGAGCGCGAGGCGCACGATCGCATCGAGCTCATCGTCTCCCGCCACACCGGCGAGCTCGAGCTCGCGCGCAAGCGCCGCAGCACGAGCGCGCACGGCGCCGAGCCCGCACACGTCACGAACGGCAGGCGCGAGAGCGGCGCCATCCGTCCGGAGCGCTTCGCCCGCCTGGTGAC
>Ga0111538_10012919_pt1 | contig 11017 bp, 9 predicted proteins | sample SoiMethybrSBSTD1_FD_79669 | JGI IMG/M metagenome (GOLD analysis project Ga0111538, IMG submission 79669) | Bulk soil microbial communities from a Populus tree surrounding site in Tennessee, USA - Soil MetaG P. TD hybrid SBSTD1 (version 2)... | ecosystem: Environmental > Terrestrial > Soil > Tree... | reverse complement strand
GCACCTTGCCCTCGTAGAGCATGGCGATCCTCGTCCCCACCCGGTACGCGCTCCGCATGTCATGGGTGATGACGATCGACGTGACGCCAAGCTTCTCCCGCATGCGGATCATCAGTTCGTCGATCACGGCGCTGGTGACCGGGTCGAGTCCCGTCGTCGGTTCATCGTACAACAGGTACTTGGGCCTGAGCGCGATGGCGCGGGCCAGGCCCACGCGCTTCCGCATGCCGCCCGACAGCTCGGCCGGGTGGTGATCCGCGACGTTAGGCAGGTCGACCAGGTCGAGCGCCTCGTCAACGCGGGCGCGGATGCCGGCGGCGTCGAGCTTCCCCTGCTTGCGAAGCCCCATCGCCACGTTCTCGCCGATTGTCTCCGAGTCGAACAGCGCGGCGAACTGGAAGACGTAGCCGATCTTGGAGCGCAATTCGTACAGCTCGCGGCGTGACAGCTTCGGGACCTCGAGGCCATCCACGATCACCGTGCCCTGGTCGGGCTCGAGAAGGCCGACGATGTGCTTGATCGCGACGGACTTCCCCGAGCCCGAATACCCGATGATGACCATCGACTCCCCCTCGGGAACCTCGAGGGAGAATCCCTGGAGCACCTTCTTCTCGCCGAAAGCCTTATGAACGTTGCGGAGCGAGATCATCGCGTGAACGGGTAGACGGGCAGACGGGCAAGCGGGCAGCGAAGCCGCGCTCCGCAGCAGGAATGTGACATGAGATCGCAGGCGCCGAAAGTGGTGAAAAAGAAAGGGCGCTGTTGCCAGCGCCCTTCTGCCCGTTTGCCCGACGACCCGTTTGCCCGCTTACGCGGCGAAGCTCGAGAGCGCACGACCAACGTCCCCTTCGCGGAGACGCTTGAGCGCGCGATCGCGCAGTTGCCGCACGCGTTCGCGCGTCACGCCGAGCATCGAGCCGATTTCCTCGAGCGTGTGTTCGCGTCCGTTTTCGAGCCCGAAATACAGGCGCAACACTTTCGCATCACGCGGCGGCAGCGTCGACAACGCGAGCTCGATTTCGTCCGTGAGGAAACGATTCATCGCTTCCTCCTCCGTGTCGGGCATCTCGTCGGCGACGAAGCGCTCGATCAGCGAGCGATCACCTTCGGGATCCATCGGCGCATCGAGTCGCACGTCACCGGTGTTGAGCGCGGCGAGCGACTGGACGACATCGACGGAGAGGCCGGTGAGCTGCGCCAATTCCTCAGGGCTGGGCTCGCGACGGAGTTTCTGTCGCAGGATTTCCGACGCCTTGATGATGCGCGACAGGTCAGCCGTGCGATTCAGCGGAACGCGAACCGTTCGTCCCTGACGCGCGAGCGACGACAGGATTGCCTGACGAATCCACCACACGGCGTACGAAATGAACTTCACGCCCTGGTCCGGATCGAACTTCCGGGCAGCAGTGAGCAGGCCGACGTTTCCCTCGCCAATCAGGTCGATGAGCGGCAGACCGCGATTCTGGTACTTCTTGGCGACGGAGATAACGAAGCGAAGGTTGCGCTTAACGAGTTCCTGGAGGGCATCCTGGTCACCCGAGCGAATGCGCCGGGCGAGCGCGATCTCCTCCACCGGCTTCAGCAGCGGGTAGGTGCTGACCTCGTAGAGATACTGGTCGAGAATGTCTCGCTCTGGTTCACTCGGAGCGATGCCCGGCGGGGCTGCACGGCGCCGCCGGCGCTTGACCTCAGGCATTTAGTAGTGTCCTCAAACTCCGGGGGGAGTCGACGTAACGGTGGATGGCACTCGGGTTCTTTTGGTGAAAAAACAGCGAATTCCGAGTTGAGCGTGCGGCGCGTGAAAGGAAGCCAATCGGAGCCAGCGCCGCGATGAAGATACAGTGCGCAACGTGTTTCGCCAGAGTGATTTGCTTGACTTGCAACTTACCCCGGCGTACACTTTTCGGTTCCTGAAAGACGGCCTTTTTCAGGGCTCCGGGGGCGTAGCTCAGTTGGGAGAGCGCTTGAATGGCATTCAAGAGGTCAGGGGTTCGATTCCCCTCGCCTCCATACTCCGGATAGACACCTCCACAACAGACGCTGGTTGCTGGTTGCTGCACGCTAGGTGCTGGATGCTCGGGTTTGTTGCTGGGGCTGGAGCTGGTGCTGGTGCTGGTGCTTGACGCGGGAATAGCTCAGTTGGTAGAGCACAACCTTGCCAAGGTTGGGGTCGCGGGTTCGAGTCCCGTTTCCCGCTCTGAGAACCGGGATGTCGGTGGTCGGATGTCAGATGTCGGTGAAACGTTCCGACATCCGACGACCGATTTCCGACTTCCCAGTTAGGGCGGTTAGCTCAGTTGGTTAGAGCGCCACGTTGACATCGTGGAGGTCACAAGTTCGAGTCTTGTACCGCCCATCGGATACGTTTTTGGGATAGGGAATGGCGGTCGGGGGACAAAGTGCGAACGGATTGCGCGGTAACGACATGGGATGTGTGTACTACTCCGGCTTCAGCTTGACCCCTCTTTACGGCCCGGATACTATGCGGCCCGCCTGTGCGGGCCCGTTTCATCTATAAGGATAGGCAGAATCGAACGGACGTCCGCGTCGCGCGTCACAAGCGCCCTTAGCTCAATTGGATAGAGCATCTGACTACGGATCAGAAGGTTGGGAGTTCGAGTCTCTCAGGGCGCGTCAAACCAGGGATGAGGGCGAGGGATAGGGGCATGGTCTGGCCCCGGCATTCATCCTCATCACTGAGAATTCGGGGCGTAGCTTAGCCCGGTAGAGCGCCTGCTTCGGGAGCAGGAGGTCGCTGGTTCAAATCCAGTCGCCCCGACTTATAACAGATGGCGGATGGCGATCGCGCATATCGGACGCGTCGCCATCTGCCCTCCGCCTTCAGCCATCCGTTCCACGCGCGAGTAGCTCAGCTGGATAGAGCGTCGGCCTCCGGAGCCGAAGGTCGTGGGTTCGAATCCCGCCTCGCGCACTGCCTCAAACCTCCGAACGTTGTAGCTGTTCGAAGGTGCGGCACATCCCCTCAAGCACTCTGCGCGGTCCGTCAAGACCTGCGCGATCGGATTTCCCTTCTCTCCGCCGGCCATCTGCACAGATGGACATCGCCGAGCTCCGAAAAAAATCAATTCCTGAACTCCTGGCGCTCGCCGACAGCCTGAACGTTCCCAACACGTCAGGGCTGCGGAAGCAGGACCTCATCTACCGCATCGAGCAGCGACTGCTCGACGGGACCGTCCTGCAGGCCGAGGGTGTGCTGGAGATCCTGCCCGAAGGCTACGGCTTCCTCAGGGCGCAGGACTGGAATTACCTCGCAGGACCGGACGACATCTACGTGTCGCCCTCGCAGATAAAGCGCTTCAGCCTTCGTACGGGCGACACGATCAGCGGCGAAGTGCGGCCACCAAAACCGTGGGAGCGATATCTCGCGCTCCTGCGCCTGGCCACGATCAACGGCAGCGAACCGCAGCCAGACGCATCCCGGCCGTCGTTCGATTCGCTGCGACCTGTCTATCCCGATGAGCGACTGCACCTCGAGGACGGTGACCTGTCGATGCGCATCGTCGACCTCATCGCCCCGATCGGCAAGGGACAGCGCGGACTGATCACGGCGCCGCCGCGCGCCGGCAAGACGATCCTGCTCCAGAAAATGGCGAACGCCGTCTCCGCGAATCACGACGAGGTGGCGCTGATCGTTCTCCTCATCGACGAACGCCCGGAGGAAGTGACGGATTTCCGCGAGAACGTGCCGAAGGCGGAAGTGATCAGCTCAACCTTCGACGAGCCGCCTGAGCGTCACGTCCAGGTAGCCGAGATGGTGATCGAGAAGGCAAAGCGCCTGGTCGAATCCGGTCGCGACGTCGTGATCCTGCTCGACTCGATCACGAGACTGGCCAGGGCGCATAACACGGTGCTGCCGCAGTCGGGCCGGATCTTGTCGGGGGGTCTGGATGCGTCCGCGATGCAAAGACCGAAGAAGTTCTTCGGGTCGGCGCGCAAGATCGAAGGTGGCGGCTCCCTCACGATCGTGGCGACGGCGCTTGTCGAAACGGGATCGCGCATGGACGAAGTCATCTTCGAGGAGTTCAAGGGGACGGGCAACATGGAACTCGTCCTGAGCCGCGATATCTCGAACCAGCGCATCTTCCCCGCGATCGACATCCTCAAGTCCGGCACGCGGAAGGAGGAACTGCTGCTCAACCAGGAGGAGCGGAATCGCGTGTTCCTGCTCCGGACGTTCCTGGGCGACATGCCGGCGGAGGAATCGATCACATTCCTCATCAGGCAGATGAAGAAGTCGAAAACGAATCGGGAGTTCTTCCAGCTCATGACGCAATAAAGAACACGATGTGGGATGGCGGATGGGCGATGGGCGATGGGCGATGGGCGACAACAGCGAGAAAGCACTTTACGAAGCAACCACACGCAATTCTTTATCTCCCATCCCCATCCCCCATCGGCCATCGGCCATCCAGTTGCAATGCGCATCCTCGCGATAGACCTCGGTGACCGCCGCATTGGACTCGCGGTGAGTGATCCCACGGGCACGATCGCGTCGCCCGCGGGTCACATCACGCGCCGGCCCGGAAAGCGCCCGCCGGTGAACGAGATCCTCGAGCGCGCGCGCGCATTGGAAGCCGAGGGGTTTGTGGTCGGACTGCCGCTCAACGAAGCCGGCGATGAGAACCCGCGCACGGAAGAAGCACGACGGGTCGCGTCGTTGTTAGGCGAGCGGAGCGGGCTTCCGGTCCGACTCGTGGATGAGCGCTTTACGACAGCGGCGGCGCAACGGGCCATTCGTGAGATGGAGGGGTCGACGCGCGGGAGAAAGGGGGATGTCGACGCGCTGGCGGCGGCCGTGCTGCTTCAGCACGCGCTCCAGCTGCCGGAGCCCACGTCACCGTGACGACGCTTCGGTCACTCGTCAGGCGAGCCGTGTTCGCGACGGCCCTCACCACGGCCGCCGGCGCTTGCGGTGGCGAAGGCAACGCGCGCGTCACGGTCCCTTCCGGCGCCAGCATGCGCCTCGCCGCGGATTCCCTCGAGGCGGCGGGAGTCATCGGTTCGGCGCGAGCCTTCAGCCTCTACGCGAAGCTCACGGGTCATGACCGGAGCATCAAGGCGGGCACCTACCTGTTCGATCGGCGCACGTCCTGGAACACGATCATCAGTTCGTTGGTGGCCGGGCGCGGACTCGTATTCACCGTCACGATACCCGAAGGGTGGGACCTGAAGACGATCGTCCCGTCCATCTCCGATGTCATGAAGGTGCCGGCGGAATCGCTGGACGCCGCCGCGCACGACACGGCGCTCATTCACCGTCTCGACATCCCAGTCCCAACGCTCGAAGGATATCTCTTTCCCGAGACGTACCTGCTTCCCGACGGCTCACCAGCGCTCACCATCGTCAGGCGGCTCGTCAACGAATTCGAGCGACGCTGGAAGCCAGAGTGGAACGCGCGACTCGGGCAACTCGGCTTGACCCGACACCAGGTAATCACGCTGGCGTCGATCGTCGAGAAAGAGGCGAGGGTCCCCGCCGAGAGACCGATCATCTCCGCCGTGTACCACAATCGCCTCAAGCGCGGCATGCTGCTGCAGGCCGATCCGACGATTCAATACGCACTCGGCCGGCACACCGCGCGTGTCCTGTACAAGGACCTCGAGGTGAAGTCACCGTACAACACGTATAGGAACGTCGGCCTGCCTCCGGGTCCGATAGCGTCGCCCGGTACGGCGAGCATCGAGGCCGCGCTCTTCCCTGCCGACGTGCCGTACCTGTACTTCGTGGCCCATCCTGATGGACATCACGAGTTCCGCGCGACGCTGCGCGAGCATAACGAGGCGGTGCGGCAGATGCGGGCTCTCCGACGGCAGGCGACTTCCGCCAGGCCGTGAGGCCACAGGCCACAGGCCAGAGCACTCGGATGTCTGAATCAGCTACCGTGACGCAACGCGGTGCCCAGCGATGGGCGCGCGGGCACCCATGGATATTCAGGAGCGACGTCCGGAAGAGACCTTCTGCGCCCGCGGGAGCGGTTCGCGTCCGGGATGATCGCGGTCGCTGGATCGGCATCGCACTCTGGAGCCCGTCGTCCGAGATCTCGCTCAGGCTGCTCGACAGCGAACCTGAGGCGACCATCGACGAGGCATGGTGGCACGATCGGCTCGCGCGGTCGGTGGCGCGGCGGACCGACCTTGGTCGCGCCTCAAACGCTTATCGCCTCGTCCACGCCGAGGGAGATGCGTTACCGGCGCTGGTCTGCGATCGGTACGACCGGTGGATCGTTGTTCAGGTCCTCAGCGCCGGCCTGGAGACCTTTCGCGAACACATCGTTGGATCCTTGCGTCAAATCACCGGCGCGGAAGGAATCCTTGCGCGCAATGACGTGCCAACGCGGACGCGTGAGGGGCTGGCCCGCGAGACGGTCCTCCTGCACGGCGATGTGCCTCGAGAGATCATCGTCCAGGAACACGGTGTGCGTTACGCTGCCGCGCCGTGGACGGGCCAGAAGACGGGCGCATTCCTGGATCAGCGGGAAAACCGGGTCCTGTTAGGCGGGCTGGCGCGCGGCCGGGCCCTGGACTGTTTCAGTTACCATGGGTCCTTCGCGCTCCACCTGGCTCGTCAGGCGGAACATGTGGTCGCGATCGACTCGTCGGCCGACGCCGTGAAACGAGCGCGGGAGAATGCCGCCTTGAACGGGTTGTCGAACGTGGAGTGCATCGAGGCGAATGCCTTCGACCACCTTCGCGACCTCGATCGGGCCGGTGCGAGGTTCGACACGATCGCGCTGGACCCTCCGGCCTTCGCCAAGACGCGCGACTCGCTGGAGGCGGCGCTGCGCGGTTACCACGAGATCAATCTCCGGTCCATGCGGTTGCTGGCGCCGGGTGGGTATCTCTACACGGCGAGCTGCAGCTTCCACCTCACGAAGGCGCTCTTCCTGGAGATGATCGAGCGCGCAGCGGAGGACAGCGGGCGGCGACTGGTCCTGAGGCAACTACTTGGGCAGCCGAGCGATCATCCAGAGGTTCTTACCATTCCCGAGACGGGGTATCTCAAGGGGGCGATACTGCAGGCAGTCTAACAGAAGGCTGGTTGCTGGTTGCTGCACGCAAGTAAATGAAGGGCTGGTTGCTGGCTGCTGCACGCTAGTACTGGATGCTGGTGCTGGTGCTGGTGCTGGGACTGGAGCTGGTTCTCTATTTCTGGCATTTCGGGCAGAAGTAGGTGGATCGAGCGGCTTGGGTCATGCGCCGGATTGTTCCTCCGCAGCGGCGGCAGCGCAGCCCTTCCCGGTCATAGACCGCAAATCGGCCTTCGTCCGAAGGCTCACTGCCATCGGCGTAGTACCGTGCGTGTCGCTTCAGGGCGGCTTCCATTGTTGCGCGAATGGATCGCGCCAGTACGCCAAGGCGTTCCCTCGTAAGGCGGTTCGCCGGCGTTCGCGGATCGATGCGCGCCCGCCAGAGCGCTTCTGCGGCGTAGATGTTGCCGATCCCCGCCACGACGGACTGGTCGAGCAACGCCACCTTGATCGGGATTCGACGAGAGGCCAGTGCGCCGGCCAGGTAGCGGCCGTTGACCGCCGGATCGGTCGCATCGGGACCCATGGAGTCGTCCGCCGCGCCATTCGCGCATAACGAGATCACCGACAGCGCGCGCGGGTCGTGCAGGGCGAGCCGTGCGCCATCGTCGAACGCGATCACCGCCCGGACTGCGCGCGACAGCGGCCCCGGGCCCGGGGTGGTCCAGTCACCGGTCATGCGGAAGTGCACCAGCAGGACGCGGCCGCTCGCGAGCACGAACCGCTGGGCCTTGCCACGGCGCTCAACCGCCAGCACGCGCTCACCGGCCAGGGAGCGCGCATCACGCGCGGGCAGCCCGCGACGCTGGGACCGGTGGCGCACGGCGACACTCGTTATGGTGCGGCCGACGGCAATCTGCCTTGCGAGTGCGGCGGCGTGTTCGACTTCGGGGAGTTCGGGCATGATACCGATTGCTGGTTGCTTGCTGCTGCACGCCAGTACTGGATGCTGGTGCTGGTGCACAACGCACCACGTGCAGCAATCAGCATTCAGCAACCAGCGTCTTGCCTTGCCTGACGAGTGTGCCTAACTTGTCGCGCGAACCGCCGCGCCGAGGACATGGCTCCGCGTCTCCACGTTTCCCTGAAGCACGCGTACGAACTGTACGTCGAACAGGAGATCGAGAACTACAAGTTCTCGCTCCCGCGTCCGGCGATCCTCCGCATCGGCGACGAGGCGGTCGGCGCGCTTCGCGACCGGACACAGCCCGAGTTCGACGAACTGGTGCTCTGTTCGGAAGTCGACCGGATCATCAGCCAACGGCTCCGCATTCCAACCTACTCGACGTGGCGCAAGCGGCGCCTGAAGCTCCTGGCGCAGTACCGGAAGCCCGAGCATTGGGGGCTGGCGGCGGACGCGCCGCTGGTCTGTGAGATTCTTCCGGACCGCGATTCCCGCGTGCTCGTGGCCGGCGTCAGCCGCGAAGGGCCGGTGCTGTATCTCGCGGCCAAGGGGTGCCAGGTCACCGCGCTCGAGGACAACGAGGAAGCGGTTGAGCGGGTGGTAACCGCGGCGAGCCAAGTTGGGTTGATGGGACGCGTGACGGGAGCGCCGATCGGGCTCGAATCCTGGGCGCCCGATGCGCCGCTCAACGCGGTCGTGGTGGCCCCCGCCGCATTCCAGGGATTGAACCAGGAGCAGCGCACGCGGGTCATCGACCTGCTCAAGCGTTCGACGCTCGACGGCGGCGTACACCTCGTGGATGCGCTGGTGGCTGGAGTCTCGGGCGTGACTATGGAAGAACTGCGCGCGCGCTATCGCGGGTGGGACGTCTCCGTGGTGCGCGACGGCGGCGAGAACCGGACTTTCCTGGCGCGAAAGATCGCCTAGTAACCCCAGAGGCCACAGGCCACAGGTCAGAGCTCGCCCCGTCCTGCCTCGCTGGGTTCGTCGCAATTCGATACGGGTGTCCGCTTTTCCGCGTGTCGTTCCGCGACAGCCGCATTGATGCCCGGTCCAGCCCGATTCGGCATCGCGTGTCGATTCAACGAGTTGTCTTTCGACGCCTTTCGGCATCGCAGTTGCATTGCGGCGCGTGCTGCCGGCGAACGAATCCGCAGGCGACCGTTGAATCGACCAGGGAGAGTTGTCCAGATGCCGAAGCGCCGTCAGCCGAAGGAACCGCAGCAGGAGCCGATTGGAATCGTAATTTCGGGCGGAGCACACGAGGATCCGACACCGAGGTTCAGCGCGTACGTCTATTCGATCGAGGACGAGACCAGTGGTGAGCCGATCGACGTGAAAGCGGCGTAGCCGCTAGGACCGAGCGATCAGCAACCTGCAAGCAGGGAAGGATCGAAGCGTTCAATAGAAGCTGTTTCCTCCAGGTCCCCGGAAACAAGAAAGCCGGCGCAGAGCGCCGGCTTTTTTGTTACAACCAACGAACGGTGCCTACTTCTTTTTCTTGGCGCCGCCCTTCTTCGCAGCCTTCTTCTTCTTCGCAGCCATTGTTCTCTCCATGGAGAGGGTGTTGAACGCCGGTCCAATCCCCCGGTGGACTGGTCGGCAGCAGCCGGACGCGAACATCCGACTGGTTCCGCGCGCCGGAAACTACGGCGCAAACTGCGACAGACTGGTCTTCTCAATCAGCGCGTCCTGCAGGACTACGTTCCGCAGGACGATCATCAACTCACTTGCGAAACCGTTGATCAACCCGGTATCGGCACACGACAATCATACACCGACGCCTAAAGGGGTAAAAGAGACATCGCGAAGTTTCAAGGGTGGGGCCTCGAACTTGCCTGCCACGTTGATCGCGGCGGCCAGTGAAGCGCTCCTTAATGATGTCGATTGCGATGCGGTCAATCGATGTCCCGCGCGAACGCGCGAAGCGGATGGACGAATATAGGAAAGAGGCGCGCCAACGCGCAATGGTTGAGTGCACCTCCGGCCCGCCCCGGAGGGTGCCTAACGAGTCCCGCCGGAGCCCCGGAACGCCGATTTCCCCGGGGGAAACGCATATGGAGAACGCTTGATCCGCTCCCGCGCTCACAGGCCGGCACCGGCGCTCAAACTCTCCCCGGCGGCCGGGTGTCGAACCCTCAATCACTGCCTCGATCGTCGACCTCCGCTCCTCCGCCCATGGTCAGACATGCCGTTCGCGCGCTCATCCGAGCCCGCTGGTCCACACTCCTGCAACTTGCAACGATCGCGATCGGCGTCGGCGGACTGAGCGCCGTCTTTGCCGTGGTGGGTGCCGTCATCCTGCGACCGCTTCCATACGACACGCCCGAGGAGCTGGTGACCATCGACGTCACGTCCTCGCGCGGATTCAGCATCTCGACGTCGATCCCGAACTATCGTGACTGGCGCGATCGCAACCGAACGCTCGCCTCGTACGGCGGCGTGTCGGGATGGAGCTTCCGCCTCACGGGCTCCGGCGAAACACGCATCCTCGACGGTGGCGCCGTCTACGGCGACCTGTTCGGAGTGCTGCGTATTCAGCCGGCGATCGGTCGTGCGTTCCAGTCCAGCGAGACCGAACCAGGATCGCCGCCGCTCGTCATGCTCAGCTACTCGACGTGGCAGACCACGTTCGCGGGTGACTCATCGATCGTCGGGAAATCGATCGCCATCGACGCCAAGCCTCATACCGTGACCGGCGTCCTCCCGCGAGACTTCGCGTTCCCGCGCACCGAACCCGACGTACTCGTGAACATGGGTTCTATCGAGGGGCTGCCGTGGGACAGTCGTGAATCTTCCTTCGGCACGAGAATCTTCGCCCGACTGAAACCCGGAACGGCGTTCGCGACCGCCGAGGAAGACATCAAGCGGGTCGGTCAGGCTGTGAAGAATGAAAGCGGACCTCTCACTGCTCTTCCGTCGCTGCGATCCCTTCCCGATTACCTGCTCGGCCAACGCGACCGGCAATTGTGGTTGCTACTGGGAGCGGTGGGCATCGTGATGCTGATCGCGGTCGGGAATGCCGGTGGGTTGGTGCTCGCCCGCGCCGCGGACCGGCGTCGCG
>Ga0111538_10012912_pt1 | contig 11020 bp, 8 predicted proteins | sample SoiMethybrSBSTD1_FD_79669 | JGI IMG/M metagenome (GOLD analysis project Ga0111538, IMG submission 79669) | Bulk soil microbial communities from a Populus tree surrounding site in Tennessee, USA - Soil MetaG P. TD hybrid SBSTD1 (version 2)... | ecosystem: Environmental > Terrestrial > Soil > Tree... | reverse complement strand
CGCGGATCGTGACCGCGCCGTCCCAGGTCGTCGCGTCGAGGCTCTGCAGCATCAGCAACGTCCGCCCGAAGCGGCCGTCCTTCTCGCGCATCCCGCGCGCGAGCAGGGCGGGTAGCTCCGCGGGTATGATCGGGCCGTCGCCCGCGGCGCCGAGGAGCTTGTCGAGGGACGCTCGATCTTCGTCCGAAAGCGCGGCCCGTACACCAGGCGTCAGCAGCCGCGCGACGCGGGCCAGCTCGGCGCGCTTGGCGGCGTCTTCGGGTGGAATCAGGTCGTCGGGTGTCACCAGCCGCGAGCTGACCGACGAGAGCGGATCTTTCTTCACGGCCTGGGCAAGGGCGGCGCCCACCACGCGTGCCTGCGCCGCGCTGTCGGTCATGAACGCCACCGCGGTGAAGTTGCGGCCGAGCAGCGCGTCCATCTGCGGGCCCCAGTAGCCCTCGCCCGTGCGGCGTGACTCCCGGTTTCGCAGCTTGGACATGTCGTATTCGATCCGGCTGCCGTCGAGGCGCGTCGCGCAGATCGCGGCCACGCCGATCAGCGCCAGCGAGACCGCCAGCGTGCGGCCCGCGTATCTGGTGATGAGGGCGGCGACGAAACGCGCGGCCGGACTGGCAGTGGGCGTGGCAGGGACGGAGGTGCCTGCGCCCGCGGCGTCGCGCCCGCGGTCGACGTGGCGGAGCAAGCGCGGCAGGAACAGATAGGTCGCGAGCCAGCAGGTGAGCGCCCCGGACGACGCGATCACGCCGAACTCGTTGAAGCCGCGAAAGCTGGTGATGGTCAGCGACGCGTAGCCGGCCGCGGCGGCGACCGCGGCGGCCAGGGTGCCGCGCCAGGTGGTGTTGGTGGCGACGGTGACGGCGGAGGCCACCGGCGTACCGCGGCGGCGTTCCTCGAGGTAGCGGGCGAGCAGGATGATCCCGGGGTTGATTCCGTTGCCGATGACGATTGAGCCCAGGAAGGCGGTGCTGCTCCCAAGCGACGGGACGAAGAACGACGCCACCCCGAATCCCCACACCGTACCGATCGCGAGCGGCAGCGCGAGCGCGGGGAGCGCGCGCGGCGCCCGGAACGCGAGCAGGATCGACAGCACCACGCCGACGAGCACGAGCAGCGCCGATACCACCACGTCTGATTCCAGCGCCGACAGCTCCTCGACCGCGATGGCGACGTCGCCCGCGTAGCCGATCTGCAGCGCGGCCGCGCCCGGCAGCGATCGCAACGCGGCGACCTCGGACTTCGCGCGATCGACGATCGGCACGAGCTCCGCCGCCCCGGCCTCCGCGGTCGCGCAGAAGATCATCACGACGGCGGTGAGCCCGTCGGCGGAGACCAGGCGATCGCCGGGGAAACGCCCCGCGAACGGGTCGGCGCCGCGGGCGCGCGCTTCGATGTCGTGGAAATCGACCGGCGGCGGACCGTCGTCGTCGTCCATCGAGACGTACAGCGGGTTGGCGTGCGCCTTCTCGTAGCGGACCCGGGCTTCGAGCCGGTCCGCGATGGTGCGCAGATCGTCGAGGGGCAGATACAGGGCGCCCCGCCGGGCCAGGAACGCCCGCTCCGCGGCGATGTCGACCTTCACCGCGGAGACCAGATCGGGCCGCGTCGCGGCGAAGGCGCTCATCCGCGCGCCGAGGGCCGCGGCGAACGCCGCCGGCGGACCATCAATCGCGTGGGGGAGCGCCGGCTTTGCCGGCGCGAGCCCTTCGCGGGGGGTCTGGGACCCTCCCAGGGTCCCAGGTACAACGGCGCCACCGCGGATCACGACGCCCAGGTATTGCGAGCCGGCCGCGCGCGCCCGCAGCGCGTGGGCGCCGCGCACCGCCGGCGAATCGGGCGGCAACAGCTCGTCCAGCTCGGGCCGCAGCTGTTCGTACAGGCGCGCCATCCGCCGCGCGGCGGGGAGCGCCGAGAGCACCGCCAGCCCGAGCACGATCGGAACGAGCGCGCGCCGCCAGCGTCGCGACGGCGCGCGCGCGTCGGTCATGCCAGCCGATCCAGGACCGCCATCGCCGCCACCGCCGTCCGGAACGAAAGCCAGCGCACCGCCTCGCCGGGCAGCAGCGGCGATCGGTCGCGGCCCCAGGCGCCGTCGAGCGGCCAGTCCTCGAGCACGATCCGGGCGATCCAGGCCCCCGACGCGACCGACAGGGCCAGGCCGTGGCCGCACCAGCCGAGGGCGTGCACCACCGCCGATCGCTCGCGATCCCGGCCGAGCACCGGGAGAGCGTCGAGTGTGTAACCGATGACGCCGCCCCAGGCGTTCGTCACCGGCAGACGGTCGACGCCGATGTCCCGCGGAAAAACCGCGGCGAGCTCGCGGCGAAGCGAGGCCCCGAGATGCTGGGCCTCCCCGGCGGGCGGCCGGCCCCGCCAGTGATAGCGAGGCGCGGCCCCGCCGAAGACCAGCCGATCGTCCGCGGTGAGGCGGAAGTAGTTGAAGATGCGGCGGGCTTCCACGACACCCTCCCGCCCCGGCCAGCCGAGCGCCGCGAGCAACGCGGGCGGCAGCGGCGCGGTGGCCAGCGCCTGGAGATGGACCGGGAGGACCCGCCCCCGCAGGACGTTTAGCCCGCAGGTGTACCCGGCGGTCGCGACGACCACGTCGTCGGCGAGGACGCGGCCGCCGCCCGCGAGCGAAACGCTGGCGCGCCGTCCGCCATCGCCGCCGGCGATCGCGACGACGCGCGCGCCGGTGTAGAGAGATGCGCCGCGCGCGGCGGCGCTGATCGCCAGGCCCGCCACCAGCTTGCCGGGATGGAGCAGGCCGGCGTGGGCGAAGCGGAGCGCGGCGGGTCCGTCCGCGTCGTCACCGGGCGCGACGGGCAGGCGCAGCGCGCGCGACGCCGCCGCATCATCGAGCTGTTCGAACGGCAGCTCGAGCTCGCGCATCAAGGTGGCCTGCCGGGCGAGGCGCCGCCGGTCGCCGCGCGCGCGCGCCCGCAGCAACTGCCCGGTCATCTGCAGATCGCACGCGATCGCTTCGCGCGCGCACAGCGCCTGCACGTCGCTGACCGCCGCCAGCGTCGCGCGGTACAGCGCTGCCGCGCCGTCGCGGCCGAGGCGCGCGACGAGCGCGGGCAAGCTCTGGCCAACGCCCGGCCCGAGCATGCCGGTGTTGCGCCCGCTCGCGCCCGCGCCCAGGGCGCCGGCCTCGAGCAGCGCCACGCGCACGCCTGGCCGCGCGGCCGCCAGGTGATAAGCCGCCGACAGACCGGTCAGCCCGCCCCCAACCACGGCCACATCGGCGTCGACGGTCTCGCCCGCGGGAAAATCGCGCCCATCGATCGCCGCGCCCGCCTCCTGCCAGATCGGCGTGGTCTTCACGAGAGGATCTTCACGGTTGCGGGCCGGGCCGCGCCGCCGTCGATCGCATTGGCGACCGCCGGCGCGCGGCGCAGACGCCAGATGCGCGCGTCGATCAGATAATGATGGAAGGCGACGCCCCAGCCGACGCCGAGCAACACATTGCGAAGCAACCCGGGACCGGCGAGGTGCGAACCAAGAACGCGCGGGCCGTACCAGACCACGCCCAGCGCCAGACCGGCGGCGAGATACGGAACGAGGCCACCGAGCGGTCGGCGTCCCTTGCCGACCTCGTATTGCCAGACGATGCGGTGGTACTGCAGGTTGTGAAAGATGGTGAGGGTGGCGGTGATCTCGAGCAGGTTCTCGAGCAGGGCGAAGGTGGCCAGGTGGAAGACGATGACGATCGCGAGGAACAGGTGCTTGGGACCGAGGCGGCGCGCCCCGCCTCTCCTGATCCACGCGGCGGCCAGCGCCACCGCCGCCACCGCGACAGCGCCGTCGAGGAGATGGCGGGCGATCGCCATCGCGCCCGCCGGGAGAAGCACCGGCAGACCCGTGGTCGCGAACGCGGGCGTGAGCGAGAAGCGCACGAACGGGTAGAGACAGCCGAGCCAGAGAAACGCTTCGTCCAGCCGCGCCGGCGTCGGATCGTCCTGGGATTTCCGCCGGTAGAGCGCGACGAAGCCCCAGTGCTGGCGCACCAGGTGGTAGTAGGCCCAGAGCAGCGCGGCCTGCAGGAAGTAAGGAAACACGACGCCCCCAGTGGCCCAGTCGGCGACGGCGGCGAGCGGCCCGATCGCGAACACCGCCAGCGACCAGACGCCGGGAAGGCCGGCGCGCTCGCCGGGCGTGGGCGCGAGGTAGCTGCGCGCGTAGGTGCCGACGACGTGGGTACCGTCGAAGAGGATCCCCCACAGCAACAACGCCAGCAGCGCCGGCTGCGCGGCGATCGGCGCGGCGAGCAGCGGGGGCGCGAGCAGGAAGACGATCAGCAGCGCGACGCCCGCCAGCACCGAGCCCTGGAACCAGACCAGATCCGAGAGCGGCGACGTGATCCAGCGCCCCGACGCGCTCGCTGGCGTCGCGCGGATCGCGTGGGGGAGCGACGGCTTCGCCGGCGCGAGCCCTTCGCGGGGGGTCTGGGACCCTCCCAGGGTCCCAGGAAAAGTGCCAGAAGCACTCATGGCTGCGGCTCCAGCGCGGCCGACGCCGGGGCGATCGCGTGGGGGAGCGACGGCTTCGCCGGCGCCGCCTTCGCACCCGGCCGCGTCGCCACCCGGCTCCAGACCCGCCGCTGGATCCACTGCCCGAAGCGGTTGCCGCCCAGCGCGAACACGCGCGCCCGGATCTCCGTCCCGACCGCGCTGTTCATCGCGAAGAACCGCCCCATGAAATGCGACCAGCGCAGCAGGCCGGCGTTGATCGGCCGGCGCTCGCGCTCGTACGCCACCAGGGCGGCGTCCAGCGCCGCGTCGCCGGCGCGGCCCGCGAGCAGCGGGGCCACGATCCGCGCGAGCGCGGCCGCGTCCTCGATCGCCATCGTCATCCCCTGTCCCGCGGTCGGGTTGGTCACGTGCACGGCGTCGCCGATCAGCGCCGCCCCGCGCATGACGTAGCGGCGGGCGTGCCCGCGCGACAGCGCGTACAGGTGCGCGTGGCGCGGCAGCGGCGCGCACGACGCCAGCGACGGGCAACGGGCGCGGATCGCGGCGACCTTGTCGTCGAGCGCGCCGGCGCGGAACAGATCCATCTCCGGTCCGTGCACAAGCGCCGCCACCCCCACCACACCGGGCCGGTGGGGCATGACCATCACGCCGCCGTCGCGGTGGAGGTGAAGGTTCATGCAGTCGTCGAAGTCGTGTGGGCGCTCGAAGTCGATGATGAAGTACCCCGCCTGGTAGGGCGCGAGCGCCAGCTCGACGCCCAGCGCCTCCCGCACCTGCGACGACGATCCGTCGGCGCCGATCACCAGCCGCGCGGTCTCGCGCGTGGCCGCGCCCTCGCGCTCGACAAGCTCGACGCCAACCACGCGTCCACGGTCCTCGATCAGCTTCGTCAGCTTCGTCCGATAGCGGACCGCAACCCGGCCGGTGGCGCGCGCCTCCTCGGTGAGCGCGCGCTCGATCTCCGGGTGAGGCAACACCAGATAGGGGTGACCCGCGGGATCGCCGAGCGGCGCCTCCATCAGCAAGCCGCGAACCGGGTGACGGACCTGCATCTTCGCCACCGGCGCCGCGCCCGCGGCGCGCACCCGGTCGAGCGCGCCCCACGCGGCGATGTGGCGGGTGACGGCGGGCAGCAGGCTGTCGCCGCGGTTGATGTTGCCCGGCCCCGAGCGCCGCTCGACCAGCAGCACCCGAAGTCCGCCGCGCGCCAGCGCCAGCGCCTGCGCGGCGCCGCCGACGCCGGCGCCGATCACGATCACATCATGTTCCTGGGTGTTCATGGGGCGTCCTGCGCGGGCAGCGCTTTTCGCCAGGGAAGGACGAGCGAACGCGTGGCGATCAGCAACGCGAACAGCGCGCCCAGCGACACCTGCTGGAACGCGATGTATTCGGTCTCGACGATCTCCGGCGCCCACTTCTGCTTGTACTGAAGCTGCGTGCGAGCCGGATAGATCGCGCTCCCCCAGCGACCGATGAACCGCACCAGACGCGGCACCAGCCAGTGATCGGGGCGCTCGACGGCGGCGCCGCCGATGCCGACCAGGAACGGCGTGAAGCCGAAGTGCAGGAAGCGAATCGCCTCGTCCTGAAAGCGGGCGAGCGCGGTGGCGTTGATCAGCTCCATCACGCCGGCGGGCGCGTCGGGCGCGCGGCGCGTGAGATCGTGCAGGACGCCGGGACGCTCTCCCCACACCGGGACGTAGGTGATGAAGCCCAGCGGCTGCTGCTGCCGATCGAGCGCCACGAACAACCGCCGGTTCGGATCGCCCGCCTCGCCCATCTCGCCGACCAGCAGATCCAGCTCGTGGCCGCCCTTGTTCGCGAGCCAGGCCCGGCTGATCTCGGCGAGGCGCCGCCACAGATCCGGCGGGCAGGCGCGGTCGCGGCCCAGCTCGGCGACGGTCACGCCGGCGTCGCGCGCGCGCTTGATCCGGTTGCGCAGCTTCATCCGCTTCGTCCCCGCGAACGTGAAGCGCGGCAGCTCCAGCGCGAACGTGGAGCCAAAGGCGTCGACGCGAAACCCGCGGCTCTGGAACAGGTCCACGTCGCGGGCCCGCACCTGCAGCGCCACCACCTGCTCGTCGTCGTGCGCGGCGTCGCGCAGGAAGGCGTCCAGCAGGTCGGCGCGGTGATCCTCGGTCGCGTGCACGCCGCCCGGCACCAGCCGGTGCCGCCCGTGGCGGCGGAAGGGAACGAACCCCTCCAGCCCCGGGACCGAGAAACGGAGGTTGCGCGACGACAGCGCGAGGAATCCGGACGGGTGATCGATGTGATCGGCCAGCGACCGCCGATCGTGGCGGGTAGCCAGGCGCGCCGACGCGCTCATCGTGCGACCTCCGCTGTCTGCTGATGTTCCTTCGCCGCCCGGTGCTCCTCGAACGGGAGCGCGTGCGGCTTGAAGCCGTTGCCGAAGATCCCGCGATCGCCCGCCAGGTGCAGCGGCAAGGCCAGCATCGCCCACTCGAACCCACCGCCCACGAGCGCCCAGACCGCGGTGACCAGGGCGGCGGTGAGGAAGTTGTGGGTGACGTTGTAGAGGTGGTGGTAGACGGGTGCGATCGGGCCGCCGCCGGCACGACGAAAGGCGCGTGCGCCCGGCAAGTAGCCGATGAGATCGATCGCGGCGAACGCGATCGCGGCGCGAACCCAGCTCACCTCGCCGGCATGCAGCAGCATCAGCAGCCCGGAGGCCGTCATCAGCGCCAGGTACTCCGCCCGTGTCAGCCAGCGCATGTGTCCAGCCCCGCGCGCCCCAGCAATCGGGCGTGCTCCGTGTTGATGCGGTGGCGGATGCTTGCGATCTGCTCTTCGTAGGGCGTGTCCGCGAGGCGCCGCCCCGGCTCCAGCTCGGCGTCCGCGAACAGCGTCCGGTGCCGGCGCGCGACCGCGTCGAACAGCCCGACGAACTTCCGGACGTAGTAGTCGAACACTTCGCCCATCACGCGGCGCGCATCGGTGGTGAGGCGCTGAACGCGGGCGCGCGCCTCGTGATCATCGTCCAGCGCGGCGCCGACCAGCGCGGCGCCGAACGCGACGTGACGGGTCTCGTCGGCGAACGCGCTTGCGATCAGGCGGGCCAGGTAGGGGTCGACCGGCTTCCAGTAGCGTTCCTCGTAGCCGTAGAGCGGGTAGGCCATCCCCTCGAGCACCAGGTTGGTCAACACCAGCCCGTCGACGAACGCGCCCTTGTCCGCGACCTCGTAGCAGAGGTCGATGAACTTGCGCAGGGGCGGGATCAGGATCTCGTCGCCCCCGGCCTTCGTGCCCCAGGCGGCCGTCGACAGCGCCAGCCGGCGGGCGAAGATCTCGTGGTGGCGGGCCTCGTCCAGCGTCTGCTGCGCCGCGAAGGTCAGCGCGTCGGCCGACGGCGCGCTGCGGGCCAGCGCGCCCGAGACCCGCAGCGCGACCTCCTCGAACACCACGAACAGCGACAGATCCAGCCGGTGCACCTCGCCCAGCGCGCGCTCGGTCGCGATCGCCGGCGGGAGCGCGCCGCCGATCGCGGCGAGGGCGCCGTCATCGCGGTTCCACTGGGTGACCGCGACGTCGCGGGTCCAGCGGGACACGCTGAGATCAATGGGCATGGGCGATCTCCACACGCGCGGGGTGGTCAGCTTTGAGGCCTTCGGCGAGCGCGCCGAGGCCGAAGACGACGAACAGCGACGCCAGCGCGAGCGCAGCGATCCGGTGGCGGCGCGGGCGCCCCGGCTCGGCGAAGGGCGCGCGCTCGCGCACCGCGATCGCCGCTGCCCAGACCAGGCCGGCGGCGGCCGCCGAACCGGCGAGCACGGCGTCGATCAGCGCGCGCGTCGAGAGCAGAAAGGTCAAGGCGACGACCGCCGCCAGCAGCGCAGCGAGCGCGTGGGAGGGAACCATGCGGCGCGCGTCCATGTGGGCGAGACGGCGCGGCAGGACCCCCTGCGCGGCGAACGCGGCGACGAGACGCGAGAGGGTGAGCAGCGCGCCGTTGAAGGAGGTGAACGACGCGAGCAAACAGAGGATCCCGATCGCCGCGGCACCGAGCGGGCTCCCGGCCGCGGCGCCGAGACCGAGCTGGGGGGTGAGCCAGTCGCCGTCGCTGCCCGGGGCGACGTCCAGCTGGGGAGCCGCCAGCGTCGAGAAGCCGAGCGCCACCAGCACATAGAAGACGGTGAGCAGCCGGACGCTGCGCACCAGCGCCGACGCGATCGCGCCGGGGGCGCGCACAATCTCCACCTGGTTGGTGACCAGCTCGAAGCCCATGAACAGGAACAGCGCCTGCCCGATCCCGCCCAGCAGCGCCAGCGGTGCTGGCGCCGCGGGAACGAGGTGAGCGATGAAGTCGGGCCGCCGCGCCGCCGCGATCACGCCGGCCACCGCGAGCAGCGAAAACCCGATCACCAGCACGCCCGTCGCCGCCGCTTGCGCACGCAGGCCCGGACGCACGCCGCTGCGGGCGACGGCCCAGGTGATGACGAGGAAGGCGAGCGCCCCGACCGCGGGCGGAATCGGCAACAGCCGCGCGCTGACCGCGCCGACGATGCGCGCCTCCACCGCGACCAGCGCCAGGACCAGCGCGACGTAGGGCAACATCAGCAGCAGAGCCCAGCGCCGCCCGAGGCCCCGCGACAGGAACGCCAGCAGCCCGGCGCCGCTCGGAACCACCGTGGACAGGCGCCCGAGAGCGCGCGCGAGCGCCGCGCACAGCAACGCCGCGCAGGCGACCGCCAGCACCGACCAAACTCCGCCCAGGCGGCGTTCGATCTCGCCCAGGCCCAGCGCGCAGACGCAGGCGATCGCCGTGCCGCAACCGGTGGCGACCAGCGCGACCGGACCGGGGGGGCGCGCCGTCAGCTGCTCCCGCGCGCAGCGCGGGTTTGCAGCTACTTTTTGAAAAAGTAGTCGCAGACCGCGCCTTTGGCGCGGAGCGACTAACGCGGGCATAGCCGGCTCGCGATGTAGTCGAGGCGGACGAAATCCGCCTCCGCGCCCACCACCAGCAGCTCCCCGAACAGGTACGGCTCGTTCGGATCGCGCTTCAACATGAGGACGTCGCAAAGGGTGTCGAGGCCCCCGGTGATCTGCAGCGTCGCGGGAGCCGGGGCGCCGTCGAGGCGCGCGACGCGCCCGTCGTCCAGCGACACCACCACCCGCGCGGCGGCGTCGCTGGCGGCCAGGGCGATCACCGGGCTCCACCCGCGCTGCTCCGCGACCAGCTCGGGCCGCGCCTCGTACGCCGCGAGGAAGTGCGCGAGCGCGCGCCCCAGCCGGTGCTGCACATCGACGTCGCCGGCGACGTTCATCCGGCGCCTCCCTGCGCCCGCTCGGCCCGCTCGGGGATGAAGTGTCCCGCGCTGCGCGCCGTCACCCGGAAGCCGTGACGCCGGCAGAGCGCGAGCGCCAGGTCCGCCTGTTCGATCCCCACCTCGTCGCCCACCCCGCAATCGACGCGCGTCCCTTCCAGCGCGTGGAGGATCGTCTCCGACAGACAGGCGAGCGCGATCCCCGGCGGCAGCCCCTGCAGGTTCCCGGGACCGAACGTGAGCGCGAGATCGGGCAGGGCGATGAGACCGCCGTCGATGACGGTGACGTCGGCGCGCCCACGCACGGCCGGCCCCGCGTCGGGCGGACGGGCGACGTCGCAGATGATCGTCCCCGGCGAGATCGGCAGCCCGTCGAGAACGGGGCGCGCCGCGCCGGTGGCGGACAACACCAGATCGCAGCCGGCGAGCAACGTCCCGTCGGTGGTGGCGCGCACGGCGGGGCCGAGCTGCCGGGCCAGCGCGGCGAGCGGCGCCGGATCGCCCTGCGGATTGCCGATCAACAAGAGCTCGGCCGGCCGCTCGCGCGCGGCGAGGCGGGCCATCAGCGCGCCCACCGATCCCCGCGCGCCCAGCACCGCGACCCGCGCGTCGGCGATCGCCAGGCCACGCGCCGCCGCTTCCGCCCGCGCCGCCTTGAAGGCGGCGGCCGCGGTGAGCGCGTTGCCGGTCGTGATCGGCACGCCGCGGCCGGTGACCGCCGCGCCGCGATCGGAGAGCGGGCTCGTGAACCCACCCAGGCCCACCACATCGGCCCCGAGCCGCACCGCGAGATCGACGGCGCGGCCGATCGCCGGGCCCATCGCGCGGCGCCCGCGGCGCAACATCTCTTCGGCGAGCAACGGCAAGGCGATGATCAACCCGTCCACCTCCGCGCCGGTGGACGCGGAGCGCACGACCGGCGTCCGCAGGCAGAGGCCGGCCGGAAGCGCGCCGACGTGTCCGCAATACGCCGCCAGCTCCGCCTCGGAGAGACGGGCGAGGCCCGGCTCCGTCACCCGCACATCTTCGGGACGGGTGTAGTGCACCAGGAAGGCCCAGCGCCTGCGCCCGCCGCGCGGGCGGGCTTGCGGCGGCGGCATCGGCGCCGCCGTCGCCGGCGGCCGGGGCGCGCGCACGCCCGAGACGACGTCACCCGGATCCGGCCGCAGCCAGCCGAGGTTCCTGACGACGGTCTCGCAGGGATTGCGCGCGAGCTTGCCGCACATCGATTCGATGCCGTCGACGATCAGATCGATCTGCTCG
>Ga0111538_10012911_pt1 | contig 11020 bp, 19 predicted proteins | sample SoiMethybrSBSTD1_FD_79669 | JGI IMG/M metagenome (GOLD analysis project Ga0111538, IMG submission 79669) | Bulk soil microbial communities from a Populus tree surrounding site in Tennessee, USA - Soil MetaG P. TD hybrid SBSTD1 (version 2)... | ecosystem: Environmental > Terrestrial > Soil >... | reverse complement strand
TCATGATCGCGTTGGCCAATTACCTCGCGCTGACGGGTGGGGAATCTGCGGAATCGGAATCTGAATCGACATCGGAGTAATCCGTGTGGACGGTATCGACTGGAGATGGTTGCTCGACTGGAAGTGGGTATTGGCGCTTCCAGTCATGTACATCATCAACCGCATAGCGACGATGGGCAGGGAACTCGAAGCGCTGCGCAGACAGTTCGCTGCTATGAAGGCTGACGATCTACAGCCGTTCCCCAGCGATGACTCCGAGGAAGCCAAGGCAATCAAAATTGCGAAGGCGCTGCACAAGAGTTTCGGTGAGGCGTTCACGTGGGCGCAGGCGAAGAAGGCCGCAAAACACATACGGGAACAACAACGACGAAAAGAACAGGCACAGGAGACCGCCAGTGGAGACGGTAACAGAAAAACAGCCTAAATGTTGGTGGTGTTGGCAGCGCATAGTCGGTGTGCCGCTGTTCCTCTTGGCGATCTTAATCGCCTATCTAACGTACCTGTGGGAGCTCCGATGAGGAGGACAATCAGTGGAGGATACTCTTCCTCTTGGCGGCTGGCTCATAGTGACTGCGATGTCCGTCGCCGGCTCCTGGATGTGGTTGGTTCTTCGTCCAGTAAATAGCTGGCGCAAGATGGTGGGCATTATCATCCCATCGACCGCGGGCGGTGTCGCGATGGCCTTATCCTTGTGTACGGCGTACGAATTGACCAATCTCCACCACAAGATGGTCAGTGCGTTCGCCTTCGGCCTCGGATGCATGTCCATCTGCGGGATCGCATTGAAGCTCGTCGAGTCCGAGGGATTCAATTGGGCGAAGCAGGGCGTGAAGCGGTTCTTCGGATTCAAGGACGCTGTCGATCCCCCGCCAGAAGAGGACGGTGGAGCATGAGCGATGAAGAAAAGGTGGTAGCAGGACAGGAAATCATAATCTCGTCCGCGGGCAAAATGAACCGTGTCCGTGACATCGGTCTGTTCTTGGTCGTAGCTCTGCTGTTCTTCAACATCGTTCTGTTCTGGATTTCAGCATCTAATCAGGAGGCGAGTGATCGCGAGCTATCTGAATACTACAAGGCAGAATTGAGGCATATCAGAGAGCGGGAGGTCGAGAACATCAAGAAGGTGGCCGAGCTGACAGCGGAACAGCACGAAGAGACGCGCCGCCTGATCACTGAGGCGGTGAAGCGCCTGGAGAAAAAGTAAAATGAAAACGTTCAAGCCGTGGTTTGCAGCGCTTCTCCCCGTGTTTATCGTCAGCGCCATGTTCTACCTGGCGCAGCCGAACAACTCCCCTGAATCCCGCGTCAATGGACAGGGTGAGAAGCCGCCGCAACCGAAGCCAACTGCGATCAAGTGGCCCAACGCCATTGTGGTCGTCGTGCCCATCGTGCAGCCGCCCGCGCCTGTGACGAAGCTCCTCGCGAACGAGCTGTACGTCGTCGAGTGGGACAAGGAGTTCATGCTCCTCGCGAGTCCGAATCACCTCGTCAAGATGACGAAGAACGCGGGACCGATGACGATCTTCGCGCCCATCGCGGGCGGTGATGGAAAGCCGGAGCTCAAGACGTACGAAGGCAAGGTTGTGTACACGGTGCAGGGCGCAATCTCTGGCTCTGTTGAACTCATCGGTATACCCGCGGGCGTGACCGACGAATCGACCATCGCCCGCAAGACGCTGCTGGTTGAAATGGGTCCACGACCCCCGCCGCCGGGTCCCGATCCGCCAGTTCCGCCGACCGATGCAGTGTTCCCACTTGACGGTAAGACTCGGGTGCTCATGTCGTGGGACGTGAACAATCAGGACTCCATGACCGCCGCGCAGCAGGCCTCGATGGAGGGAATCGAAGTCAGGAAGTGGCTCGACGGACATGCGCCAGGCAACTACAAGATTTGGCCGGCGTCAGTCAAGGGCATAGAGCACATGCCGCAGGAATGGCAGAAGGCGTGGAGCAAAGCTAATTCACGCGGCATGCCGCTGCCGTACGTTGTGATCAGCGACGGTAAGGGCGTCGAGGTCGCACAGACGATTCCTAAGGACGGTGTCATGCCCATCCTGGTAAAGGTAGGTGGACCGTGAGCTACGACCCGATCAACGAGAATATCGAGGAAGTGAAGCCCGAGTACTTCATCGACCCGATCCTCCGGCCGAACTTTGCCACAGGGCTCATTCCGCGCAATTACAGTACGCATCCGCCGGGTTACCTCGGAGCCCAGGTGCAGGTGTACGCCGATGCTGACATCATTCCCGAGAACGAGTGGGAATCGAGGCTCAAGGATCAGCAGCAGTCGCAGAGCGATCTGTTCTCCTTGCGCGAGCTGTACTACGACTTCCTCAAGTCGTTGAATCAGCTCAACTACGGGTACTGCTGGGCGTTCAGCACTGTCAAGTGCGTCATGTACATCATGGCGCGTATGCGCAAGCACGTTGAGGCTGACATCCTCAGCGCGTGGATGGTCGCGGGCATCATCAAGAACTACCGCAACCAGGGCGGGTGGAACCAGCAGTCCTTGAAGTTCTGCTGCGATGTCGGTGTCGCGACGCTCTTGGAATGGCCGCAGGGAGCTCGTGGTCCGAGCGCCCGCGTGTACGACACACCGGAAATGCGCGCATCCGCTGCCAAGCGCATCGTGACGGAGTTCCGTGACGGGACGGACAGCCGCGAACAGAACAAGAAGATCATGGTCAGCGCGTTCCTCCGCGGGGAGGCCCCGGCGCTCGACTACAACCACATCGGCCATTCGCTGGCTGGCTGTCGGTTAGTGTCGTTGAATCCGCTCATCGTCGACTGCGACAACAGCTGGGGCGAGACGTCCGGCACGAAGGGGCTCTACCGCCTTCAAGGGCGCGATGCCATCCCCGATGGAATTTCCGTGGCCACAGTGAGGATGGCCGCCTGAACCATTCGCCCGATTTTCACACGGAGGAATCGAGATGTACAGTCTTGTATTGGCAGTGTTGGTTGCTCAACCCGGTGACGCGCCCCCGCTCAACGCGCCGCCAGTTAGGGAGGTCCTGCTACCAGGTTACTTCGAAGCACAGCGTGAAGCTGAAGCGACCGGTCGAGTGCTGGTCGTGTTTTTGGGTGCGTACGCGCGCCCTCTTCCGAATGTTAACGCTGTGCTCTGCAGCACCAGCAAACTCGAGGGTTACGATCGCCCAGGTGTCATTGTGACGAAGCCCGGCGCCGGTCATTGGTACACCACTCTCGGTGTCAACGCATCTGACATCGAGATAGCGCGAACAGTCGATCTGTCCTACGGGGCAGGAAGGGAGGTACAGGCAGCAACGCCACCCCCTTTCGTACCGTCCAAGCACCTGCGCGCGGGAGAAGTGCTAGCTGCTGACGATGACGAAGACATCAGCGGTCAGCTGACTTTTCTCAAGGACCTCGAGCCGTACGTGACAGCGAAGAATACGCAACATACGCAGAGGCGCGACGTTGGGTACATTGAAGCAGTGCCCCGATCCACTCTCAAGGCGGAATGGCTTGTACCCGGCGGTCTCGAACACGCTGTCGGATGGAAGAGCCGATTGCTCAAGAATCGCATCGCTGTGGCAACTGTGTTCCTCGACAGACCTGACGGGGATGCGGTGCTCTGGAGCCGGAGTTATCCGGACGGATCAGTGTTCGCCGATGAGCTCCGCAATGCCAAGGGTAAGGTGGTCGAGGTGCGCGTTGCTGAGAAGCGCAACGGAATCTGGGACCGGTTCGTAGCTTACAAGAACCACGCGGAGGCGCCGCCCGGGTTCCGGAGGTTCAAGTCGAACCAGTGCTCTCTGTGCCACGATCAAGCTGGTCATGCAGCGTACGGAGCCGGTGCGATCCCGGGCGCCGATGGAATACTCAGCGATCCAATCCCCATCGTCGAAGCCGGCGGGCTGCACCAGGACGGGCGGGGAACCCAATCGAACAGGTAGGCTGACGGCTCAGAGCGATGCGGAACTGCGTTGGTACCGCGAACTCGAGGCCAAAGTGAAGGAGTCTGAACATGAAAATCTTTGCAGCGATTGTCCTGTTACTGTTGACCGCCATCGTGACTGACGCGGCGTGCGGCGGACGTGCCGCACGTGGCGCGAGGGGGACGTTCGGCGGGAGCATCGCCTCCAGCCGCACGGTCACGAAGGAGCGCGCGCTGTTCCGCGGAGCACCGCGCGGATGCGCGTCGGCGATGCAGGCTCCGCGGGCTGCCTGCTCCGCGAGTATGTCCGCACCGCCCATCAGGAAGTAAGTCTCAGCGCAGCGACCTCCGTTGCACAATAATGCCGGGCGTTCCGGCAGAGTGTGGTTCCAGATTGGAGGACGGTATGAAACCGAATCTGGGTCAGAAGGTGGTATTCTGCGATCCGAAGGGCAACGACCACGATGCCCTGGTGACTGCAGTGTGGAGCGAGACTTGCATTAACGTGGTGTTTGTTTCGACCGACTCGGCGAAACAGGACGACTACGGGAGGCAGATTGAGCGAAACACTTCAGTGAGTCACGTCAATACACACGGCGTGGCTCATGGCATGTACTGGCGGTTCGATGACGAACCGAAGAAGGAGTACAAGCCACCGATCGCTGTGTGACACTGCGTCCGCCGTGGGAACCTATCCGTGGAACCTGGATGCGGCGGAGACAACCACACGTAACAATGCGTCCTTATTGCAAGGTGGAGTAGAATCATGGCGAAGAAAGAATTGATGGCAGGCGCCGATCCGAATCTGGTTGCGGCGCACGCAGTGTGTGAGGCAGCGGGGCAACCCGCGGCGGCAGCAACGTTGGCTGAAGGCGCGGCTGCAGGAATCCCGTGGCAGGACCTGCTCAAGGGCCTGATCACGCTGGCGCTTCCGGTGTTCCAGAAATGGGTTATGGATTGGCTCGCGGGCAACAGGCAACCGTTGCCCGATGCACCGAAGATGCCCTGAACCAAAATTCGCCCTCGCCCCTTACTCGAGGTGAAGCATGCCCCTATTGAAGCGTGACAGAGTCGGTGTCGTCGCGAGGTTCATGGGTCGGGTCCACGAGCTCGACGACAAGCAGCGTAAGCGGCTCAAGGCCGCCGCTAAAGAGGCTCAGGCGGGCAACGAGCGACCCTTGATCGACTTCATCAAGGCCCTTGTCAGCGACCCGGAGAACATCAAGGCGCTGCTCAAGCTGCTGCCCCTCTTGCTGCCACTGTTGATGTTGCTGTGAAATCTGCCCGCGTCCAGCTGCGTCCCAACGAGGGTCGGGCACGCGGTTGGCCGGGCGGACTTTTAGACCCTCGGACAAGACCCTCGGGGTAATCGGAAATGGAACACACTCAAGAAGTCCGGACGTACCGGATCAACGCGGGCTCACACTCGGGTCCCGATCACACGGGCAAGACGAAGCATATCGTCGCAGGTCGTCCAGGCGTGCCATCGGCGAATGACACGATCACAACGCACCAGGACTTGCTCCTGCTCAACGGTGACCCGCCGATGAGCCCCAAGTTCACGCTCATTGCGGGTGGGGTGCCGCTCGACGAGGTCAGCCTTCTGGCCGAGCGCGAGCGCATCGACAAGCAGCTCGCGATGCTCCGCGAGAACCCAGCGACCAACGCGGTGCAGAAGGCCGCGGAGAAGGGCGGCGCGGTGCTGATATCCTTCGAGAAGATGACCGTGGAGCAGCTCCGCGAGTGGGCTGAGGACCAGGAAATCGAAATCGGTGACGAGGCTGACAAGGATGCCCTCATCGCCATCATCCGGAAGGCGACGGCGTAGCATGGCACAGCGGACCAGCATCGCGCTCGTGCGGGAGATTCTCGACCGCAACTATCACTGGAAGACGCAGCCGAATCTGCAGCCGTACATCGACGCTGCGACGCTGCTCGTCGACCGGATGATTTCGTGCGCGGCCGAAAAGGACTTTACGCACACGACTGCCGAATTGGAAATGATCGAACGCGTGCTGGCTGCCTACAACTATTGCAAGATGGACCCGTTGTACGCTAGTAAGAGCACTCAGGGCGCCAGCGGGAGTCATGTGACGAGCCAATCGCTCCAAGGTGAGCAGGAGCGATACAAACGTTGGGCAATCGAACTCGATGCCAGCGGGTGCTTGAATGCCCTGCTCAACCGAAATGTAGCGCGTGGGCGCGTGCTCCGCGAAGACGATCCTTACAACGCAGCGGGGACTAACCCCGACTAGGAGGTGATCCTATGATGATAGCGAAAAAAGTGGCTCGTGTTTCCGGTGACGCGGTGTTCTTCGTGGGGGAGCAGTTCCTCCACGGGCACGCGATCGACGAGAAAGCGAAGATCACGATCAACGGGAAACCCGCTGCGTTGACTGACATCCGCGCGGATGACATGGTCGCTCTCGATGGACAACCCTCGGTCGTTGTCGAGGTGACGCGGCAGGGTGAGTTCAACCCGGCGCCGGTGCCCGAGATGCACTCGACCGAGGAAGAGGACGAAGAGGTCAAGGACGAGGATGAGGAAGAGACCGACGAGGACGAGAGCTGATGCCGCCAGTAGAAGAAGTCGACTGTTTCGACACCGCTGTGATGTGGGCGTGCTACGGGTACGATGTCAACGGGCAACCGTTGTACCTCGAACCCGTCGAGCTCGCTCCTCACGCGAACGGTGTGCGGTGGCTCAACAAGGTGTCGTACATGAAGGACCCTCAGGGTAACCTTATCGGTGTCGACGCGACGGCTGTGGTGCTCCAGGACATACCGATACACTCCAAGATGTGGCTCGGTAAGCTCGAGGACTGGTACGGTACCGGCAGCAACGATCGACACGAGCAGTACCTCATGAGCGTCGTTTCGTTTGATCAGGCGCCGGAACAGCGAGCGCAGGTAGATCGCCGCACTGTCGGGCTCATGCGGTTGCACAACAAGGTGTGACATGGCTAAAATCGAGGGCCTCGACAAAGTGATCGCGGCGCTGCGCAAGAAAGCAGCCGCCATGGTGAAGGACGTGGATGTGTCCTGCGTCGTCGGCTACACAGCGAGCTACGCTATATTCGTCCACGAGAACATCGATCTGCATCCGCCGGGTATGCGCCTCGCGGGCGTTACGCGTTCGAGCGGGAAAGGCGCCTACTGGGACCCTCAGGGTCGAGCTCAGCCAAAGTTCCTCGAGGGTCCATTTAGACGGAACAAACTGATCTACACGGCCATCGTGCGCAAGGCGCTGCTGGCTGGCAGGACGATGAGTCAGGCGCTGCTGTTAGCGGGACTCCAATTGCAGCGTGACAGCATGCTCCTGTGCCCCGTGGACACAGGTAACCTCAAGGCCTCCGCGTTCACCCGCCTCGAAACTGCGGACGGGAGACAGCTGTGACGGAACCTCTGCTAGATTGCCCAGCTGACATTCTCCGCCAGCTTCTGGTTGACATGGGCGTCGGCGTCGAGCCATCGTTCGGATCGGACGGAGCGTACACCGGTGGACCTTGGCCTGCGTTTGCAAACACGGTCCCGCAGCGCCCTGATGAGACGATAACAGTCACGGACACCGACGACCAGGACGACGGTCCGGACATGCATTCGAACCTGTACTTTCATTTCGCGTGCCAGATTCGCATCCGGTCACGGACGGAGGCACGCGGAAGGCTCAAGGCGCACGCAGCGCAGGCGCAGGTGTTCGACGGTATCAATGTGTATGACAGGACGGTCACTGTCAATGGAACATCGTACCAGGTGCACTGCGTTATACCTGGCCCAGTGCTCTCGATGGGCATGGGGATATCCACCGACAAACGTTTCAACTTCTCGATCAACGTCCTCATACCGATACGCAAACTGTAACTTAAGGTCTGACCCTCCAGGAGAATTCGATGGCAGCCCCTACACTGCAAGCTCTTCACTCGCCTTCGGGTCAACAGATGCCCGAAGGTTTTGTGATGCGTATTGCGAACAGCATCATACCGACCGCCTCCTTCTGGGTCATCAGCGTTAAGCCCGGCGGAGTCGACGGCGGTGATCCGATCCCCGCAACGACGCAGCACAATCTCAACGTCGAGACGCAGCGCGCCCCGCAGCTCGTCAAAGCGAACATGTGCGAGTGCAAGGTCGCGTTCGATCCGAAGTTCATCGATCAGATGCTCGACAACCTGTGCAATGTCGAGGGTACGATCAGTGAGTACTACCCGAACGGGGACACGCGCACGTACTACGGGTACTTCGGCAAGTTCGTGCCCGACAACATCGAAATCCGCAAGCGGCCGGAAGGAACGCTGACGATCTACGAGACCAACGTTGACTCGAACGGCGACGAGTTTGGACCTGTGTACGCCGCCGCCTCGGGTACGTAAGATCGACGTATTGACCAGGATCAATCATTTCAACCCCTTGTTGCTTTTCGATAAAGACATCGACCGGCAGCATCCGAGTTGAACACGATTGATCCTGGTTGATAGGTTGGCCATCTGAGAGACCAGATACCCCACTAAATCGACTGGAGAAAAGACCCTCATGCAACCGATCGTCTACAAAGCCCCGCTCGAGCCTGTTGAGGTGCCCGTCACGTACCTCGATAAGGAGTATGTTCTCGTCAAACTGTCCGCGGGCGACGGCGCTAAGTACAAGAACGTGACGCATTCAGCCATTAAGGCTAGCAGTGACGGACGCATCGTCGGCATCGAAGGATCGGGCGACACAGAACTCCTGCTCATCGAACTCTCGATGCGCGAGGTGCAGGACAAGAACGGCACGCGCGTTCTGGGTAAGGTCGCCAAATCCTTCGTGCAATCGCTGCCGGGCGTATTTGCGATGCAGCTGTTCGAGGCTGCGCGCGACCTCAATCCCGAAGCTCACGAGAAGCCGTCCAGGGAAGGCCTCCTCAAGCAGATCAACCGCTGCCGCCGTCTGCTCGTTATGCTGGAGGGAGAGGACGAAGCAAAAAAGCTGCTAGAGAGCTCTACGGATTCTTCCGAATAGCGCATGAGCTCAAGAAGCAGTTGCACGAGGTGATGGGTTGGGACGGACCCATGACGTACGAGCAGTACCTCGCGTGGCTCGAATGGCTGCAGATGGACTTCGACGTACCCTCGCGGGCGGATATGTACGAACTCAACACCGCGTCGCACGTAGCCGGGAAGGACCTCGAGCCCTTGAAGTTCAACAGATCGGCGCAGCAGCAGATTCCGTCCACACCGCCGCGCTATCACAGTGCGACGGACGATCCAGCTTACTACTGGGAACCTAAGCCACTCGACGAAGAAGAGTTCGTCCGGCTCCAGCAGAAGCTCATGAGACACAGAGCCAAAAGACGTGGAAACTGAACTTGAATCCATGGTGGTCAGACTGCTGGGCGACGGCTCGTCGTACCAGAAGATGATGCGCGATGCTCAGACATCGGCGCAGGAGACCGCCGAGGAACTCAAGAAGCAGGGTGAAGAGACGCTCACCTTCCGCAAGCGTCTGGAAGGGCTGGCGGGGAGTACCATGTCCTTCCTCGGCGGGTTGGGCATCAAGAACTGGCTCAACGAAGCGCTGCACTCGTACCGCGAGCAGGAGGAAGCCGACATCAAGCTGCGCGCGACACTCGAGGCTAACGAGCGCGCAGTGGACCGCACGTTCGACGCGCACCAGGCGTTCGCGGCGCAGATGATGGTGACCGCTGGAGCGGCGGACGAAGTGACGATCGGCATGCTCCAGCAGGCGGAATCGATGGGGATCACAGGTGAAGCGGCGCAGCGCGCCGTGCGCAACGTCATCGCAGCCCAGGCGGCAGGACTCCCCGCGAGTATACGCATGATGGTGGCCCTCGAGCAGGGCCATTCACAGATGTTGGGCCGACTCCTGCCAGCGCTCAAGGGTATCAAGGACGAATCGGAGCGCGCTGCCAAAGCGCAGGACATGCTGGCGAAGATGTTCAGGATCGCCGAGGTCAGTGGGCAGATGGCATACAAGCAGCTCAAGCTCAGCTGGGGCGAGCTGATGGAGGACTTCGGCAAAGCCTTCGACAAGGTCATCACGCCCATCCTCGATCTGCAGCGCACCGTCACGGATTGGTTCCGCTCGTTGCCGGATAACATCAAGCAATCGATCGTGATGTTGGCATCGCTGACGGCCGGCGTCATCATGGTCGTGGGCGCGTGGGGTTCGCTGTCATTCCTCCTCGGCACGGTGCTCAGCGGCGTCGGGCCCATCCTCCTGGCGGTCGTCGGCATAGGGGCAGCCATTAACGCGTGGGCTCAATCCATCGGCGGAATCCCTGCCGCGTGGGAGGTGGTCAAGACAGCTGCGCTTGCGACGTGGGACTGGATCAAGGCGAAGGTCAGTGACTTCTGGGCTTGGTTCCGCCCGATCTGGCGGCAGGGCATCAACGTCATCATCGCTGGATGGGATTTGGTTAAGCAGGTAGCCATAACCGCGTGGGACATCATAATGGCCGTCACGGCCCCGTTCGTCAACTTCATCATCGACGGATGGGCGGAGTTCCTAAGGAACACCGGACTAACGTGGACGGGCGTGCGCGATTTCGTGGTCGACACGCTGCTGTTTGTAGAGTTCACGCTGCGCAATCTGTCGCGTATGGCAGAGCTCGTGTTCCTCGGGATATCGCTGGCTGCAGTGTCAGCATTCAATGACATAGCGCATTGGGTCACTGCCGTCGGACCGGCGCACATGGCATGGTTCGTCAGCAACAGCATCCGTCTGTTCACAGCGCTGGCGGAACACATCGGGCGCGGGTTCCGGCTGACGTTTGAAAACATCGCGCGCATGGGGCGCGCGCTACCTGATGTTATCTCGGGCGATATGACGCTCGAGGCATGGGCAGCGTTGTGGCGGCCGGTTGGGCGCGCGTTCGAATTCCAGTTCAATGCGCTGCCGGATGTGGCTGCCCGCGCAGTTGGAGACCTCGAGGGTCGGCTCGGCCAGAGATTCCACGCGCTTCACGCGCGGTTGGGCGCCGAGTGGGACGCATTCCGTCAGCACCGTCGAGAGCAACTGTTCGGTGACGATGAGGAGGAAGATGCTGCAGCTGAGACGCGCGGTGGAGCGCTGGGTGAAGCCTTCAACCAGGGCCTCGAGAAGGAGACGAAGAAAGCTGACGCTGTG
>Ga0111538_10012910_pt1 | contig 11020 bp, 11 predicted proteins | sample SoiMethybrSBSTD1_FD_79669 | JGI IMG/M metagenome (GOLD analysis project Ga0111538, IMG submission 79669) | Bulk soil microbial communities from a Populus tree surrounding site in Tennessee, USA - Soil MetaG P. TD hybrid SBSTD1 (version 2)... | ecosystem: Environmental > Terrestrial > Soil >... | reverse complement strand
GGCTCCACCAGCAAGCCCATGCATGAGAACCCAAGCAACGGCACGATACCTACGAACCACTTTCATAAGAAGCTCCTCGATAGTTTCGCGTTTGCGATCTCTGACGAGCAAGGCTGAAGCCAGGCTGGTTCGCGGAGAGAAAGCGAGCCCGCGCGCCAGCGATTGCAAATGCTCCCGCGGTTGCACAGGCGCCTCCGACGTTCAGACGTTGCCCCGGCGCAATGCTCCGCCAATGCAAATAATGTCCGCCATGCGCCAATCGCGATCGCACATGAACTGCAATCACTTAGTGGGGCGACAAGTCGCAAAGGCGTCACAAGATGATCATTAAAAAAGCTTCATATGCACGATTCTAGAAAATGAACGTGGCGGCGTTTGCGTAACTCGACCGACTCTCGCGTGGCGTCAACGCCCCTCGAACCAGCATTAGTCTGCAATCGATTGTATGCAAAGATCGTGAAGCATGCCGCTACCGGTCACGCTCCAGATCACTGCACCAGGCTGGGCCACGATCCGATGCCCGAAGCTGTCGCGATTTTCAAACTCGCCTTCGCTATCCTCGAATAGGTAGGTCACTGCGGAGAAGCCGGCGTGGGGATGCGGCGCGAACGTTGGTGCACGCATGTGGAAGTGATCGATGCCGATCACGCGATCGATGTCCCGGCCCACCGCCGCCGTCGAGACATTGGCGGCGCTGAAGTCCCGCGAGCCTGGGCGCCTCGTGGCACCGCCGGAGGCGGCGATGGTTCGGTATCTCATCGTGTCACCTGGGCGTTCGCTCATCGGGCCGCGCGTTCAGAGGCCTTCTTTCGCAACGTACTCGCGCACCGTGGTCGGCCGAATCGAAGGGTATCGGTCGTTCATCAAGGCGTCGAGCTTGCCCTCGCCGGTCAGCATGGAGCGGAGGTACATGAGCGGCAGATAGGCAAAGAGGTTCTGCGGGTTGGCCTTCTGGAGTTCGGCAATACGCGTGCTGAGGTCTTCGATCGAGCCGAGCCGCTCGACTTTGAGCTTCTTTCCCGATCCCGCTTCGTACTCCTGCACGAGATGCGCGAAGTCGACGACGTTCCCCGCGACGGAGAACTTGCGCGGCAACGGTTGATCGTCGACGGCGGCTTCGGCGGTGTAGCGCGCCGTGTCTTCGTACGTTGTCCAATCCATCGGCTGCTTACCGTCGCCCCAGACGCAGGCTGTCTGCTTCTCGACGTCGATCACGCGGATGAAGCCGAGGACGCCACGGTCGAGGAATGCGCCGTTGAGCACGTGGACCACCTCGACGTTGCCGCGCTCCGATTCCTCGATGAGCGCAAACTGGCGGCGCATTTCCGATGTGGTGATGTTGCCAGGCTTCACCTTGAAGAGGTCGAGCGAGTAGTCCGACGGGAAGAAACGCCGCACGCCGGCGTCTCGCACAGCACGGAGAAGCCGCCTCTGCCCTTCCACGATGACATCTGGACCGCCTTGCACGGCGGAGACCACCGCAAACGCGCCATTGCAGAGTGCGGCGAGTGCAGCCCCGTCTTCGGGCCCGAGCGACCCTCCTACGATGTGCGCGCCCCGCTTTTCGAGCTCGGCGACCTTGGAGCGGCTGCCCGCGCGAACGAGAAGGCGGACTTGCACGTCCGCCTTCTCGAGCAGCGCGTTGGCGATCAGGATTCCCAGCCGGCCGGTGCCGCCAACAAGGGCGATTGTCTTCTTGCTCATCGTTTGTCCTTGGTTCGATCGTTGCGCGGCTAAAGTCGCGGTCGGCAGGGGACCGGCAGGTTCGACCGGCCGCGTATTGATAACTTTCTGGAAAGAAATATATTCAACCACGGCTGCTCGTCAAGCCCACCTTGGGCGGATCGCGCGCAAGGACCAACGCAGCACGATGGAGACGCACGATGAAGAACGTCACAGTCTTAGGTGGAACTGGCCCGACGGGTCAGCTGATCGTCAACGATGCCCTCCAACGGGGGTACCGGGTGACGGTGCTCGCGCGTACCCCGGACAAGCTCGCGATGCAGCACGAGCGGCTTACGATCGTGAAGGGCGACGTGTACGACGCGAGCGCGGTCGCCGGCGTGGTGACGGGGAGGGACGCAGTGATCTCTTCCCTCGGTGTCCCGTACACGTTCAAGCCCGTCACCATCTACTCTTCCAGCGCGACGAACATCATCGCCGCGATGCGAGCTGCGGGGATCCGTCGTTTCGTCACTATCACCTCGGGCGGAACTTATCCGGGGCGCGATCCCGAGAACCCGTTCTTTTTCGAACGTGTGTTGAAGCCGCTCTTTCACACGCTGTACGACGACATGCGGCAAATGGAGGAGCTAGTGGAGCAAACCGATCTCGACTGGACAGTCCTGCGCCCGGCGAGGCTGACGAACGCGCCTCGATCGGGTGGCGTTCGCTTGGCGCCGAACAAGTATTCGGTGCGGGGGCTTTCCACGACGACGCGACGCGACCTCGCACGTGTTGCGCTGGACGCGCTCGAGTCAGCCGATCTCGTTCGTGTCGCCGCAGCCGTCGTCAGCAACCCCAATTGAGTGCAAGGAGGATGCCCGTCTGTTTACCGGGCACCATCATGAAGTGAGACGATTGCTGCGAGCATCGGCGACGCTCGATCGCCTGATCGGCGCCGATGCGGTTGGCGCGGCGAACCTCGCACGTCGATGCGCGCAGTTACGGTGTGAGAGCGAAACAGTAGAAGCCACCGTACCCGCCGAGCATGCCCACCGTACCGAACGGACCCCCTTCAGCTCCGGCTGGCGTAACACCCGGGAGGCACCCGCCCTCGTTGAGCACCGAGATCCAGTGGACGATCGTCGACCGAGGCCAAGAGACGCCGCATCGCGGCGTTCCGCCGCCAGCAACAGCGCTCGTCCAATCTTGACAGGTGTCGGACTTGTTCGTGCTGTTGACATTCCCCATCGCATTGCTGCCCGTTAGCGTGTTGTGGTTGTCGATGATGGTCCCGTCGGGGTTGTGATTGGGAACGCCGAACTCGTTCGGAAAGTCGTTGATGATCGCCGTATCGGCGCCGTTCGGCCTGGGGTTCAGCAAGTCCGCTTTGGTCATGGCGAAGGTGCGGCCGAGGCGGTCGTACCAGGGGCCATTGCCGATGCGATCGATGGCGTTCACCGGAGTGCCCGACGGCCCGGCAGTGACGCTCAAGAACGCACGCCACGTCCTGCCGTTGCCCGGCAGTCCAATCTCCGCCACTTGTTTGCAGATCTCGTCCGCCCCATCGAGCCCGTTGGCCTTTCCGAATCTGAGATCGCCGCCAAATCCGTTTTGATTGCCCGAGAGCTTCCTCAGCGAGGCCAGGCTCGTCATGAAAAAGCTGAAGCGCCCGCCGCCGTCGCCTGTGGTGCCACCGCCGTCGGTGGTGCCCCCCGCGTCGTTTGCAGCGTCGGGCGGACCACTGCTCCCTGCACTTCCGCCGGTGCCCGAACCCCCATCCGCGCCGCCTTTTCCGGACGTGCCGCCCGAACCTGTCGCGCCAGCGGCCCCACCGCCGCCTGACGTTGCTCCACTCCCGGCGCTTCCGCCCACTCCCGCGGTACCACCTGATCCCCCGCTTGCTCCTGCGGTTCCTCCGGTTGCACCGCCGGTCTCCCCCGTCGTGCCGCCCGAGCCGGAGGTGCCCGTTCCACCGGAACCGCCGCGTGCCCCGCCCGTCCCCGCACTATCAGGGTCGCCGCAGGACAACGCGGTCGCGACGGTAACGCCGAACGCGACGAGGGACCAACGCCAATACACATAAGGAACCAGGCTTTGCATGATGTCTCCTATCGTTCAAGCGGATCGTCGGCGTTGCCCCCTCCGCGCGACGTTCGAGCCGGCGCTTAACGGCAATGCACAATCCGCAATCGACTAGTGGGGCCGTCGCTCAAAAATCGGTGTCACAAACATGCCGCCAATGCCTCACAAAATCGGCGATGCGCGCAAGCAACGCGGAGGCGCGTCGAAGCGCGCGTCGAACGAGGCACCATGTGGCGCCAACGACTCGGCGACGAGCTTCGCGTTGCACTTCGCGGCGACGACAATGACGATAACGTCATGAGCTCGCCGCGCATATCGGCATCACATGCGCATGGTCAGGGCAAGCCTCTGGCGCGGTAACGCGACCGGATTCTGAACCAGATCTGGCGATAGACGCGATTGGGTGTCGCCGGAGGTTCCAGCGGTGAAAATCCTCGGGACGGCGCGGGTCACTACGGAGCGGGTGATCCCGATGCCTCCGAGACAGTCATCATGGCATTCACTTAGAGCTGTTGACGGCCTCGCGCCGGCCGCAGCCCGGAGATGGCGCCAGACTTATGCACCGGAGATGTCCGGCACAGTGAACTCGTCCGACCCAGCTCCCTTCGCAGCATGGGCGGCGCTGGTTACGCTTCTGTTCGTCATTGTGTTGCTCATGCGGTAAACTGCGTATGTTTCAGTTAGTTTCTTTCTGGAAGGAAATATACGGCGGAGGGTCGTTTCGTCAAGCCACTTCGCACGCGCTGCCATGGGAAGACCGAAAGAAGTCACGGATGAGAAGATTGTCGCCACCGCGCGGCGCTGTTTCCTCGAGCACGGAGCGGGCGTTTCGGCGGCCGAGATCGCCGGCGAACTCGGGGTGAGCCACACGACGCTCTTCAACCGTTTCGGTTCGAAAGAGGGGCTCATGATCGCCGCCCTCGGACCGCCCGCTGAGATTCCATGGATAGCGGCGCTCGAGGCTGGTCCCGACGAACGCCCCATTCGCGAACAGCTCATCGAACATGCGAAGGTGATGTCCGCTTACTTCCAGCATCTGCAGGCAGGGCTCGGGATCTTGCAGGCAGCCGGCATCACGCCTGGGAGGGTCTACCAGGCTCGCAAAGGGGACCCTCCGCCGGTACAGGGGTTTCGCGCGCTCACCGCGTGGCTCCGTCGCGCGCAGAGCCGCAAACGCCTGGGCAAGTGCGACGTCGAGACGCTCGCCTCAACGGTTCTCGGAGCGCTGCACGCCTGGGCGTTCACGGCGCGCGTGTGCGGTCATTCGACGGCGCCCGCCGCCGGCGAGCGCTACGTCGAAGGATTCATCGACCTCTTGTGGAACGGAATCGGAGGAGCCAAGCCGTAATTAGGGAGGCGAACGAGACCGGCGTTCTCCGCGGCTTCGTTGCGCTAGGATAGGGACGCGCCTTGAAGCGGACGGCCACGCGGGGAGGGCTCGATGAAGACGATACTTCACGAGGTTCGAGAGGGAGTGATGATCAACGTTCAGGGCGACGCCCCACCGTCGGACGGGGACTGGGACGAGTTTCTCGCCGCCGTTGCAGCCGCCTCGAATTTGAGAGCTTTCTTGATTTGCGCGGACAACCACGGGCCCAACGTGAGCCAGCGGGCGAAGCTCGCCAAGATGCGGAGTAAGTTTCCTCTTCCCAAAGCGGTGGTGACCACGTCCATGGTCGTTCGCGGGATCGTGACAGCCACTTCGTGGCTCGGCAGCAATGTCCGCGCCTTTGCCCCGAGCCACATCGACGAGGCTTTCGACTATTTAGATGTCCCCAAACCTCTGCGCGCCGGGTTGCTCGAACGCGTCGCGCTCTTGAAAACGCGCCTTGCCGGCGGCGAAACATTGGAGCCATTTCGCGGCGGCGAAAGCCACAGCACCAACGATCTCGTGGTGACACAGCAAATCGTCGAGGAACGCGTGGCGAATATCCGCGCCAAACTGCGCGGGGTTCCTCGCGGCGGGTCCTGAGGTTCTGCGAACCGACCGCCTCGCGCCAAGAAATCGCGCACACCGATTGGGCTGTTCCTGCCGAGACGGGTGCAACTCCCGGGTGGCTCGATGACGCCGCAACGACGCGAGTTCGTTTCCACCCAGTTACCACACGCGACGCGCCTTCACGTCGTTTCACGTCACCCCGCGTCGCAACCGAAAATCACCGAACACCACGTTTCCTCGAGAAACCGCGCGTGATCGGCCGCCTTTTGTGTGACGGTGTTTCAGTTCCTCTCGCCCCGACTAGTTAGTCGGGAACAACGAACGATATCCAAAGCTTCGAACGGGGCGCATGGCCCGTCGGCGCGCCGTTTCCACGCAATTACCAGTTCGAGACTTCGCTTACGCCGCGCGGCCGCGCCGGATTGGCTTGATGCCGCGTACGGCGGGGCCAACCGTCCGTTCCGCGGTGCGCAGGTCGAAGGCCTGCTGCAAGTTGAGCCAGAACTCTGGTGAGGTCTTGAACGCGCGGGCAAGACGCAGCGCCGTATCGGCGGTGACAGCTCGCTTCTCCGCCACGATGGCGCTGATGCGGTTGGCTGGCACGCCAAGGACATGCGCTAGGGCATTGGCACTGAGGTCGAGTGGAATGAGGTACTCCTCGCGAAGGATCTCACCTGGGTGAATGGGTCGCATTTGGTTCTTCATGACGTCCTCGAGCTCGGATCAGTGATAGTCGACGAGTTCGACGTCCTCCGGGCCCTCGGACGTCCAGCGAAAGCAAAGACGGTATTGATCGTTGACGCGGATGGAAGGCTGCCCCTTCCTCTCGCCCTTCAGCGCCTCGAGCCTATTGTTCGGCGGCGAAGCTAGGTCCCCGACTGTCGAGGCCGAGTCGAGCAGCTGCAACTTTCGTTCGATGATGCTCCGTAGGTTCGCGAAGCGTTTGGATCGTTGGCCCTCGAAGATGCGCCGCGCCTCGCTGCTGCGGAAGGAGCGGAGCATGACGGTAACCTTACTCATTGTACGTTGTACGTCAAGCGTACAATTCGACGCTAGGCGAACGATCGACGGACGGGTCGTCGCAGACTCTGACGCGACGACCCGTCCGCGGACACCTGCGTGTCGAGGTTGACTTCGTCGATTTCCCCCGCCGCGGGCTCATGGAGCCCGGCACGACCGTCGCCGCCGAGGAGCACCGCCCCGTCAGACGGCTTCGCCGACGACCAGCGAGAACGGTCCGGCCAGGGGCCGGTGGTTGGTGAACCGCCAGCCCGTCTCGAGCATCCAGGCGCGCCCCTCCTCGACGCTGTAGACGTCACCATTGGCTTCGTGGGCAGCGAATTCACCGGCCATCAAGGCCGCCATGAGCGGCTCGGTGTGGCTCCGGTCGGTCCAGAAATCCGCGATCAACAGCCGGCTGCCCGGCTCGACGGCGGCGCGGACATTTCCGAGGAGCATTCGATTCTCCTCGGGCCCGAAGTAGTGGATCAGGTTGGCCACGAGGCAAACGTCGTGGCCATTGGGGAGCGGATCCCGAAGCGCATTGCCTGGTTGGGCCGTGATTCGATCGGAAAGGCCCGCCTTCGCAATCCGCTGCGTTGCGATCGGCGTCACCGCTGGCAGGTCGAGCACGGTGGCGAACAGGTGCAAGTTTGCATCGGCGAGAGCTATCGACCAGCTCCCGTTGCCGCCGCCGACATCGAGCAGCCGGCGACGGTCCGACAGGTCGAGCGTCGCGATGAGCGCTCGCAGCGGCCCAGCGGTGGCCGCCGCAATGCCGGCCTGGGCAAGCTCCTGGATTTCGCCGGATACCGTACTGAGGTTCTGGGAAGGCCCTTTCGACAGCAACGAGGCGAGATTCCCCCACGTGGGGTAGCTGACCTTGTCCCAGAACCGCAGCAACGGGCGGAGATCGGCCGGTGTCTGCCCGCTAAGAAACGTGGCCGCCACCGAGCTGTTTCGGTACGAGCTACCGTCGCGCTCGAGCAGCCCGAGCGCGACCATGGCGTCGGCGCTGATTCGGGTAACGCGCCTGGTCAGGCCGCACCGCGCCGCGAGCGCCTCGAGCGTCGCTGGCGAGTCGGCGAGCGCCTCGAACAAGCCCAGCTCGTTCGCGGCGAACAGGTGCTTGGCAGCCATGAAGCCGGTCGCGATCTTGAAGATCGGCGCGGGATCGATAAAAGGGGGTGATCCGGGAGCTTGCTTTGCAGTGATCATGGATGCCTCCAAATGGTCGAGGTGTCTCTGCAGCATCCGGATCGAGCCGAGCCGCAGCAATCCCAGGTTTCTGGACAACGTCGTTGCGCCTCCCAGATTTCGGGGGGTGGTCGGCACTGACCACGGCGGCGTAGACTGACTGACCCCAATGAATCGCGATCGGGTCCGACGCGCGAGCGAGCAATTGGCCGAGGTTGCCGAAAAAGGTGACACCTTGGTCAGCTTCGTCACGGCTGCGAGCGACGTCATTCGGTGTCATATCGCCTTCGACCGTTGCTGCTGGCACTCGGTCGACCCGGGCACCGTGCTCTTCACGGGAAGTGTCCATCAAAACGTTGGCTGCTCCGGCACGTGGCTCGCCGAGCACGAGTATGCAATCGAGGACGTCAACAAATGGTGGTTCTTGGCCCGCAGCGGCCGATTGGCTGGCGCCACCAGCATTGCCACCTACGGAGATCTGAACCGAAGCGCGCGCCACCGATCACAAGCGGCGATCGGCATCGGCGACGAGCTGCGCGGCTCGTTCGTGTTGGATGGAGCGTACTGGGGCGCGGCCGGTTTCCTGCGAAACGAGGGCGAACCATTCTTCACCCCCGAGGACGTGAAGCTACTCGAGTCATTTGCCCCGATCCTGGCCGAAGGATTTCGGCGCGCACTGCTCGCCCTGCCCGCGAACCAACCCCTCCAGCACGGTGACGTTCCCGGGGTCGTCGTGTTCGATGCGGCCGGTGCCCCGGAGTCGGTGTCGTCCGCGGCTGAGCTCTGGATCGCACAAATAGCCGAGGCCCCCGCGCCCGCGGGCCCGGCAGAGTCCTTTATTGTCCAGCAGGTTGCCGCCAGAGCGCGATCGCTCCAGGAGGGGCACGACCCCCTCGGGCTGGCCGCCCGGGCCAGGGTCCGGACCACGAGCGGGCGGTGGTTGTTGATGTACGGTACGCGCCTTGCTGGAGGTGCCCCCGGGCGCACTGCAGTGATCATCCAGCCGGCGCCTCACGGCGAGATTGTGCCGATCATCGAGCTTGCGTACGGGCTCACCGCGCGAGAGCGGCAGATCAGCCAGCTGTGCCTACAGGGACTCGCGACCAAGGCGATCGCCGATGTCCTGCAGATCGCCCAGTACACCGTGCAGGATCACCTCAAAGCGATCTTCGACAAGACCGGCGCGCGCAGCCGCGGCGAGCTCGTGGGCCGCATCTTTCTCGAGCACTACGTGCCGCGCTGGGAACCATTGTCCGAAGCCTCCGACGGATGGCACGGCTTCGAAATGGCACTGCAGTACAAGCCCGAACGCAACGGGTCGCGGTAACGATCGGCTTTCACGCCCATTTTCCGGTCGGCTCGTCGACTCCCGATAAAGGGCTTCCAGAGCGTGCACCGCTGACTCTGGTGGTCTCCGCAGCCCGCGCAGCACGGGGACTCGCAACTTGAGATGGCACCCCCGCCGCCGTTTCCAGCCCGTTACCACCCGCCACATGATTTCACGTCGTTTCACGTCACCCCACGTCACGACCGAGAATCTCCGAAACACCTCGTTTCCTCGAAAAACCGCGCGTGATCAGCCGCCTTTCTGTGTGATGGCGTTTCAGTTCCTCTCGCCCCGACTCAAGAGTCGGGAACATTCAACGAGATCATGTGCTTGGAAACGAGGCCTTTCCGCTTCGGCGGCCCGTCTCCACCCAGTTACCAGATCAGAGCCGAACTCGCCGATAACGTGCCCGATTCGGCGGTCCGTTTCTAGCGAATTGCCAGATCCGAGCCGAACTCGCGGATGACCTCTCGCGGAGTTGAGATTTCCCGCGTCCGGATTCGGCTCAGTCCTCGGCGTCGACCTCGAGGAACGCGCCGCCGAGCGTTACGCGGCAATCGTTGCGAGGCGTGCAGGAGAAACCGCGCGTGATCGGCCGCCTTTTGCGTGGACGGCGTTTCAGTTCCTCGGCGCCGGGAACACGCATATTGGCTCTTGGATTCATCCGATGAGCAGCCCGAGCCAAGCTGCTGCCGCGATCAGCAACACGCCGAGCGTGACGTAGAGCCCGTATTGACGCTGGCGTCCGCTCCAGGCGAGCACGATCTTGGTCACCGTGTTCGTCGACAGAGCCACCACGATGGCAAGCCGCGCGGTGCCGACGTCAATCGTTTGCGTGCGATAGAGGGACGCCACCGAGCCGGTCGTCGAGTGGGCGTCGACGAAGGCAGCTGCCGCCGATACGAGCACGATGCCAGTGCGTCCAATGCGGTCCTGAAGAGCAGCTGCTGCCACCGTGACAGCCGCGAAGACGGTGGCGAAGCCGAACGCCGGGAGCAGGTGCACCGCGCGGCCCGGAGGCTCGGCCTCGCCGGGACTCCGCAGGGAGAGGCGTGCGAACACACCTGCCCCGAGGACCGCGGCCAGTGCGGCGAGCCCCAGGATAGGAAACATGGCTCCGAGCAGGCTCGCATCGATCGTGGCGACGATCGCGCCGTATTGCACGACCGTGGCGACCGAGGAACCGAGCGCCCCCGCCACCGCCGGGCGCCAACTCGCCGGCGCGGCGCGCGAGCGCATACTGAGGGCCGCGATGGTCGCACTGCTCGATACGAAGCCTCCCACGAAGCCAGTCACCGCCAGACCGAGCTTGTCGCCAATGAGACGCTGAACGACGTGTCCTGCGCTGGTGATCGTCATCATCAGCACCACCAGGCGCACGAGAGACTGCGGATTGAGCGCGCCATAAGGACCGATCGCGCGATCGGGTGTCATCGGCATGAGCACTACGGCAAAGAGCAGGAAAATCAGCACATCGCGCAGCTCGCGCTCGGAGAGTGTGTCGCGAACGAGCTGGTGCAGCTCGCCGCGCAGCGCGAGGATCCAGGTCATGACGATCGCCAACGCCGCCGCCGGCAGCGGCGAGAAGACCGCCATGAGGCCGAGAGCGTACGTCATTACCAACGCTACCTCGGTGGTGGTTCCGCGGTCCGGGTTCTCACGGTTGACGACGTATCCGATGAGAGAAGTGAGCGCGATGAACACGGCACCGGCGACCATCAACGCGATCTGATCGAGATACGCGAAGACGCCGCCGAGCAACGCGGTCAGCGTGAAGGTGCGCAGGCCGGCAAAGCCGGCGCCCTGCTCGT
>Ga0111538_10012908_pt1 | contig 11022 bp, 10 predicted proteins | sample SoiMethybrSBSTD1_FD_79669 | JGI IMG/M metagenome (GOLD analysis project Ga0111538, IMG submission 79669) | Bulk soil microbial communities from a Populus tree surrounding site in Tennessee, USA - Soil MetaG P. TD hybrid SBSTD1 (version 2)... | ecosystem: Environmental > Terrestrial > Soil >... | reverse complement strand
GGTGAGCGGGCGCCGGCCCTTGGCCGGACTGCCCGACGGCCAGGTGAGCGGGCGCCGGCCCTTGGCCGGACTGCCCGACGGCCAGGTGAGCGGGCGCCGGCCCTTGGCCGGACTGCCCGACGGGCGCCGCAGCGGGCCGCGGCGGCGGCGTATCGAAGAAGTCCATGTCGAGGTCGAGATTGTCGAGCTTCGGCCTCGGGATCCCGGACGTCTGCTCGAAGCCGGACCCCGGCTCGGGCGGAAATGCCTCCGGGCTCGGCGCCTCTTCGACCATCGAGTTGTCGTCGACCGTCGCGTCGTCGGTGCCGGAACGGCGCTGGTCGCGCTCCGCGCGTTTTTCCGCGCCGCGGCGGAACATTCCGAGCCGCTTGCGGGCGGCGATCGTCATGCCCTCGCTCTCGCCGACGGTGCGTTCCGCCCGCAGCATGTGGCGCGTGTAGGTCCCGTTCTCGATGTCGCGACAGATGCGCTGCCAATACTGCTGGAACGTGTTGTACCGCATCACCAGCGTCTGCAGGCGAAAGCGGCGGGCGGTGTTTCTGATCTGCTCCCGGCGCAGTATCCAGATCCGCCGATCCACGTCTTTGCGCGCGATCGAGGGCTCGATCTTTTCGATACCGAGGAAGTACTGATCGTAGAGCGCACGCAGCCGTTCGAGCCGATTCTCGAGCTCTTCGAGTTCTGCATCGAGCTCGTCCGGGCTCACGCGTTCAGCCTCCTTCGAGTGGCGTGATCTTCAGATTGTCGAAGCAGACGGGCACTTCCCAGTCGTTGAAGCCGAGGTGCTCGTGTCCCGCGCCTTTCAGCGGTTCCTTGTCGCTGTAGCTCAGGATCTCGATGTCGTCGACGAACCAGCGCACGGTCTTCCCGTCGTTGCGCTCGATCTTGAAGTGATAAAGATTTCCCGGGCGAACGGGCTGCGCCCGCACCTCCCCGTTCGGATCGATCTTGACCTCGGGTCGATCCTTGGCGTGCTCGTCGATGCGGGCCAGGACGTGGAACTGGTTCTTCCAACCGCCGAAGATCGCGATGTAGCTCGACGCGTCCGTGTAAGACGTCGCTTTCGCGAAGCTCTTGCCGTCGCCCCAGAGTTCGACCTTGAGATCGCCGTCCGGCGAGCGGCTCAGCGCCTCGAACTCGATGCGGGCGTTGGTGGGCAGGCGCCGCGTCAGCCACGCGGGATGGTTACGGGCGCCCGCGCCGCAGAGCCGACCGTTCTCGATCCGCCACACCGGCGAGGTGACGTAGTAGTCGGCGCCCAGCTCCGCGCGGTCGAAGCCGTCGAAAAACGGCGTCTTGATCAGCGTGCCCTTGGCGGCCGCGGCGGACGCTGCCGGCGAAGGGCCGCTCGCGGCAGGCGCGGCAGAGCCGAGGGCGCTCGGCGCATGAGGGACGCGCCCGAGCTCGGGCATGATCCCGCCATCGCGCGTCGGGAATGGACGCATCGCGAACGGCCGTTGCGCCGGCGTCCGGAACATCGGAGTCCCGGGTGCGACCGGGGACGCTGGGGACTTCGGCGCCACTGGTGCCACGGAGACCGAGGGCTGGGTGGCTTCCGGGCTAGGCGCCTCGTTGGGGACACACCCGGCCATCCCCGATATGACGACGATCGAGCGGAGCAGTTTAATGCGGGAGGAGGACCCCATTCGAATACCGAACCTTTTGTCGACGGGAACTGCCGAAAGTCTTCGACGGAATCAGACCACGATCAGCAGAAAAGGCCAGAGGCAGGATTCGATTTGAGCGATCCTCGGCGGCCCTCGGCAGGCTTTGGGGCGCTCTCCGCGGCCCGAGCCGCGCGGCTGGCATGGGCTAGCTTTCGCGGCTAAGGAGGAGACCGCGATGCATCCGATCCTGTTCCGCGTCCCGCTCCCCGCGTGGACCCTGCCGCTATTTCCGACGCTGCTCGTCGCGGCAGGCGTCGGGCTTTTGCTGGCCCTGGTCGGCTGGCGGCAGAAAATCGGCGACCTCCTGCTGATCGGCGGTCTTTTGGCCGTGGGCTGCGGTTTTGCTGCCTTCGGCTTCCGCGGCAAGACCTACACGCTCAGCGAGCTGCCCATCTACAGCTACGGCGCAATGCTGTGCCTGTCGCTGGTCGTCGGCTGGTTTCTCACGTTGGGGCTCGCGGAGCGCGATGGCCTGCCTCGCGACACGATGGCCAATTGCTACTTCGTGACCGCCGTCGGCGCGCTGATCGGGGCGCGGCTGCTCTACGTCCTGACGAACAGCGGCGAGTTTCATAGCGCCGCGGATCTGCTCAACATCCGCCGCGGGGGCATGGTCGCTTACGGCGGCTTCCTCGGCGGCTTCGGCGCGTCATGGGCCTTCCTGCGCGCCAAGGGGTTCCGGCTATTGCCCTGGGCGGACGTCGCGGTCCCGAGCCTGGCGAGCGGGCTTTTGATCACGCGGATCGGTTGCTACCTGTTCGGCTGCGACTTCGGCAAGCCGCTCTCCGAAGGCGCGCCGGCGTGGCTCAAGCGCCTGGGCACCTTTCCGCGCTGGACCGACGGCACGCTGCCGGACGGCAGCGGTTCGCCGGCCTGGGTTCAGCACGTGAACGAGCGTGGCTTGTCGCCTGACACCGCGGCGTCACTGCCGGTGCACCCGACCCAACTCTACGAATCGTTGGCGGGGCTGGCGTTGCTCGGCGTGGTGTTCTTCATGAGAAAGCGTCAGACCTTTCGCGGGCAGGTCTTCTTCGCTTTCACGTTCGGCTACGGCATCTTGAGGTTTCTGCTCGAGATCGTCCGCGACGACTCGGAGCGCGGCGCCTTTGGTCCGTACATCGGCGAGCACGTCTTTTTGCTGGTGGCGTTGCTGGCTCTCGCCGCCGCGTTTTGTTACGGGCCCGCGCGCTCGATCCAGAATCCGCGCATCCGCGTGGCCGCGCAGGTCGCTTCGGTGCTGCCTGCGCTGCTGATTTTCTTCGCGCTGAAGCCACCCAGCTTCGCGGCGCCCACTCCGCTGCAGCTCTCGACGTCCCAGTGGATCGCGCTTTTCACGGCGCTCGGCGTCGCGGGTGCCTGGAGCACGTTCGCGCGCTCGGCGGAGCTGCACCCGCAGGCGGCGATGAGCCTGGGGCTCCCGGCCGACCCGGCGGAGTCGGAGGACGCACCGGTCAAGGGCACGGAAGGCGAGCCCGCCGAGCCCCGCTCGGACACGCCCGCCGCACCGAAGAAGAAAAAGAAGAAGCGCAAACGCATGGCAACCAAGGGCGAAACGCCGCTGGCGAAACGCCAGGAAGAATCCGAGCCACCGCAGGGGGCCGCGTCATCGGAGACTGAACCGGCCGAGATCGCGACGGGCACCGCCGAGAAACCCGAAGCGGGCTGACGCCTCGGTAGTTGCCCATCGACGCGAATCCGTCGTCCCACACAAACGAATCCGGACGTTGGGCAACTGCGGCGAGCGAAGCGAGCCCGCGATGAGCGAAGCGAATCGCGTTGGGGGACCGGGGGCTTGCCCCCGGCGGAGGACTCCGGCGGGGGTGGGCGGGCGGGATCCTCAGCGAAGCTCGAACTGATAGCGCATCGGTTCGGCGCCCTGGACGTCCACGTTCAGCCGCCGCTCTCCGAGATCGCACACAGCCCATGCCGTCGCCGGACGCCCGGGTGCATCGTCGTCCAGATTCTCGATCAAGCTCTGCACGGTGACGTAGGGGATGCCCGCAATCACGTCCAAGTGGTTCCAGTGGACGTGACCGTTGAACACCGCGACCACCTTGCCACTGGCCTCGATCACGGCGCGCAGCTTGCGCCGTTCGGCGACGCGGCAGATGTGCGGCGCGTTCTCGAACCAGCGATTGCCCGTGAGCACCATCTCGCTCGCCGGATGATGCATCAAGACGACGACCGGAAAGCTCGCTCGCGCGAGATCGCTCTTCAGCCATTCGAGCTGTTCGTCGGGCAGCCGCACGGCGACGTCCTTGATCTCCTCGGTGTGGAGGACGGCGAAATGAACTCCGGCGACGTCACGCGAATAGTAGAGCGCGCCGGCGTGCGACCAGAGCGCCTTGAGGTCCGCGGCGGCGAGATGCACGGTGTCGTGATTGCCCGCGACGTGGAGCACCGGCGCGTCGAGGCCCGAAAGAATGTCGACGAAGCGCCGGTAGTTCTCGCGGTCGGCTTCGAGGCCAGAATCCTCGATCACGTCGCCCAGGTTGATCACGAGCTCGGGGCGTTCGGTTTCGTTCATCCGTGCCACGAAGCGCTCCGTCAGCCGCCCAGCCTCGTGGGACAGCTTGCGCAACTTCCCGCCGAAGGACGCCGGGGTGCCGAAATGCACGTCCGTGATCAGGGCAAAGCGCACGCCCCATTGTAACTTCGGTCGCTCGCCCAAGGCCCGGAAGCTTCGGCGTTTTTCGACCAAATCCCGATCAAAACCGGCTCGGCCCGCCGGGCCGAGTTGGGGTCGGGGCCCCAACGACAAACTAGGGAAAGTCGGGCCGGGGCCCCAACCGACAACGGGACAGGTGGTGACGTTCTTTACCGGGCGCGCCGTCTAAGGATAGCCTTCCGCCCGCCGCGCTCTGCCGGCTCCAACTAGAAGGGACTCACATGCGCTTTTCGTCCGGGTTGACCCTGGGAGTTTGCTCCGTCGCCATCGCCTTCGGGAGCTTCGGCTGCAAAAAGAAGGACAACGAACCGCAGTACGCTCAGCAGCCGTACCCGCAGCAGCAGTACCCGCAGCAGCAGCAGTACCCGCCGCCGCAGCAGACCGGCGCTCCGCCGCCCGCGCAGACCGCTCCGCCGCCGGCAGCCGGAGCTTGCACGCCCGGCCCCGCCCAGCCGATGGATCCGTCCGCAGGCGCCGCGGTGCAGCCGATTCTGGGACAGATCGCGTCGCAGGAGCTGCCGGGATCGAAGCCCGTAGGCTCGGCGTTGACCGGTAACTTTCAGCCGTGCCAGACCCTCGAGGCCCAGGCCCAGCTGCAGCCCGGCAAGTGCTACGTGGTCGTCGGCGCTGCCGCACCGCCCGTCTCGGAGGTCAACGTCAAGATCGCCGGCGTGATGCCGCTACCCGGCTCGGCGCCGGTGATGGCACAGGACAGCGACACCGGCGTGCAGGCCGTGATCGGCCGCAAGCCGAACTGTTACAAGAATCCGCTGCCGGTTCCGGTCCCGGTCAAGATCATCCTCGAGGTCCAGGCCGGCCAGGGCGTCGCAGCGGCGCAGCTCTACGAAAAGTAGAAGTCTCGGCTCAGCGCCGGCGCCAAACGAGAAGGATCAGCGCCGGCGCTCCGAGCGCCGCCGTCAACACGCCCACCGGTAGCTCCCGGCTCGGAACCAGAAACCGCGCCAGGAAGTCGCAGCTCACGAGAAAACCCGCGCCGAGCGCGATCGACGCCGGCAAAAGCAGGCGCAGGCTCGCTCCGAGCACGAGTCGGGCCAGGTGCGGCACGATCAAGCCGACGAACGCGATCGGGCCACACCAGGCAACGCACGCGGCGACGCCGAGCGAGCCCACCCCGAGCGCGATCATCCGCAACCGCGGCACGTCGACGCCCTGCGCGCGCGCCAGTTCCTCGCTCACGGCCAGCGCCTGGAGCCCGCGCGTCGAACCGAGCAGGACGATCGCGGTCGGAACCACGAACGGCAGGAGCACGAGCACGCCACGGTAACCCACCTGTGGCAGCGATCCGAGCGACCACAACGCCGCGGCAACCAGCGCCCGCGCGTCGGCGGCGTACTGGATCCCGGTCGAAAGCGCAGTCGCGGCCAGCGTCACCGCGATGCCCGCGAGCAGCACGTCGTCGATACGCGCGCGCCCGCCCGCCGCGGCCAACGCCACGATCAGGCTCGCGCCGAACGCGCCTGCGAATGCCATGAGCGTCACGATCGGCAAGCCTTCGACGCGCGGCGCCAGATCGAGCGCGAGCGCGGCGAGCGCGCCCAGCGTCGCGCCCGCGGTCGTGCCCACCGTGCACGGCGTAGCCAGCGGATTGGCGAAGACGGCCTGGAACACCGCGCCGACGAGCGCGAGCGTGCCGCCGACCAGCGCGCCGACGAGCACTCTCGGCACGCGCAGCTGCCAGAGCACGAACTGGCTGTGCTCGCCCGTGAACGGAGTCCCTAGCCAGGCGGCCGCGGCGAGCAGCAAAAGCGAAACGAGGACCAGGATCGCGAAGCGCGTCTTCATCGCGACCCCGCGGCGCGCTCGGGCAAAATCAAGCGCCGGCCGTCGAGCTCGAGCGCACGGAGCTCGAGACCGAACAGCGCGCCCAGCTCACGCGGGAGCTCGGGCGCGCCGAACGGAAGCTCGAAGCGGATGCGTCCCAGCCCCAATCCGACCACGCGAATCCGATCGGCAGCGCCGGTGTGCACGAGCAGGTTGACGTCGTGAGTCACGCACAGGACGCCGAGCCCGGCTTCGAAGCAGCGACCGAGCAGCTCGTAGGCCTCGATCTGCTGGGCCGGATCGAGGTGATTGGCCGGCTCGTCGACCAGCAAGAGCGGCGCTTCCTGAGCGAGCAACCCCGCCAGCGCGACGCGCTGGCGCTCCCCGCCCGAAAGCTCCGTCACGCGCCGCTCGGCGAACGCCACCGCGCCCGCACGCTCGAGCGCCGAACGCGCGGCCACGAGGGATGCCGCGTTGGCTTCGCCGAAGCGATAGCGAGCGATCGCCACGGTTTCGAGCGCCGTCAGCGGCTCGTCGCGCACGGGCTGCTGCGGCAACCACGCGAGCGCGGCCGCCCGCGCGCGTGGGCTCAGATCGAAGATGCTGCTGTCGCCGAGACGGACGGCGCCGCGGGTGGGACGCAGAAGGCCGAGCGCGACGCGCAAGATGCTGGTCTTGCCCGCGCCGTTGGGTCCGACCAGGACCACGAACTGCCCCGGCTCGATCCTGAGCGAGACGCCGTCGAGCAGCGCGCGCCCCCGCGCGTGAAGCTCGACCTGCTCGAGCACGAGCGGCGCACTCACCGCGGGCGGTCCTTGCCCGGAAACAAGCGCGCGAGCTCGCGCTCGAGCCGTTCGACGAGCCGGAAGATGCGCGGCCCATCGTCGAAGGCTTCGGGCGCGTCGATCACGCTGACGCGCTGATTCACCACCGCGCGGAGCGGAGCCAGGGCCCGCCAGCCGTTCAGGATACCGGCCGGCTCGACTGGACGCGCGACCAGCACGATGATCGCGTCAGGGTCGATCTCGAGCAGGCGCTCGAGGCCGAGCCGCGGCAGGCCGAACACGTCGCGATCGACTGCGTTCTGGGCGCCCGCTGCGTGCAGCGCCGCGCCGTGCAGGGAGTTTCTGCGAATGAACCAGATCTCCTTGAGCCGTTCGGGCTCGTAGCCGAGCACCAGGAGCACGCGCGGCGCGCCCGGCGGCGGCGTGACACCGAGGCGCGTCTCGAGCCGCTCGGCGAGCGCCTCGGCCTTGGCCTCGTGCCCGGTGGCCGTCCCGAGCGCGCGCGTGCTCTTGACGATCTCGTCCAGGCTGAGCCAAGGCAGAAGCAGGGTCGGCGCGATCGCTTCTAGCTCCTGGCCACGCGAAGCCCCGGTCTCTTCGCTGACGATCAACGCCGGCCTGAGCTCGGCAATTTGCTCGTAGCGCGGTGTGATTCCGGTGCCGAGGCGCGGCAGCGCGTTCACCTGCGGCGGCTCGTCGCAGTAGTCGCTCACGCCAGCAACGGCCGCTCCGGCGCCGATCGCGAACAAGGTTTGGGTGATCGCGGGCGTCAGCGAAACGACGCGCTGGCCGGGCTCTACCACGACGCCGCCCCGCGGAGCATCCATGCGCAAGATTCCGAACGATGCGCTCGCGGTCAGGAACGCGAACCCGAGCACGAGCAGCAGCGCTGGAACCTTCATCGTCGCGTCAGCGGCGCGGACGCGAGCGCGCGGGCTGTCCCGCCCCGGACTCCGTGTTGCGCTCGTGCAGGATGCGCAGGCCGTGGAGTGTGAGATCGGGATCGAGGCTTTGTAGCGCTTCACTGTGCTTGGCGATCAGCTCGCTCAGCTTTCCGGTACCGATCACCGCACATTCGAAATCGAGCTCGGCCTTGATTTTCGCGACCAAACCGTCGACGAGGGCCGCATAGCCGTGGATCACTCCCGACTGCACGGCGTGCGTGGTGTTGCGGCCGACCACGCGCGGCGGCTCGGCGATCTCGATCCGCGAGAGCTTGGCGGCGCGTCCGAGCAGCGCGTCGAGGCTGAGCTGCACACCGGGCACGATCACGCCGCCCAGGTATTCGCCTTTTGGCGAGATGCAATCGAAGATCGTCGCGGTGCCGAAGTCGACGACGATCACCCCGCCGTGCAGGCGTTCGTACGCAGCAACGGCGTTACAAATCCGGTCGGCCCCGACGTCGTACGGGTTGTCGTAGCGCACGGAAATTCCCGTCTTCAGTCCGGGCCCGACCACGAGCGGCTCCCGCGCGAACGCGTGGCGAATCGCATCGACCATCACGTCCGTCAGCGGCGGAACGACACTGGCGATGATCGCGGCACTTACCGCGGTTGCCTCGACGCCACGCAGTGTCAGCATCTGTCGTAGCAGCACGCCGTACTCGTCACCCGTACGCGTGCGTACGGTAGCGGCACGAAAGGTCTGCTTGAGCTCCGATGAGTCGTAGAGACCGAAGACGACGTGAGTGTTGCCGATGTCGACCGCTAACAGCACGTAGAACCGAGGTTAGCCCCGGCAGTCCCGGTTCGTACAGAGGCTGACTATGGCGGCGACGCTGCGCGTGCTCACGTACAACGTTCACAGCTGCATCGGCGGCGACCAGCGCCTCGGGCCGGAGCGCGTGCTCAGAGTGATCCGCCGCTGGATGCCGGACGTGGTCGCGCTGCAGGAGCTCGACATCGGCCAGGGCCTCGATCAGGCTCGATTTTTCGCGCAGGGGCTGTCGATGCAGCTCCACTTCGTCCCCGCCCGGGAGCGCCTGGGCGGCCACTATGGCAACGCGATCCTGACGCGGCAACCGAGCCAACTCGTGCGCTCGGGATGCCTGCCGCGCCTCCACGACGCCTGCGAACCGAGAGCCGCGATCTGGGTGAGCATGGACACGGCCTGGGGCGAGCTTCACGTGCTCAACGTCCACCTCGGTCTTCAGCGCCGCGAGCGCGGCATGCAGACGGAGGCGCTGCTCGGACAGGGCTGGCTCACCGATCCACGCCGCGGCGAGCTCGCCATCGTGTGCGGAGATTTCAACGCCACGCCGGGCTCGGCCGTTTACGCGCGCTTCGCGGAACGCCTCATCGATGCACAGGTAGCCGCGGGTGGCGTCCGCCCCACCTTTCCTGCGATCTGGCCGCTGGTGCGCATCGACCATGTGTTCGTCACTCGGCGCCTCCAGGTGGTGAGTGCGGACGTGCCGGCGAATCTGACCGCCCGCGTCGCATCGGATCATCGTCCACTGGTGGCGGACGTGGCGCTGGCAAGCACGTGATGTGAGAGCGTTGCCAGCATGCCCTCCGTGGCAGAAGACAACGCGGCAGCCGGCGTTTTTACGCAGCCAGGCCCGCTTCAGGCGCCCGACGCGCGAACGCGTCCCCGCTGGCACCAGCGTTGCAGAGCTCGGTACCTGGTTGAAACCGAGAGGAGACTCTGCATGTACACGAAGATTGGTTTCACGGTGCTTAGCCTGGGCGTGATTGCGACAGTCGGTTGCGAACGCCGGGAACGCGCCAACGAACGCGAACGCGAGCGCGAGGTTCAGGTTTCGCCGGCGCGACCGGCCGAGCCGGGGACCGAGCACAAGGCGGCCGCCAAGCCGTCGACGACCAACGCCAAGGCCGTTGCCTCGATCACCGAGGCGCGCTGCGATCGCGAAGCGCGCTGCAGCAACATCGGCGCGGATCACAAGTTCAAGAGCTGGCAGGAGTGCCAGCAAAAGATCACCGCCAAGAGCAGCGACAAGATCGGCGCGCCGGAGTGTCCCGGTGGGGTCGACTCCTACGAGCTTTCGGAGTGCCTGACCGAAATCCGCAACGAAAAATGCGGCAATCCGCTGGATACTCTGGAACGGGTCGCGGCCTGCAACGCCGCCGATCTGTGCATGAAGTGACGGCCCTGGCGTCGCGCGCCGAGCTGTTCAAAGCTCGGCGCGCGCGCTCTGAATCACGTCGCCCTCCGCCACGAGCTCCCAGCTCGGCTCGGCGGAGCCGAGCAGCGTGTAGTCGCCGTCGAGATGTGGAAAGCGGCCGAGCGTGACGAAGATCTGACTCGATCCGGTGTCGCGCCCGGCCAGCGCCACGCCCACGCTGAAGGGCGGGAACGGCACCGGCGCGGTTTCACAGCGCAGCGGTGGGCGCCCGGCCCCGCCGTAACCGTCGCCGCCCGGATCGCCGAATTGAACGACGAAACCCGGGACCACGCGATGAACGACCATGCCGTTGAAAAACCCGGCGCGTACGAGCTCGACGATCCGCGTCGTCGCGACCGGAGCGCGCGCCGGATCGAGGCGCATCGTGAGCTCCCCCACGTCGGTGACGAAGCGCAGGTTGGTCGATCGCGCGAGCAAGGCGTCGAGCTCGGCCGGCCCGCGTTCCGGCGGCGTGAACTTCTTGCAGGTGCGGCCGCGTTCGCCGAGCATCCGCAGCGCCTTTTCCGCGCGCTCGCGCAGCGTGGGATTGTCGCTCACGCAGTCGGCCACAATGTGTCGTTTCAAGTTCAAGAGCTCGAGTGCCGCTGCCGCGTCGATCAGTGCGGCCCGCGTCTCGATCGCATCCGGAGCGCGCGCGGTCTCGAGCGCGCGCGTCAATGCCGCGATCACCCCCGGATCGGCCTTGACCGGCGTCGGCTCGGTCGGCTCGGGTCGATCCGGGCCGTGTCCCTCGCGCCGCTGCTCGCGCCGTACTGCGGAAGCGCGATCCGGATAGGCGCGCAGCACCTCGGCCGCCGCAGCGACCGTGCCGTCTTCCTTGGCGGCGAGGGCGGCGGCCAGCACGCGCTCTGGCGCGGCGATTTCCGGATGCGCCGGCATCAATCCGATCGCCGCCTGGCGCACGCGCGGATCCGAAGACTCCGCCAGCTCCTTCCAGCGCTGGTAGCGCGGTCCCGTCAGCTTGCCGCGATCGAG
>Ga0111538_10012906_pt1 | contig 11022 bp, 7 predicted proteins | sample SoiMethybrSBSTD1_FD_79669 | JGI IMG/M metagenome (GOLD analysis project Ga0111538, IMG submission 79669) | Bulk soil microbial communities from a Populus tree surrounding site in Tennessee, USA - Soil MetaG P. TD hybrid SBSTD1 (version 2)... | ecosystem: Environmental > Terrestrial > Soil > Tree... | reverse complement strand
GCGGATTGCGCGAGAACAGATGCTCGATCAGGTTGACGATGATCGTATTGAAGCCCTTGGCGCGGCGGTCGTCGAGATAACGAACCGCGTCCTCGTAGGTCAGGTTGGCGACGAGCGACCAGGCCGCATCACCCTGAACGAGGAACGGCTTGCCATCGGCGTCGATAAAACGGCGCCGATCCTTGGAAATCGACAGCGGATACCGCGCGGCGGGGCCGGGCGCGGGCAGTGGCGCGGGCGCGATCGCGGGCTCCGCCCTGTGCGGCCGGTGGTGCGGATGAAAGCCTTGTGTCGCAATACGCTTGCTCATCGCGCGGCTCCCTTGCCTTCGACGCGATTGCCTGCGGCGTCGAAAAACCGTACCTGCTCGGGCTGAATCCGGACGTGCACCTCGTCACCCTCGCGGATGAGGGTATCAGCATCGACATTGGCGATCAGCGAAGCCTGCCCCGCGACGATCAAGAAGACATTGGAGTTCGACCCGATGCGCTCGACGAGATCGACCTTGGCCGCGATAGCATCCGGGTGATCCGCGTCGACGATCTCAATGTGCTCCGGGCGGATGCCAAGGGTCGCCGGCCCTACAGAAAGCCCTGCAAAGGCCTTGCCCGCAGGAACCTCCGCCGCGCCGCGGAAAGTGAGGCCGTCGGAGCCCTGCTCGATGCGACCTTCGATCAGGTTCATCGGCGGGCTGCCGACGAACTTCGCGACAAAGGTGTTGGCGGGCGCCCCATAGATCTCGCTCGGGCTGCCGATTTGCTGAATCTCGCCCTTGTTCATCAACACAATGCGGTCGGCCATGGTCATCGCTTCGATCTGGTCGTGAGTGACATAGATCGTGGTGCGTCCGACACGCTTGTGAAGGCGCAGGAGCTCGGTGCGCATTTCGACGCGCAACAGCGCATCGAGGTTGGAGAGCGGTTCGTCCATTAGAAAAGCGAGCGGCTCGCGGACGATGGCACGGCCTAGCGCGACACGCTGGCGCTGGCCGCCAGAGAGTTCGTCCGGAAAACGGTCGAGCTGGGTGGTGAGCTGCAGGAGGTTCGCCGCAGCCTCCACCCGCGCGCGCACCTCCTCGCGCGGGACGCCGCCCATCTTGAGCGGAAAGCCGACATTCTCCCGCACCGTCATGTGCGGGTAGAGCGCGTAGTTCTGGAACACCATGGCGACATTCCGGGCACTTGGCTTCAAGTAATTCGCGAGCTTGCCGCCGACATAGATCTCGCCGTCGGTCAGCTCTTCGAGCCCGGCGATCAGCTTGAGGAGCGTGCTCTTGCCGCAGCCTGACGGACCCAGCAGCGCGATGAACTCGCCGGGCGCAATGGCGAGGTCGACGCCCCTCACCGCCTCGGACTTGCCGTAGTGCTTGGTCACCTCGACCAGCTCGATGGCAGGAGCGACGGCGGGCATTGCGGACGAGCGCGGCTCGATCATTGCTTCAAGGCCCCTGCGAGCGACCGCGCCAGGAATTGGCGCTGGAGGATGAAGAAGAGGACGGCGATGGGCACCAGCGACATGATCGCCGATGCCGACCATAGCCCGTAATCGACGCCGCCGTGTGCGCGGAGCGATGCAACGCCAACGGTGAGCACGATGAGGTCGTCGCTGGTGGTCGCGATCAGCGGCCAGATGAAGCTCATGAATTGATCTGTGAACAGTATGACCGCCAGCACCACGAGGCCCGGCTTGATGAGCGGCAGAACGATCCGCCAGTAGATCTGGAACTCATTGAGGCCGTCGAGGCGCGCGGCGTTCTCCAGATCGCGCGGCAGGCCGAGAATGAATTGACGCATGAGGATTGCGCCAAGCGGGTTTGCCAGCGGCGGCAGGATCAGCGCGAGGTAGGTGTTTATGAGGCCGAGCGAGTTGACCAGCGACCAAAGCGGAACGATCAGCGCCCCGCCCGGAACCATCAGCAGGATGAGCATGAGGAGGAAGACGGCCTTCCGCCCGGTGAAATCGATCTTGGCGAGCGCATAGCCCGCCATCGAATCGAGGAACACTTTCAGGACGGTGACCGTGGTCGCCACGAACAGCGTGTTGAACATCCAGCGCAGGAAGTTGGTGTGGCTGAGAACGTTGGCGTAATTGCCCCAGAACGGCGGCCAGGGAACAAGTTCTGGCGGGTATTGGAAAATGGCGTGACTGTCCTTCAGCGACGCCAGAAGCACATAGTAGAATGGCGCGACCAGCACAAACGTGATGAGGCCGAGCGCAACATGGCGGCCCAGTTCGCGAAGGCGCCGCTGGCGGGCGCGGACCCGCGTGTGATCAATCGCGAGCCGCTGCAACTCCTGGCGGCCGCCGACGACGGACGATTCGGCGATCGCGGCCATCAGTCACCACCTCGCCGCGACCGCAGAACCCGCATTTGCACCAGTGTCAGGGCGAGAATCGCCACGATCATCACCAGGGAGATGGCCGAGGCATAGCCGACCTTGTTACTCGACCCGAAGACATACTGCCAGACCCGATAGACCACGGTCGTCGTTGCGCCGGCAGGCCCGCCGCGGGTAAGCACGATGGCGGTATCGAAGACCTGGAACGCCCAGATCGTCGAGACGACGATGGCGAAGAAGATGATCCGGCGAAGCAGCGGCAACGTCAGGAAGCGGAAGCGGGCGAAGGCCGACGCACCGTCGAGCTTGGCGGCCTGATAGAGCTCGTCTGGGAGCCCGATGATGGCGGCGACGAAGAACATCGCCCAGTAACCGACGTTCCGCCAGACGTCGAGGGCGATCAGAATGCCGAGTGCGTTGTCGGTCGAGAGCCATGTGACCGGCGATTGGCCGAACGCGCGAAGGGTTTCATTGAACAGGCCAAAATCGGAATTGGTGAGGAACAGCCAGATCAGGGCGGCGACAACGCCTGGCACGAGAACCGGGAAGTAGACGAGAAAGCGATAGACCGCCCCGCCTTTCTCGAGACGGGCGAGGAGGAGCGCGATGCCGAGGGCTCCAGCGAGGATCAGCGGGACCGAGATGCCGGCGAATACCAGCGTGTTTCGAATCGCCTGCGGCGCCCCGACAAGGGTAATAAGGCGTGTGAAATTGTCGAGGCCGACGAACTTGGTACCGCCAATGAGTCCGCCGAATCGCGTGCTCCACCACAAGGTACCGAAGACAGGAACGACGAGGAACAAAACGAAGCACGCGAACATCGGCCCGAGGAAGAGCCAGCCGGAAATCTCGCGACGCAACCGCACTCTCCGACGCAGCCGCGCGTGCTCCTCGGCAGAGAACCGCATTCGACCCTGCTCAATGGTCATCGCCGTCTCGCGTCATCCGGAACTGGGATTACCGACTCTTAGTGGCCGGTTTCCTGCTTCACGACCGATTCGACGTTGGCGATCGCTTCCTTGGCAGAGACATCGCCGGTGAAGCACTTCTGAACCTCGGCGCTGGCAAGGCTCTCGACGCTCGCCCAACCGGCGAAGCTCTCCAGGCCGACGCTGAACTTCTGGTAGGAAGGCAGCGCCTCGGCAAGTTGCGGCGCGGCTTTCGTGCCGTAGCCGTTGCTGAGGGCATCAACGCGCGCCGGATAGGTGCCCGAATTGTCGGCCCAGTATGCGTCGTGCTCGCCCGTCGTCCACCACTTGGCCACCTCCCACATCAGGTCTGTATTGGAGGACTTCGAGTTGATCATGTAATAGGTGATATCGTTGAAGTTCATGCGGCCCGCCGCTTGCGGCGGATTGGGAATGAGCTTCCAGTTGAAAGGCAGAGGCAGCTTCACGACGGTCGTGGCGGCGAGGTCGATCGACAGGATCGCGACCTTGCCGCCGGCGAACGCAGCGGGGCCATCGTCGTAATTGTAGGTGCCGAGCGGTGCCGCAAGCTTGTCGGTGAACAGGCTCGCCATGCGCGCTGTCGCGTCGATGACTTCCGGCTTGTTGACGTTGGCTGAGCTGAGATCCGGCGTCAGGAACGACCCGCCGGCCGCGCGCAGCACCTGGTACCACTCGCCGTACGGCTGAACGCCAAGGGCGATGGGGTAGACTTCGCCGGGCTTGTTCAATTTGGCCAGGCAATTTCGGAAAGAGTCCCAAGAATCGGCGAAGGTTTCGTCGAAGCCGGCTGCCTTGACCATGTCCATGTTCACGAACAGCGCGCTCTCGACATGGAAGCTGATCGGAAGGCCCATGATTCGCGGCCCGAAGCCGAGCGTACGGTCGAAGTAGAGGTACTTCGCCTTTTCCTCGGCGAACGCCGGATCATTGATGCGCGAGGTCAGATCGACGAACGCCTCATTGGCCTCGTAATCGGGATAGGCGCTCTCCGTGATCATGTAGATGTCGTGGGCGCCGGCCGTGGCGGAGGTGTTGATTTCCTGATCGTCCGTTTCCCAGTCGTAGAGGCGGAATTCGAAGGTGACGTCCGGGTGGAGCGCGGTGAATCCTTCGCTAATCTTCTTATGATGATCCACTTCCTGCGGCGACCACGGACCGACCAGGAAACGCACATTGCCTTTGAGATCGCTCGCCGCGTGGGCCGGCCTGAATTCGGCGGAGATCGATGCGACCGCGGTGGCCGACAGGCCCAACCCCAGCAGCCGCGTCACGAAACTCCGGCGCGACAGTTTCCCGGCGATATGTGCTTCGGCAAGCGTGCAGATTTCTCGATTCAGGCGTCGATTCATCGTGCGCTCCCCTATCGTCTGCCCAGTTGTGGTGTGGAAGCTCCCTGTTATTCATATGTACCGTTTCGCAGTACAATGGCTTTTTATAGGCCGCGCCAGCGGACTGAGTCAATTCTACTGTGTCTGGAATTCAATAGATTGGCCGGATTTCGCGACAGGATTGCTCTGGACCGCATTACCCAGCCAATGTACCCCTATAGGAACAATCATGAGGTTGGCATGAACGAGTGGTATTCCGACTGGCTGCCGCACCGTGGCGATGTTGCCACCTCGCTCGCCGACACCCTGGAGCAGACGATCCGCAGCGGACGCCTTGCCCCCGGTGCACAACTGCCGACACATCGGGACCTGTCGAAACGGTTGGGCGTGGCGGTCAGCACGGTGTCCCGCGCCTATGCGGAGGCGGCGCGGCGCGGATTGATCGGCGGCACGGTCGGCCGCGGCACCTTCGTGCTGCCGACCGAGCGGTCGAGCGACGTTAGTTCAAACCGGGAAGGCCTGCGCCCGCTGGAGCGGCTCTACCTGCCTCTGATGCAGCGGGAAGATGCCATCAATCTCAGCCTCAACGAACCACTGCCCGAGGGCACGGGCGAGCGCTTGCGCGAGGCCCTTGTCGCCCTGGCGGCGAAGCGCGATCTCGATGACCTGGCGCGGTATCAGCCGCCGCAAGGACTACCGGAGCATCGCGCGGCCGGCGCCGCATGGCTGCGCGAGCTCGGCGTCGATGTCCCGGCGGACGATGTCTACGCCGTATCCGGCGGGCAGACCGCGCTGATGACAATCTTCCTCGCCCTCGCTCGGCCGGGCGATACGGTCCTGACCGAAGAACTGACTTGGCCGGGCGCCTTGTCAGTCGGCCGCTTGACCGGCATCCGCCTGATGCCGGTCGCGATCGATGACGAGGGCCTGGTGCCGGATGCGTTCGAAGCGGCATGCCAAGCCTATCGGCCGCGCTTCGTCTACACCATGCCGACCTTGCACAATCCAACGACAGTGACCGCCAGCCTTGATCGCCGGAAGCAGATCGTCCGCATTGCCCGCACCCACAACGTGCTGATCGTGGAAGACGACGCGTACGGCTTCCTGGTCGAGCCGCGCGCCACGCCCTATTGCCAGCTTGCGCGCGATATCACGATCTATCTGACCAGCCTGTCCAAGTCGATCGCGCCGGCCTTGCGCGTCGGGTTCATGACGGTGCCACCGCGGCTGCACAGGGCGATGCGCGCCGCTATGCGGGCGACAACGGCGATGGTGTCCCCGCTGCTGCTGGAGCTGACCACGCATCTGATCAACAGTGGCGCCGGCCGCGAAGCGATCCGGTTCCAGACCGACGCGGCGCGGAGGCGGCAACGCCTAGCTGCTTCGATCCTGGGTCAGGCCAGTCCGGCGCCGACCTCGCTGCATTATTGGCTACGACTGCCATCGGACATGCGCAATGCCGTGTTCGTCGCCGATGCCCTCGCCAGCGGGGTCGCGGTGACACCGGGCGATGCCTTTACCGTGCTGCCGGGACACGACCCCGGCGGCGTCCGCCTGTGCCTGTGCGCCGAATCAAGCCAGGCGCGGGTGGAGCAGGCGCTCTCGACGCTGGCTTGGCTGCTGCATGCGGAGCATGCCGGCGCCTTGCGCATCGTCTGAGTCCGCATTCAGATGTGAATGACGCCTTCCATGAAGAGGGCGCATTTGCCGGCGAGGCGCACGTCACCGTCCTGAAGCGAACAATGCAGTTCCCCCCCGCGCGGCGATAATTGCAAGGCGCGATGCTCTGTCCGCCCCAGCCGTTCCGACCAATAGGGTACCAGCGACAAATGCGCCGATCCGCAAACCGGATCCTCCGGCAATCCTTCTTTCGGCGCGAAGGCGCGCGACACAAACTCGCACCGGTCGCCGGGCGCCGTCACGATGACGCCGTCCCGGTCAAGCTGCATCAGGTGGTCCATATCCGGCACGACCGACGAGACTGCCCACTCGGTATCGAGAAATACGAAATACTGTCCGTCTGACACCCGCACCTCGGAGAGCGGCATGCCCAGCGCCTCGACCAACTCAGGTGGTGCGGCACAAGTGCGCGACGGAATGATCGGAAGCTTAATCGCCAGCTGCTCATCGCCCAGGCGCGATATCGTCAGCGCGCCGGTTCGCCGCCACAGAGTCACGTCTGAGCGGGAGGGCTTCAGTATGCGTAGAATGACGTGCGCCGCAGCCAACGAAGCATGACCCACCAACGGCAGTTCGCCAATCGGCATGAAATAGCGAATCTCGAATTCCTCTCCCCGCTCGACCAGGAACGCCGCCACCGAAATGTTGAGTTCCGCTGCAATGGCGGTGAGGAGTGCATCGTCGAGCCATTCGGCGAGGCAGCACACGATGGCGGGATTGCCTGCAAACACCCGGCTGGCGAACGCATCGACCTGGTAGACCGGCACCTTCATCGGGGCGCTTCAGGACGCGTTTGCCCGCCCTCGAGTGCCAGGGTCTGATCTGTGATGTGGCCTGTCTGGCCCGATGCCAGTAGCGGCGGCGCCAATGCCGCACAATCCACCGATGATGATCGCCGTTTTGCCATCAAGCCTGCCTGCCATCGCAACCCCTGACCGCGCGGCGGAATACTGCTCCGCGCAAGATCAGTGGGTCCATTGGTGTTGGTTTCGCAAAGCACAGCGGCCAAATCACCTCCGTCGCCTGCATTCTTCAGTGCGCTAACAATCTTGTGCAGCATCTGAAGCGACGGGCGAAGCTCGCGACAGGTGCGGCTCTGCCCGCGCGCGTCAATATCCGAGCGCACAACCGTCGGTCCGAGGGTCAGAGCCGCCGATGAGAACACCACTCTCCCAGTCGATCTTGACCATATGTCCCCCGCCGATTGGTCCCTCGTCCCCATTGCCGACGTCAGACCGCCGGATGACGCGGTGCCCATAGCTGGCGAGGTCGAGCGCGACCTCGTCCGGAATCCCACGCTCCACATGGACCAACCCGTCCTCATGATAGACGCGCGCGAGATCAAGCGCCTGTTGCACGTCGAGGCCGAAATCCAGGATGTTGGTCAGCACATGGGCATGTCCCCAAGGCTGATAGCGTCCGCCAACTACGCCGAATGACATGGCAGGTCGGCCATCCTTGCAGACCATGGCGGGAATAATGGTGTGCATTGGTCGCTTCCGCGGGCCGATCGCGTTCGGATGATCGGGATCCGTGGTGAACCCGAAGCCTCGGTTCTGCAGCACGACGCCGCTCTCCGGCGCCACGAGTGCGCTTCCGAAGGAATGAAACAGGGAGCCAATGAGGCTGATGGCGTTGCGGTCGCGATCCACGATTGTCAGATAAGTCGTATCAGGATGGCGCGGCAAGTCGCACGGCGGAACATCTTGCATTGCCCGTTGTGGATCGATGCAGGCACGGAGACCTGCAGCATAGTCCGCAGATAGCATGAAATCGACAGGTGCTGGCTGGTAGGCCGGATCACAGACCACACTATCCCGATCCCGATAGGCGAGTCTCGCCGCCTCGATCTCCAGATGCAGCCGCTGCGCTCCAAGCGGTTCGAGCTTCGCCAGATCGAAGCCCGACAGGATGTTCAGCATTATAAGGGCGGCGATGCCCTGGCCATTGGGCGGGCATTCAAAGACGTCATGGCTCCGGTAGGTGGTCTGGATCGGCTCAACGTAGGATCCGCGGTACTCAGCGAAGTCCTCAAGACTGTGAACGCCGCCCTGACTTTGGAGATAGCGAACGATGTCCCGCGCGACCGGCCCTTCGTAGAAGGCGCTACGACCCTGCCTGGCGATCAGGCGGAGGGTCCCGGCAAGCTCCGGTTGTCGGTGGAGACGGCCGCGACGGGGCACCTCGCCATCCGGCAGGAAGATTCGAGCGGCGCTGGGGTCGCGGGCGAGGCGCGCTTTTGAATGGGTCCAGTAGAAATGCGTCGTGTCGGAGACGGGATAGCCCTCTTCGGCGAGGTCGATCGCAGGCCTCAGCAACGCCTCCATATCCTTGGTGCCGTAGTCGGCATGGAGCCGCGTCCAGGCGTCGATCGCACCCGGGACCGTCACGGCATGGGCGCTGTCCACGGGGATGGCAGTCAAACCCCGCTCCAGGAACCAGTGCGGAGTGGCGCGCGCAGGCGCGTAGCCAGATCCGTTGTAGGCGATCACGCCTTTGGCGTCGGCCGGCGCATAAAGGATAAAGACGTCTCCGCCGATGCCGATGTTGTTGGGTTCGACGACGCAGAGCACAGCCGCCGTCGCGATGGCGGCGTCCACGGCATTGCCGCCCGACCGCAGGACCTCGATTGCTGTGAGCGCGGCCAGCGGATTCGAGGTCGCAACCATGCCGCGGGGTGCATAGACCGGGGACCGTCCGGGAACCTCAAAGTCACGCACCTCTGCAAGCCCTCAAGATAGGTTGGAGCGAAAGCTATTCCTTCTTCTGTGCCGCGAATACAGCAAATTTGCAACCGACGCCGGATCTGGCATCAGCAGCCTCGCAGGATTTACACCTCCGGAAGGCTCGGATAGTATTACTCACGCTCGAATTCTGAAGACAGGAGGCAAGCGATTCGCACCGGTCCAATTGGTTCGAGCGACACCTCCACAGCGGCTGGCGATAGATCTACTCGGGTTGCCGCGGGCGACTCGGCATATCTGCTGGAAGTCAGAGAGCTGAGCGTAGCCTTCGCGACGAGGCGAGGCAGCGTTGGTGTCGTCGACAAAGCCAGCTTCTCGGTCCGACGCGGCGAAATTGTGGCACTGGTAGGTGAAAGCGGCTGCGGCAAATCCGTCTCCGCCCTCGCCATCTTAGGGCTGCTGCCCAAAGAGATTGGCCGCGCGACAGGCCACGTCTTCTTCGATGATGTCGATCTCCTGACCCTCTCCGACGAAGCCATGCGCGAACTTCGAGGACGCGATATCGGCATGATCTTCCAGGAGCCCATGACCAGCCTAAACCCGGTGCTGACCATCGGGCTGCAGGTGATGGAGCCCCTGACCACCCATCTTGGGATGACGGAGAGCGCAGCCAGAGCGCGGGCGAAGGAACTGCTCGAACTCGTGGGCATTCCAGATCCAGCCCATCGGCTTCACCAGTATCCCCACGAACTGTCCGGAGGCATGCGCCAACGCGTCATGATCGCCATGGCGATTAGCTGCAATCCCAAGCTGCTAATTGCCGATGAGCCCACCACGGCGCTCGACGTCACTGTCCAGGCGCAGATTCTCGAACTGATGAAGGATCTGGCCGAGCGGCTTGGAATTGCGCTTATATTCATTACCCACAACCTAGGAATTGTGGCGCGGTATGCCGATCGGGTTGTCGTCATGTATGCTGGCAAAACCATCGAGCAGGCCCCGGTGGGCGTGCTGTTTGACTCTCCGCAGCATCCCTACACGATCGGCTTGCTGCGCGTCGTGCCGCGCCTAGATCGCTCGCGTGGTGATCGGCTGGAAACAATCGAAGGGCTCCCGCCCAATTTCATGAATCTTCCGCACGGCTGTCGGTTTTCGGCCCGCTGTGCTTGGCGGACAGCGCAATGCGAAGAAGAGCCCCCGCTTGAGACGGTGTCGCCGGAGCATCGCGTCGCCTGTTGGCGCGCCGGCGAGCCACTCCGCTGGATGTCACCAGCGCAGCCCCTTCCAGCATGCTCACCCGACGCATCTCAGAAGCCCATTTTGCTGCGGCTCGATGGCGTCTCGAAGCATTTCGGCGGTGGCGAAAGCCTTTTCGGGAGCGGTCCGAAAACCCGCGCTGTTGACAATGTCACACTCGCCGTGCGGGCTGGCGAAACCCTGAGCCTCGTCGGAGAGAGCGGTTGTGGCAAGACGACCCTGGGACGGCTTGTCCTCTCCCTCGAGAAGCCAACCACTGGCCGGCTCCTGTTCGAAGATCGAGACATCGGCAAATTGCATGGTAGCGCCTTACGACGCGTCCGGCGCCAGATCCAGGCGGTTTTCCAGGATCCCTACAGTTCGCTCAACCCGCGGATGACGATCGGCCAGATTCTAAGTGAGCCGATGTCGGTCTACCGCACCGAAGGAACACGGAGCGCGATCGCGGACCGAGTTGCCGCCTTCCTCCAGCAGGTCGGCCTGTCGGCGGACTTCGCAATCCGCTACCCGCACATGCTCTCAGGTGGCCAGCGGCAGCGGGTCGGCATCGCCCGCGCCCTCGCCATGCAGCCGCGCTTCATAGTGTGCGATGAGCCGGTTTCGGCCCTCGATGTGTCGATCCAGGGTCAGATCGTGAACCTATTGAAGGATCTGCAGGCGCAACATAACCTCACATACTTGTTCATAGCTCATGACTTGGCGGTAGTACGCCATATTGCCCATCGCGTGGCGGTCATGTATCTCGGCCAAGTAATGGAACTGACCGATTCCGACACCCTATACG
>Ga0111538_10012903_pt1 | contig 11024 bp, 10 predicted proteins | sample SoiMethybrSBSTD1_FD_79669 | JGI IMG/M metagenome (GOLD analysis project Ga0111538, IMG submission 79669) | Bulk soil microbial communities from a Populus tree surrounding site in Tennessee, USA - Soil MetaG P. TD hybrid SBSTD1 (version 2)... | ecosystem: Environmental > Terrestrial > Soil >... | reverse complement strand
TGTTGCCTTCGAATACTCGTGCGGTGGTGCCTGCCGCGTGGCGTGTCGAAGTTTCACCAGCGAAACCAGCGAAAGAAGACTATTTTCTGCACGTTCTCGAGATCGGCGACAAGGGCGATCCGCGCGCACCGAAAGTCGAACTGGTTGATGGCTCAAACTTGATTGGCGCTCTCGTCGAAGGTGCAACGGTTACGTTGTTTGCGACAGGCGAGGGTTTTGTTGCGGACGCTGAAGCAACGATTCCGAATGTCGAGACGGCTAACCTGCTGATCAGCGGTCTGAAGCCACACGCAAAGTACGAACTGCAAATGACTGGCGGCCGGGCAAACTGGCGTGGCGGTTTATTCAACGGCGTTCCCGCGGGGACCTTCACTGGCATGGCTAATGAATCGGGCGTCATGTATGTGCCATTCAAAGGACAGAAAGACGGACGGCTTCGGCTCCGTATGCTTGCGACACGTTAATTCCTACTGCATGAGACTTTATCTTTCAGCCATACTCATCGTTACATTCTGTGCTTTCGGACAAGCACAACGACGTGACGTAATGAAGTCGTCACTGCGCGAGGTCAACAAAGTTGCACAGGCTTCAGCAAGCTCTGTGATCGCGATCGTCGGTGCTGGTTTGATCGACGGACGCGGAGGACCTGTTGTTGCAGATTCCGTTGTCGTCGTTCGCGGCGATCGGATCGTCGCGGTGGGCAAGCAAGGTGCGGTGAAAATTCCGCCGGGCGCTGAAGTGATCGACGCAAAAGGCCTCACGCTTTTACCAGGCTTGATCGATGCGCACTTCCACATCGACGGTGACGATCCATTGCCGGCGCTTTACCTTTCTCATGGCCTGACCTCATTGCGCGATCCGGGACAGTGGATAGAAGCGTACGACGCAGCTCGGAAAGCCGCAGCCCCCGTTCCGCGTCTGTTTCTCTGCGGACCACACCTCGATTCACCGCCGCCTGCTTATCCCGCGGACTCCTACATAGTTCGCGACGCAGAAGAGACGCATCTGGCCGTGAATCGCTTCGTAGATAATGGTGCTTCCGCGATCAAGGTCTATTACCGCCTGCCGCTCGCACTAGTGAAAGTCGTAATTGAAACTGCACACGCGCGAGGTGTTCCGGTGATGGGCCATCTGGAGATCGTTGATGCACGTGACGCGATCCGCGCCGGCATTGACGGCATCGAGCATGCTACATCTTTCGGAACCGCATTACTCCCGCTCCGCGATGCGGAAAAATACCGGCAGTCAGTATTGGCCGACAACAACGCCAGGCGAGAAGGACGCTACCAGGTCTGGAACTCGATAAACCTGAATACACCACAAGCCGAATCGCTCTTCAAGTTGATCGTGGACCATCACGTGGTGGTTTCGCCCACACTTGCTGTCTTCGAAAGGCAGCGTGGAGACAAGGACACAAAAGATCTTCACGTTCATGCATTCAAACAGATGGAAGCGTTTGTCGGACTGGCCAAAAAGGCTGGAGCGAAGATCGTCGTCGGCTCGCACTCGGATGTGCCGCATGCAAAGCGAGGCTGGGCCTATCAACGCGAGCTCGAGCTGCTCGTCGAATCGGGCCTGACGCCGATGGAAGCGCTCGTTGCAGGTACGATGGAAAACGCTCGTTACTTTCACATCGCCGATCGTCTCGGCAGCGTTGAAGCAGGTAAGCTGGCAGATCTGCTCCTGGTTGAAGGTGATCCGTCGAAAGACATCAGTAACATGCGCCGGATTAAGCGGGTCATGCTCAACGGGATCTGGCAACGAGCCGAAGGCGAGAGCAGCAGATGAGAAACAGACTCTGCTGTTATTCCTTCATTCAGTTACTCCTGTTATTGGCGGTCTCCGCGCAGGTTGCGGCAAAAACTGTTTACGTAGATCTGCTCAGTGCAGACACCCGTCCTGCAGACGGTAGTTACGAACGCCCTTTTAAATCGTGGCGAGTCGCGCTCCAACATGTTGCGAGTGGCGATACGATCGTTGCGAAGAATGGCGACTATCGCAAGGCTGGCGCCTCGTCACGATGGGGCGGACTAAACTTAACACTCACACTCGCGGATGAGCTGTCAAAAGAAGATCCGCATCCTTCTGTTGCTGTACGTGCTGACACAACCGGTATCTATCGCTACGATCCGCGTAATCCTCTGACGATTCGGGCTGAATCGAAACACGGCGTAATCATCGATCACATTCGTTTTCATCTGGCGCAGGGTATCGTGATCGATGGGTTCGACATCTTTCCGAATCCATACTATCGAGATGCCTCAGGAAAGAAATTGAATTCGCGTCGCAACGGAATTCACGGTGATAGTGTTTATGAACCCGAAGATTCCTTCAATCGTGTAAAGACAAACGATCCGCCTGGTGGTTATACGTCTGCCTGGTACGAGCGGAATCTTTGGACCAGCTACATCACGATTCGCAACTGCAAAGTGCATTACGAATGCCCGCCCGGCGGCTGCACGTCTTCTTATGACCCGCTACAGGACGACGATCGTCTGTACCTGATCAAGTTCAACCAGTCGCACCACATCACGGTTGAAGACAACGAGCTGTTTGACGGAAGGAACTATCAACGTAAACCGGCGATTGACCTTCCTTGCGTGGACGACGTGATCGTGAGGCGGAATCTTATTCGCAACTGCCATCGCGGCGTCGTTTCCAAAGGAGGCGGAAGCCGAGTGCTGATTGAGAGAAACGTGTTCGTAGATAACTCAGGAGCGGCATTCTCGGGCGGCTCAACGGATCCGAATTTATTTATTGACGGACACTATGGCGAGCCCTGCTCGTTTGTAAGGTTTGAATCGTACGACATGACTGCCCGCAACAACCTCGTGGTTTCTACCCGTCCCGGTGAACGACCAGTGGAACCTGTTTCGATCTGGGCCGCAAAGAACGCCAGCATTGAAAACAACACCTTCGTCGGCATTGGCGAGCGCGGCGTGCTGTTGGTTCGGCCCGGCAATGAGGTTGATAGCCCGGCTAAAGGTTGCGCACGCTCCGCGCGATTGACGCAAACAGAAAATCTCACCGTCAAAAACAACATCTTCATACTCTCGGGCGTCGTTGACGAGACGATGCTTTATCAGGTGACGGGCGAAGGCGTAAACATCAGTAACTTCGATCATCGCGACAACACCTTTTTCAACAATGGACGCGAGATTCCGATGGGTGGCCTCGCGGATCCGAATCGGGAACCTGGGTTCAGCAACGCTGATCCGAAACTCGCCGGTGGAACAGGGACGAGTTACGAGACGTGGATGGCGACCGCGCGTTCGCAGGTGAAGGGAAGAGGAGTTTCGCTGGCTTTGCCGCAAAAGAATTTTTTGCCACAAAAAGGCACAAAAAGCTCAAATAGGCACCGCTGATTTTGTGCCTTTTGTGCCTCTTTGTGGCTAAATTCGGCGCTCGCTCTATAGAAAAAAAATGAACGGTGATCGTTCAAACCAGGAAAAGACTCCGGAAGCACCGCACCTGTTGCGGCGTTTTGGATTGCTGGAAGCAACAGCGCTGAACATGACCAACATGATCGGCATCGGCCCGTTCATCACGATCCCGCTGCTGCTCACGACGCTCGGTGGTCCACAGGCAATGCTCGGCTGGCTGATCGCGCTGGTAATAACGATTTCGGACGGCATGATCTGGAGTGAGCTCGGAGCCGCGATGCCGGGTTCCGGTGGCTCATACGTTTACCTCCGCGAGGGTTTTGGACGCGAAACGTTTGGACGGCTTATGGGTTTTTTGTTCATCTGGCAGTTCATTCTGAGCGGTCCGTTAGAGATTGCTTCCGGTTACATCGGCTTCACGCAGTATCTCGGTTACATTTGGAAAGACATGGGCCGGGCTCAATCTCTCGCTGTGATCGTGGCGCTGGGACTTCTAAATATCACACTTCTCTATCGCCGCATCACGTTCATCGGTAAGTTAACGATCAGTTTGTGGATTGGCACGATCCTGACGACGCTCGCGGTGATCGTCACGGGCGTTTTCAATTTCAATTCAGCGATTGCTTTTGACTTCCCACCAGGTGCATTCAACTTTTCACTCGGCTTCTTTTTAGGTCTGGGCGCGGCGACCCGGATCGGCATTTTCGACTATCTCGGCTATTACGACATTTGTTACATCGGTGACGAGGTTAAAGACCCGGGACGTACCGTTCCCCGCTCAGTCATCATCAGCGTGATCGCAGTGGCGCTGATCTATATCGCCATAAACTTTTCAGTGATAGGCGTGGTGCCGTGGCGCGAGTTTGTCCCTGCCGACCAGCATCCGCAATCAAGTTTCATCGTCTCGATTTTCATAGAGCGCATTTACGGTGGCCGCATCGCAACTTTATTTACCGCGATGGTGCTCTGGACCGCATTCGGTTCGGTGTTTGCTCTACTGCTTGGCTACTCGCGGGTGCCTTATGCAGCGGCCATCGATGGTTATTTCTTCAAGATCTTTGGACGCCTCCATCCCCGAAAAAATTTTCCTTATGTTTCCCTCGTCGTGCTCGGTGTAATCGCAATGATCTGCAGTTTCTTTTCGCTGGGAATCGTAATCGACGCGCTGATCACGACGCGTATTCTCATACAGTTCATTGGTCAGATTGTCGCCGTAACATTGTTGCGTCGAAACGAGCCGGAGCTAAAACGTCCTTATCGAGTCTGGCTTTATCCTTTACCAAATCTGGCGGCACTTTTCGGTTGGATGTTTGTGTTTGCGACTACGGATTGGAAGATTATTGCCTTCGGTTTGGGTACGCTCGTATTAGGGTTCGTATGTTTCCTGATTTGGTCGCTCCAAACTAAGCAGTGGCCTTTTGCATCGGCAGAAGAAGTGACCGCTTAAATCTCAGATGACCAAACTAAACGAGCAGGAAATCGCTCAATTCAATCGTGATGGTTATCTCATGAAGCGCGATCTATTCGACGCCGAAGAGATGGATCTGCTGATCACTGTGGCTAAAAACGACCAGCGACTCGAACGCGAAGCTTTGGAGCGTCGTGATGCACATGCCGGTACGAGTAAACTGTGGTTAACGGACGTCCTGGAAGACGACATCTACAGCGCGTTCGTTCGCTGTTTACGTATCGTTGAACCGCTCGAACAGCTACTCGGAGGAGAAGTCTATCATTATCACCATAAGATGATGTTGAAAGAGCCGTTCGTCGGCGGCTCATGGGAATGGCACCAGGACTACGGTTACTGGTATTCGAATCATTGTCTTTTTCCTTACATGGCGAGTTGTTTGATAGCCGTCGATCGCGCGAATAGAGAAAATGGCTGTCTTCAGGTGATTAGAGGCTCGCATCTCATGGGACGGATAGACCACAACAAGACTGGCGATCAGACGGGCGCAGATATGGACCGCGTCAACGAAGCTCTAAAGCATCTGGAACTTGTTTACTGCGAGATGGAGCCGGGCAGCGCTCTGTTCTTTCATGCGAATCTGTTACACCGCTCAGACGCGAATCGCAGTCCTAATCCGCGTTGGTCGCTGATCTGCTGTTACAACGCGGCTCGTAATCCGTGTAAAGGCAGACCCAACCATCCTGAATATAGTTATCTCGAGAAGTGGTCTGACGAACGAATAAAAGATATTGGCAGAAAACAGCTTCAAAGATGAGGTGCATCATGGAGGATAGTAAACCTGAAGAAGAGGGTACGCTGTCGCGACGCGACTTGCTGAAAGCCGCCGGTCTCGCGGGCATAGGAGTCGCCGCGTCGAGTGTTGCTGAGGCGTATTCGTCCGAAGAGGAAGCGGTACAAGCTCGTCGTGCGCAGCAGCGAACGATGATCGGCGTCCGGTTCGAACCTCACGATGTGGTCCGTATTGGAATCATCGGTGTTGGTCTCCGTGGCACGGAGGTGCTCCGAGAATTTCTTGCTGTTGATAAGGTAGTGGTCAATGCCGTTTGTGATGTTGTCAAAGAGAAGTGCACGCGTGCGGCTCAAATGATCGAGAAGGCTGGTCAGCAGACGCCGGGCATTTACGCCGACGGAGAACGGGACTTTGAACGACTCGTCGCCCGAGATGATCTCGACTTCGTCTATATTGCCACGCCGTGGGAATGGCATGTTCCCCAGGTGCTCGCCGCTTTGAGAGCAGGAAAGCACGCGGGTACTGAAGTGCCGGCGGCCTACTCTCTCGAAGATTGTTGGAACATTGTTGACGCTTCTGAACGTGCGCGCCGTCATTGTCTGATTATGGAGAACTGTTGTTACGACGATTCAGAAACTACAGTTCTGAACATGGTGCGCGCCGGTCTGTTTGGAGATCTTGTACACGGTGAGTGCGCTTACAACCACGATCTGCGCGAGATCTTGTTTGAGAACAAAGACGAGGGACTGTGGCGCCGCCGGCATCATACTCTCCGTGACAGCAACTTATATCCGACCCACGGACTTGGACCAATGGCGCAATACATGGACATCAACCGTGGCGACCGCTTCGACCACATCGTATCGATGAGCTCGACGCATCTTGGTTTGGAAGTTTACCGGAAAGATCACGTGCCGGCGGGAGACCCGAAGTGGAAAGAGATCTACAAAACAGGCGACTACAACACCAGCATCATCAAGACGGCGAAGGGGCGGACGATCATGTTGCAGCACAACGTCAGTACGCCACGCCCGTACGATCGCATAAACCTGATCCAGGGTACGAAAGGGATTTTCCGCGATTATCCTCCGCGCATTTTTATTGAAGGACAAGCAGGTGGTCACACGTGGACGTCGCTCGATAAATATAAAGAGCAATTCGAATCGCCGCTCTGGAAGAACCAGGGCGAGATGGCCCGCAAGCTCGGTGGCCACGGCGGAATGGATTACCTGATGTGTTACCGGTTGGTCCAGTGCATGCGTGAAGGACTCGAGCCTGACATCGACGTCTACGACGCGGCAGCGTGGAGTGTGCCTGGTCCACTCAGTCAAATTTCAGTGGCGAAGGGAAGTATGCCGGTGAAGTTTCCGGATTTCACGAGAGGACTATGGCAGCGCAACCGGGCGGCAGTTACACCAACTGCAACCGCTGAGCGCAGTCGCGCATGAGCTCCCGCTCCCACGCGGGTCGAGTCGGATTCTTCACGTGTGCCTTATCGGATGGCATCTGGCCGGTTAAGTTTAAAAAGATTGCTGCCGAATGTTTATAGGCTGGAACAGGCGGACGAAACGCGACACAGCCAAGGTGTTGCAATGCGTCGGAGAGTGGGTAGTAGGCGGGATCGCCTGTTTCCCAAAGGCGGTCGCGCTCAGCAAATCTTTCGGGAGTAAAGGTCGCAAGTCCCAGCAGGTAATCGGAACCGTACTCGATCATATCGATGGCCAGATCGTTTCCAGTGTAAATCGTGAACTCCGGACGTACCTCATCGCGCAAGGCCAGCCGCTCTAATTCCTTCATTCGATCGAGCGAGGAGTGTTTCAAGCCCGTAAGCTCCGGGATGTGCATGAGCCCTCGGATCGTTTCGTCATCGAAGATCTCACCGTTGGCCGCAAAAACAGGCGAAAGCTCAAAAGCAAGCACTTCATCGTAACCACGACAAATCTCCTGGTAACACTTGATCTTTTCGCGTGCGGATTGATGGTGCAGTCGCGCAGTTTGAATGATTATCGGGGTTCCGCCGTGCGCGACGATCTCGTCAATTTTTCTGCGATAGAGTCCAACGATGTCGCCATCAAGCCGCTCGACGTACGCACCCGCGACAAACTTTGTCTGCACGGGTAGCGCTGCGCGGGTCCATTGCAAAACCAGTTGCTGTTCCTCTTCAGAAAGGTAATTGATGTAACCCGTATCCATGTTTACGGCGTTTGTTAAGCCGGCGGAATGCGTCCGCAGTAAATGCTTTTGAAATGCTGCAACGGCGATCGCTCCGTTATCTTCAAACGGAAGTAAGGCGGCGGCAATTCCTTTCACCTGACGACGCGGGCGTATTCGGTTCAATACCTGTTCGATATTCATCTGTCTTTGCGGTTCGTTCTTTTCGTCGTCTTGAGCTGCTTTAATTGCGCCGCGTTAGCGGAGTTCTTGTAGTGTGGATCTAATGGATAGCAGCCGGATGGCAAACCGGCGCGCGGGGCGGTCGTGCAGTCGCTGAACGTTCGGCATACGAGTTTGCGTTGCAAGGTTCGGCCCTGGATGACATCCAACAATAAAGATGGATATGCCAGGAGCATTCGTCCGAGGCCGACGAAGTCGGTCCATCCTTCCGGTATTGCAGCCTGTGCAACATACGGCAAAAAATCCTGAAGGTAACTGTAGGCTGACCCGACAAAAATTAATTCGGGAAACTGTTGTTTCAGCTCGCGTGTAACTCGCATCTGTCGAGCAACTCCTTCGAGCGGATCCTCAGGTGGAGCATAACCGTCGGACGGAGGATAAAACGCCGGTCGCTGGATGTGTGCATTGTAGTATGGGCTGCCTGCCGACACGTTGATGAGTTTGATTCCAAGATCGCGCAACAACGAAAGGAATTGGATCGGCTCGCCTAGATCGAGCTCGAGTGGACGGTCTACGTTCACGCCAAACGCCCAACGGTAGGGAAGCAGGCCATCGATTGGTTCCGGAGTTCCGTAAGTTTCGAAAGCAGGTTTGCGGAAGGGAATCATATCGAACGCAGAAAACCGGACTGCGACCGAGAGTGCCGGATTTGCAGCGCGGACAGCGTGCGTAATGTCACGCAAGAATCGCGTGCGATTTTCAAAAGAACCGCCAAAGTCGCCTTCGCGCGTGTATGCGCTGAGAAGTTCATGGCCCAGGTAACCGTGGCAATGCTTGATATCGACGAAGTCAAAACCAGCCTGCGCCGCGACGATGGCTGCGTTATGGAAATCTGCGATTATTTCTTTCAGTTCCTGATCGGTCAGCACCGGGTATTCGGGAGTGATACTCAGACGACGATCCAGAATCGGGTGGTGATACACGATCTTCGGCTCAGGACAATTGTGCATATTCGGCCGGCTATATCGACCTGAGTGAGTGAGTTGAAGACCGATCAGGAGATCTGAATCGGAACCTGTAGCTTGCTTGTGAGCGGTGACAAGCGTTTCTCGAAGCCGGCTCAAATCATCTCGTGAGTATTTGTTAATAAGGAGCTGATTAGGATTGGCGCGGCCGTCGTGCCGTACTGCAACTGCTTCGCATCCCCAGATGAGTTTAGCGCCGCTGGCTCCGAACCGTTGCCAGCGGCGAAACGTCAGTTCTGTCGGTCTTCCTTCGGCGGTGCCGTCCCATCCTTCCATGGGTTGCGCAGCGATCCGATTGCCAACTTTGGTGCCAGCTATATCGATCGGCTGTGCGAGCGGTGAAGTCCTGCCGGAGATCAGTTGGTTATCACAAGGGATGTTAATTTGACGTTCGAGGAGATAGCGGCGAAAACTCTCGACGTCACGCAATCCGCCAAGATGTGTATATGAAGGCTGCGGCACGTCGTTGTCTGCTCGCCCAGCATACCACATACCCGGTAGAGTGCCGCCGAGAGTTGGCTGTAAGCAAATACGGAATACCCGCTGCAATGGATTCGAACGTGAGTGGTCCGGAGGTCTACTCACTCGGATTGGGATCGAACCTGGCCCTGCGGCTGTTGCTCCCAAGTACTGCAACAGATTGACGGCGACACCTAAATTTCTTGGACCACCCTCGCGAAACAGGTGTGTGACGAAGATTTAAGACAAAGCCAGAGAGGAGCTCCAGCGGCCCCTTTCGCGATCGACAGAATGAGAGTGCCTAGTATCGTTGCTAGCACTCGGTAAGAAGCCGGAATGAGGATTTTAAGTCCGGCTTAAACACCTCGTCAGCCTGTTCATACCTGTCCTAATCTGCCCATTCACTAAGCTAACCTAAACCGCGCTCGCTTCGAGAAATTTATTCAGACAGGGCAGGGGCTTGGGCAGCACCGGCGCGGGAACGCGAGCGCGCTGTGCGATTTGTATAGGCGAGGTCGTCTATATGCCACCGTGTGGATTGTCCCTCGCTCCGAATATTGCCGGACCCATCGGACTCGTAGGTGTATGGCCCAAAGAATTCCCAGTCTGTGGATGTGTAGAGAACGTAGCCACCGCGGAAGACGGCATGTGCCACTAACTCTTCTCGTTCCGAGGGTAAGGTATAAATGCCTCTCTCTTTTAGTTGCTGCATCGGCCCTCTTTTCGTATCAAATTGCTTACGCCTGTTACCTGCCTCGAGTAGCAGATAAGTTTCAGGACTAACAACTCTCTCTCAGTTCGTTCTTGTAGCGTTGCACAAGGAGGTTGAGTACCATCAAAGCGTCGCCGCGCTACTCAACATAGTGTTCATTCAATTGCGCTTTGAGCCCCGGAGGAACGGAATGCCAACGGGCAGCGCACAATTCTTTCGAAGACGAGGCTAACGCGTCTACCCGGACCACGTGCCACCGGTCAAGGTGTTCTTCATAATGCCAGCGATATATTGGACCATGGCTACGCTGGCTATAGAAAACACTATTTTCTCCACCCCTTGAGTCAGGCTTGACGAATATACGCAATCCGTTCATGGTCCCCCGCCAGCATTAAAGCTGCCTTAATGCATCATGCTCTGATGCGGTTATCGGAATCGGTTCGCCGGCGTCTTTAGTAGTGGATTGGTGAGTCTGCGACATAGCGAGTTGCGTAAAGGAAATCAAGCCTCGCCTGACTTCTTCCACTGCAATGGTTGTATTTTTGTGCTTGTCAGGATGCGGCTCAATCCGCGGTTTTGAACCGCGTAAAAGTTGCTTCGCTCTCAATCCGGCTAACACGACTTCTCGGAATCGTGAGCTTTCTCCTGGTCCAATCCGCCGCGGACTCTCGCTCATTCTTTGTACTCCCGAAGGGACGTCGAAACATACCAGCGCAAACAGAAATCCGTTTGCTCCTGGTTATTCAATTGCAGTTTAGTGCTGTATGCATCAGGATCCTTTGGCATAGTCAGGTTTGAAAAACAAACAGACGGCACAAGGAGGCAGGGGGCAGATCCCGATGTCGAGAGTGGTTTTAAAGAACTGATAAAATGCTGACCGAAGTATACCACATTGTTTGAATTGGACCTC
>Ga0111538_10012901_pt1 | contig 11027 bp, 16 predicted proteins | sample SoiMethybrSBSTD1_FD_79669 | JGI IMG/M metagenome (GOLD analysis project Ga0111538, IMG submission 79669) | Bulk soil microbial communities from a Populus tree surrounding site in Tennessee, USA - Soil MetaG P. TD hybrid SBSTD1 (version 2)... | ecosystem: Environmental > Terrestrial > Soil >... | reverse complement strand
GCATCCCAAAGATAGGAGCCGGCCAGCCACGACGGCGGGGCCATCTCCTGTAGCAGAGCGAGTCCCTTTTCCGGCCCCTGCCACTCGGCGACTGCCACGGCACGGTTCAGGGTGTGGAGCGGCGACGGGGCGATGTGCTCGAGCGTCGCGTAGAGGTCGGCGATCTCCTTCCAGTTCGTTTCACGAAACGAAGGTGCCAGGCAATGCTCGGCGGCGATACCGGCTTCGATGTGATACCGCGACAAGACGTCTCCACTGGCCGCACGTTCGAGCCATTCCATGCCGAGCTGGATCCTTGCGCGGTCCCAGCGCGATCGGTCTTGCTCTTCGAGGAGCAGCAGGCCGCCAGCGCCGTCGAGTCGCGCCCCGAGCCGCGCGGCGTGGAGCTGCATCAGGGCGACCAGTGCGAATGTCTCCGGGACGGCACCCACAGGATGCTCGGCCAGAAGGTGGGCCAGCCGAATCGCCTCGTCGCACAGGTCGCGCCGAATGGCGTCTTCGTTGTCAGCCGTCAGGTACCCCTCGTTGAAAAGGAGGTAGAGGACTGCGTGCACCGACGGCAGCCTGGATCGGAGCTCCGGCAACGCGGGCGTCTCGACGTCGGGGGCAATCGTTCGCAGTCGATCGCGGGCGCGCGCCAGCCGCTTGTGCACGTTCGCTTCGCTCGTGAACAGACGAAGCGCGATCTCGGCCGTGCCGAACCCGCAGAGGATCTTCAGGGCGAAGACCAGCCGCGAATCCGGCGGAATGGCGTCGTGGCAACAGACGAACAGCATCCGCAGCATGTCGTCCCTGACTTCGCCGACGAAGTGGGACGGCGGCGCCGGATCGTTCCCTGTCGTGCCAGCGTCGGCGGCCGCCTGCAGGATCCGACGTCTTCCGGCGTTCCCCCGCAGCTCTCCGATCAGGCGGTTGTATGCGACGCGATACAGCCAGCCGCCGGGATCGTCGGGAAGGCCGTCAATCCTCCAGCCCTCGAGCGCGGTGGTAAACGCGCTCTGCACCGCGTCCTCGGCGAGCTCGAGGTTGTGAAAGCCAACCACCCGGGCGAGGGTCGACACCAACTCGCCATACTGGTGCCTGAAGAAATGTTCGGGGAGGTCGCTCAGGGCCCTGCCAGCTCCCGGATCTCGATGCGCGTCCCAGGGCCCATCATCGCGAACATCTCACGCGCCATCTCGAGGGCCGCGTCGTAGCTGTCGGCCGTGACGATCATGTATCCGCCCACGATCTCCTTCGTCTCGACGAGCGGCCCATCCATCACGCCCGACGCCGTCAGCACCTTACCGCTGGGCTTGAGCTTGCCGCCCATGTCGACGACCTGAGCCTTGAACTTCTCCATCCACGCCTTCCAGACGGCGAACATCTCTTGCATGCGTGCGGGCGAGGGCGCTTCTTGGTCGGTGGGGCTCCGATGAAGGAGTAGATATTTCTGGCTTGGCATCACGTCTCCTTGATGTGGCAACGGCTGAATCGCCGGCACCTGACAGACGCGCGAGGGACGCGCTTTTGGACACCGTGGCGCACGATTCTGAGCTGATTCATTAGCCCGCGCTCGCCGCAAGCGCTGTTGTCGGCCGAACGCGGCGCTGAGACTGGCGCCGCGCCGCCCGAACCTGCTGGATGACGGGCGCGTCCGCGCCGTACCGTCGCCGGTAGTCGGCCGGCGTCAGGCCGGTGAGCCGCACGAACAGCTTTCGGAAGGCGACGGGGTCCGTGTACCCGAGCTCGCCGGCTATTGCGCCGACCGAGCGGTCGCCCGTCTCGAGCGCGCGCTTGGCCGCCTCGACCTTCACCCGCTGCACGTAGTCCCGGGGCGAGTTGCCGGTTGCGCGCGTGAACCGACGGACGAAGGTCCGCCTGCTCATGGCTGCCTCCTTCGACAGCTCGTCGACCGACGGAGTCCGGGTGAGGTTGCTCTCGATCAGATCCTGCGTGCGCAGGATCGCCGCGTCCCCGTGGGTCTTCTGGCCGGCGAGGATCGCGTAGGCCGTCTGGGGCGACTTATTCAGATCGATGAGGAACATCTTCGAGGATGCGCGCGCGACCTCGGGACCCAGCCAGCGCTCTACCAGATAGAGCGCCAGGTTCAGGAAGGAGGTCGCGCCGCCCGCGGTGCAAACGCGTCCCTCATCAACAACGATCGCCTCGGGACGCAGGCGCACGCGGGGGTAGCGACTGCGCAGGAGGTCCTGGAACGCCCAGTGCGTGGTGGCCGCCCGCCCGTCGAGCAGCCCCGCCTCGCCCAGCAAGAACGCTCCCGTGCAGGCGCTCGCGACGTCAGCACCGCCTTGGTGCATCCGCCGGACCCATGCGACCGCTTCCCGATTGAGCGCCAGGTGCTCGATCACGTCGGGATCGAGCGCCGGTACGAGGACGACGTCGGTTCGGCGAACGCTGCGGATCGTCGCATCGCAGTGAATGCGCAACCCGCCGGCGCCCGTGACGATAGGGCCGGGGCCACACGCGACCAGCTTCGCGTCGAGGATGGGCCGACGACGCGCCGACGGAATCATGCGTGCTACCTCGGCCGCCTTGCGAAGCATGTCCATGAGTCCAATCGGCACCAGGGCCGTCGAGTCGCGCAGCGCAAGGACGTGAATTCGGAGCACGCGTGGCACAGCGCTTCGCTGGACGGCCATGGCCCAACCGTACACCAAGAATGTCCCATATGCCGTCTCGCGAAGGGCGCACGCGACCGGTAGGTTCCCTCAACACGAGCTTGGAGGAGCCATGAACGTCGTCAGCTGGTTCGAGATTCCGGTCAAGGACATGAGCCGAGCGCGGGCCTTCTACACGAAGGTCCTCGGGCATGCGCTCGGCGACCTCCCGTCGCCGATCCCCGGCATGGAGATGGCCGCCTTTCCGTTCGAGCAGAACGCCCCGCACGCCTCCGGCGCCCTGGTGAAGGGTGAAGGGCGAGCGCCGCGCGCAGACAGCGTCCTTGTCTACTTTCAATGCGGCGAGGATCTCGCGACCGAGCTCGGTCGCGTCGAGGCTGCCGGCGGCAAGATCGTCACGCCCAAGACCCCGATCGGTCCGTGGGGATTCATCGCGCACGTCCTCGACACGGAGGGCAACCGCGTCGGCCTCGCATCCCCGAAGTGATGGCGTGGGGATTCACCCGCAACCTGCGTGTTAGCGTCGCCGCTGATCTCGCATGCCCAAAAGCAAGGAAGTAGAAGCCTGGTTCGCCCGCTATCAGAACCCGATGAAAGACGTCGTGTTGCGGATTCGCGACATCGTCCTGGGCGCGGATTCCCGGATCGGCGAGTGCATCAAGTGGCAGGCGCCGACATTCACGTTCGAGGGCAACCTCGCGAGCTTCTATCCGAAGAGCAAGCAGCACGCGAGCCTGATGTTCCACTCGGGCGCCCGCATTCCGGGGCGTCACCCGCGTTTGGAGGGAACGGGAGACACGAGCCGCGTCATGAAGATCGGCAGCGTTTCGGAGGCCAATGTCGCGCGGTCAGACATCGAGAAGATCGTCCGCGCGTGGTGCGAGTGGCGCGCCTCGAAGCCCGCTCCGGAGGCAAAGTCGGCAAAGAAGAAGCCGGTACGGAAGGCCCCGGCCCGCCGTTCCGCTTAGAGGATAGGCCGGCGGTGGCTGCTACCCGGGTGGCGTGGTCTTCCACGGATCGGGGCCAGGATCGTCACCGCGCGCCGCGATTGCGAGTCGTGCGATGAAGTGCGGCCAACCCATGGCGTGTTTCTTTGCTTCGGGGGGGACCAAGCCAATGTGCTCGAGCGTCAGGCGCGTTCCGGCCCCCTGGGCCGCCAGCGTCACAAGCAGCCGGGTCGCGCCTGGCGGCATGGCGGCGTTCCCTGCTTCGCCCCATGCGATCTCGATCAGGTTGGGGCGCTCGACCCGCACGAAATGGCCTCGAATCATGACCCCGTTGATGTCGACCGAGAAGATGCCACCCTCGCTTGCCTCCAGCCGCGCGTAGTCCCCCATCCACCGCACCAAGAGCTCCGGCCTCACGAAGTAGTCGAAGACCTCTTCCTGGGCAGCTGCGATCTCAATCGAGGTCCGGAAGGTCGCACTCATTTCTTGCCTTCGATGTCGTCCTTCAGCGCCCGCAGGCGAGGTGTCCAGAAGCTGCGGACGAACTCTTCGACGGGCGCGAAGCCGTCGGGGCGAACGGCGTACACGCTGCGCGTCCCTTCCCGGCGCGCTTCAACCAGCCCGGCTTGACCGAGCACCGCTAGGTGCTGCGAGACCGCCTGCTGGGTCACGTCCACCCGCGCTGCGATCTCTCCGACCGCCAGCGAGCCCTTGCGCAGAAGTTGCAAGATCTCCACGCGCCTCGGCTCGCCGAGCGCTTTGAGGGCCGCAGTCGTCTGCTGGTCCGATCGCTTCACAAGTAACGGCTTGTGTACCACGCCGGCGCGTGCTACTCCACAAGTCGAGACTTGTGGAGTAGCCGATGACGACCATTCATCACGAGATCGAGGCCGCTTGTCCTCCGGGTAGCGTCTGGGCCGTGCTGGCGGACCTGGAGGCTGTTCAGCACTACAACCCGGCGGTCCGGACGGCGGTGATCAAAGGGGGCCGACGAAGCGGGGTCGGTGCCGAGCGGGTCTGCGAGCTCCTTCCGAAGGGACGGGCCATCGAGCGGGTGACGCAATGGGAAGACGGGCGCGCGCTCGGCCTCGAGGTCACCGAGAGTGACTGGCCCATCCGATTCATGCGTTGGGTGACCCGGATCGAGCCTGCGGGGACTGGGAGCCGCATCACCCAAACGCTGGAATACGCCGTGAAGTTCGGCCCGGTGGGTTGGCTGCTGGATGCGCTCGTCATGAAGCGCAAGTTGACGGCCACGCTCGACGATGTGTTCGCTCGGCTCGCCAGGCGCGCCGAGGCTCTAGCGGCCGGCGGCGCGGAGCGGGCGTAGGATAGGGCGCTCATGGCCTGGGTGAAGATTCCGCAGGAGAACCATCCGCTGTTCCGTGACTGTCTGCCGCGCGACCCGCGCGTGTCGACGGTCAACATGTTCGGTGGTGTGGCAGCCAAGGTGAACGGACAGATGTTCGCTGGCCTCTTCGCGCGCGGCGCGGTGGCGAAGCTATCTGCGTCGGACCAGCAGGTTGCGCTCGCGATCGATGGTGCGGCGATGTTCGACCCGATGGGCAACGGCCGCGTCATGCGCGACACCGTGTTCCTCCCGGAGTCCGTGCTGGAGGAGCCGAACGAGCTCAGCGCCTGGCTACGGAAAGCGTTCGATCACACAGCGGCCCTGCCGGCCAAGAAGCGACCAGCAGCAAAGAAGGTCGCTGCCAAACCGCGCGCGACCGCGAAGGCGAAGCGAAAGACGAAGAGCTGAGGAGGCTGCAGGCTTCGGGGCCCGGGAGGGCACCAACCCTGGGTCGAGGACAACGGGCCGCTCGGAGTCCGAAGCGAGTACCACCGTGCCGACTTCGCGGCCTTCGGCACCGATCCGGACGGCAACAATGCCGAGGCCGTCTGTCTCGAGAAGTTGGCGCCCTCCGTTCCCTGCCGCAGGGTCGTTACGCGGTCGCTGCCACCGCACCGATCCCATCGATCGCCGTCATGAACATCCCGCTCAGGCCCTCGCGCACGGGAGCGTCGGCCTTCTCGTCCAACAGTTCGTAGGTGGCGAACCAGAGAACTTCGGCCCGGCCTCCGCCGAGGTCTGTTACGTGCACCGACCCCTCGTAGTGCTCGAGCGGCATCATCGACTGGCGATCGATCCGGTAGCGGAACAGCCGGGCAGCATCGTCGACAGTGAGGATCGTTTCTTCCAGAGGGCCTTGCTTGGTTTCGCAGTAGCGTCGCGCCCCGGCTCCGGCGCCGTCAACCCGGCACGTTTGGATGACGGACGGCAGGATCCTGTGCACGTCGCCGCCCGAACGGATGAAGCGCCAGAGGCCATCTGCCGGTTGAGCGACGATCTTCGTGACTGCCACGGTCTTCCGCTTGGAAATCGCGTCCATGTTCTTTCTCCTGTGTTGCGGCCGACGATCGGCCGTGTGCGACGAGAATGCGTTGCTTTCATGTCTTGCGGTACATAGCTAATCGGTGAAGAACTATCATTCCGCGCGTGATAATGTCCCGTGCGCCATGTCCGCGTCGCTCGACGAGCTCCGAGCTTTCGCCGCCGTCTACGAGACCGGGGGCTTCACAACCGCGAGCAAGCGGCTCGCGTTGACCACGAATGCCGTCAGCGTTCGCGTTCAGAAGCTCGAGGAGGCGCTTGGAGTGCGCCTATTCACCCGAACCACACGCAACGTCTCGCCGACCGATGAGGGGCGCGCCTTCTACGCCCGGGTCGCTCGCATCCTGACCGACCTCGACGAAGCAGAGGAGGACCTGCGTCCGCGGTCCGGCGGGCTGCGCGGGACCGTTCGCATCGCGCTCCCGCCCGCGCTTGGGACGGCTCCCTTTCTCGAACGGCTTCGTGAACTGCTCGACGAGCATCCGGACCTGTCCGTTCAGACCAGGATCTCGAACGATCCCGTCGACATCGTCTCGGAGGCGCTCGACATCGCGGTAGTGGTTGGGCAGCTGCCGCAGTCGACCTTCGTGGGACGGCTGCTCGGGAAAGGCAGCTGGGTTCTCGCCGCGGCGCCGTCCTATCTGGAACGCCGCGGGCGCCCCAAGACCCCGAGCGACCTAGCGTCTCACCGCTGTCTGCGACTCCTCACCAGTCCACCGCAAGACGAGTGGACGCTGGTCGATCGCCGGGGGCGAGAGCTCACGGTCCCGGTGCGGGGCGCGTACGAAGCCGACGACAGCCGCACGCTCGGCGACGCCACCTACGCCGGGCTCGGCATCGGCGTACGGCCGGCCGGCGAGTGCGCTAGAGCGGAGAAGGAGGGCCGGCTTGAACGCGTTCTCTCGGGTTACCGCTTTCAGCCGCTCGACGTCTATGCGCTCGTGCCGAAAGGCCGCGTTCGCGTGCCCCGGGTCGCGGCATGCCTCGAGGCGATGCGCGCTGCTATGCGCGAACTGTCATAGTCCATGCCACTCGGCTCGCTATGCTCACGAGCGTGAACACCGTCCCAAGTGCTCTCAGGCGGTGGTTCATCGTGCACTTCATCGCCGACGTCGTGGTCGCGATCCCGTTGTTGGCCGTGCCGACGACGTTCCTGCGCACCCTGGGTTGGACGGCGATCGATCCGATCGCCGCCCGGATGGTAGGCGCCGCCCTCGCCGGGATCGGCGTCGAATCGTTCCTCTGCAGGAACGATTCGGTCGAGGTCTTTCGCGCCATGCTGCGGCTCAAGTGCATCTGGTCTGGGGTTGCCGTCGCCGGCGTCTCGCTCTCTATCGCCCAGGGTGCTCCGCCTGCGGCGTGGGGCGTTCTGGCGGTGTTCGTCGGCTTCGCCGTCGTCTGGAACATCTACCGGCTGCGGCTGCGCGCATCCGGACGCGACGCTTCGCTGTCCTCGTGACAGACTGTCGCCATGAGCGAACTGCTTAAGTTCGAGGTGACCCGCAGGATCGGCGCACCCGGCAGCGCAGTCTGGAGCGTGCTCGGCGACTTCGGCAGGGAGCACCTTTGGAGCAAGAGCCTCGCCCACTGTGAGCGCGACACCGAAACCGTCAAGGTCGGGACGGCTCGTACCTGCACGCTGCCGAAACCGCTGATGGGTCGGACGAGCGTGAGAGAGCAGCTCACGGAATACGAGCCCGGGTGGTCGCTCTCGTACAGGCTCGACGGGCCCGCGGGTCCGTTCGCGTCTGCCTCGAGCCGCTGGCGGACCGCGCCCGCGTCGGACGGAGGCACCGAGCTCACCGTGGAGGGCTTCTTCACGCCACGCAACCCGCTCGCGCGCCTCCTCATCTGGCCGCTCGCCAAGCCTTTTCTTCGACGCCTGACCGCGCGAACGATCGCCGAGCTAGAGGCCTTCATCGTGGCCTCCGGCCGGGCCGCGTGAGCGCCGCGCGTCAACGCCCCTTGCCCACCGGCGCCGTCACGTCTGCGCGTCGGTGTACTGCTCGATGATACGCCCGCCGAACCGATCGACCAGACGCCGGCCGATGTCGGCGAGCCCGTCGTTGAACGACCCGCGAGCCGTGGCGAGGTCAGCGCTGTCGTAGTGCTCGTCCCATGTCAGCGAGGTACCGGTGGGCGCGGGCGCCAGGGTGACCAACTCGACGCTGTTCTCCAGGCCGAAGTCGTTCGCAGGATCCGCGCTCGTGGCGTACCCGACGTTCTCCGCCTCCCAGACGATCCGCTCCCGGAGCCGCGGACCGGGACCCGATCCGTCCGGTGACCGAAACTGGCACACACGAGACCGCGATCCGTCCGCCGCCTGCTCGATCTCGACGGAAGCGATTCCGGCCGAGTACTCGGGCATACGGACGTGTTTGCCGATGAGCGCCCATATCTCGGGCACAGCAGCCTTGAGCTCCAGCCGCAGGCGATGGCGCAGCGGAGCAGGGGTGATGTCCTTCGGGTTCGGTATCGATGCGCTGTTTTTCATGACTTCAAGCTACGGCGCAGTGGTGACAGAATCTGTCACCAAATGCCGCGCGCGGAGCGTCTCATGGACCTTGCTGATCTTGTCCGCGGGCGAGGCGCCACGACCGTCGCCGAGCTCGCCCGCGAGCTCGGCGTCAGCCGGCGCACGCTGCTTCGAGACCTGGCCGCTTTGCGCGACCGCGGGATGCCGATCACCGGCGAGGCCGGGCGCGGCGGGGGCGTTCGTCTCGAAGGAGACCGCGGCCTGGCGGCCGTCCACCTCTCACTCGCCGAAATTGTCGCGATGTGGCTCGGCGCTCGTTTGTCGAGAGCCGCCAGCGACCTCCCGTGGGGCGATGCCGCCAACTCCGGACTGGCGAAGCTCCTCGCCAGTATCCCCGCGCCCAAGGCCCGGACGCTCCGGTCGCTTTGCCGTCGCGTCGTGGTCGGGCAGGCGGCCAGCGCAAAGATCAGGGCTGGGGCGGCCGCGCCTCCACCCGAGTTGCTGCGGCTCTTCGAGGAGGCGTTCTCGGGCGGACTTGGCCTCGGATTCCAGTACACCGACCGCGAAGGCCGCGCGTCCACCCGTCGCATCGAGCCCCACGGCCTCCTCGTGGAGCCACCGGTCTGGTACATCCTCGCGCGCGACGTAGAGAAAGCGGAACCTCGGATGTTCCGGATGGACCGTGTCGCCCGGCCACGGATTTTGCCCGATGTCGTATTTCGCCCGGATGTGCACATCCTGGAAGCGCAGCTCGTGGATCACGAACGGTGGCGGCCCCTGACGGGCAGCTGGACGGCGTGATGACTCACTTTGCGCGAACGGCAACGCTAGCGGACTGCTTCCGATACCTGCCGCGTGCTGAACGACCGCTAACTCATGCCCTAACCGTTTCGCGGTTCCAGAGCTGCGCGATGGACCTGCTGAGAGCGTCCTTGGCGCCGGCCAACATCACATCGCCGTGAGCCGGCACGATCCCTTCGAACTCGAGGGCAAGTAGACGCTCGAAATCGGCTCGCAGTGATGGCCCACCTCTTTTTTGCATCTGCCTCCGCCAAGTGCTGCTCGCCACCGTACACGGCGCGACACCGCTAGGCATCAGCAGGCGGGCGAGCGCAGAGAATCCGTCGGTCGAACGGAAATTGCCCACGCTGTCGCAGACCAACAGAAGGCCGTTGCCGCGCGGCAGCCTCACCGCCGCTTCTGGAAGCCGGGTGTCTTGAAATAGAAAGACTTCGCAGTCGGGCGCGAAAGGCGGGCGCATTCCGTGCGGCAGGCTGTGTGGCGCCGATGCCTCGAGGTGCGACGGAACCTTAGTCTTGTCGGGGAGCCAGAACGTAGGTCGGTAGCGATCGAGATAGTAGGCGTCGTCGATGCCATGAAAGGCGCCCAGGCGGACGACGTGACGAACCTCGCCGAGGGCGGCGAGCGCCTTCTCGCCGTCGCTCGTCAGCCGCACGCTATTGAAGAGTGTCAGCTCGCCCTGGTGCCTCAGGATCGTCATGTTGCGAGGAAACGCGATGGCTCCCAGCGCCAGACGCATTGTCCCGGTGACGACAAACAGGTCTGGCAGGATCTCGACCAACGGGCCGTGGGGCAGGGCTCTCGGGAACACACCTGGCATGTCTACGGCTCCTTGGCGACGAGGACGTCGCGTGGAGGAACTCCACACGCGACAACTGCCACGCTCAGTTCGGTCGAACCGCGCATGCAGTGATTTGATTCCCGATCGAGCCGGTGTGACCGCGCCGCAGGGAAAATTCTCGTAGGTACCGTCGTCGAGGGCGCCTATCGCGGCGTACTCGTCGCTAAACGTTTCACGCGACGTCCCAAGTCCGCACAACTACAAGACGCGCTTACATCGCACCCCGTGACCACCGTCTACGCAGTTCGCCTGTTAAGTACCGAGCGCTTCGCCCGGGCGTAGAGCCACAGCAGCGGCGCGGACAGGACAAGCGTGCCGACACCCCGGAGGAGGAGGTTCCCGTCCGGCAGGAGCAGCTCAAAGAAAGCGTTGAAGACAAGGATGGCCAGCGTGAGGCACCACGCGGAGAGAACCGCGACGCCGTCCGCCAGCGACGTGCGCCCGCTTCCGGAGAAGCAGAACCGCAGAACTTCCCAGGTGCCCGGCGCGGCCATGAGCATGTCCCTACCAACGGCGGCTGCCACGAGCAACACGGTGCCCGCAACGCTCCGCCCGTGCAGACCGTACGCGGGTCGCCGTCCACCGACCCCATCGGCCCATGGGTCGCGTCTCAGGCCTCGCGCTCGACGGAGTCGAGGTGAACCGCCTCCAGGTTGTTGCCACTCGTGTCCAGGACGAAGGCGGCGAAATAGCCATCGCCGTAATCGGGTCGCAACCCGGGCGGGCCGTTGTCCGTCGCGCCTTGGGCGAGCGCGGCCCGATGGAACGCCTCGACCTGCTCGCGGGAGGACGCCCGGAACGCCAGATGGAGACCTCGGGTATCGGTTGACGCCGGCGTCAGATAAAACGGCGGGCTGCTCGCGTTGCGGAACACGCCTCCGCGAGCGCCATAGTCTCGAAATTGCCAGCCCAGCGGCGCAAGGCAGGCGCCGTAGAAGTTCTTGGCGCG
>Ga0111538_10012896_pt1 | contig 11031 bp, 5 predicted proteins | sample SoiMethybrSBSTD1_FD_79669 | JGI IMG/M metagenome (GOLD analysis project Ga0111538, IMG submission 79669) | Bulk soil microbial communities from a Populus tree surrounding site in Tennessee, USA - Soil MetaG P. TD hybrid SBSTD1 (version 2)... | ecosystem: Environmental > Terrestrial > Soil > Tree... | reverse complement strand
TCAAGCCGCGGCAGGAGAACCAGACGCTCGCGACGATCACGATCCAGAACTACTTCCGCATGTACCGCAAGCTGGCCGGCATGACCGGCACGGCGGATACCGAAGCGGCGGAGTTCGAGAAGACCTACAAGCTGACGGTCGTGGTGATCCCGCCCAACAAGGGGCAGGCGCGAAAGGACCATCCGGACGTCGTCTACAAGAGCGAGCGCGAGAAGTTCGACGCCGTCGTCGAGCAGATCGCCGAGTGCTACGAGCGCCGGCAGCCGGTGCTGGTCGGCACCATCTCGGTCGAGAAGTCGGAGCACCTCTCGCGCCTCCTCAAACCCCGCAACATTAAGCACAACGTGTTGAACGCGGTGAACCACGAGGCCGAGGCCAACATCATCGCCCAGGCGGGCCGCCACCAACAGGTGACGATCGCCACCAACATGGCCGGCCGCGGCACCGACATCCTGCTCGGCGGGAACCCGGAGTTCCTCGCGCGCGCCGAGATGGAGAACGAGTGGATCCAGCGCGCGGGTCCGAAGCAGGGCGACGGCCGCGCCGGTAAGCGCTACGAGGACACGCTCCGCGACCTCCGCGAGCGCTACGACGAGGCAGTCGAGAGCGCGCACACGACGTTCCGGACGGAGCTCCAGGCCATCGAGGAGCGGCGCACTGAGGCGCTGCGCGAGCTCACCGAGACGCATCGCCAGCTCCTCGAGCTGTCTCCCTATCGCGACGAGCGTACGCGCTACGAGCAGATGAGCTCCGCGGAGCTGATCCCCGCCGTCCGGGGCCGCAAGCCGATCCCCCAGCGCTACCGGCAGGCGAAGGACAGCCTCGAGTCGACGCTCCTCGAGGCGGCCGGGGCGGCCGGCGTCGCCACCGAGCGCTCCTCGCTGGAAGAGGTCCGTTCCAGCTTCGAGACGTCCCTGTCCGCGTGGGAGGAGAGCGACGTCCGCTCCGAAGAGGCCGCGCGCGACCTCGACGAGCGCCGCGCGCAGTACGAGCGCGGCCTCTCCATGCTGGAGATCGGCCTCCTCGTGAAGGGCGGCGGCGGCACGAACGGCGAGACCGCGAAGCTCCGCGAGTCCTATCGCCGCGCCGAGGACGCCTACGTCGAGGCGGAGAGGCTGCACGAGCAGCAGCGGCTCCCGTACGAGGACGCGCTCCGCGCCGCCGAGCGCACGTACGAGGAGGAGCGCGCGAAGTACGTCGCCGCGGTGGAGGAGATCCGCGAGCAGCTCCAGAAGGCGCCGCATGAATACGAGGCGCGCTTCAACGAGATCCAAGAGAAGTACCGCGCCACCTGCGCCGAGGAGCGCGTGCTGGTGAATGCGGCCGGCGGCCTCCACATCCTCGGCACGGAGCGGCACGAGGCCCGCCGCATCGACAACCAGCTCCGCGGGCGCGGCGGCCGGCAGGGCGATCCGGGCTCGTCACGCTTCTACCTCTCGCTCGAGGACGACCTCCTCCGCATCTTCGGCGCCGACCGCATGCAGGGCATGATGGAGCGCCTCGGCATGGAGGAGGGCATGCCGATCGAGCATCGGCTCATCACGCGCGCCATCCGCAACGCGCAGGAGAAGGTGGAGGCGCACAACTTCGACATCCGGAAGCACCTCCTCGAGTACGACGACGTGCTCAACAAGCAGCGCGAGGTCATCTACGGGCGCCGCCGCGACCTCCTCGGGCGCGACGACCTGAAGGAGGACGTCCTCGAGCTGGCGACGGGCATCGCCGAGGACCTGGTCGCGGGCTTCGCCGATGCCGACACCGCCTCCGAGGAGTGGGACTGGAAGGCGCTCGACGACGCCGTCTTCGCGCAGTTCAACTTCCGCCTCCAGATGCCCGACGCCGAGCGCGCGGGCCTCACGGTCGGCCATCTCGAGGACATCCTGGCCGAGCGCGTGAAGCAGGCGTACGAGGCGCGCGAGCAGGCGTTCGGCGCGCCGATTCTCCGCCACCTCGAGAAGCTCATCATGCTCCAGACGCTCGACGCCCTGTGGAAGGACCACCTCCTCGGCATGGATCACCTGAAGGAGGGCATCGGGCTCCGCGGCTACGGACAGGTGAATCCCCTCCAGGCCTATCAGAAGGAGGGGTACGACATGTTCGAGGACATGATCCGCCGCATGGAATCGGACGCCGTCGAGAAGCTCATGAGCGTCCAGCTGCGGATGGAGAACGCGCGCCCGGTCGCCCTGGGCGCGGCCCCGGGCGCCGCGCCCACGGCCGCACCGCCGCCGCGGCCGATGCCGGCGGAGATCGAGGAGATGGAGCGGCGCCAGCGCCAGGCCGCGCGCGTGACGCTCTCGCACGGCGCGCAAGACGCGGCGCAGAAGGTCGAGACGGTCCGCCGCGACGCCGACAAGGTCGGCCGGAACGATCCCTGTCCCTGCGGCAGCGGGAAGAAGTTCAAGAAGTGCCACGGCAAGGCGTGAGGCCGTGAACCTCCCGCGCCGGGCGCACCGCGTCCGCGTGCCCGGCTTCCGCTTCGCCGGCGTCCGCTGCGGGCTGAAGGCCCGTGGCCGCGACGTCGCGCTCATCGTGGCGGCGCCGCCCGCGGTCGCCGCCGGGGTCTTCACGACCAACCAGGCGCCCGCGGCGCCGGTGCAGGTGGCCCGGCGCCGCGTGCGCGCCGGCCGCGCCGCCGCCGTGCTCGTGCACGCCGGCAACGCGAACGCGTGCACCGGCCGTCGGGGGCTCGAGACCGTCACCCGGGCGACGGCGCTGGCCGCCGAGCTCACCGGCGCCCAGCCGGAGTGGGTGCTCCCGTGCGCGACGGGCCGGATCGGCGTACAGGTGCCGCGCGCGCGCCTCCTCCGCGGCGTCCGCGCCGCCGCCGCCGCGCTCGCGGCGGGCGGCTTCGCCGACGCGGCCGAGGCGATCACCACGACCGACGCCTTCCCGAAGACCGCCGTGCGCCGCCTCCGGCTCGGCCGGCGGAAGATCACCGTCGCCGCACTCGGGAAGGGCGCCGGCATGATCGCGCCGAACATGGCAACGCTCCTCGTCTTCGTCGTGACCGACGCCCGCCTGACGGCGGCCGCCGCGCAGACGGCGCTCCGCGACGCCGTCGACGCGACGCTCAACGCCATCTCCGTCGACGGCGACACGAGCACCAACGACACCGTGCTCCTCCTGGCGAGCGGCGCCGCCGGTAACCGCGCCATCGGGTCCGGCAGCCAGGACCACGGCCGCTTCACCGCGGCGCTCACGGGCGCGCTCGACGAGATCGCGCGCCTCGTGGTCCTCGACGGGGAGGGCGCCACGAAGCTCGTGGAGGTCGTGGTCCGCGGTGCCCCGTCGCCCGAGGCCGCGGTCCGGGTGGCGCGCGCCGTCGGCGAGTCGACGCTCTGCAAGGCCGCGTTCCACGGCGCGGACCCGAACTGGGGCCGCTTCGTCTGCGCCGCCGGCACGGCGGGCGTGCGCTTCGACGCGGACCGCGTGGATGTACGCATCGGCGGGGTCGTCGTCTCGCGGCGAGGGCGGCCGATCGCGCGTGCGCTCGCGGCCGCGCGCCGGCGCATGCGCGAGCGCGAGTTCCGCGTCGAGCTCGATCTGCATGAGGGCCGGAGCAGCGGCCGCCTCCGGGTCAGCGACCTCTCGGTCGAGTACGTCCGCTTCAACGCCGAGTACACGACCTGAGGGCACGCTGCGGACGCTCCGCCTCGTCCTGCTGATCGTCGCGTTGCTGGCGGCGACGGGAGTCGCGAGCCCCTGGATCGCCTGGGGCATCGAGGCGGCGCTCGGACGGCCGTTCACGTTCAGCCGTGTCTGGAATCGCGTCTTCGAGGTGCTGCTCGTCGTGGGGCTCGCCCTCGCGTGGCGCCGACTCGACCTCGGCGGCCCCTCGGCCATCGGGTTCCGCCGCGCGGGTTGGGCACGCGATCTCGGGCGCGGGCTCGGCGCGGGAACCGCGGGGCTCGGCGTCGGCCTGGCTCTCTGCTGGGCGGGCGGCGCGCTCCGGCCGCAGCTCCGCTTCGAGCCCGTGAAGACGGCGCAGAAGGCGCTCCTCGGCGCGGGCGCGGCCATTGCCGTCGGTGTCGGCGAGGAGGCGCTCTTCCGCGGCGTGGTGCTCCGCCGCCTCTCCCTCGACATGGGCAGGACGGCCGGCATCGCCGTCACCACCGGCATCTACGCGGCGGTGCACGCGATCGGGAAGAGCGAGAAGATCGCGCGGCCGACGGCGACGGCGGGTTTCGAGCGCCTGCGGACGCTCTTCGCGCCGCTCGCGCGGCGAAGGGCGCTCCCGATGCTCGTCGGACTCGCCGCGTTCGGGCTGCTGCTCGCGTGGGCACGCATCCGGAGCGGGAGCCTCTGGCTCCCGATCGGCATCCACGCTGGGTGGGTGGCCGTGTTCCGCGTCGGGCGGCTCTTCTTCGAGATCGAGCCGTGGCCGGCGTGGCTCGTGGGGCCGGGATGGCCGCCGGTGGTGGGCGGCGCGGCCGGGCTCGTGGCGGTGCTGGTGACCTGGCTGTTGCTCCGCCGCACGGGGCGCTGAGCACCCACCTCAGCGCTTCGGCCGCTTCGCCGGCTGGGCGTCGTCCTTCTCGAGCCGCCGGAGGTTCTCCCTGTACAGCGCGTTGTCCGGCTCGAGCTCCAGCGCGCGCTGGAGCGCGGCCTTGGCCGTCGGCTTGTCGCCCATGAGGTAGGCGACGTTGGCCCGGTACTGCTGCACCAGCGCGAAACGGGGCGCGACGCGTGCGGCCTCGGCGAGTATCTTCATCGCCTCGGCGTAGTCCCCACGCCGCGCCGTTCGGCTCGCGCGGTCGGCGAGCGCCGCCGCGAGCTTCTCGGCGTCGCTCCGCGGCTCCCCGCCTGCGCCGGCGCCGAGGCGCGCGAGCGCCTGCCGCGACGGCTCGTACTGCGGGTCGTAACGGAGCGCGGTCCGATACTCGACGATCGCCGCCTGCGGGTTGCCCTTGCGCTCATAGATGACGGCGCGGTTGTGGTACGCCTCGGCGTTCAGCGGCTCGAGGCGGATCGCCTCGTTGAGATGCTCGAGCGACTCGTCGTAGCGGCCGAGGGCGCCGAGCGCCCCGGCGAGGCTCGCGTGCAGGCCCGCGTCGTCGGGCTTCTCCTTGAGGAGCTTCGCGAAGCCGTCGGCGGCCTCCTGGAAGCGGCCCGCCTCGAAGTTCATCGCGGCCAGGTTGCGCGCGCCCTGTGGGGACGTCTCGGTGCCCAGGTAGCCGAGGCTCTTCAGGCGCTCCTTGATGACCGGATCGACCGACGCGTCCGCCGCCGGGGCCGCGGCGACGCGCTCGCCGGTCTCGTATGTGGCGACCGCGACCGGCTCGGGACCGACGTCCAGCGCCTCGGCGAGGACGCGCCCCGGCATGTCCGCGGCACGCGAGAGGCCGGCGAGCGTCAGCACCGTCGGCGCGACGTCGAGGATCTTCGCGCCGTCGATCCGCCCATGTGGTCGGACGCCGCGGCCGAAGAGGTAGAGGATGCCCTCGATGCGGTGAAAGCGCTCGCTCACGCGGCGCATGTCGCGCGTCTTGCTCGGATCCTCGGGCAGCGCGCCGAGCTCGAAGCCGTGGTCCGAGAGGACGGCGAGCGTCGTCGAGCCGTCCATGGCCGCGATGAAATCGCCGACGATCCCGTCGGCGTAGCGGTACATCGCCTCTACGGCCTGCCCGTAGCGCGCCTGCTGCGTCGCGAGCTCGCCCGTGAGTCCCTCGGCGCGGAAGAGATGGCCGAAGAGATGCGCCGTGGAATCCGTCGCCTCGATGTAGGCGAAGAGCACGTCGGGACGCCGCGTCTTCCACAGATGCAGCGCCACGCGGCGATACGTGTCCGCGGTGGCGAGGGCCCAGCGGAAGTGGCTCAGGTCGTCATTGAAATTGAAGGGCCGCGCGAACTCGTCGGCCGGCACGTTGATGAACGCCGCCGCCTCCGTGGGGCCGATGTCGGCGGGTCGCCGCACCATGGGCGCGATCTCCGCCTGCAGCTCCGGCGGATGCGTCGTGGTCACCGGATCCTTCGCGCCCGCGGCGCCGTCGGCGAAGAGGAAGTGGTAGCAGGTGTGATCGCTCACGATGTCGCCGTTCACGTCCTCCGGAGGCCAGGTGGCCCACCAGCCGACCACGTCCACCCGGCGGCCCGCGTCGGACAGGATGTTCCAGAGCGCCTTCACCTTCCGCATCCGGCTCGTGACGGGCAGATCCTCGCCGGTCTGCGGGTTCACGGCGACGAAGTGGCCGATGCCGTGCTGATCCGGCGTCTTCCCGGTGGCGATCGTCGTCCAGATGATGGGGCTCAGGATCGGCCGGCTGGTCTCCAGGCGGCCGTACGCGCCCTCCTGCCGGAGGCGCGCGAAGTTCGGCATCTTCCCCTCCGACATGAGGAGGTCGACGGTCTGCGGATCCATGCCGTCGAGCCCGAGCACGATGACGCGCCCCGGCCGGGAGTCCGAGCCACAGGAGGCCACCAGCAGGGCGAGGGCCGCGAGGACGGCGAGGCGCGGAGTCATCGCGCGTCGCGTAGGATCCTTCGGCGGCGCGGTCAAGGACGCTCTGCGCTCGCGTAGTGCCCGGCGATGACCCGGAGGTGCCGGGCGTGCTCCGCGTGCGCCGACGCGCCCTCGCCGTCCTCGAGCCGTGCGGCGAGCTGGCTCAGCTGCGCGAAGGAGCCGGCGACGGCCGCGTCCAGGGCCGGGAGCCGTGACCTTCCTTCGGCCGGATTCACGGCCCGGAGGGCGGGCGGCTCCGTCTCCAGCCGGCGCGCGACCAGGGCCCGCGCGCCCGCCACGTCGCCCGCGGCCGCACGGCGGCGGGCGAGGTGCATCGTGATCTCGTTCGCGACGCCGTAGTCCGCGACGCGGAGCCCCGTGTGCCCGGGCGGGGGAGCGCGGAGCACGAACAGCGCGGTGACGAGGCTCGCCGCAGAGAGCACCACGGCACGTCGCCATTGCCGGGCCGCGACGGTCCCGAGCAGCTCGACGAGGCCGAGCCCCGCGAGCGGCGTCATCGCGATGGCGACGGGCAGGCGGAGGCGCGACGAGGTGTAGAAGAGGGCGTTGGCCGCGAGCGTCGTGGCGACCAGGAGCACGGTGAGCCACGCCGCCGGTGCGCGTCGGACAGCAATGACACCCGCCACGAAGAGCGGCGCGATCATCCAGAACTCGACGGCGAAGCGCGCCGCCCGCGGCGCCTCGAGCCGCCAGTACGCGTAGCTCGCGTTGTCGGGCACCTCGAGCCAGTGCCAGGCGGCGCCGAGCTTGGCGCCGACGAGCCCGAGCCAGGCGCCGACCGAGCGATGGGTGGCGATCGTGCCGCGGACGACCGGCAGCCAGTGCCCATCCGTCGTGCCCATGATGCGCGGCGCGAAGGCACTCGTCGCCGAGCCGCCGAACGGGTCGTAGTCGGCCGCATTGTAGTAGAGGAACGCGTGCGGCCCGCTCGCCGCGAGCGCGAGCGGCGGCGCGCCGACGATCACGTTCCGCGCGACGAGCGGCGCGAGGACGAGGAGGACCCCCGCGGCGAGCGGCCACGCGCGGCGCCCGAAGCGGCGCACGATCACCGCAGCGGCCACGGCCGCGAAGAGCGCCGAGCTCGACTTGAGGAGGAGCCCGAGGCCGAACAGGACGCCGCAGGCGAACACCCAGCCTCGCGTCCGCGGCGCGCGCAACGCCGCCACGACCGCCGCGAGCGTCGCCACCGCCGCGAAGACGACCGGGCCATCGCGGAGGAGGAGGCTCTCGTGGAAGACGGCGGGCCCGTAGAGCGCCGCGAGGAGCCCCGCGGCGAGCCCGGCCGCGACACCGAAGAGGCTCGTGGTGAGCGCACAGACGAGTCCGGCCGTGGCGACGCCGAGCGCCGCCTGCACCAGCACCACCGCGCCGACGCGATGCCCGGCCGTCGCGAACAGGGCCGCGAGCCCGTACGCGTAGAGCGGCTCCTGGTAGTACGTGTGCTCGCCGAGCCAGCGCGCCCACATCGCGCGCCCGACGGCGTCGTCGAACGGACCCGGCGTCCCGAGCATCTCGTGTGCGGTCCGGGCGACGCCGGCGTGGCCGCTGTGGTACGGGCGCGGCGTTACGCGGCCGAGGACGTCGCCGGCGACGATCGCCTGCGCCCAGGCGTCGAAGAACGCCATGTCCGACTCGGTCCAGCGATGGAGCCAGGGGAGGGGCCCGCCACGAATCTCGGCCCAGCTGGCCAGCCGAATGGCCGCCGCGGCGACGACGACGACGAGGAGACCGGCGCGCGCGCGGGTCATGACGGCGCGAGCGCGCGGAGGCGATGGCCGCGGGCCGCGGTACGCTCACCACGCGCCTCGAGCAGCTCGGCGAGCCGCTCGTGCCGTCGCGGCCCGTCTCCTGCGACGCCGGGCTCCGGCGCGAGCGACGCCTCGATCGCCGCCAGCCGGGCCCGCTCTGCCCGCACCTCGGCCAGGCGGTCCGACGCGCGCGGCTTCTTCGCGCTCGCGAGGTGGCGGGGGTTGATCGCGTCGGAGCGGGCGAACGCCCGCTCCGCGTCGTCGTACAGCCCGTTCCGCGAGTAGATGAGCCCGAGGTTGTAGAAGAGGACGTCGTTGTCCGGTGAGCGCCGCTCGGCGATGGCGAACTCGCTCGTCGCGCGCCGCCAGTCGATGGTCTCGTAGGTGACGCCGAGCATGTAGTGGAGATGCCCGACGAGGTTCTGCGTGAGGTAGTCCTTCGGCACGCGCGGATCGTCCTCGCCGTCGAGCGGCCTCTCGTCGACGGCCGGCGGGGGAAGCGGCGCATCGCGCCGCCACGCCTGGAAGACGATGCCCCGCGGCACGACGTCCAGCTGCGGCAGGTTCCAGTTCGGATGATGCGTGAAGAAGACCGGATCCGTCTCGGGATTGAAGCGGAGTGGCGGCAGGTCGGCGTCCCCGACGCCCTGGAGGATCAGGTCGACGTCGGGCCGGTGCCCCTCGACGAGGTGCAGGTACATGAGCACGAAGAGGATGTTGTCGTCGGTCGCGATCAGATGCGCGCCGGGGGGAAGGGCGTGGAGCACCCTGAGGCTGAAGTCCTCCGCGATGCGGTAGCGGTTCCGGTCGGCCGCCGCCCATCCCGTCACCAGGAGCCAGAGCGGAAGAGCCAGCACCAGCACACGGGCGGCGCGAGGCACGCGTGCCATGATCTCCTGCGCGCCGATGGCGGCGAGCAGGGCCGCCATCGCGTACGACGGGATGTAGTAGCGGTGCCAGATGAAGAGATCGCTCCGCGAGCCGTGCGCGGCCATCGACGCGACGTTGCCCGCCATGACGAGGAGCGGGAGGAGCACCGGGAGCCCGCGGCGCCAGCCGGCGATGGCCCCGACGACTGCCAGGGCGGCCCCGATCCACGTGATCTCCGTGCCGAGGCTCCGCGCCCAGTCGAGGGCGACGACGAGCACGTCGCTCGGCTGCTCGACCCACGCCCGCATCCAGAAGTCGCGCCGCAGGACGACGTCGAGGAAGGCGTCGAGCGTCTCGGGATTGCCCCAGTCGACGCGCGGATTCATGCGCGACCGGATCGGCAGGAACAGGTAGACGAGCAATCCACCGGCGAGCGCACCGCCGGCCGCAAGAAGTTGCCGCGGGCGGACGAGGATGCCCGGCTCGCGCAGCACGACGAACGCGCCGAGGGCGAGTGCGTACACGGTCATGAAGATGTGCGCCGTGGCCCCGAGGCCCGCGAGGAAGAAGGCGAGCGCGAGCGCCCTCGGGTCACGGGTCCGGTCCCAGGAAAACGCGGCCGACGTCGCGGCCACGACGAAGACTGCGCCGAGCGCGTAGACGCGCTGCACGTTCGCCTCGCCCCAGAAGCTCGGCGCCAGCGCCAGGAGGAGGGCGGCCAGGAGCGCGGGCACCGGATCGAGCCCGAGCCGCCGGCAGAGGCGGTAGAGGAGGGCGCACGCGGCCGCGGCACACGCGGCACTGAAGAAGCTCATCCGGTACGCGATCGATCCGATGGGGAGGAGGAGCGTCCAGAGCTTCCCCGCGAGCACGTACAGCGGCGAGCCCGGCGGGTGCGGAATCCCGAGCGTGTGGACGGCCGCCACCAGCTCGCCGCTGTCCCCGACGTAGATCGTGGGGCACGCCCCGAGGGCGTAGAGCACGAACACCAGTATCCCAAGCACGACGGCGGCCATGGGGGGCGCGCCGGAGTTAGCGGGGGACGCCCGGGATCGCAAACGGAGAAACGCAGCAGGTGGCGTCCCGCGTCAGCCACGGCGCGGCATCGGCATACGAAATTTCCATTGACTGTCGCCTCTCTGACCCGGTACGAAGCACGTGCGGCGATGAAGACGCGAACGTCGTTGCTGCTCATCGGCTGTCTCCTGTTCCTACCCGCGACGCTGCACGCGCAGGTGCTACGCTCGGCGCCGGAGTTCCAGGTCAACGCCTACACTACCGGGACGCAGACGATTCCCGCGGTGGCACGCGGATCTGCGGGAGGCTTCGTGGTGGTGTGGAGCAGCTACCACGACGGCGACGTCGACGGCGTCTTCGGCCGCCGTTTCGATGGCGACGGCATGGCGCTCGGCGGCGAGTTCCAGGTGAATCAGTATACGACGGGCCAGCAGAATCGGGCGCGGATCGCATCCGACTCGTCAGGCAAATTCGTCGTCGTGTGGCACAGCTACGCGAACGATCAGGACGGGGATGGTTCCGGGGTCTTCGCCCGCCTTTTCGACGGCGCGGGGACACCACTCGGGAACGAGTTCCAGCTGAACGCCTACACGACAGGGAACCAGGTCCTCCCCGCCGTGACGATGGGAGACCTCGGAGACTTCGTCGTCGTATGGAACAGCTTCGGACAGGACGGGGATGACTTCGGCGTATTCGGGCGTCGATTCGACGCGACCGGCGCGCCACTGAGCGGCGAGTTTCAGGTCAACACCTACACGACCTCGTACCAGGTTCTCCCCGACCTCGCGGCCGACGCGGACGGCGACTTCATGGTCGCCTGGACCAGCACCGCCCAAGACGGAGACGACAGAGGAGTATTCGCTCGGCCATACGACAGCAGCGGCGCACCGCTCGCGCCGGAGTTCCAGGTGAACAGCTACACGACCGGGGCAC
>Ga0111538_10012895_pt1 | contig 11032 bp, 6 predicted proteins | sample SoiMethybrSBSTD1_FD_79669 | JGI IMG/M metagenome (GOLD analysis project Ga0111538, IMG submission 79669) | Bulk soil microbial communities from a Populus tree surrounding site in Tennessee, USA - Soil MetaG P. TD hybrid SBSTD1 (version 2)... | ecosystem: Environmental > Terrestrial > Soil > Tree... | reverse complement strand
GTCCCGCGGGCGGCGCTGGGGGCGGGGGCGCGCTCGGCGCGGCCGGAGCATTACCTCCTGCACCGCCTTGCGGCGGCTGCGCCTGCGCGAAAGCCGGCAACGGAAGGAGCAGAACCACCCCCGCTCCGATGAGCGATCTGGCAGCGAGAGTCTGACGCAGCATTGCTAGGGAAAACCGATGCATCGAATGGCGGTTCCTGCTTGAAACGGCGAGGAGGGGGGCACGAGGCGCGCAAAGCTCGCACCAGGTTCGGGGGGTGTCAACGATGTTTCGGCCGAATCGCGTGCGCCACACCTAGCGAAGACCGCGTGCGGGCAACGCTCAGGAGGCCCCTCGAGTGTTGCGTCTTCACACGGGCCCATGCGAGTCTGAGCCTCGCATCGGTTTGTTCCCGTCTCGTCCTTCGTTTCGGCTGCCCGCGGAGATCTGGTCATGAGTGTGCGTTTGCTGGCGTGCTTCGCCTTGGTGGCGAGCATGCTCGTTACCGGCGCGGTGTCGGCGCAGAGTTTGAAGAGCGGCGAATTCTCGGTGCAGCGCTTTTCTCCCGCTGTCGGCCCGCGCAACTTCATCACCGTTCAAGGCGCCCGCACCGACGGCAAAATGGCCTTTTCTCTGGGCCTCTTCGGAAACTACGGCGATCGCCCTTTCGTCATTACGACTTGCGTATCCGAGAGCGACTGCGCGGCGGGCAGCGCCACTCGGCTTCGCGAGATACGCGTCGTCGAAACGCTGGTCACGGGCGAGCTTTTGGCCTCGCTCACCGTCATTCCTCAGCTTCAATTCGGCCTGCACCTGCCGTACACGTTCACGCACGGCGCAGGGCTCAGCACCGATCCCAACGACCCCTCCTCGTTGGGCCAACAGTCGCGCGCCGGCCTCAAAGGCTCCGGGCTCGGCGACCCCATGGCGGAGGCCAAGGTCCGCGTTGCGGGCAACCCCACCGACCAGCATGTCTTCGGCCTTTCGGCCTTCATCACCGCGCCGCTCGCGCACAACATCTCGAGCACCAAAAACACGTACATCGGCGATTGGGGCCCGAGCTTCGGCGGGCGCGCCATCTACGATCTACTGGTCGGCCGTTTCACCCTGGGGCTGAACCTCGGCGGCGCGTACCGGCGCGAGGCGTACCTCGGTTCGGCCAGGATCGGACCCGAGCTGCGCTACGGCGGCGCGATCGGCTTTCAGATAAGCCCCGTGCTCGCGGCGATTGCCGAGGTCTTCGGCTCGAGCCGACTCGGCGCATCCTCGGGCACCGACGCGGTCGAAGGCAATCTCGCGCTCCAGCTGCACCCCATGAATTCGGGGCTCATCTTTTTGGCCGGCGCGGGGCTCGGTCTCACCGAAGCCGTCGGCGCGCCTCGCACGCGCATCTTCGCGGGGGCGAGCTTCACGCGTGAGTCGTCCGATCAGGACAACGACGGAATCAACGACGACAAAGACCAGTGTATGACCGCGCCGGAGGACGTCGACGGCTATCAAGATGCCGATGGCTGCCCCGATCCTGACAACGACGGCGACGGCTTTGCCGACGCCAAGGACAAGTGCCCCAACGAGCCGGAGCTGAAGAACGGCTTCCAAGACGACGACGGTTGTCCCGACGAAATCGCCGACCGCGATCAAGACGGGATCCCCGACGCGGACGACAAATGCCCGGATCAGGGGGGCTCCACGGTCGTGACCCGCAAAGGGGACTTCTACGGCTGCCCCGATCGCGACAAGGACGGCCTGCCCGACCGCGTCGACAAATGCCCGACTGATCCCGAGGACACGGACGGGTTCCAAGACGCCGACGGTTGCTCCGATCCCGACAATGACAACGACGGGATCAACGACGCCGATGACCAATGCGTCGACCAACCCGAGGTCAAGAATGGGTTCCAAGATGACGACGGGTGCCCCGATACCGTGCCCGATACCGACCACGACGGAATTCCGGACGATAAGGATCGCTGCCCACAGGCTCCCGAGAACTACAACGGCTTTCAGGACGACGACGGGTGCCCCGACCGCGGCAACGCGCTCGTCGAGATCCGGACCGACGACATCGCGATCCGAGATGTCGTGAATTTCGCGAAAGACAGCGACAAGATCGTGGGCAACAAGAGCTTCCTCGTGCTCGACGCGGTCGCTGCGGCGCTGACGCACCACCCCGAGATTTTCCTCGTCGAGGTCGCGGGGCATACCGACAACCAAGGAGACGCAGCCCACAACCGCGACCTCTCCAAGCGACGTGCAGCCGCAGTTGTAGAATATCTGCACAATCGCGGTGTCGAATCGCGACGTCTCACCGCGAGCGGTTATGGGCCGGACAGAGCGATCGCGTCCAACAAGGCCGCAGCGGGTCGCGCAAAAAATCGCCGCGTCGAGTTCAACATCCTCTCGTCGTCGACGAAGAAACCCGGCTCGCAGGCGCCACAGCCGTCACCACAGCCGCAACAGCCGCAGCAACCGCCGCCGAACCAGCAACCGACGCGCGAGATCGACCTCAATTAACAGAGAGCATCAACCGCTCATCGATGGCGAATCGAAGAGCGGCCCTCGTGTAGCCAGAACTCCGTCACGGTACGTAACGCTCGCAACGCGCCGCACCGAACATAAAGTGCGGCGCTCGAGCACATCCGCTGCGATCAAAGTCGCGCAAGGACCATGATTGTGATGGACAACGCGATCCAAGATCGATGATCCTTCCGAAAAATTGGCCACATTGGGTCGCATGTGTTGCATCATTACGCCGCGTGCGTCGTCGTACGGTCGACTCGTGCATGCCAACGGGTGGTTGGTTGATAGTCAAACCTGGGCGCCCCGGAGGAACCTAAGCGCCAACAAGTAAGGAGCTTCGTATGCGACTGAAGACACTTCTGACATGGCCGACACTGGTGGTGGGTCTTTCTTTGCCCGGCCTGATCGATTGCGGCGACGGAACCGGCAATCCGCTCACGTGCGACGAGTTCTCCGCGGGGACGGTGGCCAACGTCAGCATCGACGCCAAGTTCAAGGCGTTCGTCACAGCCGCCGCCGATCTCCAAGCGATCGCCACGACCATGAAGACCGAGGTCAAGACGGCTTGCGCGAAGATCGCGACGGACATGGGCGAGACCGACACGTGGACCGCCAAGGGTGACACGGACGAGGCCGTCACCACCGCTTGCAACGCCGCATCGGCGAAGATCACTGCGACCTTGCAAGCCACCGCCGGCGCCACGGCGACGGTCACGGTGTCGGGCGGTCAATGCAGCGTGAACGCCGACGCGCAGATCGAGTGCGAAGGCTCGTGCAAAGCCGACGTGAGCTGCACCGAGCCCGAGCTCTCGGCGCGCTGCGATCCCGGCCAGTTCAGCGCCGTTTGCGACGCGGAATGCAAGGGGAGCGCGACGTGCGAGGGGAGCGCGATGCTCGCTGCCGAGTGTCAGGGCAGCTGCGAAGCGGAGTGCACCGGCACCTGCAGCGGCTCCTGTACCGGCACGATCACCGGCGGATGCTCGGGAATGTGCAACGGCACCTGCGACGGCAAGGCCACCCCCGCGGGCGGCATGGCCAACTGCATGGGCACTTGCGAGGGCAAGTGCACGCAGCCCGCAGCGACCGCGATGTGCAGTGGTAAGTGCGAGGCGAGCTGCAAGGGCAAGTGCAACGGCAACTGCAAGCTCGAGGCGTCGGCCAACGTCAAGTGCGGTGCGATGGTCAGCTGCAAGGGCGGATGCACGACGACGTACTCCGCGCCGAAGTGCGAAGCCGAGCTGAAGCCGCCGATGTGCATGGGCGACGCCAGCTGCCAGGCCAGCTGCAGCGGCCGCGCGCAAGTGAAGGCGCAGTGCACGAAGCCCACCGTCAAGATCGTCTACTCGGCCAGCAGCGACGAGATCGTCAAGCTGAAGGCCACGCTCGAAGCGAACCTCCCGTCGATTTGGCTCGCTGCCAAGACGCAAGGGAAGCTCGCAGGCGAGGCTGCGGTCAAGCTCGCGGACACCGGCAGAGTGGCCGTCAGCGCCGTCGGCAGCGCGGGCACGAAAGCCATCGCGTGCGTGGGTGCCGCCGCCACGGCGTCGGTCAAAGCCAGCGCCAGCGTGAGCGTGTCGGTGCAAGCGAGCGCCAGCGTGAGCGGCAGCGCGGGCGCCAGCTGAGCGTCACGCGAACGGCAGAACGCCGTCGCCTGCCGATTCCACGGTAGACGATGGCGGGTGAGCGGAGGTGAGCGAGAGCTGTTCTCGCTCGCCTCCGTTGTCTTTTGTCGCGTTGCGACGTGCGGCGAGCGGCTCATGGCGGTGCAATTCACAACGCCCCGCGCGCGCAGGCGACGACCGTTGCGCCGCCGCACGCGACATCGTGTGGACCCTCCGACCGACCCACGGGGGCCGAAACGCCGCTGAAGCTCAAGGGAAAGGCGCCCCCGCCGTTGTCTTCCCTGAACTCGGCATGCATCGGATCGGCGACATCATCGATCAGCGCTACCTCCTCACCCGGCCTCTCGGCGTAAGGCAGGAAGCGGAAATGTGGGAAGCCGAGCACAAGATCTCCGGGCGCAAAGTCACGATCAAACTGTTCTCTTCGGAGACGGGCGGCGAGGGGGCCAGGGGGCGCTTCGCCTCGGAAGCACGCGTAGCGGCCGAGATCGGCCATCCGGGCATCGTCGACGTCTACGACGTGGGAATGTCCGACGATGGCACGGCATTCCTCGTGCTCGAGCGACTTCGCGGCGAGACGCTGGCCGACATCATCACACATCAGGGTGCGATGCAGGCCGAGGACGCGTGCCACATCATGCTCCAAGTCCTCGGGGGGCTCGAAGCCGCACACGCCATCGGCATCGCGCACGGCGATCTCCGATCGGAAAGCATCATCTTGCGACGTGGCCGCGACGGACGGCTCGTCGTCAAGCTGCTCGACTTCGGCGGCGGAGCAAGAAGCCCAGAGCCCGGATCGGACGCCCCCGTGAGCGCGCAGCGCTCCGCGATGAGCTTCGAGCCTCGCGACGACGTTCAAGCGGCGGGCACCATCCTTTACGACATGCTGACGGGGCGCGTCGGCGTTCGTCAGGGGGCACGCGTGCAGAGCAACGGTTCGGTGCCCGCGCCCGAAACGGCGCAATCGCTCGTCCCCGCCATCCCCGCGGGCTTGGCGCGCATCGTCGATCAAGCGATGGCAACGGGCCCGGGGCGCACGATCGGCACCGCGCGCGAGATGTCAGGCCTGCTTTCCCCCTTCGCGGTGTCCGAGCAAGCGCCGTCGCTCGCGCCGCGCGACACCTTGATGCCATTCTTATCGCCCGAAGCGCGCCGCTCGCGCGGCATGGCACGCCTCGAACGTGCCGTTTTGGGCCTTTCCGAGCCCAAGGAGAAGATCTCCGTGCGACCCAACCTGGTTCTCATCGAAGGCACGCAAGAAGGGATGACCCGCTCGGGCGAGGGCCCGACCAAGCGAGGGGCCAGCGAAGCACCGCGCGCGATCCCCACGCAGGATCTCTTGCAGCCGCGGATTCCGCGCCCGCCGCGCACGCCCGAGCTCGGAGACCCGCGCCCACGCGTCGGACGAGGGGCCAGCCGCGCGGAGCTAGGCGCCCGCTGGCGCAAACGCAACTCCGGCGGGCACCGCCGCTGGCGCACCTCGCGACACTCCATCGGCTCGCGTGCCAGCGATCTTTCTTCGCTCCAGGCGGCGGCGATGAACCGGGTCATGCGGCGCATCTGGTCGGCCGGCCTCTTGGCGGCGGCCGGCATGGGCGCCGGTCTGCTCCTCGGACATCTCCTTCATTTCTAGCCAAAATCAGGGCCGGGACGCGCCGGTGGCGCCGCGGGTGAGCAGGGGCCGAGCCCCCCACCTCATTTGACTTCGCTCTGGCTGGGCCTTAGGTACCGTCGAAGGAATTTCCGATGGCACTGAGTGAGCAAGCCGCGCTCGAAGCGCTCGGTCAAGTCAAGCACCCCGACCTCCACAAGTCGATCGTCGAGCTCAACATGATGCGCGACCTGCGCGTCGACGAGGCGGGTAGAGTCTCTCTCACCGTCATCCTCCCCTCCCCGGCAGCGTCGCTGCAAGAGCGCATTATGGGCGATGTTCGAGCCGCGCTGACCAAGGCGGGGGCATCGGCCGTCGAGCTCGCACCCGAGGTGCGCGTGCTCGGTCGCGACATCACCAGCGAAGATCCCATCCCCGACGTCAAGAACATCGTCCTCGTCATGAGCGGCAAAGGGGGTGTGGGAAAAAGCACCGTCGCAGCCAACCTCACCATGGCGCTGCACCGCGCGGGGATGCGCACCGGTCTGCTCGACGCGGACATCTACGGCCCTAGCGTCCCCACCATGTTCGGCGTGATGGGGCGCCCCTCGTCGGCCGACGGCAAGCTCATCGAGCCGCTCGAGCGATTCGGCATCAAGCTGATGTCGATCGGGTTTCTGCTCGAAGATCCCAAAGCCGCCGTCGTCTGGCGCGGACCGATGCTGCACGGCGCGCTCCTTCAGTTCGTGAAGGACGTGCGCTGGGGCAAGCTCGACTACCTCGTGCTCGATTTGCCGCCCGGCACCGGCGACGTCGCGCTCACACTTTCGCAACGCATCCGCGGGGCCAACGCCGTCATCGTCACGACGCCTCAAGAAGTGGCGCTGCAAGACGTCTACAAGTCCGTCTCCATGTGCCAGAAGGTCGGCATCCCCATCCTCGGCATCATCGAGAACGAGAGCTATTTCATTTGCGACGGGTGCGAAAAGCGCCACGAGCTCTTCGGAAAAGGGGGCGGGCAGAAGGTCGCCGAATACGCGGATGCGCCCCTGCTCGGTCAGATCCCCATCGACCCTGCCATTCGCGAATGGGGGGACGCGGGCACGCCGGTCGTCCAGGCGGCACCCGCGTCGCCGACGGCCAAAGCCTTCGTCGAGCTGGCCGAGCGCCTGGCCGATCGCATCAGCGTCCACAATCTTTCGCGCCTTGGGCCGCTCACCATCGACCGAAGCGGCGGCAAAGGGCCGCTCCACCTCCCCATCGCGCGATAACCGGCCAATCGGCCCGCGGCGAGCCTTCGGGACGATGGAGGAGGTCTAAAGCTGGCGTTTTCTTCCGGCAGCGCCAAACTTTTCGGTACCCCGAGCGCCGTTTCGACGGATCTACGCACATCTGCCGATTCGGTGACGTAGCGGCGGAGTCCACGTAAGGTCCGCGAATCGAGGCCGGAGCCAAAAAAATCAGTAATGAAGCGGGGCTCGCATGTGGCCTTTTCATGGGATATGGTGCTCCGCCCGTTGCGAGAAAGAGCATGCTTCCGGAGTCGAACGACATGATCGCGGCTGATTCTTCGAAGACAGCCGAACGCCCTCAGACGAGTCCCCGAACGGAGGGCACTGCGCTAGCCGCGGATTCCGCCGCCCGCAACGAGGCGCCTTCCTCGCCGGCAGAGCACGCGGAACCCGCGGCTCCTGCCGCCGCGGTGGACCGCCCCGCTGATCAGCAGGCACCCGCCGAACGCCCTGACACCGGCCAGCCGGCCCGAGCCGCCGAAAGCGACGAGGGGGGCGGAGCAGGAGAGGACGAGGGCGCAGCGGACGACGAGTCACACGCCGAGGGGGACGCGGGGCGCGCCGAAGGTGACGCCCAGGCGGCCGAGGGGTCGGCTGCGCCCAAGGCGAAAAAGCGCCGCCGGCGCCGCCGCGGAAAAAAATCGCACCCCCCCGACGGCACCGCCAGCGCCGCGCCCGACGGTACCGCGGCGCCCGAAGCGGCCGGCGAAGCAGCCGCCCCGGGCGCGGAAGCCAAGCCGTCCCAGGCTCCAAAAGAGAAGAGCAAGTCGCGTCGCGACAAGCGCGGCAAGCGCAAATCGCACGCACCGCACGCCGAAAACGCGCCGCCGCGCGAGCGCACCGCGTTCCACGTCGGAGAAGAGGTCTTCGGCAAGGTGACCGCCGTCACCGAGCACGCGATCATGGTCGACCTCTCGGGCAAGGCGCTCGCGATCTTCGATCGTACCGAGCTCGCAGCGGACGACCTCGTCCCCGAAGCCGGCGATCGCTTCGTCGCGCACGTCCACGGCGACGGTTCGCGCGGCGGTCTGGTCGTGCTCACGCGCAAGCCGCTCCGCGAGGAAGAGACGAAACCCCGCCTCGAAGAGGCCGCAAAGAGCGGCGATGCGGTCTTCGGTCTGGTCACCGGCACCGTCAAAGGGGGCATCGAGGTGGACGTCGACGGCGTGCGCGCGTTCGCGCCCGGCTCACACGTCGATCTACGCCCAGGCGCCGATCTCGCACATCTCATCGGCCTGCGCATGGAGTTTACCGTCGCCCAATACGCCAAGCGTGGTCGCGACGTCGTTGTTTCGCGCAAGAACTACATCGAGGCCGAAGCCAAAGAGCATCGCAAGGCGTCGCTCGCCAAGCTCGAAGTCGGCTCAATCGTGAAGGGCATCGTGCGCAGCGTCGTGCAATACGGCGCTTTCGTGGCGATTCCCAGCGCCGACGACGTCGAGGGGCTCGTGCACATGACCGAGGCCAGCCACGACCGCGGCGCCAAGCTCAGCGACATCTTCCACGTGGGCGCCGAAATCGACGTCAAGATCCTGCGCGTCGACGACAAAGACAAGCTCTGGCTCTCGCACAAGGCCGCCACGGTCGACCCGTGGCAAGAGGCCATGAAGACCTATGGCGCCGGCACGCGGCACAAAGGCAAAGTGATGCGCCTTTTGCCGTTCGGCGCCTTCATCGAGCTCGCGCCCGGCATCGAAGGGCTGCTCCACGTTCAGGATCTCTCCTTCAAGCGCATCGAGCATCCGAAGGACATGCTCAAGGAGGGCGAGGAGATCGACGTGGTGGTGGCGGATCTCGAGCGCGGCTCGAAGAAGATCGCGCTGCATCCCGCTCCCCCTGCCGGCGAGGAAAACGAGCCTAAACAACGGATCGTCCCGCACAAGGGGGTCAAGGTCGCGGTGGTGGCGGCCGAATCGGCGGGGCTCGTGGTCCGCGTCATCGGGCTCACCGGGCGTCACTCACGCGGCTTCATCCCCGCGGGCCACACCGGCACCGAGCGCGGCACCGATCTGCGCAAGCATTTTCCGCCGGGCACCCGTCTCGAAGCCAAAGTCATCGAGATCGATCCGCGCCGCGGCGAAGCCAAGCTGTCGCTGCGCGCCCTGCGCGAGGACTCCGAAAAGGCGGCGTACCACGAGTACCGCGCCAGCGTCGCCAAGGCGTCCAAGTTCGGCACGCTCGGCGATCTGATCGCCAACGCCACCAAGAAGAGGTGACTTGAAGCGACTGGCGCCGTTTCTCGCGCTCGCCACGCTCGCGCAATGCAAACGCGTGCCGGAGCCCGTTGCCAAGGGGTCGACCGAGCTCTCCCCGTCTCCTGCCCCCGCGGCCAGCGTTACGAAGTCGAACCCCGCGCAACCGAGCAGCGAAACCCCCTCCACCGAGCAAGCGGTCGCGCGTAGCGGCGCCGTCGGCGACGCCGAGAGCTCGCGCGGCGACGGCGGCGCGCAAAGTGGCGCGGTCCGCTTCGCCGTCATCGGTGACTACGGCACCAGCTCCCCCGCCGCCGCGCGCGTCGCTGCGATGGTCAAAGGGTGGAATCCCGATTTTGTCGTCACGCTCGGCGACAACAATTATCCCGCCGGTGAGGCGACCACCATCGACGCCAACATCGGGCGTTACTACGCCGATTTCATCGGTGGCTACCGCGGCCGCTATGGGGCAGGCAGCAAGATCAACCGCTTCTGGCCCTCGCCCGGCAACCACGACTGGATCTCGAGCCTTACTCCGTACGCCGAGTATTTCACGCTGCCCGGTAACGAGCGCTACTACGACGTCGACCTCGGTCTGGTCCACCTGTACGCGCTCGACAGCGACATTCACGAGCCCGACGGCATTTCCGCCGAATCGCGGCAGGCCGCGTGGCTCAAAGAGCGCTTGAGCAGTTCCAAGGCGTGCTTCGACGTCGTGTACTTCCATCACCCCGCCTACACGACCGCTGCGCACGGGCCCACGATGGCCATGCGCTGGCCGTTTCGCGCGTGGGGCGCCGAAGCGGTGCTCGCGGGACACGATCACACCTACGAGCGGTTTCTCATCGAGGGGATCCCGTACTTCGTCAACGGCCTCGGCGGCGAAGCGACGTACGAATTTGCCGGCGATCCGTTGCCGGAGACCAAGTTTCGTTACAACGAGCAGCATGGTGCGATGCGCGTCGCCGCGACACGCGCCGACATCACGTACGAGTTCTTCACGATCGACGGCCAAAAGCGCGACACGTTCACTTTTCCCGGACGCTGTAAACCGTAACGCGCGTCGGGAACGACCGGAATGACGTCATTCCGCGTGCTCCCTGCCGCTCGCTCTGGGCGCTGCCGCACGACAGGCGCGCGAAGGCGGGCAGGCGAACGGGGGCTCCCGACAGACCGTCGCCGTAGGCGGTGGCCTTCGCGCTCGCGTGGAGGTTGTCCGACGACATCGGCGCGCAGCCCCGCGTCTTCCTCAGGCGGTCTCCCGCGGCCGGCACGCGAGCGCGTTTCCCGATGCGACGGCATTCTCGAGTGGGCCAAGGACAATGATCCTAGTCCGGACGTACGAAAGGCCGCTGCGTCCGCGCTTCAAAACAAGCTCGCGTCGAATAAGCCGCGTCCGCGATGAAGCTGCATCGCCGGTGTGTGCATCACGACGCGCTTCGCTTGACCACCGTCTTCGCTTTACACCGGTTGTTATTCGGCGACGCGTAAATGTTAATTCGAAGTTCTAGCGATGGCGCAGCCAACATGGCATTGGCATTGTCATGGCGGGAGGATCGGACGGGGCGCGTACGGACGATAGAAGCGCGGCGCCGAGGTCATTCGCGAATCGCGAAGGCAGTCGAAAGGGCGCTCGAACGACGAACGTCGAAGCAGGCGCGATCATCGGCGGGAGGTATCGCCTCGAACGATCGCTCGAGCGCGGCGGAATGGGGCAAGTCTGGCTGGCGCGCCACCTCGAGCTCGGCGTGCCCGTCGCCATCAAGACACCACTCTGTTCGCTCACGCCGACGGCGGCGGCGCGATTCAAAACGGAAGCACGCGCCACCGCCGCG
>Ga0111538_10012894_pt1 | contig 11032 bp, 12 predicted proteins | sample SoiMethybrSBSTD1_FD_79669 | JGI IMG/M metagenome (GOLD analysis project Ga0111538, IMG submission 79669) | Bulk soil microbial communities from a Populus tree surrounding site in Tennessee, USA - Soil MetaG P. TD hybrid SBSTD1 (version 2)... | ecosystem: Environmental > Terrestrial > Soil >... | reverse complement strand
GTCCAGAACCACCACCTCTTCCTCCTGCTGATCCCTTAGATTCTTCCACTAATAAAATAAAAATCTCGTTATTAGAGGAAAGATTAGATAAATCTAGTTCATCATATAATACTAATAGTTTTCTTTTGCTACTAAGGATAATTGATTCTAATTCATTCATAATTTATTCTCAGAATAAAGATAAGGACTAAGCAATTTCTTATTTCGTGCCTCTTCTCTGCTCTATGATAACTTTTTCAATCTTGGCTTTATCAAAATCTATGGGTTGATCCGATGATTGATTTGTTGGAAGGGCTTCTATTTTATCTACTGTTTCCATTCCATTAATGACTCTTCCAAACACAGTGTATTGATTATCCAAGAACCTTGCATCTTTAGTAACAATAAAGAATTGTGAACCTGCACTATTTGGATCTCCTGTTCTAGCCATGGATATTATTCCTCTTTGATGTGGAATATCATTGAACTCAGCATCAATAGTGTATCCTGGTCCACCAGTTCCCCACTTATCTTTTAGTGTACCATTTTTAGTTGTTGGATCTCCACCTTGTATAACAAAACCCTTTACTATTCGGTGAAAAATAGTTCCATCATAAAAACCTGTTTTTGAAAGATTAAGAAAACTGTTAACATGCTTTGGAGCTGCTCCTGGGAAAAATTCTAGTGTAATGTTTCCGAGCGATGTTTTTAAAATTGCAATATTATCAGAGGGAGTCATGTTAGCCTTAATCATATTTTGAGGTCTTTCATCTGCTGTATTTGATTCTTTGGCTTTTGTGGCATTATCTTGTGTATTCAACTGTTTAGAAACCGGATGTGGACTATAATTTTTGTTAACTTGGTAAACAAAAACACCAAAAACTATGTCCTGAGTGTCATCTTGAAAACTGGGAGAGGAATATACAAGCTTATATGGTTGGTCACTTGTTCCATTTAATGGATATTTTATATCCTTAAGATTTAGCGCTATTGTCCCACTTGAATATTCAGGTTGGATATTAGTCAACATACCGTTACCAAATGAGGCATATGATATGGGAGTAAAAGGGATAAGTTTTCCAAGCAAAGTATTATTCCAAAAATTGGCATTTGGAGTAAATCCATCATCTTCAACAAAATCTCTTTCCTTAAAACCACCAATCTTCATAAACCATTGTTTTTTACTTTCGTCACCTCCACTTCCTAACGTATAAAACGAATTCCCATTCGGACCATTATGCCTATCTGCTACAATATATACTAATATATAATCAGCCTTTAGATCCTGAGCAATGAGAGTTGCTGTTTCCGGTTCGCTCATTAACATTTTCGCTATAGTTTGTATTCTCGTCTGATTTATTGTTGCATTATCAGCTAAAGTAGTTTTATTTCCTAATGTCGTTATCCAATATCCATAATCCCACCATGAAGCTATTACTGAGTCCTTGGGGGTATTGTTTTTAATCCAATCTACAGCATCGACCCAATCTTCGACTTGCATCCTAAAACCTGTTGCGCCATTTACTATAGATGGAGGAATATCTGCTGAACTTATCCAATTAAAATTCTTTGGATATATCAATCCATTATAATCAATCAAAGGAATAGAAACTAGGAAGACAATCATAACCACAAAGGAAATCTTGGCTAGAGGTTTAACTTCTGGTAAAAACTTGCCTTCTTTAATATTTTTTCTAAATTCTCTCTCCTTTATCTTGTTTTGATTCTCAATCCTGCTTTGCAATATGCTGCGTGTTAATTCATAAAGCCCAATAGATGCGAGTATTACAATTGCTATAGAAGAATATACCATTAGTCTTGCAAATGTTGCACTAACATACAGACCTGTTAGTCCTATAATTAAAGCAAAAATAGTCATATCTGTTCTCTTAGAAAACGAAAACCAAACTCCAAATCCTGCAAATATCAACAAGATTGAATAATCTGTAAAATAGTCAATTACCGTTGGCGTAGAATGCTCAGCAACTGATTCAACTAAAGGATTATGAGAAGACAAAAATGGATTTACGGCAACAAGATATCGGAAGGATGAGGGTTGATAAGCTCCTATGAAAAACATACTAACAGCAAGTAAAATGAAAATGGCAAGTGCTGCAATAAGATTTCGATTAGCTTTTGCAGGAGAACTTTTCGCTCTTATGAGGGTTCCTACAATTGCAAATACCATTCCAACTAGAAGAGCGATGCCAGGAAGTCCAACGACAAAGGAGATACCAGGCCTAGGAAAGGCACCTGCTGTGATTAAAGTAATTAATGTGAAAGTTATAATTCCGTAAAGAAATATTGAGTCTTTTCTAAGAAAAGGTAACACAAAAAAGAAAATTCCCAAGGGAATACTAAAATATTGAATTCCACCCCATGAAGAATTGGCCAATCCCAAAATTAGCCCACTCCCTGCTGCAAATAAAATAGTTCTTTTTATATTTTTGCTTTTTATAGAAGAGAGAAACAAGTATACAGATAAAAGTGCCAAGAAAAGTCCTAATGGCTCAGACTTAAACCATCCCAAATTGCCTCTCTGAATAATTGCAGGCATAAAAGCAAACAAAAGACTTGCGAACATTCCCGCAGTTGTACCACTCAAATTTCGGACTAGAGCAAATATAACTATAGTAGTAAGAGACCCAATTATTACTGGGAACATTATCACAAAATCCAAAAGTGAACTGCCGAAACCAAAAATTTTATACATGGTCGCGGCAATTAGGTGAAGAGCAACCTGTGAAGTTGTAGGGACAAATCTTCCTTCCGGATACCAAGACTGATAATCATGCCACTTTAAATAAGCTTCAAAGCCATTATCTATAATATACTTAGTAGCCCTATAATCAAAATATGGATCAAATTCGTTTAAAGCAAAACCATATTTTATTGGATATGACCTTATAATAAAGGCAGTAGAAAATGCTATAATTAGAACCACAATCACAAGAAGATGCCTAGTCTGAAATTGAAAGGAGTTTATTCTAAATAATGCTTTATTGCCCGATAACAATGTAATAAACTTCTATTTTTTACTTCCTTTTTAAGGTAATGGCTATTTCTTGAATCACTCAAGGTTGAGAGTAACAAAATTTAAATTTAGATTAAGAAAAGGCGATAGTTGTTGACAATCATCTTTGAGTATGAATTAAACTATGAGGATTTATCAACGAGAGGAAGGCGTATTCAGAGATGAATAAAGAAAAGGTAATAAAGTTGTAATTTCACCATGAATAGTAACTTGTTTTGCATCTGCTCTTATCTTATTCCATGAAATAGCTTCTTTTACTTCTGCCCCACTAAGACTTCCATCCCACTCATTAGCAGTAGTGATATAAACAGCGTAATCTAGTCCATCTCTAAATTGATTCCACCAGAGAGTGTGATGTTTAGATATTCCGCCTCCTAACATTAATGCTCCTGTTTTTTTTGCTTCAAATATAAGATCAGAAAGTTTAGTTTGATCTTTTAAAATATCAAGATACATGTCCTTGTGATTCTGATAAAAAAGCCAGATTTGACTTCCTACTGCTCCATCCACTATACCGGGAACAATAACAGGAATTTTGTTTTTGTGAGCCCAATATAAAAAAGATGTTTCTCCTAATTTACTTCCTATATAATCAATAAATTCATAACAGGCAAAGTGTTTATTCTCTTGATAAAATTCATTAAGATATTCTTGTATTTTAGTTTCTATTAAAGGACCATAATTTTCTACAGGGATAAATATATTCCCTAATCTGTGAATATTCTTTTTCTTAAGATGATAGTCATCAATATTAAAATCTCCAGGGTAATAATTAGCAAAAGATCTAGCTATATCATGATCTAAAGAGCCACATGTTGTTATTATACAATTGAACATATTCTTTTTTATCATATCTTTAATTATCCCTCTTATTGCAGTAGAGATTATTGCTCCAACAAAAGATAAAAATTTTGTACAATTAGGCTCTTCTATCATTTTTTGTAATATGGTAATTCCGTCACTCAAGTTTACAGATTCAAATCCTCCTGATTCTGACATTTGATGGAAAATTTCTTTTAAATTACAGCTTTGAATGTTATAATCCCTAATTTCGTAATTAATTTTTTTTTTATTTTTATTAGCAGTCATAGAAAAGTAATAAAATGGTATTGCTATAAGAAGATATTTACTTATGATTATCTACAATTCGAATTTTATAATAGTCAGATAATTGTATGATTTTCTGTGGATAATAAACATACTTTCACTGGAAAAAAAATTGATCCGCCAAATATATATCCAAACATGACCATTTCCGATCTTATCTCATTCTTTGGATCTACTGGATTTAACGCTAGACGATTATCAGAAGCAGCAGCGATGTTCAAAAAAATGATTGAGACTGATGCTACTACTTGTTTAACTATTTCAGGAGCAATGACTCCTATAGGACTCGGCAAATCTATTTCAACTTTGATTGAAAGAGGTTTCATTGATTGGATAATTACTACTGGAGCTAATGCCTATCATGACCTTCATTTCGCCTATGGTTTGCCTGTTAGGCAAGGGCATTTTGATGTTGATGATGATATATTGTATTCTCAACAAATCGTTAGAATATATGATGTTTATATTAAAGAAGTAGAAACACTTCAACACCAAGATAAACTTATCCAAGACACAATAAGAAACATGAGTAAAAGAAAAGTCGATTATATAAAAGAGTTTTCAACGTCGGATCTTTCTTACAGACTAGGAGAGAATGCTTATTATCATTCCTCTTTTCCTGATAAATCTTTCATGGTTTCTGCTTTTAAAAACGAGGTGCCTGTTTATATACCATCTCTAACCGATTCGTCAATTGGAATGAATATGATACCGCTACTATACGAGTCAGCTTTACCTCCTATTAACCTATTGGCAGATATTTCTGAGTCAGCGGCAATATTATGGAAAAGCAAAATTTCCGGAGGGATAGAATTAGGTGGAGGAGTCCCAAAAAACTTTTTCCAACAAACCGGCCCCACCTTGTATCAAATTTTGAAAATAAAAGAAGGGGGTCATGACTATGTAATTCAATTGACCGATGCCAGACCTGATACAGGGGGCTTATCCGGCGCAACAATCCAAGAAGGAAAGAGTTGGGGAAAAATAAAAACTTCTCATAGTGGCAATGTAATTGTCTATGGAGATTCTTCTGTCTATTTTCCCCTCTTATGTTCTTATGTTTTGTCAGAATGTAAACCCAGAAATCAAAAGAAATTATATCATTTGAAAGATAAATTTGTAAAAGAAATGAAGGATATTTATTTTAAAAAAAAACAACAATAACTTAACCTTAAGTTTAAATTTTAAAGGTAATAATTTTTTTATTTTCTAATATTTCTCTGATTATTATTTTGATTTGATTAATATTGATACCATAATAATTGGAATCTTGTAAATTTAAAAATTTAAACATTGCTCTCTCAAGTATTGATAAACATATGTTATCTTCATTTTTTTGGAAATGAACAAAACCTGCGCAGATCAATATCAATCCATTAAGTAATTGCTTTTCCTGTCCTGTGGCTTCTTTCCAAACTAGTTCTAATGCCTCATGAGACCACCAATATTTTTCCTGATTAAATAATACTACCGCCCTATTGATTGCCTCCGTTTTGCTTAAATGTCTTTCTTTTACTTCAATGATTTCTTTTATGGAGGCAATTTTTTTTAACGAATTCAATACTTTCCAAAGATTTTCTTTTTTTTCTATGCTCAGATCTAGTTCAATAAAGTTGTGTGCTATGCGGCAGTCTCTAATGATAATTTCTAAGGAATTAGTCAGTTGCCTTGATTTTTTGAGAATGAAATCTGCTTTTAGTGGTGTAAATTCAGGATTATTCAAATATACCATATATCTAAATAAATTATGCTTATTTGTTATACTCAATCGTCAGTAATTTATTATTATACATAATAATTAAAAATATATATCAACTCTAAATTTAAATTCATTTTGGGACTGAGCTTAGCTGATAAAAAAGAACTAGAATCATTATTAAAATTTCATTCTTTGAACATAAATCAAATGTTAACTTTCTGTAAAAATCTTATTCCATCTCAAGGAAATATTGAAGATTTTGCTTATGGCTTTATTGTTGGCACAATAATTGGCAATTATTCAGAAAAGTTTTTTCAGAGACACAATAGGGGGCCTGATAATGATGAATTAATGGATATATATTTTACTATGTCACTACGCTCTGCTAAAATAAGAAAGGCTATAATAAATGAATTACTTTGAATTTTGATCGCGATTAATGTTTAATATCATTAGATTTTTAACCATCACTGAGTTTTTTATACTATGGGTAATAACCCTGAATTTGGATTGGCTGTTATGAATCGCGTAATAAAAAAGGCAGGAGCTGAAAGAGTAAGTGATGAAGCATCTGATACTTTAAGAACAATTCTAGAGGAAATTGCCAACAATATATCAAAGACCGCAATAGACCTTGCAAATCATGCAGGAAGAAAAACAATAAAATCTGATGATATTTTATTGGCCTACAAGAATAGCTATAAGAAATAAAGAAACTTATCTAGATCATTTAGGCGAATTAGAATAGTCAAATATACATAATCCATTATTAATGAAGCTGAAAATGGAAAATAACTCAAATTTATATGTCTCATTTCAATTACTAATTTGTGAGGTGGGGTGGCAGAGCGGCTATGCGTTCGCCTGCAGAAATTGTTGATAGCGAATATATAGGGGTTCGAATCCCTTCCCCACCTTCGGATTTATTCCAAACAAATTGCTAGAAGAACCTTAATGTTTTACTTTGTATAAGTTTCCTTCAATGCCTGGCCATATGTTAGACGGGATTTTTTTCTAAGGTAAGGAATTAACCTATAATGTAGTGAATATATATGCTCTTCCTTAATTAAAATTCCTTTTACTACTAATGATATCAATCCACCTGAAAGTTTGGACGAAGGGATATTGCTTTCTTTTGAAAATAAAATTCTTTTCGATTGATATTCATCTAGGGAAAAATATGGTCTATTGGTTTCAATTATCAATGGCCAAACTACCATTTCCCATATCAATCGTCTATATTCAGTTGAATGAGCATGTTTTCCTTTTGGATGAGAATCTTTTCCATTATTGTAGGAGGTCATTGTTTATTTTTTTATTATAACTTTAATGTTTGAGTGAGGTTTTATAATCTAATCCATTTCAATAACTATATTTAGTGACATTGAGAGTATAAAAGATATAGAGTTGTAGTGCTTTTCAAATAGAGAAACTTTAGAAAGCAATATAACAGTATAATATTCCCAAATTAAATATGATTAAACTTCTTACCTTATTTTCGATTCTTCCTTCTGGCACCGTGATAAATGAAACAATTTTTTTTATTTATATTTTGATCCTGATAGGTTTAATCATCACTGCAATATGGTTGAGAAGGAAACGATCGAATGACATCTAACAAATCACAGCATTGATAACAAGATGACTAGGAGACTGCCTTTTACCTATTTTTTTCGATATTGGATTAAAGTTTTTGCTATCCATTCAACATCTTCAATTGTTTTTGCTAATCTAGAAATCTTGATACAATCTCTAATATCTCGAGATTTTAATTTGTTCCAAACAACATTTGAAATTTCATTAGAAAGATCAAAAGGAATATCGTTTTTCACAAGAATTCCATTGGATACTTCTATAAATTTATCTCGATTATATGATTTTAGATGGAAAATAATAAATCTCGAAAGAAGTGGAGATAATAATTTTTCTTTGTTATTACATGTTGCAAAGATCCATGTTTTCAATTGTGTACTTCGAGTCTTTTGTGACTTTGTTTCAGTTAGTATTCCTGTCTCCATTATACTTAGTAACGATGTCTGGTCCTTATATGGCATATGTTCTATTTCATCTACTAATAAATATCGTGGACGATAATCAAATAAATAGTCAACCATTCCTGCTTTGGTGCTATGACTACCTAATGTAAAATAGGATCTTTCTAACTTTAAAAATTCTAGCATAAACAATGTCTTAGCTGAAGCAGGAGGACCTACTAATAAAATATGTACTGGTTTATCTGATATCAGTGACATTTTAAAAATTTTTTTCAAATCATCATATCCTATTATACTTTCAAAAAGACTCAAATTTTCACACTTCTTATCATCAAAGTATTTATGAGTTTCTCCTTTAATTTTTAAGATTTCATTACCATTCATTATTATAAATAAAGATTATCTTCTCCATTTTTTATTTCTTTTTAATATCATTTCAGTAAGTTCTTAATTTTTAGATATTAATCTAGGAAAAGAAAAATATAGGTTACATGTTATTATATACATTGACTGATGTTTCAATCAATGAGGATGAAAAACATTTAGTTCTATTTGCGTTAAGCCAATTAGCTGAAATGATTGAAGAGGGTGATATTAGAGAAGAAGATTTTAAGGTAACTGATTATAATCCTGTTAATTTGTCATCTATATATGAGCTAAAAGATAGATTAGAAACAGAAATTATGTAGTTAATATTCTAACTTATTATTATTTGCTTAATGATTATAAAAATTTTATTTAGCAAAATTCACAATTCTTCCCATTCACAGGAGTACTCAGGACTGGTCTCCCACAACTTTAAAAAAGACTTAAAATGTAAATCAAAGATTTCTTGATTCTTTCTTTTATATATTTGATAAATTTTTCGACTTTGTGAGTTAATTCCGAATAAATATGGTTCTACTAACAGAAGTCCACTATTATGAATATCTCTATCTCTAATTATTAAATTATGAGGTATTATTGTTTTATAAATTCTTATTTCAAAATTTGATAATTCTTTAGTAGATAAAGATACTATCTTCATATTACAAAGCTTGGAAAGACATGAAGTAAGACTTTCATAAATATTTGGAAAAACACTCAAATATTTTATATGGTTTAGAATTTCGGAATGGGGATCACAAAGCAAAATTTTTAATTTTATATTATTTTTTAATATACTTTTCAATACTTCAATATAATTAAAAGAAAAAATCTGGTCAAGACTAACACAAGCGATACATATTTCTTTTCTTGTATTTACTATTATGTCAAAAATTTTTATATTCTCTTTTGAATAAACATCAATCGTATCGTCTTTGTTTTCTTTTTTCAAAATTTCTTTTAATTTAGTCGCCATAAAAGGTGTTATGGATGAGGATATGTCACTACTCTTTTGAATTAAATTTTCAATTGTCAATAATGAAAACCTACATGGAAGAAATAAAAATATTTATATTTTTAAGAAAAGATTATTAATTATTTCTTTAAAAATCATGACAATCTCATCACTAATACATTTAAGAGTATGTACTCTTTTTTTAAGTAAAAGTCAGACAAAATTAGCTAACTGCCTTTTTAATAACAATTGATATATATCAAAGTTGTCTGCTGTTCCTTCGAAATTAAAATTTCGTCTCAATTACAAGCCCATAAACTATGATGTTAAAACTGGTATGTTTGAAGTAAATTCAGAAAAATATTCAAGATATGAAGAAGCAAGAGCAAATCATTGGAGATGCGATAAATGTGGTAATCGTTTCTCTACATTTAAAAAATTAAGAAAGCATAAGAAAGATATACATGCATATTGATGATGAGGAGACTATATGCTTCCATGAAATGAGGATATCTGATCATATATGATAACTTGATGAAAGTATAATTCTGATTTTAGCATAAAATTGTTTTATTTAATAAAAAATACATCAATACTTTTATTGTGGTCTATTTACTGATTAATATGGAAGGATATTGTGTTAAATGCAAATCTAAACGAGACATGCAGAGTGAAAAAAAAGTTACAATGAAAAATGGAAGACCTGCTACTCAAGGTATATGTAGTGTATGTGGAACAAAAATGTTTAAGATAGGAAAATAATGATATAATATAATAAACATTATATATAGATGTAATGTTTTTTCTTTTTTTAAATCTTTTTTTAACTATTTTTTGTATCTAAACTGCCGGGAGCCTTTTTGCTTAACCAAGAAATCTATAACTATTTTCTTAAAAATATAGTAGAAAGTTCTACGAGATATATTATTAATTTAAATATAGTGTAATTTTGATTCTATACTATGAAATTTATGTTTGTATCTATTTTTCTTCCCTCTCTAATTGGATTCTTGAGCGTAACTCTTTTCTTCGAATTCCCATTAATTCATTCACAAGGCGAGACAAACTCCTCCTTAGTAAATATGAGCGTAAAAATTACCTCTCCTGTAGAGGGCAAAAAAATTCCAAGTGGAGAATTAACTATTTCAGGTATTTCTAGTGATACTCCAAATCAAAATTGTATAGTATTTGTAGATTGGAATGACCTGAAACCATTTCAAAAGGTCAGAGCTGCAGGACCTGGAGGAATTGATGATTTTTCTGAATGGATTTTTACTTATGATTCTAGTTATCATGAAATAGTTGCAGGAAACAATGAATTGACATCAAAAATAACATGCCTAGATGGAGGTCAGTCTTTAACAAAATGGAATTCTATAAATTTAACTGGCTATTCGAAAAATGCTTCTTCAATAGTTGTTCAACCTAAAAATACAACATCATTGGGCTCGATGTCTAAACAACCTCCATTGCAGACTATTCTGCCTGGATCTAATCAAAATACTACAACTATTCCTCTTGAAAAAAATACAACCTCATCTCCATTGTCGAATGTATCATCAGTTGTAAAAAATACAACCTCATCTCCATTATCGAATGCCACTGAAACATCTGTAGAGATGTTTATTCCCAATGAATCAAGTGAAGAAACGAATAATTCAATTTCTGCCATTCCAAAACCTCCTTTAAAACTTAAATCTAAGGAATTTACACTTGGCAATCCTCGTATCGATCTCGATGAACAACAATCATCAACATTAGTTAATGACCAATCCACCAACCAAACAATGGTATCACCTGCAACCAACCAAACAATGGTATCACCTGCAACCAACCAAACAATGGTATCACCTGCAACCAACCAAACAATGGTATCACCTGCAACCAACCAAACAATG
>Ga0111538_10012893_pt1 | contig 11032 bp, 11 predicted proteins | sample SoiMethybrSBSTD1_FD_79669 | JGI IMG/M metagenome (GOLD analysis project Ga0111538, IMG submission 79669) | Bulk soil microbial communities from a Populus tree surrounding site in Tennessee, USA - Soil MetaG P. TD hybrid SBSTD1 (version 2)... | ecosystem: Environmental > Terrestrial > Soil >... | reverse complement strand
GAATTGGTCGGAGCCGCGCATTCATTCAATTCAGGTTGTTTCAAATTTTTCTGTCTTACATTTTTCTGTTGAGAGTATCACTCGCTGGTCTGGGATTTGCGTCATAAAGCAACTGGGGATGCGGAGAAGATCCTGGCCGATCGCTGCAGTGTAGACAGTTCAAACAAAATAAGAAGAGAAGATGCCGCTTAAGAACACTCCGACAGTCAAAGGAAGCGACCGAAGACCGCTGGTGTTGCTGACCGGCGCCACAGGCTACGTTGGCGGGCGTTTACTGAATATTCTGGAGGGGTCGGGTCATCGTTTACGATGTCTCGCGCGGCGGCCCGGCGCGCTACACGCCAGAGCGGCGGCGGAGACGGAGATCGTAGTGGGCGATTCGCTCGACCCGGCTAGTCTTGAAGGCGCCATGCAAGGGGTGCAGACCGCTTATTACCTAGTCCATTCGATGGGCGCGGGGGGCGACTTCGAAGACAAAGATCGCCAGGCGGCTTGGAATTTCGGAGAGGCTGCGCGAGCTGCCGGAGTGAAACAGATCATCTATCTAGGAGGATTGGGCGAAAGCGATGGTCCGCTCTCGCCGCATCTGCGCAGCCGGCGCGAAGTCGGCCGGGTCCTGCGAGAATCCGGCGTTCCAGTCATCGAATTTCGGGCCTCGATCGTCATCGGCTCCGGCTCTCTGTCTTTCGAGATGATTCGGGCTTTGACTGAGCGGCTGCCGGTGATGATCGCTCCGCGCTGGGTGGCGACGCCCGCTCAGCCCATCGCGATTGAAGACGTCCTCGCGTATCTGATCGATGCATTGAAATTGCAGCCTGGTCAGAGCCGGATTTTTGAGATCGGCGGGGCGGATCAGGCCTCTTACGGAGAGATCATCCAGGAATATGCCCGACAGCGCGGCCTGCGACGCGTGATCATCCCGGTACCAGTTCTTACCCCGCGACTTTCCAGTCTCTGGTTAGGATTGGTTACCCCAGTCTATGCGCGCATCGGGCGGAAGCTGGTCGAGAGTCTACGCTACCCGACCGTGGTGAGAGACAGGTCGGCGCTGCAGGTCTTCAGCGTTCGCCCGCGCGGGATTCGGGAGGCCATAGCCAGGGCTTTGCTCAATGAGGATCGCGCGTTCGCCGAGACGCGATGGTCCGACGCGCTCTCTTCGGGCGGCCGACTGGCGAGTTGGGGTGGCGTTCGTTTGGGTTCGCGATTGGTGGAATCACACGTCGCGCAGGTCAGGAGCGATCCATCCCAGGCGTTCGAACCGATTCGGCGCATCGGCGGCCGGGCCGGCTGGTACTACGGCGATTGGTTGTGGCGGATCAGAGGGCTTCTGGATTTGCTTGTCGGCGGCGTCGGGCTGCGGCGCGGGCGTCGCGATCCTGAATGGCTGCGGCCCGGAGAGACACTCGATTGTTGGCGTGTCGAAGCGTTCGAGCCGAACCGACTTTTGCGGCTGGCGGCGGAGATGAAGCTGCCGGGTAGGGCCTGGCTGGAATTTGAAGTGGAGGAGGAAGGATCCGGCTCGACCATTCGCCAGACGGCGATCTTCGACCCGGCCGGCCTGACGGGGCTGATTTACTGGTACGCGCTCTATCCGCTGCATCATTTCGTCTTTGGCGGGATGTTACGCCAAATCGCGGCCAAGGCGACGCGAGTCAGAGCCGCCTGATTGATCGGCAGGAAAGCATGAAAATTTACTTCCTCGAACGCAAACAAATTATCCCACGCTCGCGGAGCGAGACCTTCGCATTTTTCAGTGACGCGTTCAACCTCGAGCGGATCACCCCGTCATTTCTGCGGTTTCGCATCGTGACGCCGGCGCCGATCAAAATGGAGGCCGGGGCGGTGATCGACTATCGTCTGGCGCTTTTTGGCGCGCCAGTATACTGGCGAACGGTGATCGAGAGTTGGACTCCGGAAGAGTCGTTCGTCGACAGTCAGACGAAGGGGCCTTATGCGTTGTGGCGACACACGCATTCGTTCGAAGAAAAAGGGCCGCTGCAGACCCTGATGCGAGATCTGGTTGAGTACGGCATTCCATACGGCGCATTGGGAAGAATAGCCCACGCCTTATTCATCGAGCGCTGGCTCAAGAAGATTTTCGATTACCGAGCGGCGATGATAGCGCGTTTGATGGAAGAGGAAGACAAAGAAGGGGAACGCATTGAACGGAATCGAGCAATTGCTGGCCAATCCTCGCGTTACTGTGCGTCGTGACGGAACGCCGGAAGCGGGCGGCGCCTGCGTGGTCTATTGGATGCAGCGCGCGCAGCGGGGAGTTGATAATCCCGCCTTAGATGTGGCGATTGCGGCTGCAAATGAGCTGCAGCGCCCGGTCGCGGTCTTCTTCGGCCTGCATCCGAAGTATCCGAACGCCAATCTGCGCCATTACGCTTTCCTGGTTGAAGGATTGGAGGAGACGAAGCGAAGAATCGAGAGGCGCGGAGCGGCGTTTGTCTTGCGGTCCTATCCCGATCACGATCTGCTGCGCTTTTGCGCTGAGGTGAAGCCCTGTCTGGTGGTGGGAGATGAAAACCCAATGCGCGAGCCGGAAAGATGGCGACTGAGTCTGGCCCGCGATCTCAACGTCCCCTTCTGGACCGTGGACGCCGATGTCGTCGTGCCTAGCAAACTTTTTCCTAAGGAAGAGTACGCGGCGCGCACGATCCGCCCGAAACTGCAGAAGCTACTTCCAGTCTTCTTGCAAAGACCGGACAACTTGAAAGCCCGATACCACTGGACCGAGCGCAATCAACCTGGCGGTCGCAAGATCACTCCATCGCGGTTGCTCGATGAATTGCCGCTGGATCGCAGTGCCGAGCCGGTGAGCCAATTCAAGGGTGGAACGGCGGAAGGCAGGCGGCTCCTGCGGCGCTTCATCAACGAACGGCTGGCGAATTACGAGACGGCGCGCAATCAACCTCAGATAGCCGGAACCAGCGAGCTTTCGGCGTATCTGCACTTCGGTCATCTCGGCCCTTTGACTATTGCGCTGGCCGTGCTTGATGCGGATGCGCCGGAAACTGCTAAGACCGCGTTTCTGGAAGAGCTGATCGTCAGGCGCGAACTGGCAATTAATTACGTGGCGCGCAATCCGCAGTACGATCGCCTGGCAGGCTCGCCCGAGTGGGGGCGGAAAACATTGGCCGAGCACGCGGCGGATCCGCGCCCGTACTATTACACAGAAGCGCAGTTGGAAGCCGCCGAGACGCACGATCCGCTCTGGAATGCGGCGCAGCTCGAAATGGTAGTGACGGGACGAATGCATGGCTACCTTCGTATGTACTGGGCGAAAAAGATTCTCGAATGGACCGAGGCGCCCGAAGACGCATTCGAGATTGCCGTCAGACTCAATGACCGATACGAACTGGACGGACGCGACCCGAACGGCTACGCAGGCATCTCCTGGGCCATCGGCGGCAAGCATGACCGCCCGTGGGGGCCGCACCGCCCGGTGTTCGGGTTGATCCGTTATATGTCATCCGAAGGTTGCGCCCGTAAGTTCGATGTCCGGGCTTACATCGAGCGGGTAAACAAACTCTCGCGCGATCGTACGGAGTGAAGGGCGCGAGGATCAGCGTTCGTCTAACTATAACAGGCTGCCCGCCCCGTTGGGGCTGGGCAGTTACTTTGAATATAACCTGATGTCTTCGACCGTGTGAAGGTATTACGCCAGCGCGTGAACTGCTCACCTTGCACTGACATAACCTGCTAACCTCACACATATTCCGACCTCTTAGCGCAAACGCCGCAGCCCGCGCCGAATCCGTCTCAGATGTTATTATGGCAGTCCTTCAGTTCTCTCCTTGCGCCGCAGGCCGTACACCCTGAAGAACAAGGCTGACGGCAACCCCCGCATATTGATTGATTGTTCAATTCAAAGGGGGGGCCAAATGCTTCTCGATCTATTGCGCACGATTACCGACTTCATATCGCTCGCAACGCGCCTCATTACCGAGGAACTTACTGATGAACAGCGCATGGCTTTGATTGATCAATTCATTCAACTCGAGGGGCTTAAGGCGTCGTTTCAATTCAATCTTCACGATCTGCTGATGATCCTGATAACGATACTGATCATCATCTTTTGTAGGGCCTGGGGCAGGGCAGGCCGTTGGCCATATCGCTGATTCAAATCGCACGCATGCTCTCGAACGCCGCAGATCTCTCCATGCGGTCATCTTTGCGAGCCGCAGGTTTTTGCTGCTGGTAACGAAGCGAGCCTGGCCAGGCAAAGCGCCGGCACGCTCAATCTTCAAACTCGTATCACAAGGGGAATCCACATGTTTTCAAGAATCGAGAGCATACGTCGTTCAAACCACAGCATTTTCCTTCCGCAAAATTACGGATCGCCTTTCAACGACATGGCCGAGCACATCTCAGGCCTTGGCCTGGCGCGGACCGACTTCGAGCGCTGCGCGGTCGCCGGAGAGGTGATTTATTTGGTCGAGGGCGATTCGACTCCGACCAGCCAACAGGATGAAGAAGCTCGCATCGCAACGCTCGCCCATGCGCTCAAGAAACTCGGCAATCCGGAAGACGCCGCTGAATTCATGCGCTGCCTGAACGAAATTTGCGAAGAGGGTGACGCGCGCTACCGGCAGGTCGCGGCCTCTTACTACTACGGCGAAATCGCCGAGCGCGGCGCGGGTCCCGTGATCAAGGAGATGGCGCTCATCGCCATGAGTCTCGCTAGCCTCAATCCAGTCGTGGAAGAAGTGGAGGGCGACTCTGAAATAGTCTATGCGCATCGTGAGGAATCGAGGCCGCGGTCGCTCTTCGATCTGGAGGTGGCCGCAGTCAATCGGATGATCCGCGGTCGCCGGAAGAGCGCGGGCTTTGTCCATGACGAATGGACGGAGTGGTTGAACGAGCTCGAAGCGAACGGCGCAACCATTGATGAACTCGATGACGCGTTCGCGCACGTCGAAGCCTTGGATCAATACGACGAGGGAGGCGCGATCGTCCGTATGTCCGCGCATGAGCGCACATTCGCTTGTGGCCGCGTGGATCATGAGTTTACGGCCGATGATCTGCCGGAACAGGCGCGCTTCCTCGCCGGCGACTTGCTCCGCGCTTATGCGTCAGGGGTCGAAATGGAGGAGATCTGGAACGAGGTCACCGCGCATCTCGACGTTCTATTCCCTGTGACAGGGAGGACCGCGGAGGGCGGCAGATTCTTCTCCAGGGCCAATCTCGAACTCCAACGCCTTACCCGCGACGCGCTTGAAGAGATACTCGAAGACTGCTTCGGCGATTACCACCTGACCGCGATGCGCAATAACCGTTCGTACCGCGGTTTTTATGCAAGGATTCGCCGCTCGACTGATACGAGGGCGATCAGCGAGTTGATGAAGCAGGCATACGAGGTGCGCCAGACCGGCGAAATCTCCGTTAAACATTTCATCACTCTCAATGCGGCAGCAAGCAATCAACGCGAACGGCTGTTGTCGGCGCCGCTCTCATCGGCCGCTTATAAGCTTATCGAGGAGGTCGTAACGGCGTCCGAGAAGAAGCTGAGATATCTGGCCTGGGCGATGTACGCGCCAATCAACCCTCACATGCAATTCACAAGCTTACCTCGTGTGAACAAACGCGGGTTTGGGAGGTCATGACGGCCCGCAAAGCGGCGGCTCTTCTCCCGCGACTCCATGCGAAGTCGTGCTCGACTTGGGGGCAGGCGCTGCCATGCGACTGTTTTATCGTCCTCGCGGTGTTCGAAGATTTCTTCGAACTGCCGCGCCTGCGCAAAGCATTAAGCGCCATCCGGAACAAACGGCCAATCTCTTCTAGAAGGGTGTCCTCGACGCCGAAGCCGCCCGATCCAACACCTGGACACTCCGCGATGAAAAGAGGCGCTGTCGCCAGATTGCGTCCACAGGCGGCGTCCTGTTCGCAGCAATGATCGACCTCTTCGGTGGCGCTGCCCCGCCTCTGATGACGCCGCCAGTTTCAACCATTCGCCTGACTGCGCGATTCATAGGTCGGAGCTGCGCGTAAGCCTGAGAGCGAGCGGGGCAAGCGCCTCGCGCTCAACGATTTCAACCTCAATCTGAAGGGAGTTAAGGAAAGATGTCATTCAACAAGATCACCATCGTCGGTTACTTGGGTCGTGACCCGGAATTGCGCTACACGCCGCAAGGAACGGCCGTTTGCAACATGTCCATTGCCACGACCGAAAAACGTAGGGACGCCAGGGGCGAAACGGAGGAACACACGATCTGGTTTCGGGTCACGGCTTGGGGACGTCAGGCCGAGCTGGCCGCCGAATATCTGGCGAAGGGCCGGCAGGTCTACGTCGAGGGGCGGTTACGCCGCGAAGAGTACACCGACCGCGAGGGCGTTCAGCGCGCCAGCCTGGAAGTCAACGCCAGCGACATCCAGTTCCTGGGGCAGCGCGCCGAACCTGCGGAGAAGGCCGAGGAGAACGACCAGGTCGATGAAGAGATGGAGAACGAGAAGGTGTCGAAGCCTGCCGCGTCCAGGAATGGTAAAAGGCCGACCTCGAAGCGGGCTCCAGCGAAAGAGGCCGTTGGCATTGAGGATGACGGGGTCCCGTTTTGACAAGGATGAGCCTTCGAGCGTTTCCGTAGTGGAGGGGGATCGCGCGCACGGTCTCCCTTCAACGCCTCGATTTCCGTCCGGTCATATACATAAGACACCGATAGGGTTCTGCTGCTCGTAGCGGTCCGACGTTTGGTTGAAAGGAGAACTCAAATGATTCGGATCGAGAATAAGAAGTACTATCCCGGCGACGGCGTATATATCGGCAGACCATCCCAATTGGGGAATCCATTCAAAATCGGCAAGGACGGGACGCGCCAAGAGGTCATCCAGAAGTATGGGATCTGGTTGTGGGAGCAGATCAAGCGACGGGGGGCGGTCTAACGGGAGTTGGGGAGATTGGCGGCCATCGCAAGGCAGGGAGACCTCACCCTGATCTGTTGGTGTAAGGAGCGAGATAAGAACGTGGAGTGCCACGGAGATCTAGTAAAGCGCGCAATCGATTGGTTGAACTCAAATGCCGGCCAATAAGTAAAGGAGCCAACGCACATTTCCTGATTTCTATCGGGGGCGCTGATGGTCAAAGTTTTTATAGGCGGGTCTCAAATCATAAGGAAATGGCCGGCGCCTGTCGCAGCCAGGATCGACAATTTCTGTCGGACGACGCGAACTGTTTCTAAAGAAATAAGAGGAGTGAGACAGGAAGTGAGACGGAATACAAACTGAGCGGACAGGATAGGATTGTCTCACTTGAATTTCTTATTGACAGACAAGGATTTCGAGCGAGACAGAAATTGAGCGAAATGGCCTTTTGCAGGAATTTCTGTCTCGCTCGTCTCATTGATCTGTCTCAATTGAATTTCTTATTGATGGATAAGAGCTTCTAACGAGACAGGCGCCCGATAAAGACATAGGGATCGCATATGGCAGATTAGCTTTAGAACCCGTCTAGTACCTACTTGAGCCATTTCACTTCTGGGCGGCCTGTGCAGAAACTCGAGGATTGAGGCTTTAATTTCGCTGCCGGAGTCTAACCGATCGTTGTGACATATATATTCAAACAACATTTTCATATCCTTTTTTATAGGACCACTACATGTGCCATTTTATGCGTTGCAGTTATTTCTAGCACAGTTGTTGCACCGCAGTTCTTCTTTAGGCGTTCGCCAGCACAAATGAGTATGCGACAGAAAATGCCCTAATGGATTCTATAGGGTTTACAGGCTCGCTTAAGAGCCGCCATACCTGTGATTTATTGGATGCCAAGGCCTCACGGCGGTCTGTGAAGGTGGACGTTCAGTGGCGGAAGCGTGGATGACGAACCTTTGACGGAGGCAACAAGATGTGTAACTCATCGACACGGATCGTACTGGGGCTGGCTGCAAGCGGGCTACTCGGTCTCTTCGCCGCGCCGCTCGGATACGTGGCGCCACTGTTGAAGCAGGTGTCTAACGGGATGGCGCAAGACGCGTTTATAGCTCAGCCGAGCGTGACACTGTTCAAAAACGTGAAGGTGTTCGACGGCAAGTCGGACAAACTCACCGCAAGCACGTCCGTCCTCGTCATCGGCGCCAAGATCGAGAAGATCAGCGGCGACATTGCGGCTCCGGAGAAGGCAACCGTCATCGACGGCGAGGGGCGCACGCTCATGCCAGGCCTGATCGACGCGCACTGGCATGCGACGCTTGTGCGGCCGACGCCCGCAGAGGCGATTACGTGGGATCCAGGCTACGCCAATCTAGTGGCCGGCGCGGAGGCTACGGACACGCTGCTGCGCGGGTTCACCACCGTTCGCGACATGGGCGGACCGGCGTTCGGACTCAAGCGCGCCATCGACGAGGGTGTTGTCGCTGGCCCGCGTATTTACCCCTCTGGGGCCATCATCACCGTCACCAGTGGTCATGGGGACTTCCGACAGCCGTTCGAAGTGCCGCGCGCCATGGGCAGCGCGAAGACGCGTATGGAACAGATCGGCGGCAGCATGCTCGCCGATAGTCCAGACGAGGTCCGCCTGCGTGTGCGCGAGCAACTCATGCTGGGCGCAACGCAAATCAAGCTAACAGGCGGTGGCGGGGTGGCGTCGCCCCACAGCCCGCTCGACGTGACCACCTTCACCGAGCCCGAACTGCGCGCCGCCGTTGAAGCCGCCGAGAACTGGGGTACCTACGTCACTGTGCATGCCTACACGCCCGCATCAATCAAACGGGCGATCACCGCCGGCGTGAGATGCATTGAGCATGGCCACCTGATGGACGAAGCGACCGCCAAGTTGATCGCCGACCGGGACGTCTGGTTGAGCATTCAGCCGTTCCCCGACGAAATGGCCGACGCATTTCCGCCGGGCTCGCAACAGCGGGCCAAGGCGTCCGAGGTACTCGCCGGGATGGACGTCGCGTACAGACTGGCGCGGAAGTACAAGCTCAAAACGGCCTGGGGCACCGACATTATCTTTTCCCCGGGTCTAGCGCGTCGCCAGGGGGAACTGTTAGTTAAGCTGGAACGTTGGTACACCCCCGCTGAAGCGCTCGTCATGGCGACCGGGACTAATGCCGAACTGCTGGCCATGTCCGGGAAGCGCAACCCTTATCCAGGCAAACTGGGTGTCGTTGAAGAAGGCGCGCTGGCCGATCTACTGCTGGTCGATGGCGACCCCGTCAAGAATATTAAACTGATAGCTGACCCGGCCAAGAACTTCGTTGTCATTATGAAGGACGGCAAGATCTATAAAAACCTGATTCGCTGAATGTCGCCGCCGAGATAGTCTCTGCGCCTGATCGCGGAGGATAGCGCCAGCATTCGTCTCATCAACGACATTTGGCCTGAGAGATGGATTCCAAGGCTGATTCGTCAAATGTGCTACATGTGTCTTTATCGGGTACAAGCCGCGAGACAAAGCAGTAGCGATATGTGTGGTTTTGACGAAAGAGTGTCTCGCTTGTCTCATTTGTCTCTCTCGTTAGAATTCGCGGTTTCTTGCTCCTGATAGCTTTCAAGATTAATCCCTAGTTTCCGGGCGACGAGGTGAGCCTTATCACGCCTTGCCGAATCCAGGGAAAGGTTGTAAAGGCCGAGGGAGATTTGTTCACTGATCCTGCTTTTGGCCTCCTCGTAACCGCTTCGCTTCAGGGCTTCAAGTTGCTCACTCATTAGACGCAGCGGGGTTATCACTTGCAGGTCAGGGTCGCGCCAGCGGAACTTGACTACAATTCTATCGCCTTTATCGCGTATGTCCCACCATCCATTAGACGCCTCCGGTAAAATGCTTTTCAGCCATTGCGAAGAACGCACGGGTTGCTCACCCCAAACTTCGAAGTCCTGCTCACCCCGGTCCTCATTCTCCTGGGCGGAGGGCTTGTCCCTCACGTAATCCTTACCGTCAGCCTTGTTAATGCTCATCTGCCTGGCGCCACTTTCGCCGTCCCCCATACGTTGCTCACCCCTCTGCTCACCCACTTGCGCCTGGTAGACCGGTGATTTGCTCACCCCATCCGGATTAGTTTTGTTGCCCGCCTGACTGTTTTCCTGAAATGCGCCCGGCAGATACAGACCATTCCAGACATTGATTTGATCAAGCCGGCCTCTTGTAATCTCGTCAATCTGCGTGGTGTAGCCGGCGGGAATGTCTACTTTCCCGCCGAGCAGTTCGCGGGCCAGTTTCGCCCCGTCGAGCAATCCTCTCAATTTCGCCGCAAACAGCACCAGCGGATTGCCGAGCATCGCCGCCTTTCGGAGCGTGATGAGGTCCTGCTTTGCAGTTTCAGCTTTGAGTTCGAGAATCTTGTGCGCCACAACTGGATTGGAGTCACGTACTGCGGCGACTCCTAAAAGCGCTAAAGTGAAATGCAAGGCGATCGACCAGCGATTCCAACTCGCCAGAATCGGCGGCATCGCCACTCCGGTAACCCAGGCGCACAGGACAGCCGCGTTCAGGATCATGGTGACCTGTATCGTTCTGTAGCACAAAGTCGCTGCGAGCCGCTGCATTCCGGATTTGTAGGTGGTCGACAGGCCGTGCCGCAGAGTGAAATAGAAGACCTCGACAAAACCCGTGATCAGGGTCGCCAGCGCGCCCGCGCCTACCCATCCGATCCTTTCCCTGTGGGCGAACGCGTTTACGCATCCCGTCGCGACGGCTGACGCCACAACCACACCGTGACACCCGCAAAGTAAATAGTTTGCCCGATCAGGTAACGATCATAGACCCACAACATCCCCTTTACAGGCAGACATTTCCTCTGCTTCGAACTCATTCCTCCCGTCCCAACTCCCGTCTTGTCATAATCCTTCATAATGGACATCGGAGAACAGTTTCCCGGTCTGTGACAGACATTGACCAGCCACAGTTGAAGCAATCGCCGCAGGCAGTGATCTCGGCTCCTACTCTCTTGCCGCTGGCTCGCTATGTCCGCCTTAAAGTGCTCGCCTTGGAGGAACCCACTAATGACACAAAGACCGAGCCAAAGCGCGGCGATCCAGGCGACCTTATCCTCGGCGCCACAACAACCGACCAATACTCCCCAGACAACGCTCT